>Ga0315908_10001874_pt1 | contig 15660 bp, 8 predicted proteins | sample LakEriMetagenome_12_FD_203520 | JGI IMG/M metagenome (GOLD analysis project Ga0315908, IMG submission 203520) | Freshwater fungal communities from buoy surface, Lake Erie, Ohio, United States - Buoy 4 MA124 | ecosystem: Environmental > Aquatic > Freshwater > Lake > Lake biofilm | place: USA... | reverse complement strand
TGAAGGAATTAGAATACCTTTCTTAAAATTCACATTCCCTTCATTCATTTGCTTATCATACACTATATGAGTACCCTAATTATCATATTATTCATTTATATTTAATATAAATCATTTTATCTATAATCATAATCATAAATACCTCCACTGGCACTATTAAATCTATAGATTTTTCATCATCCATTTTCCTTATTTTATCACTAAATACTCCTGTACAATTAACAATTGTTTTACACTTAATTTGATAGGTTTTTTAACTCAATAGATCTAGAACAGTAACATTATTAATCAATCCATTATTATCTTTATTAATAGATTGCAGCTATAAATAATTTGCAGCATGAGCATTAGGTTATTATAAAGCAGTGAATATAAGATCAACATTAAACCTAGAATCATTAAATTGTCCATCATAAAATTATACAGCCCAATTATACTATTTATTAATATAGGGAAATTCTAATTCCAATTAATATCTATTAAGAAATGAAGGAGCAGGGAAAGGAGCAATAGATCTATAAACATTAGGGTTTAACTTATAGAGGAGATGGTAAGTTAGACATCCTATATAATTGAAAAGGGCAGAAAAGATATTGGAAGAGGGAATGAGGATGGCTAGCTGTTTATTATTATGATAATTGTTCTCTAGAAAGTATGATCGTTCTTACAATGCTTCAAACACTAATTGTAACTTTTCATGTCGATCTGATATGCTTTGTTTACTAATTTCGAATACCTAAGCCAAATATCTTAATCCTCCATGAATTAGTTTTGTAGATTTGCTTGAGGCTCCACTTGAAAAGTCATTACTCTCTATTAATCCTACATTCAAACCTCTTAATCCACTTTCCAACAATACTCCTGCTCCATTACATCCTCCTCCAATAATAAGCACATCCAGCTCATTTCCAGTTAATGCTTCTATTTATTATTATCGTTGATTTCTTATATTTTACTCTTCTTATTCTAATTACTTCTTATAATTCTCTAATAGTTCATCATACACTTCTTTCTTCTATACTTCATTCTTTAATCCTATCATTTCCTTCTTTTTTTCTATTATTTACTAGTACTTTACATAACTCAATAATGGTACTCCTAATAATACTATAGCATTTGTTTTCTTCATGCTCTTTATTCGAGATATGATTTTCATACTTTTATTTCTAAAATATATTCCAATTGAAATATTTTATAAACATTTAATATTGTTTATGTAGAAAAAGCAAGTCAAATCATCTAAATCATCTAAAACTAAATCATAATAATACTTAGAAGTTGAAACATTAATTAAGAAAGTTAATAAAATTACTTTATAGACAAAATTAGTTTTATTTTTGATGGTAGTTATTTTAATTGGAGGAATAATGTTATTGATTTATAACTAAAATACTTAATAAATGGATGATTTATAAATAACAATTAAAAGAAATATTACATCAGATGAATATGATTTTTAAAATAAATATTTGAATTTTGAAAATTTAAAAAAAGTGATAATAAACACTGATGAGTATAAAGTAGTGAAAAGAATAGCAGTAAAAAAGAATCACGAGTGTTTTACGTAAAATTATAAATAAAATTGTAAAAGTTAGGGATTTAAATTTTATGATGAAAGTAATAATTTATTGCTGATAAGTTGTGGTAGCTATGGAAATTCAAAACTTTTAAAAATGGATTTAAAGAATATGGAGGGATTAGAAGAGTAGAAATTAGGAAATAAGTACTTTGGAGAAGGAAGTGACTGGGTGGAATATATTGATAGTGATTAGAAGAAAAGGAAGGAAATATTCTAATTAACATGGAGAGAAAGGATTGTATTTGTCTACTCTCATGACTCATTTGAATTATTAAGAACTGTCGAGTTGCCTTAAGAAATTCAAGAGGGGTAATATATTAATTATATTATGATATTGATATACGAAATTATGTTATGATAATAGATGGGGATTGACTCGAGTTGAGTATTAAGATAGACATGTTTTGGTAATAAGTGATGGTAGTGACAAACTGTTCATGGTCTGTCCTATGAGTTGGAAAGTTTTAAAAGTAATATAAGTGCATCAGAAACAGGACTAAAACATTATAAGGTATCAATACTTGAACGAATTGGCATACATCAATGGATATATTTATGCTAATATATTTACTCAATCAACCATCCTCAAAATTGACCTTTAATCTGGACTCCTCATACATTCTTACGACTTTTCCTTAATTGTTCAAGAAATCCACTCTACTCTTTACTTCTAGTCTAAACTAAAAGATAAAATTAACTACTGTCTCAATGGTATTGCTTATAATAATCAAACAGGTCATATCTATATTACTGGAAAATAGTGGCCAATTATTTATTAAATATAATTCAAATGAATACTATTTATTATATTATAATAATACTTCATAATTTGATAATTTTAACTGATGTTTCATAATATTAGAAAATTTAATAATGTTTTACCTGATCCTTATTAAGACCGTAAAGTAAAACACTTATTAGCTCCTCCAAATAAACCTCTTGAGGATGAAGAGATATTTAAAGATAGAATAGATTGCTAATTAATAGTAGAGTTTATTTATAGAGGAGGAAAGTTAACAAAATAATAATTGATGAGAATTATAGAAGCAGGAATGGAAGAGATGAAGAAAGAGTAGAATGTGGTGTTTATATAAGATCCATGCATTATAATAGCAGATATTCATGGACAGTTTTATGATTTGGTTTAAATAATAAGGAAGGCAGGAGATCCATTAGTTAATAAGTATGTTTTCCTTGGCAACTATGTCAACTGAGCTCAATTTTCCATCGAAGTACTCATTCTCATTTTTTCTCTAAAAATTATCTTCAAAAACAAAGTATAGATTCTGAGAGGTAAACATGAAACTCTCTAATTGAGTGAAAATGAATTCAAACTTGAATGTTTGCATAAGTATGATCTTGAAATCTATCGATTATTTCTTACCAGTTTCAATTTTATGTCTATTGCTTGTGTTATTTCTTCTCATCTTCTAGTCATTAATGGAGGATTATGTCCTTCATTCAAAACTATCAAAGATCTTTAGAAGATCAATCGATTTCTATAACAATCTAAACTTATTGAAGATATACTTTGGTCAGAACCTGTTGATAATCAATATGGATAATTACCTTATAGAAAACAGTAAAATGATATAATTAATAATGAAAACGATTAGAATTATCTTTTAAATGAAGCCAAAGGGTGTGGATATTTATTTGGAGTAAAAGCTTTAGAAACATTTTTAAATGAAAATAAATTCGTATCATTAATTAGATCTTAATTTTCTGCTGTAGGATTTCTCAATTAACAATGGATTAGTTCCTCTTAAAATTATCAATTATTTAATTTCTTTTCTGCTTAAAACTATTAAGATAAATCTAATTTATCTGCTTATATGAAAATAAAGGCTAAGAAAATAGATATTTTTTAAATAAGTCCTAAATTTAATTATCAACCTTATATGTAAAAAGAGTATAAAGATGTTTTTTAGCTAAGCATTCCATTCATGGTTTAAAAAGGTATAATTTATGATTTATATTTTCATTATTTTAGTAAGATAATGTCTTAAACAACTCTTGGACATGAGTCATAGACAATATAAAAATACTGATGATTTGACTAAAGATGAGTTGATTTTTATTGAAAAATCTATTCAGGATTCTTAAATATATTTGTTAATAAAACCAGAAAATACAAATAAAAATTAAGTTACTTAAAAAAAATAATTACCAAATTCATAGTAAGAACAATAAAAATTAATAAAAATCTAAAAAAAATAATCTTAGGAATTTTAATAATAAGAAGAATAAAAACTAGTAAACTAATAATAAAATTTGGAAGAATAAAATATAGTAAACTAATAATAAAATTTAGACGAATCATAATTATTAGGAGAATAATAGTAAAAAAAATAAAAATTGCAAAATTAGAGAATAAATAAATAATTACATATTCCAAAAAATATAGTATCAAAAATCGAAAAATAAAATTCGAATTTATTAAATATTGATAAAAAAATTGATTATGAAAGGAATATTAGTAACTTATCAATAAGAAACAAATAAAAAGAATAACATTTAATAGTTAATGATGATTTAAATGAAATTCCAAAGTAAACATTATATTTTAATTCATCTTAAGAATAAAAACCTTAAGATTATAATAGCAGTAAAAATAATAGTAAAAATAAAAGTTAGCCAAAATAAAAATTAATTTCATAGCCTTAAATTGTTTATGAAGCCAAAAAAGTAACTCATTACTGGGAACCAACTCTAAGTAGTAATAGAAAAGATAAAAAATCTAAAGGAGAATTAGATCCTAAAAGAAATTTCATTTAAAGAGCTGTTAAAATAGAGTATATATTATTAATAAATAAATAGATAAAAAAAAAAAGAAAGCACTTGAATAAATTGATATTTATTACTAAAAATTTTTTATTAATTATTTATTAAATTTTATTATTAATTAGTAATATATATTTATTTTTAAATTTTTAATATGATTATTTTAAACAAATATTAATTAATTTTAATTAAGTGATTTAACGTATGGGGGTGAAAGAAAGTATAAAATTTTTAATAAATTGAATCAAAAAATTTAAAATAGGTAAACATTTTTGTTTAAAAATTATAGAAAGTAAATGCTCCTAAGAAAATTTTTTTATAAGCAATTATATAGAATAGTTGAAATAATATTTATATAACACTTTATAATAGAACTCTTGATTTAAAAACTTTTTAATTAACCGATATTTTCATATTTGAAACAAAATAATTAAAATTAATAAAATTTTTTTAAAAAAAGAATATATATTTGTTAGAAGCAAAAGATAGTAAATAAATTAAATATTAACTAAAGTCTATAATATATCTCATTATCAAGTATTTTTATGTTTTTATTAAAAATTGTTGTTTTATATTTAAAAATCGTCACTCAATTTATGTATTTTTTAATTACTATTTATTTTAGAAATCTTAATATCTTCAAAATAGTTTTGATTATCTTAAGTTTTCTTTTTATTTTATAAATCATTATCATAATCATTTTAAGCATCATCTTCATTCATAGTAAATTAAACAAATTATTAATTTTATTATCCTTATTATAAATTTTATTATAATTATAACTATTAATTTTATTAAACACTTTTTATATAATCAAATTATTTTTATTGCTGTTGATTTAAATTTTATAATCTTTATTTAATTTTAATTTCATTTTAAAGTTTAATTTATTAATAATATCTTAATTTTTAATATATGTGAGGAAGTTTAAAAAAACTATTTTTAAGATTGTTATTATTATTATTTTATATATTTAATATTTTATCAAATTCATTTAATTAATTTTCTGATTCTAATTAAAAACCAGTAACATTAAATTAATTAACATTAATATGTTATTATTTATTAATTTACATTTACTAAACATAAAAGTTTGGTCTATAAAATTTATTTTAAGTTTATAAATATTAGTATTATTGCTAACTATTAGTATTAACTATTTATTAGCTTTATCTCATTAAATTATTCATATTTTATTATCAAAATGTTTCTATTTTATATTAATCAATCTCATTTCGTTTTTAAACAATTTACAATTTTCTTTAAAAGTTTTTATGCTATTATATTTCTTTTTCTGCTTTTTATTTTTAAATTTATAAACTTTAATTCTTTTATATATTTATTTTTTACTTCTAAATTTTTTCATTAAATAAATTTTTTTCTTTATTAAATTTCATATTAGATTGAGTTAAATTTTAATTATTTTTATTAATTGATTATTTTTATTTTTATTAAGATTATTGCTATATTTATTAATTTTTTTTTAATTTATTTTCCTTCTTAATATTTTTTTTATTCATTTTTTTTTTTTGAATATTCGAATCTATTTAATCAATATTGTTTAATAAATCACTAAAAAATTAAATATTTTAAGACATATTATTAAATATTTTTTTTATATGTTTTTCTTCTAAATCTTCATCTGATGATTCTCAATCACTATGACCGTATTATTGCGCTTCATCTAATTAAAATTCTTATTCTTTTTAATATTCGTCATTTTTTTATTTTATTTCATTAATCATGGTTTAAAACATTTTTAACAATTCATTTTGATTTTCATCTTTTTTAACTTACTTTTTTTTATTAATAATTTTATCTTATTCAGAAAAATTTAACTAATTTTAAGCTTAATTCGTTTTTTCCTAAAATTTACTATTATGAATATTTTTATTAATAATATTATTAATATTATTATTAATATCGATATTAATCTCATTATTTAATTTATTATTATTATTATCTTAATCTTAAATTTTAATCTCCTAATTTATTCATTAAATAATAGCAGACTAATTTTAACTTTAATTTTTATATTCAATCATAGATTCTTCTTAAATTTATTAATTGTCTTTGTTTTCATCAAATATTTTATCATTTTTTTTTTGAGATTTAGATACTTTAAAATTTTTTTTGGATTGGCAAAAAATTGCTTAATTTGAATTAATAATATTTGATTGTTTGTTTTTATTTTTTCTAGCATTTTTATTTTTTTCCTAATTATCATTATTGATTTCATTTTGACTTTTCTGAATTTAAATGAGTGTTTAGTGATTATTAGGATTAGAATGATTTTGAGAAGTTAATTTAGCTTAATGAATAATAAATGAAGCATCAATTTAAGTAATTTTTTTATCATACTATTTAACTTTAAGTAATTACTCGATAGATTATTGATGTTCTTGATTTTGATCAAATGAAATGATCATTTAAATATAATCTTGAGTAGCTTAAGCTATTTCTTAGCCCATTTTTTGATAAGACTGATTAGTAAAAGCAATTTCCTTCTTGGATTACTTTTCAACATAACTATGCATCGAAGACTCGAAAGTATAAGTGAAAGGAACTTTGAAATCGAAAAAAACATAAGCTCTTGCAGTTGTTAGTTTATATTCCGATATACTGAAAGTACATGAACTATACCTGAACATGTCTGATAGTTAGTCTAGACTTTTTGGCAGAAATTAACTCCTAAATTTATAATCATTTAACATTATATATTATCATGAAATTTTTTATGTTATAAAAGAAATAATGTATTATAATTAAAGATTAGAATTATACTTATAATGATTGAGATCTTCAGAATGATATTACGGTCCATAAGTGAAAACATTTTTTTTATTAGAATGTCCATGGAAATCATAATAAGCTAGAAACTTGTTAGAGTGTTTTTTCTTGAGATCTTAAATAAGATTTTTGAGAGCAATAACTTCTGGGAATAACTTAGAATCTATACTTTTAAAGACTCAATTGAGATCCTTACCTGTAAAACTAGACCTGAAATTACCTAATACGACTCCATCAGGATTGAGCATAGGAACAATTTTAAAAATAACATTATCTCTTAGAAAAATAGCAGCAGGAGTATTACTAGTAATAAAAGTTAGAAATCCATCCATGACCCAACTACTATTGGTTTCTCCAGGATGAATTCATGCACTAACTACTATCACATACCTTTAATTCATATTCATACTCTCATTTAAATTAGTTACTGTTAATAAAGGTACATCTAATCCAGATAAACTTGAACACAACTTTCCTTCTTGGAAAATGTCTTAAGTGTTATTCTTTAGAGCTGAAAGAGTGTACTACAGTTTAGAGTAACTGTATGGAATGCAATAACTGAAATATACATCATCAGAGTCAAACTCAAATAAATACTCGAATTGTAACATGTACATCTTCTTCTCACCCTCCTTTTACCTTAAAAATCCACTGTACTTTGTTATTAACTACTAAAACTTTATGTTTTCTCCTTATTATTACCAACCCACGTCTCTTTATTCATTCTATTTCTAAGAATATACATAAGGTTTTTTCCCTATGTTGTAAAGCGAAGGATATTTAGTGAAATTGCATAAATTACATTTTATTAATTGATTTTTCCTCTTGTTTCTTATTCTAAAGTAATACCATTGAGTATGTCCTTTAGTGTTACTATCTGGTCGGATATATAAATCAAATTCATTTTCATCCACTTGAATTACACAATCTAGATTACCTCCTTCAAAGTAACTATCAAATGTGTACTCACATCTAAACTAATCTTCTTCCTATTCTTACTACTAATATTATTAATATTTCTACTATTAATATTATAACTATTCCTAATTCCCTTACCTCTACTGCTAATCTTCCTCTTAATTATATATGGAGGGGCTCATGCCCAAATAAGGTCTATTGTTGAGTTTATCATCAATATCTGCAAATAGATTGTTATCTAGGTATTCAAGTACTGATTTGTATTTATGTCTAATCATTTCAATATACTTAAACTTGTACCCATTCTTATTCTATTTGTTAAATGAGTCATGCATCACATAGCTATCTTTTGGTCGGAATCCTAAATATATTATTCTATATTTTGTTTAAGCATTCTCACTTTCATTCTTTAAGATTGTCTAAATCAAACTATCTAAATACCCATTTTTAAATTCCAATTATATAGGTCCTTAAAATAAGAATTTTGGCTTCCATCCTAATTACATGTCAGGCAATAAACTATATTTTTAATACTTTATTTCTTCATTATATTAAAATAAATTAAAATTCTTGTTAGTGCTATTTAATATCTAATTATCATTAATTTTTTCATTTTCTTTTTCATCTTTTTACTTTGGAATTTTAGATTCATTATTTACATTATTATTTTCATTTTTATAATATTATTCATCGTCTTGGCTATATTAATCTGAATTTTAATATTCACTTACATCGTTTCTATTAAAATTAATAGTAGTATTATGAAACATCTATCAATTATAGTTAAATTTATATTATTTGCAGCTTATATTGATATGATAATATTATTAAATAATATAAATAATATTTATATATAATAATAATGAAGTTAGAATTTATATTATTAATTTTACTCATTTCTATTTAATAGTTTCATACTAAAAATAAAATGAATTAAAAAAAACACCTTTTAAAATAAAAATTGAGATTTAAATCAAAAGAAGATGCTAAAACTAACAAAATACCAAAAATTTTTGAAGAATTATAAACCTAGTTTAAAATTTAATTAGAAGATGACCAAATTAATTATCCTGAATTTATGAAAATATTTTCAAACAAAAAATTGATAAGAGGAGAAATAAAATATTTATTTGATACTGTAGATATTGATAAAAATAACAAAATATCTTAAGATGAATTTGAAGATTTTCACGATCTTTTTGTAACCCCATATGAGGTAAAATTTTATAATCAAATTATTTATTATCTATAAAATTATAAGTGAATTATTAATAAATAATAATAAATAATAAAAAAATATTAAATAAATGTAAATCTAAAAATAATCAATAAAATAATATAAAAAAAATATTAAAATAAAAAATAATAAATCGAATAAAAAAATTTAAAAATATTAAATAATATTTTTTTATATTTATAACAACGAATAAAATAATAATTATAAAAATAGGCTTGCGATTCAGATGGAGACTATGTATTAGATGAAAAAGGAGTAGCAACATGTCTAGAGAGTCCAGAACTTTCATCAATAAATTTAAAAAAAGATAATGTTACATAACTATTAGAAATAATAGATAAATTTGCAGAAAGCAGCATAAACTTTGCAGACTACATGTTTTTGAGGAGAGTGAATGTAGGATGGGAGAAATGTGGAGGAGGAAGTGATTTGAGTAAATCAATAATTCCTTGTGCTTTGAAAATCGTAGTACCAAACTGGATAGCTAGTCCTACTGAAGCAGACATGTTAATGAATGTTGATCAGGTTCTATAAAATGGTAAGTATATGTACAAAACCAACTTCTTCGAACTTTGGGGATACATTAATAGTGCTCATCTCTATTACTATTTCTATGCCTTTTAAGTTCCTTATTTAGATGGATCAATCACAAAAAATGATATGAGAAGAGCTATTAACTACCAAATTGTCAAAACCAGTTTAAATAACTATTTGATAGATATTATTTTTGCAGATAAAGAGTCTATATTATTAGAACATTTCTGTTTAGCAATTTGGTGTTATAGAATATTCCAAAGACATGCAAAAACAGATAAATATTCATTAACAAGTGATGAATTTTTGAGCATTTTTGAAGAACAAGGTATGAACAAACATATTCTTTAGATATTCGATTAGTTTTACATGCCAAGCCTAGAAGAACTTGAGAAAAGTCATACTGAAAGATAGAAGAGGACCGAATATGATTATTTGGTCTCATTCTTGCAACTCAAGGATGACCCTAAACCTGAAGGTCCTAATATAGATAATCGCAAATAAATTTACAAGATGTTTGAATTTAAAGATAAAAACCAAATGACTTTTGACATGTTTATCAAGTTCTGGAAAATCACTTGGTTGTTTTTTAATTACCAAACAAGTGGCAGTCCCTATTTGTCTTTTCTTGAACTTAGAGTACTTATAATTTTAATATTATTATTTTATTTCATAATACCATGAATTTTATTTAATTATATTAATAAAATGATATCATATTATTTATATTATTATAATATATTAATAATTTTATGAAATTATATTAATAATAAATAGGCTGGAATAGCTAATTACAGACCACCAATAGCTTTATCTAACGATGAAGAAAGTGATTTGCAATATTGTTTGGATATTGTGGGATCTCCTGAAATAAATTAAATAGACCTGAAATAGTTTTATGGAGTTTTTATGCACAAAACAGTTTTCAAGTATTATAGAGAAAACAATTTCGTAGCATTTGTAAATGAAGCCAATTTGAAGATGGCATTAGACCAAATGGGGATGAAATTAACAAAAAATGTAATGGCCTAGACTGAAGAAGGAGTAGATTCTATAACCAAAGCCAAACAATATAATTTCTGGTTTGCATACAGAGAGTAATTTATTTTATTTTATCATTTTTAGTGCTTTAAAGGAGGAAATCATCTGTCAAAAGTAATTATATATGGAGAAACTCAGCAAAGAAGTCGATGAAAAAGTAGCCAAACCCAAATGATTTAAATTATCATATTTTATACATTACAATCAATATATTATTAATGATATAAAAAAGAATATAAATTATAGAAATTATAAATAATCAGAGAAAGTAAGGACTTCTGCTAGGAGTGATAGTGTTGACTTGGTTATTGGATAAGTTTTTCTTGAGTAATTTCCTGCTGAACTTTATAATATTTTCTTGATTTCTAGGAGAGAGACTGATATTATTATGATTTTTAGAGTTAATGAGATGCTATTATCGCATACGTGTCTATCGATAATGCTTGTTCATGAACTATTCAAAAGTATAATATCCTCCTCCAGTGCAAATTATGAGCTGACCGTTGTTAACTTTATAGTTAAATTTCTATTGAGTATTACTAGCAATGTCCTTTAAAACCCAAATGTTTTCCTACAATTATTATTAGTGCACTACAATTGGGTTCATGTCTTTTACTTCTACATTTCTAGTTATCTTGAATAATTCTTCCAAATTACTTATCACTTCATTCCCTTCTCTACTTCAAACATTTAAATCCACTTATTTACATTGTTGTGTAAAACTATCTTCTTGATTCTTTATCAAACTTTATAATAATATCTTTATTTAAATTATATCATTTTTATAACTAGTGTTTATCATTTCTTCATTATTTGGACTCCTATTTCTGTTTTAATTATTCATTATTTTTTAATTTCCTGATACATTGCTTTTGCTAAAATTACTCATGTTGTTATAATTTATTGAGTTGTTACTAGTATTATTACTGCTTAATCTTTTTTCTTTCTATTAAGCTTTAAATTCTTCCCTTTCTTTTTTATATCTTATTATATTAGATTCAACACCTTCTTTATTTTCACCTTATTTAATTATTGTTTATTGTGTCCAATTATTTGTTTACTATTAGTTTTATTTATATTATTAAAACTAATTTAGTTATTGATAATTAACTTAATTTTATTATTATTATTATTATTATTATTATTATTATTTTTTATTTTCTTAACTATTAATAACTTAATCATTATTATTAAATATAAATTTATTTTTTCTTTCGCTTAATTAATGAGTGTCTTGATGATTAAAATTATTAACCTTTTAATCACTCAATTATTTATCATTTAATTTTTATTATTAAAATTCTTACTATTAAAAGAATATTTTATTTTTTGCTTTATTTTCAATCGATTTTATTTCTTATTAATTTTCCTAGACAATATTTCTAGCAAAATCAGTTGTTTCATAAATATCATTATCAGTTTATTTGTTTTTGTTTTAAGTTTTACTTTAAGAAGTAGTTTTGTTGTTTGAACTATTTTATGAACTGATTATTTTATTTAATCTTTTAGTTTTTTCTATTTCATCTTCTATTTATTATACTTTAATTCTAAACTAATTTATATATTTTATTTTTTATTATTAATCATTTTAGCTTTTTTAAATTAAACTGTTATAATCATAAATTTCGTTTAATTATTTCTTGAATTATAAAATTTAATCATTTGAAAAATCATCTTAATTCAAGCTATAAATTCTTTTTTTTAAATAATCAATATGTTTTTATATTTCTTAATTTTCTTAAAACTCTTTATTTGATTTATCTTATTTTGTATTTAACTCTTTTAAATTGATTTATTCTTTTTCTCTTTTAATATTTTCTTGACTTTTTTTAATTTGTTTTTCGACTTTTAACAATATTTTTATTTTATCATCAAAATCATCATTTATATTTTTTACTTTAAACCTTTAAATATTATTTAATAATTATATAAATAGAATTATTTATATGAATTATATCTTAATTATTTTACCATTAATTAATGTAATCGTTAGTTTTTTAAGTATTTTTATTGTAAATTTATTCTAATTCACTAACTGAAAATAAAAGAACTCCTTATATTGTATTTTCGTCATCAATAATTTTAAAATTTATATTATCATCTTCTTTATAATCTTTTAATTCCAAATGAATAGGCAAAACATTAGATTTTAATGAACTTTTTTAGATGTTAAGATCATTTTTATCAATCTATAAATATATATTTTCAAACTACTGTTTAAGCTAAAGTGAATAGCTTAACTCTTATAAATAAATGTCTAAATTAAAAAAATAATTCATTATTGGATAAGATTATAACTGCAGAATATAAAAATAATAAATATAAAATAAAATATATATAATATGAGCAGTATTAAATAAATACTAGAAATAGCTTAAGAGTATTATGAGAGGATGGAATATGAATACGCTTATGTGGAATATTAAAGAGCATATGAATTAGCTAATTAAGATCCTGAAGTACTTTATTAGTACGGATGATTTTTAAGAACTATAGGAGTATTTTATATAATATAGTAAAGGAAATTGAAAGATCAATTTAATTATTGTAAGCAAGCATTCTAGCTGAGCCTTAAGGAAATAACTATAAAAAATACATGGAATGTGCAGAGTTGCTTTCTGGAGAGTAATCTATACATTGTTATGAATAAGGAATTTAAATTATTATCAATTAATAGAATTCTTTAAATTCATAGTAGCAATAATATCTATTATAATAACAAATAAAATAATCATCAACATAATAATAACTAGAATAATAATTATTTTTTCAAAATTAATAAAATGAATTAACAAAAGATTTAATACAAGGTTATTGCGCTATTGCTGAAATATATTAAACAGATTTGATTTCGTATTAAATAAGTGAGTAAAAATGTTAACAATATATATACTAAGCTTAATCTTTAGATCCTGATAATTTAGATGTTTTATATTAATTATCAAATTTTTATTTGAATAAAGAAGATTATAATAATTCCAAATTGAATTTAAATAAAATGTGTTAAATATTAAATTAAATTTACTTTAAATATAAAGAAAACTAAGATATTATATTACCAACTATTGAATTCAAAGTAAGTATTGCTAAATTATGCATCGAATTATAATTATATAATTAATCTATTTCAGTATTAGATTTATGTGAAGAAGAAAATATTGATAATTTAGAAGTATAATATTTATTTAGTTTTTGTTATTACTAAATAAATGAATTGTAATAATCATAAGAAGTAATTGAATTTATCAAAAATAAAAAAGAATTAAAATTATAATTAATCAATGATAAAGAAATATAAGAAGCACTAAATGAAATAGAAAATGAAATAACAAGGAAAAAATAGAATAAATTAAAATAAAAATGAAATTATTAATATAATAAAATAAAATTTAATGTAAATGATTACTAATAAGATTGATATAAAAATAAATAAATTATATATAAAGATATAAAAATAAAAAAAAAAAAATGGAGGGTTAGAAAATATGGTCATTCTGTTCAGGTCCTTGCGTACTTCCAAAAGAAGTGCTTATTGAAGCTTAATAAGAAATGCTAGACTTTAGAGGATCAGGACAATCAGTGATGGAGTTATCTCACAGATCAAAGGAATTCGAAGGAATAATGAAGGAGACTGAAAAGAGTTTAAGAGAATTATTAAAGGTTCCTACAAATTGGAAAATATTATTCATGACTGGAGGAGCAACTGGACAATTCGCATGTGTGCCTCTAAATCTAATGAATGGGAAGAAAAAAGCTTGTTATGCTGTTAATGGAGCATGGGGAGAAAAAGCTATGTAAGAGTGTAAGAAATATGGAGAAGTAGTGAGTTGTCATGATATAGAAACTCTTAAGAAGGAATAGTTCGTGAGTCTGAATGACGATTATTAAAATTGGAGAGTAGATGAAGATGCTGCTTATGTTCATTACACAGATAATGAAACCATAATGGGAGTTGAACATTAGGCAGTGCCAGACTCTAAAGGACTTACTCTTGTATGTGATATGAGTAGCAATTTTTGCTCAAGGGCCATTGATTTCTCCAAGTTTGGATGTATTTATGCTGGTGCTTAGAAAAATGCAGGACCAGCTGGAGTCACTATTGTTTTGATCAGAGAAGACTTGCTCTCACTTAATAAACCTAACACTGTACCCACTGTTATGGATTATAAAATCACAAGTGATAATCAATCTATGTACAATACTCCTCCTTGTTGGAATATTTACATGTGTGGACTCTTTTTCAAATATATGATACAAAAGGGAGGAATCCCTTATTTTGAAAATCTTAGTCAACAAAAAAGTCAATTGCTTTATTCTACTATTGATAATAGTAATGGATTTTATAAATGTCCTATTGATAAAAAATGCAGAAGTAGAATGAACATAGTTTTTGTATTAAAGAATCCTGAGCTGGAGTCTTAATTTATTAAAGAAGCAAAAGAAGCTGGATTAGTTTAATTGAGTGGACATAAAAGTGTTGGTGGATTTAGAGCAAGTATTTATAATGGAATGACTATTGAAGGAGTTTAAGCTTTATGTTCATTTATGGATTAATTTTCTAAAAAACATTAATGAATAAATTATCTAATAATTAATAATATATTTTTTATAAAAATAATTTATAATTAGATATAAATATATATTCTTAATTAATAAGCTTTAATTAAAAAATCATTTAAAATGTTTTTCAAATATTTCTTAAATAATTTTAAAATTTGAAGGTTTTTAAACAATTTTATTTATTCCACAATTTTAAAATATCTTAATATTTAATTGA
>Ga0315908_10001871_pt1 | contig 15685 bp, 8 predicted proteins | sample LakEriMetagenome_12_FD_203520 | JGI IMG/M metagenome (GOLD analysis project Ga0315908, IMG submission 203520) | Freshwater fungal communities from buoy surface, Lake Erie, Ohio, United States - Buoy 4 MA124 | ecosystem: Environmental > Aquatic > Freshwater > Lake > Lake biofilm | place: USA... | reverse complement strand
TTAAAATATTATTTTATTTTTTATAATAAAATATATTTATTAAAAAACTAATTAAGTTTTTATAATTTTTTATTTTAATAATTTATTAAATAAATAAAATTATATTTAAAGCTATATTTTAATAAATTAGATTATAAAAATAATTTTTAGAAATCATTTATTAATATATGATAAAAATATTTTTTTATAATAATTATAAAGAATAAATATTTTAAATTAAATATTTTAATTTTCATTTATTATAATATATAGATTTATTATTACTTTATAAATATATTTAATAAACATCGATAAAGAAATGAAGTTAAAAAGTTTATTAGTATTCAAAATATTTCTTTAAATAATATTAGTATTATAACTAAGAATTTAAAATGAATAAAAATTAGGAATTTAAGATAAATAATTTTTGGAATAATAATTAACATAAAAAACATTTTAAAAATAAGAATTCGGCCATAAATTATTAAAATTAGAATCTATATCAGATCTACCTTAATTTATATAATCTGGAGAAATTTATAACCATGAAGGTATGAAAATGTTGACTAAATTTTTAACTGAAGATGATGAAAGTCTAAAGAATAATGGCGGAATATATGATGAGAGTGGATTTGATGGATTGGACTCTAATGAAGATCAATAACCCATCGGAAGTGAAATGAGGAATAGATAAAGAGCTAGAAGTGCTGCAAATTTGTTTAATAGACAGAATGAATAATTATCAGGATTTGAAGCTTATGGTTGTACAGTAGATAAGGAAAAAGTTTAAGGATGGATTATTTATATTGTGTTATTAATGGCCTAAAATGGAAAGCACTAGTTATTGAAAGTATGTTTACCTCGTAATTTTATAATTTATTTAAATTTTAGAATCTGAAGATAGAAAAATATCCTTTGTTCTTCAAAATGGCTAACATTGTCGGAATGTAGTTCATTTTGCTGATAAGTTTGAGTAATCTAGTTAAAATTATCTAGAAAAATCAGGAATTTTAAGTAAAATTTAATAAACTGAAAAATTCTAAGAAATCATGAAAAAAAAAAGGTATCAATTTTTATACAATATTAGAAATATTAAGAATTTTAACTCCTCCTGGATTTTAAAACCAAGAAACAAACATAGAATAAAAATAATAAGAAATCAAATAATAAAATGATTACATAAAATAATTATTAGAAGAGTAAAAAAAATAAAAAATGATTAAATAAGTTCAACTTTAAATTGAATAACTACAAAAACAATTATTGCAGATTGCAAGTGATAAATCTAATAAAAATATTAATAATGATTTATAATTTTAAATTAGTGATAAGGAAAAATTAATTGAAAGCTATAATAATTAATAATATGAAAGTAGAAATATTTTAAATTAAAGTGAAAATGAATTAAAAAACTTATAATTAAAAAATGAAATTAATTAAAATGTTTAAAATAAAAATGAGAATAATGATATTACTCTAGATGAGAATCAATAAATTAATTTTATTTAAACTGATCAAAAAATTTAAGAGAATCTAAAAAAAAACTAAAATAATCAAGATGACGTTAAATCCCTAAAAGAGGAAATCAATGAATTAAAATAAAATCAAATTAATTTTATGTAATAATTGATGAAATAGCTAAACATTTAAAATATAAACACGATGTAAAACGTTAGTTAAGCTAATACTTCTACATTGATAAATGAATAAAAATAAATAAAGAAAGAGATAACTTAAACCGAGTTATAAAAAGAAGAATATAATTTTATTTTATAATAAGAAAAAAAAAAGGAAGAATTGTAAAAAGAAAAAGAGAAATAAAAACAAAAATAAATAGAAAGAGAAAAAGAAATAGCAAAGAAAAATGCAGAATAAAAATAGAATGATGATTTCTAACTTGACCTGGTGGAATTATTAAACCAGAAGATAAAATAAAAGTGAAAAATATATAATAATAATAATAAATAATATGTAATAATAAAGTTTAAAATGATATATAAATGATCATTTGTTTTTATCACATGATTTAAATATTATTTTGTATTTGGTTTCCTTTGAATGCAAATTTTGATTATGAATTTTTCCATTATTGCTAATATTGTGTTTTATTAGAATATTTTTAATTTTTTGTAGTTTTCATGATTGAATATTTCAATATATTGATTATTGAGGTTTAATTCTTAGCCTGTTCCATTTTTTATCAGTTTTGTGAATTCTTATCTTATTTGTATTGTTAGATTACAATTGTTTGTGAAATTTTTTATATTACTTATTAATTACATGTGGAACATAAATCTGTTAGAAAGTTTTTATGGATTGTTGGATAGTCTTATAAAAGAAAATTTATAAAGAAGTTGGTTTTTTCTGTATATTAATTGTAATATTTAAATTTTACTACTTATATTATGTTAAATTTGAAATAATAATACTTAACAATAAATAATAATATAATAATGATAAATAATAAATATATAATGATTATATTAATATTAATAATAAATTAATATATAATGATAATAATAATATTAATTTATGATAATAATTAAAACTAACTCTTTTTGATATTTTTGATAATAAAATATATAAAATGATGTATAAGTATATGATCAAATATCAAACTCTTCTTCATCATCAACATAAGTCTAATATTTTTCAATATCAAGGTCAAGAGATGCTTAATCATCAGAATCAGATAGAAAGTCATCGACTTCATTCTCAAGATAGTCCATGTTGAATGGATACCTGAGAATGGCAGCTATTCCCCCTAAATTGTTAAGCTATTCTCCTGAAACATGCATTGATGAGAATATCTGCATTTGTCCTCCTTTTTTCTCCACTTAATCCACTAAATTCATGTATAGTTTCCTTTGATCGAAGTTCTTGCTGCGGAACAACTTGTCACTTATTAAAAGTGTTTCTATTGCCTCATGCTCATTAGCCTATTATTTTTATTATATTTTTTATTTTTTCCATTATATTAAATAATTTTTTAATTTATTATTATCATCATATTATCCTTAAAACATTAATATATTATTGTAATATTCTGATTAAATTATTATAATATGATAATAATATTACCTCCATTACAAACTTGGCTCCATAAGCTACTTTGTCGTTACTAACACTCATAATTTTGTAAAATGATTACAAAGTATTAATTTAATTGATAGCCTTGGTATTTTTTAACAACTTCTAAACTCCAGGATCTTCAAAAGCTTCTTAAAGAGCATCTTTATATCCATTACTTGAATGCACCAAAATGACCTACTCCAAATTTTTAGTAGTAAAACTTTCCAATTTATTAAGAATAACCTTCTACTTTAATACTTCAAAGAATTAATCCTTAACAAATCCAGGACTAGCAATAATAAAACACTTTATTTTATTAAAATCAATATGAGTAAAGACACATTAAACACACTAGTCATAAAATCCTTATAGATGTTTATCATTATTATTATTATAATGACTTTTTCTAGGAATTGCCTTCTCCACTTTATGCTTCATGAAAGTTGTGTTAGGACTTACAAAACATAAATGAGCCACTCCTTCCTCCATAACCATTGCTGCTACATCTGATTATTGTTCTTAATCTGTGCATTCTTTTAGCAGTTATAAATGATATTTTTCCCATCTTTATTTTATTATTCGGATTTATATCCCAAATTCTAGCGTGATTGAGTGGAATTAACCTTTATTTATATATGCTGATTGATACATTTGTTTGCCTTTTAAAACCATGCTTATTTCTGTGTTTTAGAAGAATTGGATCTTTGTAATCAGTAATTACACCCAGATTAGCTTTTTAATACTTTTTGAGGAGAATTCATCTAATTTTAATATTATTAAAATTTGTTTTTTTACTTTCCATCTGGATTTTCCTGTACGATTAACATTTGATAGAGTCTCCTACTGATATCAGGTTATATAAATACCAAAGATCCTCTTCATACTCTGGTATTAAGATCACATAACCAGAGTTATCCTAAATTTTCTTACCTTTAATTCTCATAAGTAATAATATAAAATAATAATGATAATTTAAACTATTATATTTATAAATAAATTATTATTTTATAAAATAAATTATAAAAAAATAATAATAATAATAAATATAATAAATATAATAATGACGGGTCATAAGAACATTTTTAACTTTTATTAAATAGGAATATCGAATCCATTAAAAACATCTATCAATTATTACTGACCATGTGTGGCTTTATATTAAATAGATATTTGTGTGATAATAGATTAAAGCTAACTAAAGAGAGGGAAATTATTATCAAGAGAGGCGAATACATAAAGAATGTAAGGATAAAATTGAATCGTAACTGGAAGGTTAAGGAGAAATACATTAAACATTCCAATACAGCTTTATTATTTAGCTAATGAGTCTGAACAGGATTTGATGGATAGACACCATTGTTTTATGAAAGATGATAAGTGTTATGTTATTAAACTATTATCAAGTAAGCTTAATCTCCCTAAAGTTTTAGAAAGGGTTTGTGCGAATATTTTCTGTAGTTTAGGATTATTCACAAGAATACTTATTACCTTCGATTATACTTCGTGCAGGCAGTTTTTAAGTACCTATATAAATATTAATAATCTATTTTATTATCACATCATATTATTATATCATCATATTATTATTTTTTCATATTAGATTGAGATATAATCAGATTATTATATTATAATTTAATGATATTATATATTAATAATATATACTTGTGGATAGGTGAGACTAATTTCTCCTAAACAATAGAGAGCATTATTGCATAAGCCCATAAAAGTATTGCCTGGATCTAACTCTTAACTAGGATAATAAATCCTATTAAGAACTTTAATATGAACCTGATCCAACATCATCTTAACCTTCTCACTACTATTAATCTTAGCAGCAACTTCTCCAATAAAAGACATTACAAATTATTAAACCTCCATATTTATATCATCCATCAATGCAGTCATATTCTTGCATAATTAATTGAAATTTTCCAACTTATCAATCTCTTATCCCAACTATTCCAATAATACACTCAATAAATCAATAGTCCTTAATAAAACTTATCTTAATTAATACTGATGCTTTTCCTCTTTATTTTATAAGTATTCTTCTTATAATATTAGTATTTTGTTTAGTATTTATTAGCCGTAATTAAAACTAAAATGAAGTGATTAAGAACTAGCAACACTAACGAAACATTCTAATAGTGGATTAATATTTGGATTAAGAGAGGTAAGAAGATGAAGATGATTAAATAAAGAGTGAATGATAGATTAAGGTTAGGGGATAATTTAAGTATCAAATAGAGAAGCAATAGAAGTATATAGATTTGAAAGAGAATTAGAATGTAAAGCAGATGAATTGAGAGCAGAGAGGAGGATGAGTGTAATATCAGGTATAAATGCAGATATATGGAGAGAGTGGGAGAAAGATAAAAGGATTGAGAATGCGGAGTTAGCACTGCTTTATAAATGACTATTATTAGAGTTTATATGGGTCATGATGCATTAAAGAATTCTCTAAATCACTTCTTCTTTCTAATCCATCTCTATTAATATTGGCATCAGTCTCGACAAACTCCATATTGCACTGCTTTTTACTAATATTTCTCTTTCCTCTTTTTCTCAATTTACTAGCAATATTGATATTTTATCTACTACTTCTTTAATACTTCTCTCTTAATTATCACATAATAATCCTATTAATAATATCATGCTTTCTCTTTTCCTCCAATCACTTTCCATTAATCCTTTCTCTATCTATCTTTCAACTATATGTAATAACTTATTTTATAATAATTTGCTTATTCTCTCAATTGTTTAACAACATAATCTCCTTAATGTAATTTATTTATTTTCTACTTATTCTTCCTCTTCTTCCTATTATTCATCATTCATCATCTTATTATTACCATTACTATTATATTCATTTTCTATTTCTATGTTACATAAATCATCTTGTTAATAAAGTAATCCTTCAGTTAATCCTTACATTAATAATTCTATATTTTATATTATCAAAACATATTTCTCATCATTTTCTTATATTTCTTATAAATATTCTTACCAAAAGTAAATACTCTCTTATTTAATTTTTAAATTTTTTTCATTACTTCCTTAAACCATTTTTTTTATAATAATTTCTTTATAATTATCAAATGCATTGGATCTATTTTCTTAAAGACTGGTTATTCCAATATATTGTTATAATCATATTTGTTCTTCTTACTCTTCATTTAATAGAATATTTATTATTTAATTGATATTATCAGATATTTCTCTAAAAAACTATTTTAGCAATTCATTTAAACATTAAAAGCTTACTATTCTCAATTGAATTAATTCTTTTTATTAACAAAATGTTATTAAAGTTAAAACTAGTTTATTTAAGCCAATATTATTCTGATTTGTATTAGCTATCAGATTTATGTTTTCAATGTTTTCTTTCAAATCTTCAAATATTTTTTGTAGACATATTATACTATTTTAAATCAGATTTTAATTGTAAACTTATTATAAATTATCAATTAAGTTGTTTACCAGATCATAAAATAAATGCACTCCGAATATATTAATTATGTTAGAGATATTTATTATAATAGTTTATAAAATTATTTAATTATCTTCTGTTTTAAAGCAATTCATCAAATATTCCTAAATTTTTCTCAATGTATTTTCGTTTATTACTTCTTTATTTCTACTAATATAACTTTTAAAAACAAATCCTGATAATTGTCTATCGGTAATATTTATTTTATTGTTTGTTAAAATATATACTAAGTATAAATAATATTCTTCCTTCTTTTCTAGTTATTATAAACCATTATACAATTATTTTTATACTTTGTTATCTGCCGTTTGTATTTACTTCAACATTTATATTAACTGATCTAATTCATTTTCATTTATGTTTATCATTTTATTTTAGATATTAATTTATGTGTATTGATTTTTATTATTAATTTTAATTTTTACAATCTTATTATATGAATAATAAAACATTTAACACAGAAGGATTATCTCCTTGGCAATCTAAAAATAATTTTTATGAAAAATGCTAGAGCACTTTAAATAATTTTTTTTAAAATAATATAAAGAACAAATAATTATCAATTGATTAAAATAATAAAACAGGGTTTACTTTAGATTAAAATTCGATGAATAGAAGTTAAAGTGTTAAATAAATATATTCAGATAAGAACAAAACATCTACATTCAACTTGAATGAAAACTTTTTGAAAGAATAAGAGCAATAGAAATAAAATAATTAAAAAATTTAAAAAAAATTTATATTACTTAATAAGGATAAAAAAAATATGGTGAGAAAATATAGTAATATTACTAGTTGAAGAAATTTAGGAAAATAGATTTTGCAAAATAGTGAACATAAAATATTCAATGATATTGAAAATGCATAGAAAGTTTAAAAATCAATAGATAATTCATTTAATATAAAAGATAATGATAATTAAAATTTAGTTATTAATAATAAATTTAAAAATAGTGTCAATTTAAATACTAATTTTTATAGTAATTTTACTAATAATTAAGAACAAAAAACAAATCCAGTAATATAATAATAATTAGTTTAATTAAATAAAAATTTCAACTCTTCTAAATATTTAAATTATATGAATTAAAATTTATAAATATTAGAATAAGAAAAAAAAAATATATAGCAGAGCATTATTTATTAAAACAGCAGAAAAAGTTTATCTAATTGAGAATTAAATAAATTTGAAATTGAAAAGTAGAAATATTAAAAAAAAAAATAAAATAATGCTATAAACATCTATAATTTTAAAACATTAGATAGTATTATATAAAATGAAACACTATTTAATTTATAAAAAGATATTTAAAATTAATTATAAAATTTTGATAATAAAAATTATTAAAATTTTAATAGTTTTAACAAATATTCATTTAAAAATAATTGCCTTTTATATATTGAAAATGAAAGTAAATTTAATATAATTGGTTTAAAAAACTAATATACAAAGACTTAATTTAAAAATAATTTTAAATTAAATCAAATTTTAAAAAAATTGTGAATTTTTAATTAATTTTAATATTATAATATCTAAATAACTTTAAAAATAAAAAATAATTAATATATTATAATATAAATAATATTTAAATAATTCAAATAAAATGAATTTTGCTAAGCCGAAATATTATGCAAATGCAAACTTAAAATAAAAACCTGATTATTACGATTATGAAAATTATGAGATATAATATGGAGATTTAAATAATTATGAAATATTATGTAAAATTGGAAGAGGGAAATATTCAGATATATATGAAGGAGTTAATATGAAAAATAAAAAAGAAAAAATAATAATTAAAGTTTTAAAACCAGTAAGATAAAAAAAGATAAAAAGAGAAATAAAAATACTTCATAATTTAAATAACCATCCAAATATTATTAAACTATATGATGTTGTTAAAGATCCATCTAGTAAAACTACTTCTTTAATATTTGAGAATGTTTAAAATATTGATTATAAATAGTTATATTCTAGTATAAATGAAAATGAACTTAAATTTATTATGCACTCTATTTTATAAGGATTGAATTATGCTCATTCTTAAGGTAAATTTATTATACTTTTATTAATATAAATACATCTAAATTATAATAAATTAGTAATAATGATAATGATATTCATGATAAAAATATTATGATAAAAAAATAAAATAATAAAAAAGGAATAATTCATAGAGACATTAAGCCTCATAACATAATGGTAAATATGGAGGAGAAAGAAGTGAAAATAATAGATTGGGGATTGAGTGAATTTTATTTTCCTGGCAAAGATTACAATGTGAGAGTAGCAAGCAGATATTTTAAATCTCCTGAACTACTATTAAATTATAATTATTATGATTATAGTTTAGATATTTGGAGTTTAGGATGTATGTTTGCCGGAATCATTTTTTAGAAAGAACCTTTTTTCATGGGTAATAATAATCAAGATCAACTAGAAAAAATCACAAAAGTCTTAGGAACTGAAGGCTTAATAGAGTATATTAACAATTATTAAATTGAATTGGATCCAGAAATTACGAATAATATTGATAATCATCCGAAAATTTCATTTATTAAATTTATCAGTCCCAAAAATAATCACCTTGCTAATTCTACATCTATTGATTTATTATCTAAAATGCTTATTTATGACCATGTAATTATTTTTTTCATTAATTATAGACTTAACGGATCACAGCATAGGATGCTTTAAATCATCCATATTTTTAGAATTTTAAAAAAGAGGAATGATGATATTATTTATATTATATTTAATATAATTAATTTAACATTATCATTATATTATATTTAATTTAATTAATTATATTTTTATTTTAATTATAAAAATCAAGAATTAATTATAGATTTTTAATTATTAATTATTTTGATAGAGTCTTAGATTTATTATTATAAATTATTTTAGGTATTTCCATTCTAATTTATTTAATCTTAGTCTGTTTTCTGAAATTAATTATCGAAATTATCTAAAAATTATAATAATTATATAAATATATAATTTGATTTTATTGATATTAATACTGTTTTCTGTATAAATTATATTCATTGATTAATAATGAATATTTCTAGTATTTTATGAATAATTTTAAGAATGAATATAAGTATTTGATTTAATTATTTAATTATGTTGAAAGTCAAGACTTAACCTATTTTTGATATGATTTTAAGTGAAAATATTTTGCTTAATATTTATAATTTAATTTTGATAATTAGTTTATTCTATTTATTTTTCATCGAGATTATAAATGAAATCTATTAAGTTAAGAAGTATAGATTAATTGATATTTTTGTTGAAGTTATTGGAAAGGATTTAATTTTATAGTTCAAACTAAATCTGTTGTTTTTATACATAATTTTAAGACATTTGCTTTTTGCTTATTTGACTTTTTTGTAGTTTGGAAATGTTGCTTTTTAAGATGTTGAGATTTGTTGTTGACATACTTGAATAATTATTGTCATTTTACTTGCACTCTTTTTCAGGCTCATATTCAATAATGTTATTTTTATCCATTATTTTATAACTTTAGTATGAATTTTTTGTGTTTATTTTATATCAAATATCTTTATATTTGTCAAAATTATTCTCTATAAAAAGAAGTCTTAATTCTTAAAAACTAATATTATTATTTTTATATTCTTAATAATCTTTTGTTACTTTTAAAATTTATTCTTATTTATTTTTCAATTCCACTAAATCGTATTATATTATGTTCTGGTTTATAGTTTAAATTTCAATAAATAATTGAATTTATACTTATTTGTTTATTATTTTTTAAACAATATTATTTAAAATTAAGTTGATATCATGATAATTATTATTAAGAAATGCAATAAATTCATTTTTATAGTGAGAAATATCTAGAATATGTTATTTAATAATTTTAGTAGATTAAAGATTGAAATCAAAATTAAAAAAAGACAGACATTATTGAAAAGATATTCCTGCTTTAATTAAGTTTAAATAAGTAATTTAATATAATTAATAATGATAATTTGATTCAAGCTGAAAGGCAAAAAGATAAGCCCAAACTTGGACACATTCTTTGGCAAGATTATAAAATTTAGAATCTGTTTAAGTTTGATTCTTATATATTTAAATAAGAATTTAACCAATTTAATCGATAAGTTTTAAATGTACTTTCGAAATAACATCTTCATTTAAACCGTCCATAAGTTTTTTAACTGTTTCAATACATTTGAAAAAAAGGTCAAGATATTATTATTCAATCAATTCATCTTACATTTTTTATTCTATTAAAAAACTAACTGAGTCAATAAATATATCAATATATTATGTTTACTATGAGTTTATTTTTTAGATCAGAATTTAAATAGAGTTTTAATTCATCAAGTATTAATCGATAAATTTTTATTGAATCTATTAAACTAAATATTTGTGTTTAAATTTATCAAGTTAAAGATAATCTAAAATATAAGTGTCTTAATGAGATGAAAAATTTTATTAATTCAAAATAGCTTCTTTTAAATCTATTAAATCTATTTTTTTATTCTAATAATTTAAATATAATTAATGAATGTTTAAGAGTTCTTTCAATTTCAACTCTATTTACTCAACTAACTCCTTGAATTCTTATGTATTTTTAAGGTTATCTAATAACTTTAGCCAAAATTAATAAAGCTTTTCTATTTTAAAGATTTCATTGATGTTTGTTATTAGATTAAGAATAAAAGATTAATGTTTTAGTATGGTTATATTTGTGTTTGTGATTTGACTAATAATAACCAACTTTAAAGAACTAATGCTGTTGATTATATTTTGGAACTCTTTTTTGAAAGGGATTGAAGAAGCTGTAAGGAAGTTGAAATGACTGAAATCATCAATGAATATAACTCCTTCGAATAAAAGTTATTTGAAAAGTTATTTAAATTAAGCATTGAATTTGAAACTCCAATAGAAAATAACTTCCAAACTTATATTAAATAAAGTTTGTCCTAATATTTCTATATCCTCTTTTTAACTATTAGAATGAGTTAACAAATTACTAAGAAGTTGTTTACCTCTATCTTTGTCATTTTTATTCTTATTAAATCTACAAATGTTTCCTATTTTTTCCAATATTTCTTTATGAATTTCCACTATAAAAAGTTAACTTTTATCTTCTCTATCTAATGCATCTTTCACAAATCTTATACTTAAGATAGCTTTATTTGGCTTTTATTCATAATTTTCCAAACAATATTTGATACTTCTTATTATATTTTTAATAGTATTATTTTGTTATTCTTGTTCAATATTTTATATACTTTTCTGACATATTTTATCCAAATATTCTTTACTATATTTTTCGTATTGGATATTATTCTTCAACACTTATTTAGTCATTAATTTATATATTGTATCTCTTTAATTTAAAATTATTTTACTTTCAAACAAATCATCATCTAAATTTTCTTATTCCATCTTGTATACTTTTTAAATCAATTTTAATTCTTATACATTTTTTGAAATAATTTTTGTTTTTATTTATTTGTTTATCTCTTAATCATTTTTGTCTAATTTATGAATTTATGATTTGATTTCTGAAATATTGCTTGTGAAATCATTGATATACTCTTTGATATTTTAATATTTATTTTAAAAAGAAAGGATTTTCGTTTTATCAGTTTTAGAATTATACTTTTTATAATCAAGAATGATAGAATTAAATAAATTGTATTCTTTATTTAATAAATTGAGTAAATAAGATTATAGTTTTTGATTATGATGATGTTATAAAACAGAGTTTTTCCATGAAATGATATGGGAGAAAGCCTGATTGAAATCTTAAATGAGATCAGAGAGGAGATGAATTTAAATAGTAGTTTTTTGAAAGAGAAGAGAGTGGAGATTAAGTTTATGATGATTTAGAGAACCAATTTGTTGTAAGATTTGTAATTTTAATTACAGATTTGATTTTAGGTAGTGTTGTCCTGAGTTTGTGATTGGGTTTCTAGCCATTAGCGAGTGAGATTTGAAGAAACTCATTTAAGTTGGAAAGGATACCTATTATATATATAGAAATTAATATTAATATAGGCATAATATAATAAAATGATAAATGATAAATTGATTATATACTTTTTATGCAAGCAAGGAATTATAAGCAGGAAGAAAGAGTTCATCTTTTGGATAATATGATGCCCATGCCTTAATACACTCCAAAACAAGAGTGAGTACTTACACACCTATTTACTTATCATGAATACTGACATTATTACCAAAAAAGTACTATCCTCATTAAATGTCAGAGCTTTCCTTCTAAAACTATGCAATACCAATAAAATACTTGTAAATATAGTTTTTAACATATTTTATCATCATTTCGCTGTTTACCTCCATACTTTCTTTCACTAAAATAATTGCATTTAAATACTCATTTATAAACACTCCCTTCTTTTCACGAAATATTATTTGAGCAGCTGTCATCCCAATTGAAATTATCTTCTCATCAAACATTGCTACTTTGTTCAAGTATTTATTTAGGTTCTCTTTGAAATTCTTATTTGCTAATACATTCTCAATAAATTCTCCAATTTCCTCTTGATTGTGATTCATTATTTTATATATATATTATTATCATCAATTTCCATTTATTATCTGTTTTTTATTCTATTTTACGTTTTTTATTTTTGATTTTTTAAATATTCTATTTTCTATTTTTTAATTTTATATTTTTGTAATAAATTATATATTATTGTATATCAAATATAATTTAAAATTAATAATTCTTGTAAATTTGATTTTAATATAGTATTGTAATGATATATATAATCAAAAATTAAAAAATATAAATGTAGATTGAAAATAATGATGAAAATATTTAATATTTATAAAAGAATTGTCCTTGGATGGGTCTACTATCTGATAAAATATAATGGTAAAAATTATAATAAGAAGTGGAACGTGCAGCATTACTAACAAGTCTAATTTCAAAATAAGGATGGTATATAGGTTCAATGGTATTTTCAGAATATGCTTAATGAATTTATAAATTAACAATATAGGAAGTAAAAAGAAATGAAAATAATTTCAATAAGTTTTGTTATGAAAGTTAAGACTGTAATCTCAATTTAGAAGCAGAAAAATCAATAGAATTGTTAATTTTAGAATTTATGAGTCTAATAGACAGTGATAAATTTTTTAAAAAGATTAGCAATGGATAACTAGAATAAATAGAATAATTTAGAAAATATAGAGGATGTAGATTATATAACGATATGTCAGAAATATTAGATATAATAAACTATAACCTAGTTTAAGTAAGAAGAAACTATAAAATATATGAGTTAAGATAAAGAAGAGAAGAGATAAGTCTAGAGTTATTATATAGTTATATGATAAGTCATTACCGAGAAAAGATAATAGGAGAATGTGGATAATTGGGAATTTTGGCAGTGACAGTGCCATTTGTATAAACCCATCCAGAATTGGAAAAATATTATGATATTTAAAATCGATACTCTCCTAAAGATAAGAAGTTAAGAGAGTTGAAGAAGAAATTAAAAGAAATTAAAAATTGGAAGTTTATTAATTTGGAGTTTATTGATAAATATACGTATAATGAATTGTTAAATGTTTTATGCAGTGCTTATAATGGTAAAGTAGTTGGAAAGGCTACTAGGAATAAGTTGAAGAAGTTGATTAAAATTATGGATGATAAAAATTGTGTTCTTTAAAGAAGTGTTAATACAAAGGAAGTCAAGTTTAATCTAAGGAAGTTTATCAAAAGTCTCAAGACATTAGATAATATTAATTATAATATTGATGATAATAATATTAATAATAATATTGATAATAATATTGATGATAATAATCATAATAATAATCATAATAATAATAATAATAATGAAATTAATAATGATATTGAAACAGAGTTTTTCAATCAATTGAAGTATTGTTTGAACAAGTTGGATTGTGATATAATGGTAAAGAATCCTTCAGTGTTAAGAAATCCAAAGATGCATGTAGTATTCCCATTTCTCAAGAAGAACAGCCAAAATTTAAATAACATTCAAAACCATTCAATGAATATATGTGATTAAGATTAACTAAAATAATTAGCTTATACTTCTATTTAGGCAAAAAAACTGGGCTATATGGTCAGTGATTGGTAGAATAATATTGCTAGAAGATGGAATGATTTAAGGACAAATATCATATCTTAAGCTAGAAACATTCAGAATAATAAATATATTATTGATAATAATATCAAAAATAAAAATAATGATAATAATGATAACAATAATAACAATAATATAAATGATGAATAATAAAGGGATATTTAAATACCTCCTCCCTTTAAGTTTGTAATAGCTTTCGACTTATGTCCAAATTAATATCCTTTCACTTTCACTTATAGAAGAGAATAAGGTTATTGCATATAATATGATATCAGTTTTGATTGGTTTATAAATGAAGGCAATAATTAAGAAAAGTTTTACTTTGCAAATTTAATATATAATCCTCCCCAATAACTTAATTTTCTAAATGAAATACCAAAAGCGACAATAGATATAGAAGATTTTTGGAATAATTAAAAATAAATATTTAAAAAGATAGATTAATGGTTACAATAAAATATATAATCTTTAACTTATAAAAAAGTATATGATTTTACAACTGTTACTTAATTAAAAAAAATGCCTGAAAGATTACAGTTGAGGATAAAAGAAATGAAAAATAATATTAAATGGGTAAGTGTACTAGGATTATTTGATATGATATTTGAAATTTATCCTCCTTATTAATTATATGCAGATGGCTTTTAGTTAATATTACCACCCATTAATAAGGATGTACATTAGAAAAATAATAATGATTAATTGCCATAAGGTTATGGTCAAACTCTATTGACTAAGTGGTAGTATTACTGCCAATATTGGGGTGAATATTGATTATATATAAATTTCTCTTATTATTAAACATTTATTATTATCGTATTTATTATTAATATTAAAAGATAATCATTTTTCATTTTTATAATTAACTTATTCAATTATTTTTTATTCTTATTGTATAGCTGATTAATTAATCTTTTAATTATTTGCTTATTCTTATTTTTAGTAAGAATCTATTTTATTTTTTATATTTTTTACATCCTCTTTCTCTTAATCATCTTTACTTAGCTTTATTATTATGTT
>Ga0315908_10001869_pt1 | contig 15690 bp, 8 predicted proteins | sample LakEriMetagenome_12_FD_203520 | JGI IMG/M metagenome (GOLD analysis project Ga0315908, IMG submission 203520) | Freshwater fungal communities from buoy surface, Lake Erie, Ohio, United States - Buoy 4 MA124 | ecosystem: Environmental > Aquatic > Freshwater > Lake > Lake biofilm | place: USA... | reverse complement strand
CAAATTATCCCAACTGCTTTGTTATCATGAAATTATTTACGCATGTAACGTCTGTCGTGTGCGGCCTCATGGTGCTGACTGGTATGAGTACGCCGGTGGCCGCCCGCAATCAAAATCAGGCATCGCTCAAGCAGGAAGCCGCATTAGCGATTCGTCGAGGAGTCAAATTTCTCGAGAAATCGCAGGATGCGACGACCGGGGCGATTGGCGAGGCTGAGCAGCCGGCGATCACTGGCTTGGCAGTTCTATCTATTTTGGGTGATCCCAGTCGCGATCCACAAGCGCTACCGGACTCGGCGAAAAAGGCCTATGATTTTATTGCTTCCATGGCTCAACCCGATGGGGGGATTTATGTCAAAGGGCTGGCGAATTATAATACGTCGATTTGTTTGACGGCTTTGATGGCGCATCCGGCTGGCGATTTCCGGTTACTGGCCCGTCAGGCGCGAAAGTATGTGATTGGGCTGCAGCAGGACAACGAGGAGCCTGGGCAGGCGGATCATTCGCATGATGGTGGAATTGGGTATGGCGGGTCGTCCCAATTTTCCGACCTTTCCAACACGCATTTTGCGTTGGAGGCGCTTTATTATGCGCAGGCGCTTGATGCAGAAGAGCCAGCCTCTCCTGATGCGCCCCGTTTGAACTATGAGGCGGCGATTGCTTTTGTTTCGCGCTGTCAAAACCGTCAGGCGAGCAATACCAGCGCGTGGGTCAGCGAAGATCCGGCCAACAAGGGCGGCTTCATTTATGAACCGGGAATCAGCAAAGCGGGGGAGCAGGATCTGGGTGGCGGTAAAAAGGCGCTGCGTTCGGTGGGGAGCATTAGTTATGCGGGGTTGCTCAGTTTAGTTTACGCGAAGCTTTCGCCCGAGGATGGGCGGGTACAAGCGGTGCTCGAGTGGCTGCAAAACAATTTTTCGGCCACGGAAAACCCGGGGCTGGAGGGGCAGGGGCTTTATTATTATTACCACTCAATGGCCAAGGCATTGACTATATTGAACTTGAGTGAGCTGAAGAAATCCGATGGCACAGTGATTGACTGGCGTCTGGAAGTCGGCAATCGCCTTCTGAATTCGCAGGAACCTGCTGGATCGTGGACGAATTCGACGGCTCGCTGGCGGGAGAGCGATGCGATTTATGCGACGGCTCTGGCCACATTGACGTTGATTCATATTCACAACTCGCTGTAATGTTATTTTGAGCTGTTTTCTGAGCCCCTTCCTTGTTTTCTGTTCCTTGGTGGGGGGCAGGCGACAGGCGTGGCTGTTACGAGGCTGGGTGTTGGGGCTCTGTTTGCTGCTGGGTGGGTGTGGGGTGTTGGTTGAGCGCAATCCGCGGGCGCCGCTGGCACGGGCGACGGGTGGGCTTGCGCCGATGCTTGATGTGCATCCGCGCGGTCCGGTGAGTGTGCCGATGGTACGGGACGCGCAGCACACGGTGCCGATTGTGGAGGCCCGGATCAACCGGGGCGAGCGGTTTCCCTTAGTGCTCGATACGGGGGGAAATCATACCATGATCGGACGCCGTCGCGCGGACAAATCGCGAATGACGATTATGGGGCCGCATGGGAAAATTACGACGGCTTTTGGCAATCGGGAAGAAACCCGGCTGGGGCTGGTGGGTGAGCTGGCCTTGGGGGATATGACTCTTCGCGGCATGCCGGTGCTGGTGCACAGTTTTGGAAAATCCGCTCTTTCGCCGGCCCTTGGGGGCGAGCTCAATATACTGGGAACGCCGGCTATGGCGGTCTTTTCGCATGTCACCTTCGATTACGAGCGGCACCGCGTCATTTTTGATTATACTGGTCCTTTCAATCCTCCGTCGCGGGAGAGGGCGTTGCGATTACCGCTCACGATCACGAAGGAGGGGCATCTCAGTGTGGCGGTGACCTTTCCCAACGGGCGGACCCGCCAAGCGATTGTTGACACCGGATATGATGGCGTGCTCTTGATGAGTGCCAAGACGTTGAAGGAACTGGATTTGACGCGGTATGCGCAGTCGGGCCGTGCGGTCCGGGCGGTGGGGCCGGGGGCTGAGATGAACGGGCGTGTTTTCTTTATTCCGGGTGTGGAGCTGGATGGTCGCCCTTTTCCCAATATTGAAACGTGGTCCGGTCCGCTGGACGAACCTTTGTTATTGGGATCGGGACTGATGCGTTATTTTAGGACGACATTTGATTTTCGAATGATGGTCCTCTGGCTTGAGCTTGAGTGAGATGGAGTGGTGGGAGGCCTTATGGAGGCAGGTTCGAGGGACGGGTGTCAGAGGGCTTTCTGGTGGCGGCGGGGTGTGGCGTCCGGGGGGAGGGGCGGGGTGGTGGACTGTGCGGGAGAGTAAAAAATCTCGGAGTGTGGTGGCTGTCGTCGGGAATTCCTCGACATCGCGTGGCTCTCCGCTATCGCTTGGGGATGATTGAGACGCCTACTGCTCTTTTGCCGCGGTATCCGGGAACGAATGCTGACGAAGAAACCGCCCGTGCGCTGCGGGTGGCTGGTTTTGATGCGACGATTGTGCCGAGTGCTGTTTTGACGCGCGAGGCCATTGCGGCGGCCCAGCTGATTGTTTTTTCGGGGGGATTCAGTTACGGTGACTATGTGATGTCTGGGCGGATTGCGCAGTTGATTACGCAGCAGAAGCTGACTGGGGCGCTGGAGGAATTTGTGGAGCGCGGCGGGTATGTGCTGGGCATCTGCAACGGGTTTCAGATTCTGACCAAGCTGGGGTTGTTGCCCAAGGCTAGTTTGATTGAGAATACGTCTGGCCGGTTTCAATGCCGCTGGGTGAAGTTGCGGGTGAAGAACGAACAAAATCCGTTTTTACGCGAACTGCCGGCGGATGTGGACATTGAGTTTCCGATTGCGCATGCGGAGGGACGGCTGGTGGCTCCTCCGGGCGAGGCGGCGCGTTATGCGTCTGACGGGTGCGCTGCGTTGACGTATGCCGGGGAGAATCCCAATGGTTCGGAGGAGGCGATTGCGGGGCTGCAGAACGCGAGTGGCCGGGTTTTCGGATTAATGCCGCATCCGGAGCGGTTTCTTTATGCCAACCAGCATTACGATCGTGATTGGTCGGAGAAGTCTGGGGAAGCGACGTGGGGGTGGGGGTACTATTTCTTCAAGGGGATTTACCGGGCGGTCAGCGGTGAAGCTTCGCTGTTGGCGTCGGCGTGAGAGTCGGTCAGGCGGGGGCCCGGGAGCAATGGGCCCAGGGTTCGGGGAGGATGGGGCTTTTTGTGGGGCTGAAATGCCCCCACGGTTGATGAAGGGGCTCGCTGGAGGGGCTTCGCTGGAAGAGGGCCTGTTTCGGCCCTTGGAGGAGGGGAGGCCTGAGAGGGGGCTTTTATTGACCGATACAGTAGAGCGTGTCTTCGGTGCGGATGTACAATGAACTGCCGGCGACAGCGATGGTCGAGCGGAGGTCCTTCGTGTTGTTTTCCATCATTTCCACGCGGTGGAGGAGCTGAAATTGTTTGGGGTCTGCTTTGACGACGTAGACCTCACCGCGGTGGTCCATGACGAAGATTTTGTCATCGGCTCCGGTGGGCGAGGCTTCGATTTTGGTGCGGCCGCCGAGATCTTCGTGCCAGAGCACCTCGCCGGTTTCTGGTTTGACGCAGGCCAGCCGCTGTTTTTCGCCATTGAGGATGTAATAATGACCCTTGTAGAAGAGAGGAGTGGAGACATCGGACGAGACGTCTTTGTATGCTTTAGACGGCATGTCTTCATCGTCGAGGCGGCTGCGCCAGGCGAGTGCGTCCTCGCTAGTGTGGGCTCCGCTGAGACCGCCCTTGACGGCATAAACGGGTGCGCCTTTGGGGGCGCAGGCGAGCACGTTGGAACCATTGCTAACGGGCGAGGGGACGAGGCGCCAGTGGCCGATTTTGGTCGGGTTCCATGTCCCCCAGCGCCACAGTTCTTTTCCGGTGGCCGGGTCATGACCAGTGAGGCAGTCGCCGCCGGCGACCAGCAATTCCGGCCGGCCGTTGAGGGTGGCGGGCACGGGGGTGGTGAAGGACTCGAGTGATTCATCGACGGCGGTGGCGGGGCGAGTGACTTTCCACAGGTCATGACCGGTGGCGGGGTCGATGGCCAGCACATAACTTTCATTTTTCTGATTGGGCTCGCCTTTTTGTTCGCCATGGGCTTCGAACGAGGAGTCGCGTTGCAGGACTTGGAGGTAGAGGCGACCGTCATGGAGCACTGGACTGCTGGAGAACGTCCACAGGAACGCGAAGCGTCCGTGATCTTTTTGCACATTGCGTTTCCACTCGGGTTTCCCATCGAGGGAGAAGGAAGCGAGATCGCCTGTGCCTGCGAAGAAGACGACGCGTTGACCGTCCGAAGTGGGCGAGGGACCCGCGAAGTTACTGCGGTCGTCACTGCGGAAGCCGTCGGCCACAGGGGCGCTCCATTTCAGGTTACCGGTTTTGGCGTCGAGGCATAGAGCGACGACTTTTTGATCCTTTTCGACGGCGGCGGTCAGGTAGACGGAGTCGCCGACCACGATGGGCGAGCTACCGGCGGGGCCGGGCAGTGCGGCTTTCCAGCGGACGTTTTCGGTGGGGGAGAAGGTGGCGGGCAGCCCGGAGGACGGGGCTGATCCGTCGAAATAGGGTCCACGCCAGTGGGGCCAGTCTTTGCCCCAGGCGGGGGCCATACAGGTGACGAGCAGGGTGAGGATGGTGCGTTTCATGGGATGCTGATGACGGAGTGGGGATGGGGCGCGGCTTGGGGGTGGCGGGCGGTTCAGGCTGGTTACAAAGCGGCGAGTTTCTTGATGGTCAGGTTTTTGACTTCGCCCACTGTATTGTAGGTAGCGATGCCCAGAGGGCGGCAGAATTCGATGTCGCCGAAGCGCATGGTGATTTTTTTCCCTTCGGTATCGGCGTCGAAGATTTGTTTGTCGTCGATGAATCCGGTCAGGCGGTTTTCGCGCACTTGAAGGCGGAAGCGATACCACTGGCTCGTTTTGAACTCGACCCAGTTGGTGGTTTCATTTTCGTCGGCGGATTGGTATTGGAGGCACGAGATGCCCACACATTTGCCGCCCCATCCGCCCAGGACCCAGGTGGCCGAAGTGTCCTTGTCTCGGACTGGGAACGTGAGGGCGGTGAAAAAGTCCTCTCCTTCAACCCGGCGGGCTTCGAAGCTCACTTCATAATCTTTGACGGGCAGGGGTTCCTTGCTGATGAGGGCGACGCCGGTGGTGGGTTTGCCGGCATTGAGGCGTAGCACCCCCTCGGTCAGGGAAACTTCGCCATGGTCCTTCATTTCGTCGACCACGCGCCAGTTGGCTTTGAGGTCGGATCCGGAAAGCAGAGCGAGCGGTGGCTCGTTGGCGCGGAGTGAAGCTGACGTGCAGGCGAGCAGAGCCAAGGCAAGAATCGATTTCATAGAATTATCCTGCGAAGATTATGGCGCTTTGCCAAGCTGGAACCGCCCCCATTTGGAACTTCGGTATTTCTCTGATCCCGGTTTTTTTTTGGGGTTGGGTGGGGTGGGCGGCGGGGGTGGAATCAGCAGCTGGCTGGTCCGAGCGGGTGCGACCGGATGGCGGCGCGCACATCTTCCGGAGTCACGGCGGCCAGGGACCCTTCTGGGTGTCGAATGACCTGCACGTGTCGGCCGCCGGGAGCCCATACGGCAGGGTTGGTGGGGCCAAAAATGACGGTGGAAGGAACCCCGCAGGCGGCGGCGAGGTGGGCAGGGCCGGTGTCATGGCCGAGAAAGAACTGGCAGCGGGACAGTTGATTGGCGAGTTCAGGCAGCGGCAGGCTGTTGGCCACCGAGTGGGTGACGCCGGTGGTGTGGAGCATGCGGCAGAAATCATCGAGTACTGGCGATTCGGCCTCGCCTGCGACGACGAGGAGGCGGGCGCCGGTGTCTGCCTGCAGGTCTGCGGCCAGACGGGTCCAATTCTCGAGACCCCAATTTTTACGCGGGCTACCGCTGCCGGGGTGGAGGGCGATGAGGTTTTCTTGTTTGTCTGGGCGGTGTTCGAGAAAGACCGGGTTTTCGGCAGGGTCGAGAAAGAGGGCCAGTTCAGCGAGTGGGGTGGCCAATTGGGAAGACGCGTGCGGCCCGTCATCGACGGGCCGATGCCGTCCGCGCAGCAAGGTGGTGACGCCGGCTCGGCGGAGGTTGGAGTGAAAGAAGTCGTCGGGGTCGTACAGATGACTGATAACCACGCTAAAAGAGGCGAAGTACTGACTCCAAGCTGGATCCAAGGCGGCGTGGGGCACGAAAAAGCGGGCTAGGGCGGCGTCCTCGAGGCGGCGCACGCCATCGGCTAAGCCGAAATAGCAGGCGAGGTCGACGATGCCTGGGGTGCCAAGGATTTCCACGTTTTGCCCGGGAAACGAGTTTCTGAGCAACCGCAGGGCTGGCAGGTGAAGCACGAAGTCACCGAGGGCGCCGCCGCGGATGACGAGCAGGCCGCCGCGTGTCCGGGTCTGAGGGGTGGGGAAATCCACTGCGGGGGACTGGCGGCGAGTGGGGGAAGGGCTGTCGGATTGGTGGCCTGATGGGAGGGGCGGGTCTGGGTTCATTCAGGCGGGGCTCCAGAAGGCGAGGGCGCATCCAACGAGGAGTGTGCCGTAGGCGATGCCGGAGAGGGCCAGTTTTTTCCAACGGCCTTCGGTGGCCGTGATCCAGTTGGTATATTCGCGGAAGAGGTAAGGCAGTCCGACCCAAAACATGCCGAGGATGATCCATCCGTAAGCGAGTAAGGGCAGGAGCAGTCGTGTCCGCGGTGATTCTAGGAATGCGGCGTCGAGGACTGGGCAGGCGGCTAGCAGCATGAGGATGCCGAGGGCCCGGGCGGTCAGGAATTCATCGACGTAGGCGATCATGAGCCCGAACACGACGGGCAGCAAGATGAGGGCGATGCGGCGGACGCGCCAGAACTCGCCCATGTCCATGGACGAGACGAGGATCAAGGCCCAGACGAGGGCGATGGCGAGGATGGCGGTGCCCAGACTTTTATTGCGTGGGGCGTCGCGGAGCAGGGAGCGGAGGGTTTGGTAATTAAACAGGGCGTAGGCGTGGGAGGCGATGAGCAGCAAGCCGACGATCAAGCCGGCGGTGCGCAGGGACAGGTCGCGGTAGAGCCAGTCGTAGATGGAGTGAGCGAGTTCAGACATGCGTCGGGGATTTCTTTGACTACCACACCACGTGACGGGCTGCCATTGATTTCATCCATCGGGAGAGAATGTCTTGGGAGCGGGAGCCTGAGCGGCGGGGACTTGAGCCTGCGGGTGCAAAAAAAGTGTCCGGCACCGTGAGGTGCCGGACACGCAGATGACCGGGGGGGCGCCGGGCGGATGGCCTAGCGACTGAGGGGGTGGATCAGGCTTCGGCCAGCTCGATTTCCTCGTCTGTCTGGTAGATTGGCGGTTCGCCGACTTCTTCGATGGTGATGCCGCGGTTGGTGCTGAACCCGGTTCCGGCTGGGATGAGGTGTCCCATGATGACGTTTTCCTTGAAGCCGCGGAGTTTGTCCACTTTGCCGAGGGTGGCGGCGTCGGTGAGGACTCGGGTGGTATCTTGGAACGAGGCGGCGGAGATGAACGAATCGGTTTCCAGCGAGGCCTTGGTGATGCCGAGCAGGACGGGTTCGGCTTCGGCGGGTTTACCCCCCTGTTCGGTGATACGCTCGTTTTCGGACTCGAAGTCGAGGCGGTCGACCTGATCACCCCAGAGGAACTGGGTGTCCCCTGGTTCGCTGATCTTCACCTTGCGGAGCATCTGGCGGATGATGATCTCGATGTGTTTGTCATTAATTTCCACCCCTTGGAGGCGGTAGACTTCCTGAACTTCATTAGTGAGGTGTTCCTGGAGCGCCTGAGGTCCGGAGATCTCGAGGATTTCGTGAGGAACGACAGCGCCGTCGGTGAGCTGATCGCCTTTTTTGACGAGGTCGCCGGGGGTGAAGAGCAGGTGTTTTTCACGGGCGATGAGGTGTTCGACCTCTTCACCGGTTTCCACGTCTTTGACGATGATGCGTTGTTTTCCGCGGACCAGACCACCGATTTCGACCACGCCGTCGATACGGGCGATGGTGGAGTGATCTTTTGGTTTGCGGGCTTCGAACAATTCGGCGACGCGGGGCAGACCGCCGGTGATGTCCTTGGTTTTGGCCACTTTACGTGGGGTACGGGCGAGGTACGCCCCGCCGGTGACCTTCTCACCGCGTCGCACTGAGATGTGGGCGCCGGTTGGAATGCTGTAGCTGGCGAGCACGGCACCGGTTTTGGGATCTTCGATGACGATCGACGGGTGGAGGTCTTCCTTGTGGGGAATGACGACGAGTCCTTTGACGCCGGTTTCCTTGTCGACTTCGCGGCCGAGGGTGATGCCGTCGATGAGGTCTTTGAATTCCACGCGGCCGGGGCGTTCGGTCAGAATCGGCACGTTGTATGGATCCCAGGTGGCGATCTGATCGCCTTTCTTGATGGCGGTGCCATCGGGCTGGGAGATGTTGGTGCCGATGATGAGTTTGTGTTGTTCCAGTTCGAGGCCTTTCTCGTCGAGGACGGAGAGGGTGCCGTTTTTGTTCAGCACGATCCAGCCGCCTTCGGCCGACTCGACGGCGCGGACGTCGTTGTACCGCAAGATCCCCTTATTTTTGAGGATGATGCGGGGCTGTTTGAGCATTGAGGTGGCGACCCCGCCGGTGTGGAACGTCCGCATGGTCAGCTGAGTTCCTGGCTCGCCGATCGACTGGGCGGCGACGATGCCGACGGCTTCGCCGATTTTGACGACGGCTTGGGTGGCCAAGCTAAGGCCGTAGCATTTGATACAGCACCCGCGTTTGCTTTCGCAGGTCAGAACCGAGCGGATTTTGAGTTGTTCCACTCCGATGTCCTGCAGTTTGCGAGCTTGTTTCTCGAGGATGAGTTGATCGACCTCGACGATGGCTTCGCCGGTGACCGGGTCTTTGACGGCTTCGCAGCTGGTCCGGCCGTAGGCGCGGGTGCGAAGTTCCACGACTTCTTCATCACCCTCGTAAATCGACTTGATGATGATGCCGTTGGTGGTGCCGCAATCTTCTTCGGTGATGATGACGTCCTGAGCCACGTCGACCAGTTTGCGGGTCATGTAGCCGGAGTCCGCGGTTTTGAGCGCAGTGTCGGCCAGACCCTTACGGGCGCCGTGGGTGGAGATGAAGTATTCCAGAACCGAGAGACCTTCGCGGAAGTTGGAAGTGATCGGGCGTTCGATAATTTCGCCGGATGGTTTGGCCATCAGGCCGCGCATGCCGCCGAGCTGTTTAATCTGCTGGCGGTTACCCCGGGCGCCGGAGTCGACCATGAGGAAGAGCGGGTTGGGATATTTTTTGCCTTCGTTGTGTTCCAGCTGACGAAACACCGCTTTGGCGAGGTCATCGCCGGCGGCGGTCCAAAGGTCGATGACCTTTTGTTGCCGTTCACCATTGGTGATAATACCACCGCGGTATTGTTTTTCGGCCACTTCGACGTGTTCGTATGTTTTCTCGAGCAGCCCGCCTTTTTCGGTTGGGATGAACATGTCGGCGATACCGATCGACGTCCCGGAGAGGGTGGCGGAGCGGAAGCCGAGGGTCTTGAGGCGGTCGAGGGCGGCCACGGTTTCGCTGTGACCGGACACTTGGAAGCAGCGCCAGATGATGTCGGAGAGGTCTTTTTTACCGACGGTTTTATTAATGAATCCGAGGCCGATGGGCCAGATTTCATTAAAGCGAACGCGGCCGGGGGTGGTTTCGATGATTTTCTCGTCTTTTTTGCCGTAGACGGTTTCTTTGCCGAAGTCTGGGTTTTTGAAGCGGATGAGGTCGTGGAGTTCGACGGCTTTTTCGGCGATGGCGAATTCGATTTCGGTGACATCGGCGAAGAGGGACTTCAGTTTTGGAACTTCCTCCTTATTTTCCTTTCCTGGGAAGTGGCGGTGGTGGGTGAGGAAATACATTCCGAGCGGAATGTCTTGTGACGGGGTGGTCACCGCCTTGCCGGAGGCTGGGGAGAACAGGTTATTGGTGGCCAGCATGAGCATGCGGGCTTCCATTTGGGCCTCGACTGAGAGCGGTACGTGCACGGCCATCTGGTCGCCGTCGAAGTCGGCGTTGTAGGCGGTACAGACCAGCGGGTGAATGCGGATGGCTTCGCCTTCGATGAGTTTCGGCTCGAACGCTTGGATGGAGAGGCGGTGGAGGGTGGGCGCGCGGTTGAGGAGGACGGGGTGGCCTTGGGTGACTTCGTCGAGGATGTCCCAGACTTCTGGGGTGCGGCGTTCGATCATTTTTTTGGCGGAGCGCACGGTGTGCACGTAGCCCATTTCTTTCAGGCGACGGATGATGAATGGCTCGAACAGGACGAGTGCCATTTTCTTGGGCAAACCGCACTGATTGAGTTTCAATTCTGGGCCGATGACGATGACGGAGCGGCCGGAGTAGTCGACGCGTTTGCCGAGCAAGTTTTGGCGGAAGCGACCGCCCTTGCCTTTCAGCATATCCGAGAGTGATTTCAGCGGGCGGTTGCCGGCGCCGGTGACGGCGCGGCCGTGGCGGCCGTTGTCGAAGAGTGCGTCGACGGCTTCCTGCAGCATCCGTTTTTCATTGCGGATGATGACATCTGGTGTTTTGAGGTGGAGCAGGTTGCGCAGCCGGTTGTTCCGGTTGATGACGCGGCGGTAGAGGTCGTTGAGGTCGGATGTGGCGAAGCGTCCGCCTTCGAGAGGCACGAGTGGGCGCAGGTCTGGGGGGATGACGGGGAGGACTTCGAGGACCATCCATTCTGGGCGCGAGTAGCTACCGGCGAAGCCTTGGGCGAGTTTCAGCCGTTTGGCGATTTTCTTCCGCACTTGTTTGGACCGGGTGCGGGTCATGGCTTGTTCGAGTTCTTTGACGACCTCGACGAGGTTTAGGGCCTCGAGCAATTCACGGATGGCTTCGGCGCCCATACCGGCGCGGAAGCTTTCGCCGTATTGTTCTTCGGCTTCGCGGTATTCCTGTTCGGTGAGCAGCTGGGCTTTTTTCAGCGGGGTGCTACCGGCGTCGACGACGATATAATCTTCGTAATAAATTACGCGTTCCAGCTGGCGGGCGGTCATGTCGAGCATGAGGCCGATGCGGGACGGCATGCATTTATAGAACCAGATGTGGGTCACGGGCACAGCCAGTTCGATGTGGCCCATGCGTTCACGGCGGACGCGGCTGAGGGTGACTTCGACCCCGCAGCGGTCACAGACGACGCCTTTGTGTTTGATGCGTTTGTATTTACCGCAGGCGCATTCCCAGTCGCGGGTGGGCCCGAAGATACGTTCGCAGAAGAGACCTGCTTTTTCCGGTTTGAATGTCCGGTAGTTGATGGTTTCCGGATTTTTGACTTCACCGCTGGACCAGCTGCGGACGGTGTCGGGGCTGGCGATGGTGATGCCGACCTGATCGAAGGCGGCGGGTTTGGTCTCGCCACCGAAGAGTTCACCGAGATAATTGTCGACGCTCATGTTGGAAAAATTTGATTGGAATGGATGAAAGTGCGGAATGGGGGGAAGCGTCGCCTGGTGGGGGTGGCCAGGCGGCGCTTTCGGGGAGTATTTTTACTGCAGCGAGAACCCGGCGAGAGGATCATCGGCCAATTCTGGCGGGAGCAAGGCGGCGTCATCGCCTCCGGTAAGGCCGAGGGATTCCTTGCTGGAAGACACCTTAACGGAGAGGCCGAGCGACTGCATTTCCTTGACGAGCACGTTGAACGACTCTGGGGTGCCGGCTTCGAGGGTGTTGTCGCCCTTGACGATGGCTTCGTAGATGCGGGTTCGTCCCTGCACATCGTCGGATTTGACGGTGAGCAATTCCTGAAGCGTGTAGGCGGCACCGTAGGCTTCCAGGGCCCAGACCTCCATTTCCCCGAAGCGCTGGCCGCCGTATTGGGCTTTACCCCCCAGCGGCTGCTGGGTGACCAGTGAGTAGGGACCGACGGCGCGGGCGTGGATCTTGTCAGCGACAAGGTGTCCGAGCTTCATCATGTAGATGTAGCCGACGACCACGTCTTGGTGGAAGGCATCGCCGGTGCGGCCGTCGTAGAGTGTGCTTTTGCCGCGCAGGCCGATCCATTCGAATCCTGGAACTTTTCTGGCGTCGGCGAGGTAGCCCATGATTTTTTCTTCAGGGATGCCGTCGAAGACAGGGGTGGCGATGGTCAGGCCGAGGGCCTTGGCGGCGACGCCGAGGTGAGTTTCGAGCACCTGACCCACGTTCATCCGGCTTGGCACGCCGAGCGGATTGAGCACGATGTCGACGGGGCTGCCGTCTTCGAGGAACGGCATGTCGGCTTCTGGGACGATGGTGGCGACGACGCCTTTGTTACCGTGGCGTCCGGCCATTTTGTCACCTACGGAGAGTTTCCGTTTTGAGGCGATGTAGACTTTGACTTCTTTGACGATGCCTGGGTCTACTTCGTCACCGGCCTCGATGCGGTCCAGCTGGCGTTCCCGTTCCATGTCCAGTTCAGCGAATTTTGGTTCGTAACCGGAGATGATGTCGACGATGGTCTGGCGGACGGGACTTGGATCGATCTCGATATTCTCGTGATTTTCCGAGAGGCGGGCGAGGAAGGCCTTGGTGATTTTCTTATTGGCTGGGATGAGGATTTCCCCGGTCTGGCCGTTGACGACGTCGAGGGGGATTTTCTCATTGAGCAGTTTCTCAGCGAGTTTCTCGGTGAGGGCGTCGATGAGTTCTGTACGTTTACTGTTGTATTCGTCCTCGATGCGTTTGAGTTCTTTTTTGCTTTCGGTGGCCGAGAGTTTTTCTTTGGCTGTTTCCTTTCGGGACGAGACGCGAACGTCCATGACGATACCGGTGCAACCTGACGGGACGCGCAGGGAGGTATCTTTGACGTCGGCGGCTTTTTCACCGAAGATGGCGCGCAGGAGGCGTTCTTCTGGGGCCAGCTCGGTTTCTGATTTTGGAGTGATTTTTCCGACGAGGATATCACCGGGTTTCACTTCGGCGCCGACGCGGACGACGCCATCGGGTCCGAGGTTTTTCAGGGCTTCTTCGCCGACGTTCGGGATGTCGCGGGTGATTTCTTCGGGGCCGAGTTTGGTATCGCGGGCGCCGACGGCAAATTCCTCGATGTGAATCGAGGTGTAGATGTCTTGTTTCACCACTTTTTCCGAGATGGTGATGGCGTCTTCGAAGTTATATCCATTCCATGGCATGAAAGCCACGAGCACATTTCGGCCGAGGGCCAGTTCGCCTTTTTCGGTGCAGGGCCCGTCGGCCAGGACCTGACCGACCTTCACTTTTTCGCCGCGGCGGACGAGTGGGCGTTGGTTGATGCAGGTACCGGCGTTGGAGCGCATGAATTTGCGCAGTGGGTAGACGAAGATCTCCTTATCGGCGTTGTGTTTGACGATGAATGGATCGGCGAGGAAGTCGCTATCGCTGACGGGCAGTTTGCCGTCACGGGTGACGATGATGACTTCTGCGCTAGAGGCGGCGACGATGCCTTTGGAGTCGGAGATGACGACGGCTTTGGAGTCGCGGGCGGCTTTACCTTCCATGCCGGTACCGACGAGCGGGGCCTCGGCAATCAGCAGGGGCACGCCTTGGCGCTGCATGTTACTGCCCATCAACGCGCGGTTGGCGTCGTCATGCTCGAGAAACGGAATGAGCGAAGCGGCCACGGAGACGAGCTGTTTGGGGGACACGTCCATGTAGCCGGCTTCTTCGGGTTCGACTTCGAGAAAGTCTCCGCGGTATCGCACGGTGATTTTCTTTTCCCGGAACTGGCCGGTTTCTGGGTCGAACACGTTGTTCGCCTGGGCGACCATGTAATTTTCCTCTTGGTCGGCGGTCAGGTAGTCCAACTTATTGGAGACCTTGCCATCGACGAGGCGGCGGTACGGGGTTTCGATGAATCCGAATGGATTGATGCGGGCGAAGCAGCTCATCGAGTTGATGAGGCCGATGTTTGGTCCTTCCGGCGTTTCAATCGGGCAGATGCGGCCGTAGTGGGAAGCGTGCACGTCGCGGACTTCAAAGCCGGCGCGGTCACGATTCAGGCCGCCTGGCCCGAGGGCGGACAAGCGGCGTTTGTGGGTCAGTTCGGCCAGCGGATTGGTCTGGTCCATGAACTGGCTCAACTGGCTGCGGCCGAAGAAGTCACGCACGAGGGCGGACAGGGCTTTCGGATTGATGAGTTTGGCTGGGGTCATGCCCTCGACATTGACGTCGAACAGGGTCATGCGTTCTTTAACGAGGCGTTCGGTGCGGCTGAGGCCGACTCGGCACTGATTGGCGAGCAATTCACCCACGGCCCGCACGCGGCGGGAGCCGAGGTGGTCGATGTCGTCGAGCAGACCGTCGCCATTTTTTAGTTTAAAGAGGTATTTGAGAGCGGCGACGAAGTCCTCCTTGGTCATGATCCGTTCTTCTTCGCCCAGCTTCAGACCCAATTTTTGATTGATCTTGTAGCGGCCGACGCGGGTCAGGTCATAGCGTTTGGGATCAAAGAAGAGGCGTTTGAGCAAGCCACGGGCATTGGGCACCGTGGGAGGGTCGCCTGGGCGCAATTTGCGATAAATGTCTTTGAGGGCTTCCTCTTCGTCCTTGGCGGGATCTTTTTTGAGCGACTTGATCAGGGTGTCGTCTTGATCTTTGATATCGACGACGGGCACTGTTTTGTGACCGAGGTCGAGCAGCTGGCGGACGATGCCGACGGTGAGTGGTTCGTAGGCGCGGGCGACGATGATTTCGCCATCGAGCACGTCGCGGACGGGGAGTTTGGTGGCGAGAGCTTCTTCCTCTGGGTTTTTCGAGAGTTTGAATTCGTCGACGCGGTAGAATTCGCGCAGGACGTCCTCGTCCGAGGCGTAGCCGATGGTGCGGAGGAACGTGGTGGCGAGGAATTTCCGGCGGCGGCGGCGGCGGTCGAGGTAGACGTAGAGCAGGTCGTTAGTATCGAACTGTACTTCCAGCCAGGAGCCGCGGTCTGGGATGATGCGGAAGCCGTAGAGTCGTTTACCATTGAGGTGGAAGGTTTCCTCGAAGCAGATGCCTGGGGAGCGGTGGAGCTGGGAGACTACGACTCGTTCGGCGCCATTGATGACGAAGGTACCGCGTTCGGTCATGAGCGGAAGTTCGCCCATGTACACGCGTTCTTCTTTTTTCCCGGTTTCGTCGGTGAGGGTGAAGGTGACGTACAACGGAGCCGAGAACGTCTCGCCATCACGCTGGGCTTGGTGGGCGGACAGTTTGGGTTCACCGATTTCGTAATGCGAGAAATCGAGAACGCTCTTTTCGTCGTAGCTTGAAATCGGGAATACTTCTTTGAACACGGCCTGCAGGCCGGTCACCGCCCGTTTGGCGGGCAGGACATCTTGCTGCAAAAATTCCGCATAAGATTCGATTTGAACCTCAATCAGATTCGGCGGTTCAACAATTTCCTGGATTTTACCAAATGAGATGCGGTCGGACATGGCAGTGGGTCAGTTGGGGTGTGGGCTGGCTGGAAAAACTCAAAAAAAACTCAAAAAATTCGGCAAATGCGACCTTCTAGGGGCGCGGCATCGTCTTTAGACGAAGAAGGGACGCTGAAAAATCAGCGTTGAAGGCATAACGACCTGCGCTCCGGGCGGTCTCGTCCGGGCAGGGAAATCAACGCTAACGGTTGATTTTCAGTCACAACTCTCAAATCACGAAGGTCAGGGG
>Ga0315908_10001868_pt1 | contig 15696 bp, 11 predicted proteins | sample LakEriMetagenome_12_FD_203520 | JGI IMG/M metagenome (GOLD analysis project Ga0315908, IMG submission 203520) | Freshwater fungal communities from buoy surface, Lake Erie, Ohio, United States - Buoy 4 MA124 | ecosystem: Environmental > Aquatic > Freshwater > Lake > Lake biofilm | place: USA... | reverse complement strand
AGAAGGTAAAAAGTCGGTATTAGAAGGCGTTCCCAAGAGTTTACCAGCGTTAGTAAAAGCCAGTAGAATACAAGATAAAGTTAAAGGTGTTGGATTTGATTGGGAAGAATCGCACCAAGTTTGGGATAAAGTTCAAGAGGAAATTCAAGAATTTCAATTTGAAGTAGCTGCTGGAAATCAAGATAAAATGGAATCGGAATTTGGAGATGTTCTTTTTTCAATGATTAATTATGCCCGTTTTTTGAACATTAATCCTGAAGATGCTTTAGAGCGTACCAATAAAAAATTCATTAAGAGGTTTCAATATTTAGAGTCAAAAGCGGAAGAATTAGGGAAGCCATTAATGGAAATGACTTTAGCAGAAATGGATGTTTTTTGGGAAGAAGCTAAAAAAATGTAGATTATATTTATAAGCCTATTTTAGTATTTAGTATGATTGTATTCCATAAAAAAAACCTCGCATTGCGAGGTTTTTTTATGTATAATGTAGTGTAGTTTACTCAATATTTATACTCCTAATTTGCTTTAGTTTTTCTTTCCAAACTTCCAGTGTTTCTTTTTGAATTTCGATATTTTTTCTTACTTCCAATACGATTGAATTTTCTTTCTTTGCATTTTTGGTATTGGTAAAAAACTGAATATTATTTTCCAATTGAAAGATTTCATTTTGAACTTCATCAATTTTTCTCATGATGAATATCTTTTCATTTTCCAATTTTCGAGTGTCATTCGATTCAGATAAATTTCCAACTCTATTGGAAAATCGAACCATTTCTGTTTCCTTTTTGCTTAAGCTCAATTTTTCAAATAAAGCATCCAATATTTTATTAAATTTCCCTTCAATATGGCGTCTTGCAAAAGGAACTTTTCCCAAAGTTTTCCAATTTTCAATGTGCAATTTAATAGCATCTAAGTCGGCTTTATGTTCCCCTACTAGTTGGAATTCTCTTAGTTGTTCTAGGTACGCTTTCTTCTTCTCAAACGATTCTACTTCTTCTGAATTGGCCTCGTTTTTTTGTGCTTTTAAAACTTCAAAATAATGATTGCAAGCCGTTTTAAATTCCGCCCAAATAGAATCTGAATATTTTCTTGGCACGTGACCAACCAATTTCCATTCTTCTTGAATTTGTTTCATTAATGGGGTAGTTGTTGCAAAATCTTCACTCGATTGAAGTGCTTTTGCTCGTGCAACTAATTCCATTTTCTTATTCAAATTATCCTGCTGCTCTTTTTTGATGTCTTTATAAAATGAATTTTTAAAGGTATTAAAATTACGTACTGCAGTTTTGAATTCATTCCAAGTACTTTCGTTTACTTCTGTTGGAACCTTACCCGTTGCAAAAAATGCTGTTCTTAACGCTTCAACTTTATCAATTTGTGATTGCCATTGACCGTGCGCGTTGACTTTTTCGGTTGCTAAAACTTCAATTTGAGCAATGATTTCTTTTTTACGTTCTAAATTTTCTTTTTCCGTTCCACGTTGTGCTTCAAATAATAACTCTCGTTTATCATGCATTTGTTTGGTTAACTCGCTAAAACGATTCCAAATCTCCTCCCGATGATCTCTGGAAACAGGACCAATATCTTCTTTCCAAATTTTGTGTAAATCTTGTAATTCACGAAAAGCTTTATTAACATCAGTTTCACTAACTAAGGCTTCTACTCGTGAAATTATTTTTAATTTCTGGTCTAAATTGTGTTTGAAATCAAGGTCTCTCGCTTCACGATCCAAGTGTAAATAATCATAAAAATTTTCAACATGGAAATGATAATTATTCCAAACGTGGTTGTATTTGTCTTTTGGAATAGCACCGGCATTTTTCCAACGCTCTCTTAATTCGTTAAAATGTTTTAGGGTGTCTTTTATATTTTCTTGAGGATTAATTAGCTCTTTTAATTCTTCAACTATTGCCAATCGAACTTCTAGATTATTTTTTAAATTATTTTGTAAATTTTTAAAGTGAGCATTCTTTTTATCTCTATAAGCAGAATAGAATTGATCGAATTTAGATTTTAAAGGAAAATGATATTTAAATTCCTCTTTTGAATCTGGATTTTCAGAAAGGAACTCTTCTTTTTTCTCCTCTATAAAATGATAGTATTTCGATAAAAAAGAATTTTTAATTTCTTCAACATGGTCTTTAACAGACATTATTTTCTCAATCTCGCTTAGTTTTTCCAACTCCGTGATTAGTTCTTCCATCGATAATGATTCGTAATCCAGCATTGGAATTTCATGACGCTCTTTTAGCGACTCATCTTCGTTTTCAGCTGCATTTTCATTTTCAATAGCTGTTATTGCATCACTTGTTTCAGCAGTAACTTCATCAACCCCTTCATTTTCTTCCTCAATAATAGTTTCTGTCGGAGTAATTGCTATTTCTTGGGCTTCTATTTGAATCACTTCTTGTGATTCGTTTTCTACACTTCCATCTGTCTCGTTTAGTTCTACTGACAGGTTATCATTCTTTTCTTCTAACATTTTTAAAATGTTTAAGGTTCATATTATTTAAAGGTCGAAAGATAGCAAAACACGAATCAAATTTCAAAGATTTTTTGACATTTAAACTGTTTTTACTCAAAAAAGAGTGGAATATTTTCTTACGTTCTAATTTCTTTTATTATTTATTCCAAATATCCCAAGATTTTTCTGCTTGAAGCGATAGCATCTCCAATCCATTTTTAATTATTGCTCCTTGTTCCTTCGCTTTTTTTAGAAACAAAGTTTCTTGAGGATTGTATATTAAATCAAAGGCAATATGGTTTTTTGAGAAATATTGATAGGGAATTTCGGGACATATATCAGTAAGTGGAGAAGTTCCTAGTGGAGTGCAATTCACGATTATTTGGAATTCCTTAAATGTTTTTTTATTAATTTGGTTGTAACCAATTGCATTGCTTAAAGCATTTCTAGATACTAATAAACAAGAAATTCCCAATTGATTCAATGCATAAACGATAGCTTTTGATGCTCCTCCTGTTCCTAAAATAAGCGCTTTTTTATGATTGGAGTTTAACAATGGCTCAATCGATTTTTTAAACCCTAAATAATCGGTATTGTAGCCTTTTAATTTTCCTGATTTCGTTATTTTTATTGTATTTACTGCACCAATTTCGGAAGCTTTCTTTGATAATTTATCTAAATAGGGAATGATGGTTTCTTTGTAAGGAATAGTAACATTGAGTCCAGAAATTATTGGATTTTGTTCAATGTACTTATGGAATTCTTCAATATTTTGAAAATCTAAATTCTCATAGGAATAGTCTACTAAATTTAGTTTTTGAAATTTTTCAGCAAAATAATCTTTCGAAAAAGAATAACTAATATTTTTTCCAACTAATCCAAATTGGTGTTTTGCCATTCAATAATTATTTTGAACATTTATTGATTGCGTTTTGTACCATTTTACGTGCCCAAACTACAGGAAATAATTCTTCAAGGATAGTTTTATTACTAAAGCTCAAACGAAGTCCGTTGCTTAAATGAAATTTTGCTTTGGAATCATCATGAATCATAAAGTACAGTCCTGCCAATCGGTATTCTACTTCAAATTCTTCAGGAAAATATTCAGAAGCTTGCAATAAAGTGTGAATTGCGCTCTCAAATTCCCCTAAATATTGAAGAATGTCAACCCAAAACAGCCAAGTATCCAATTGATAATCGCCAAATTCCACAGCTTTTCTGTAACCAAATTCAGCCTCTTCAAACAAATTCAGTTCTTTATTAATGGCGGCGAAACGCTTCCAGTAAAAACGATTTTGGTTGTCGATGTTCAAGGCTTTATTTACAAAATAAAGTGCTTTTTCAAATTTCTTTTGACGAACATAAAAATCAGTAATGGCAATCCAACCCTTGTCTAATAGAGGATCTTCGTGAACTGTTTTATTGAAATATTTTATTGCCAGCGCCTTTTTTCCTAATTTCTCATAACATTTCCCCATTCTAAGTAATGCATAAGAAGTAGCTTCGTCTAATTCGATTGTTCGATTGTAACTTTCAATAGCTTCTTCATACATTTTGAGTCTTTCGTAAGCTTTTGCTTTTTCCATATAGGCTCCTTGGAATTCATCATCAATCAAAGTTGCATATTCAAAAGCGCGAAGTGCTGCTTCGTATTTTTTCAAACCGTAATTCAATCTTCCAATTTGGTGCCAGGCAATTTCACTGTATGGATTTTTGTCGGTGTATTTAGTAAGGTATTCAATGGCTTCTACGTTTTTATCTAAAAATTCAAAGCAATAAACGACATTGTATAATGCGGCTTGGTCTTCGGTGTCTTCTTCTAAGCACTTAATAAAATTCTGTTTGGCTAATTCTAATTTGTCCATAAAAAGGTATTCCATCCCAATTAAATTGTAGACATCGGCATAGTCATCGGTATATTTTAAGGCAATTTGAAGTAACTCAACAGCTTTTTCATGATTGTCTCTTTTCGAATAAATATTTGCTTTTTGAATGTATATTTCTTCGTTGGTGGGTTCAATTGCATACAATTCGTTAAGCAACTTTTCGGCTTGGTCTAGTTTGTCTTCAAAAACTAGCATTTCTACTTGAACTAATTTTAATCCGGTAGATCTCGGGTGTTGTTCCAGTGCTAATTTTAAGGCTTTCTTTGCCAAAGCGGGTTTGCCCATATCGAGGTAGTGAAGGATAATTTCTTCAAATTCTTCGGAATCAAAAAAGAGTACTTTGTTGGTTTTCAACATAGACTCAAACTTTGATAAGGATAATTTGTACTCGTCTTCTTCGTCGCTTATATGCATGCTATTTTGTTTAATTTATCCTTTAATAAAGGTAAGAATATAATTCTCATGTTGGAATTTGCTACTTTTTTTTGTGAACAATTTAATTAACAAAAAACAGTCTGAGTTAACGTTAATATTTAGCCCTGATAGAAGGGAAAATCCCTTATTATTGCTCAGGAGGAAGCAATAGTAAGGATTGGAATGATAGCAGGAATTGCTCCTAATACAAATTAGATTTCATTTAAGATTTCGTCCATTACTTGAAGAATTATTTGGCATCCTTCTTCAATTTCGCTTTCTGAAATGGTTAGTGGTGGGGTAATTCTAATGGCGCAACTTTCGAATAATAACCAGAATAAAATGAGTCCTTTTTCTTGGCATTTTAGAATTACTTTGGTCGTAATATCAGCGTTTTCTGTCATGGCCGCTAACATTAATCCTTCGCCTCGAACTTCTTTTATTAAGGGGTGAATTAGTAGTTTTCGGAACAATTTCTCCTTGATAATTGCTTCCGACATCAAGGTGCTCTCTGTTAATTCTTGTAGTGTAGCTAGGCAGGCTGCGGCAATTACAGGGTGTCCTCCAAAAGTGGTTATGTGCCCTAATTTAGGGTTATTGTTTAATAAATCCATGTGTTCTTCAGAGGCTGTGAAACCCCCGACAGGCATTCCGCTTCCCATTCCTTTTCCCATTATTACAATATCAGGAACGACATCGTAGTTTTGAAAACCGAATAATTTCCCTGTTCTACCGAAACCGGGTTGTATTTCGTCGAGAATCATAATGGCACCTACTTCTGTGCATCGAGCGCGTACTTTTTTCAGAAAACCGTTGAAAGGTTGTATGAATCCAGCTCCTCCTTGAATAGTTTCCAATATTATTCCCGCTGTTTTTGTAGTAATTTTCTGTAAATCGTCTTCGTTATTGAAAGTGATAAAATCAACATCGGGAACTAATGGACGGAAAACTTGTTTACGTTCTTCAAATCCCATTACGCTAAGTGATCCCATAGTATTTCCGTGATAGGCCTTGTGGCAAGAGATTAATTGGCTACGGCCAGTGATGCGTCGGGCTAATTTTAAGGCACCTTCTGTAGCTTCTGTTCCTGAATTTACCAAATAGGTTTTTTTTAATGGATAGGGAAGGTGATCGGCTAATAATTTGCAATATTCAACCGCTGGACTTTGGGAATATTCCCCGTAAACCATCACGTGCGAATATTTATCCAATTGATTTTTGATGGCATTATTCACTCTTGGATGTTGATGTCCGAGTGTATTAGCAGAAACTCCTGCTACAAAATCGAGGTATTTTTTGTTATTTGTATCGTAAATATAAGACCCAATGGCGTGCGAAACTTCCATACCGAGAGGGTAGGGAGACGTTTGGGCTTGGTATTTTAGAAAATCGTTGTTCAATTTCTTATTTATTTGTCTTTGTATTCTAAGGTTTCTTTTCGGACTTTCATTGGAACATCCGCTTTGGCTTTTAAGGCTTTACTTTCTTTCACGATTTTATCATTCATTTCATTTTCTTCTTTTGTGAATAAATCGGCAATGGATTTTATTCGTTCGTCTCCCCGCCATATAAACCCTCGTAATTTTCTGGCGTTTTCAGGCAGTTCACTTTCTGGGTAAATATCACTATCGGGCTTATCAAAAAGGGTCAAATCATCGATTTTATTTTTATCTAATTTCAGATTTATTTTACTGCAAACGCTTTTATTAATACCAATGAGTTCTTGTTTGTCATTTCGCAGGTAATAAATGACTTCGGTATTTTTTATAATATCAACGTTGTCAAGGTTTTTGTCTTTAAATTTACCATATAGATTTTGACCTTTTACCTGATTAAATCCGATTCCAATGGTATCTTTAGAGACGATAAAAGCATTATTTAATACTTTTAGAGAATCCAATTTTTCAGTATCATTATTCCCAATAAGGTGCATGATATCTCCAGTCATTTGGTTTTCAAAATTCCATAGAATTGGTCTTCCAATGAGTTTGGTGAGTGCTTTTTTCTGATCGGAATGAATGGAATCACATTTACCGCTTAAATCGAGTTTGTAGAATTTTGCGTCTTTAAAACCCCGAATAATTCTGTTGTTTTCTTTGCCCGTAATCATTAATTTTTGAGCATGAATATAAATGGAATCTTTTTCTATCAAGCTGATCGCTAAAGCTCTTTTGGTAACATAAACTGAATCTTTAAACTTATAAATTTCAGCATAATGTCCCTTTACAATTATTTTATTAACGGTATCGGTGATTTTTACATTATTGGTAGCTGAGGCAAATCCTCTTTTTTTATTATAAAACAAACTATCGCCTTCTATCAATCGATTATTATATTCTATTTTGGAATTTCGTTGTAAACGAGCAATGTCTTTTTTGGTATCGTAAAAGCCGTTTTCAGTGTAGATTTTGTTGTCTTTCCCATCAATTGTGGAAGGGCCTAATAAATACGAATGACCCGAATTGGTGTAATAATCTAAATGATTTGACTTAATGGTATTTTCAGGTGTTTTTATGACTACAGCAGTTAAAAACTGGTATTTTTTTTGAGCAACATAATACTTACCCGACTTGCTTTTAAGTGTATTTCCTTTATCATTAATTACTCCGCCAGTGGTGTAAAATGCTTCCTGACTGTTTCTATTAAAGTTCAATGTATCTGTTACCAATGACATATCCGGTGATCTCAAAACTACTTCGCCAGTCGCATAGGCTTGTTTGATATTACCATTGTATTCGGCATATTTGCTGGTCATAGTTAGAGAATCACCTTGAATAATTTGTACGTTTCCAAAGGCTTTGATGTAGTTTTCTTTTTGAAACCAATAGGCTTTATTGCAGGTTAAAATTGCGCCATCATGATTCACACGGACGTTTCCCGTAAGTAATGCAGCATCAGGAATTTCAATTTGGTTAATATCTGCAAAATCGGAATGTTCGATGATAATTTTCTTTGGCGTTTGCGCCATTATCGGATTCAAACAAAATACCAGAATGCAGCTATTTATAAGAATTAAGTACTTTTTCAAAGGTTTAATTTTTGCCAAATTTAAGAAAAAGGAAACAATGCTGCTGCAAATTAAGATATATTTATTAATTGCTTTCTACGAATTTGATTAATCTCTTTTTAGTGTGACTTTCAAATAGATAAATCCAGTAATTGCAGCGATAGTTGAAGCAATTAAAATGGCGATTTTTGAGTTGATGATATCCGAATTATTATCGAATGCCAATAGACTTATAAAAATTGACATTGTAAACCCAATTCCACCCAAAATTGCTGCTCCAAAAATAGAATTCCAATTCAAACTTTTAGGTAATACTCCAATTCCTATCAGTACGCCTAAATAGGAAAACAACCAAATCCCTATTGGTTTTCCAATAAATAATCCTAAAATTATACCGATACTGTTGGAATGACTCAGACCTTCATACCAATTGGAATTTAATACGATACAAGTGTTTGCTAAAGCAAATAAAGGCAAGATCAAAAACGCGACAGGTTGGTGTAAATAATGCTGTAATTGATACGAAATAGATTTCTTTTTTCCATCGCCAAATGGAATTACAAAAGCCAATAATACTCCTGTAATTGTTGCGTGAACTCCAGAATTTAGCATAAAATACCACATTAGAATTCCTCCAATTAAATAGGGAATTATATTGTTGACTTTTAGTCGGTTTAGAATAAATAATAAGGCTAAAATCCCTAATGCAATTCCTAAATTCATTAAGGAAATGCTTGAAGTATAAAAAACAGCAATTACAAATATGGCTCCTAAATCATCAATAACAGCTAAGGCGGTAAGAAATACTTTTAAAGAAGTTGGCACCCGACTTCCTAATAGCGATAGGATTCCAATTGCAAATGCTATGTCAGTAGCCATTGGAATTCCAATCCCTGATTGTGTGGTGGTACCCAGATTAAATCCAGCATAAATCAAAGCGGGGATGATCATTCCGCCAATAGCGCCTATTAAAGGCAGCGCTGCTTTTTTTAGCGTAGAAAGTTCACCGATATAAACTTCTCGTTCCAATTCCAATCCAATCAAGAGAAAGAAAATAGTCATTAACCCATCGTTAATCCATTCTACTAGACTGTGATTTCCAATTTTGTTATTCCATAGTTGAAGGTATTCCGATTGGAATATAGAATTGGCTAAAAGCAATGAAATTAAAGTAGCAAATATTAATACAAATCCACCTGCTTTTTCACTTTCAAAAAAGGCTTTAAATAAATTGGTTTCTTTCATGTTAATTTTGCTATAAAGATAAAACGCTTTGATTTCTCAAAGCGTTTCTTTTATTATTTTGTGATTGTTTGTTTACGATCAGGACCCACAGAAACTATTTTAATTGGCACTTCAACTTCTTTTTCAATAAAGTCAATGTAATTTTTTAATTCTATTGGAAGCTCATCATAAGTGGTCATACCTGTTAAATCAGCTTTCCAACCTTTGAATTCTTTATAAATCGGAGTAACATTTTCAGGTTCGATGTTGTAAGGTAAATGCGCAATATTTTGTCCTTTGTAACTGTATTCTGTACACACTTTCAAAGTACTAAAACCAGATAATACGTCACCTTTCATCATCATTAATTGGGTAACTCCATTCACTTGTATAGCATATTTTAAGGCTACTAAATCCAACCATCCACAACGTCTTTGTCTTCCAGTAACTGAACCAAATTCATTACCTACTCTTGCCATTGTAGCTCCATCTTCTTCAAAATCTTCAGTAGGGAATGGGCCACTTCCAACACGGGTGGTGTAGGCTTTGAAAATTCCGTAAACTTCTTTGATTTTATTAGGTGCAATTCCTAAACCAGTGCAAGCGCCAGCAGCAGTAGTATTAGAAGAAGTTACAAATGGATACGTACCAAAATCAACATCTAATAATGAACCTTGAGCTCCTTCACAAAGAATAGATTTACCTTCTTTTTGTGCTTGGTGTAAATATTCCTCACTATCTATGAAAGTCAGTTTTTTTAAGTCTTCAATAGCTTCAAAAAATTCAACTTCCAATTCTGCAAGATTGTATTGAATGGCAACATCATAAAATTTAATCATAGCCTCATGCTTGTCAGCTAAAGCTCTGTAACGCTCTTTAAAATCTTCCAATTCAATATCACCAACTCGTATTCCATTTCTGCCTGTTTTATCCATGTAAGTTGGACCTATACCTTTTAAAGTAGAACCAATTTTGGCCTTCCCTTTTGACGCTTCAGAAGCAGCATCTAGTAAACGGTGGGTAGGTAAGATTAAATGGGCTTTTCTAGAAATGATTAATTTGTTTTTGATATCTAAATTAAAACGCTCTAATCCTTCGATTTCTTTTTGAAAAACAACAGGATCAATTACCACTCCGTTTCCAATGACATTAATTGAATTTTTGTGGAAAATTCCTGAAGGTATCGTTCTCAAAACGTGTTTTATACCGTCAAATTCTAGTGTATGACCAGCATTTGGTCCGCCTTGAAAACGGGCAATGATATCGTATTTTGACGTAAGTACGTCTACAATTTTTCCTTTTCCTTCATCTCCCCACTGTAATCCTAATAATAAATCTACGGTCATTCTACTTGTTATTTGTGTGTTGTTGCTATTTACTGTTGTTTTTTTATTGTTTTTTTTATAAAATCTATTTTTAAAAAGTAATTTAATACTCCTAAAATAAGTGCAGTTATTGTACTGACATATAGAGTTTTTAAAAAGAACTTCAGACTAAATGAGTCCAAGCCATCAAATAATTGGAATACCATTCGATAGGCTAAAGAAAAAACAAAAACGAAAACAAATGTTTGTTTAAAATAGTTAATCGCTTTCATTATTTAACCTTTTTTGTCCCGTATAAATACAAAGAGTGATTGTGCACGTCGATGTCAAATATTTCTTCAATTGTTTTTTTTATCATCTGAATTCTAGGATCGCAAAATTCAATTACTTCACCAGAATCTGTCATAATTAAATGGTCGTGTTGTTTGTCAAAATAAGACTTTTCATAGTGCGCTTGGTTTTGACCAAATTGGTGTTTTCTAACCAAACCACAATCCAATAAAAGTTCTATGGTATTATAAAGTGTGGCGCGACTAACGCGATAATTTTTATTTTTCATCTTCAAATAAAGATGTTCCACATCAAAATGATCTTCACTTTCATAAATTTCTTGAAGAATAGCATAGCGTTCAGGTGTTTTCCTGTGCCCATTATTTTCAAGATACAATGTAAAAACATTTTTTACAATTTCCTGATTCTTACTATTATCAACTGAAATTAGTGTCATATTCTGCAAAGATAAATTATTATTTTAATAATAAAATGTTTCCCCTTGATTGTTAAAAACTTTAATTTTTATAAACTCGAGTAACCTTATCAATACCTTCTATTTTGCGGATTTTGGCCATCATTTTTTCAAGGATGTTATTGTTTTTAACAATTACAGCAACCCTCCCGTTAAATAATCCCGCTTCTGTGGTAAGTGAAATACTTTGAATATTAATGTTCATATTGCTGGAGATCACTTTGGTAAGTTCATTGGTAAGACCTAAATAGTCCATTCCGGTGATGATTAAAACGGCTTTAAATTCTTGTTGTGAAGAATCGATCCACTTTGCTTTTATTACTCTGTAGGCATAATTGGACTGCATGCTGAGTGAATTTGGACAATCCTTTTTGTGTACTTTTATTCCTTCATTTATGGTTAAAAAGCCAAAAACATCATCTCCAACAATTGGATTGCAACAAGCTGATAATTTATATTCTAATTTATCTTGTTCAGCCCCAAAAACTAATAAATCGTAAGTGGAAATAATTTCATCTTTCGAAATCTGCTCAATATTTGCTGTGGGAGAACGTTTGATTTTATTCTTGAAGAAATTCATAAAGGAGTTGCTTTTTAGTGCGGCAAAATCCTTTAATTTTTGGTTTTCTATTGTGCCATTTCCAACCCTATAAAATAAATCTAAACTTGTTTTGAGTTTGAAGAAAACTACCAATTCATTAATAGTTTTTTCATTTAAAGTGACTTTTAAATGACGTAATTTACGAGTTAAAAGTTCTTTTCCTTCTTCGGCTATTTTCTTAGTATTTTCGTTTAGTACGTTCTTAATTTTTGTACGTGCTCTAGAAGTAGTAACATAATTTAACCAGTGCGGTGTAGGTTTTTGATTTTCAGATGTAATTACCTCAATTTGATCCCCGCTTTTTAATTCGAAATTCAGTGGTACCAACTTTCCGTTTACCTTCGTTCCCCGGGTTCGTACTCCGATTGCGGAGTGAATGCTAAATGCAAAATCCAATGTGGTTGCTCCTTTGGGAAGTGATTTTATTTCTCCGGTAGGTGTAAAAACAAATATTTCTTTGGAATAAAGGTTCATTTTAAAATCTTCGACAAAATCAACCGCATTTTTTTCTTGGTTTTCTAATGCTTCCTTTAGTTGGTTCAACCAAATATCCAAACCACTTTCTTCTGTAGCTCCTTGTTTGTATTTATAATGAGCTGCATATCCTTTTTCAGCAATTTCATCCATTCGCTCACTTCGAACTTGGACTTCAACCCAGCGACCTAAAGGTCCCATAACAGTGATGTGAAGCGCTTCGTAGCCTGTTGATTTTGGTGACGAAATCCAATCTCTTAATCTGCTTGGACTTGGACGATAATGATCGGTAACTATCGAATAGATTTTCCAAGCTAAAAATTTCTCATCGTGGGAATTTGATTTATATACAATTCGTAAGGCAAATTTGTCATAAACTTCATCATAACTCACATTTTGAGCTTTCATTTTTCTACGAATGGAATAGATGGATTTAGGACGTCCTTTTATTATGTAATCGATGCCTTCTTCATCTAAAGATTTTTTGATAACATCAGAAATATTTTTAATGTACTGGTCTTGCTCTTCTTTTGTTTCTTTAATTTTATCAACAATGTTCTTAAAGACAGCGGGTTCCGTATATTTTAAACCTAAATCTTCTAGTTGCGTTTTAATGTTGTAAAGTCCCAAGCGATGGGCGAGTGGGGCATAAATGTATAATGTTTCAGAAGCAATTTTTGTTTGCTTGTAGTCCACCATTGATTCCATCGTTTGCATATTATGGAGTCGATCAGCCAATTTTATTAAAATTACTCGAACATCATCATTCAATGTTAGAATCATTTTTCTAAAATTCTCAGCTTGCGTGGATGAATTTAAATCTTTCTGGATTTTAGATATTTTTGTTAATCCATCTACCAATTGAGCAACTTTAGGATTAAACATTTTTTCAATATCCTCAACGGTAATTTCAGAATCCTCAACCACATCATGAAGTAATGCAGCGGCTATAGAAGTGGGGCCTAAACCAATTTGAGAAGCTACAATTTTTGCAACAGCAATGGGATGAAAAATATACGCTTCACCAGATTTTCGCCTTTGTTCTTGATGAGCATCTACAGCAACATCAAAAGCTTTCCGGATTAATTTTTTATCTTCAGCAGTTAATTTCTGATAACTTATTCGTAGAAGTTCTTTGTATTCTTGGGCAATAGCCTTGTTTTCTTTCTCAATTTCGATTTCTGTCATAGCTATTTTATTCAATTTTTAAAATTATGAATAAGTTATTAGTTGTGCAAATGCTAATTATTAAAAATTAATTAAAATCCTCGTTGTCTTTTTGCTTCAAATATTAATATCGCCGCTGCTACCGAAACATTCATAGAATCAATTTCACCTTGCATTGGAATAATAATATTTTGAGTGGCAGCCTCTCGCCATTCCTTCGATAATCCTGTTGCTTCGGTTCCAACTACTAAGGCTGAGGGCATTGTAAAATCTTGGGTATGATAGGAAGTTGAATTTTGTAATGTGGCACAGTAAAAATTAATCTTTCTTTCTTTTAAAAATGCGATAATTTCTGAAGTTGTTCCAGTAGCAATTTGATTGGTAAATAAACAACCCACGCTTGATCGTACAATATTAGGGTTGTATAAATCACCATTTGGATTTGCAATAATTACTGCGTCTAGATTGGCAGCATCTGCGGTCCTCAATAAAGCTCCGATATTCCCCGGTTTTTCAGGTGCCTCAGCAATTAACAGTAACGGATTTTCTTTAAGTACTAAATCCGATAAACTAAAACTTTTGCTATTTGCTACAGCAATAACTCCTTCCGTACTTTCGCGATAAGCTAATTTTTCAAATATATCTTTGTTGATTTCGATTAGATCGGTTGTGTTTTGAACTAATTTATTTATTTCGTTTTCCGAAATTAATTCGGGATAAAATAATAAAGTTTCAATGTGATAACCACCTTTGATTGCTAGTAAAATTTCTCTTTTACCTTCAATTAAAAAAGTACCTGTTTGTTTTCTTGCTTTTGCCTTTTCCTGAAGGAGTAAAAGGGACTTAATGTATGGATTTTGAGCAGATGTGATTTGTTTCAAAATGGAAATATTAATTAATTCAATGCAAATATAATCAGAGAAATTGAGGTTGTTTATTAATTGAAAACTATTTTGTAAGATACATATAACCTGTTAATGGTTCTGGATAATCGATGTCGTTTAATTCTATGACATAATAATAGGTTCCTGATGGAATCTGATTGTCGTCCATTAAAAGACCATTATTGGCAAATCCGTCCCATTCATTTGAATTGTTATTTCCGGTCCAAACTAATTTTCCCCAACGATTATAAATCGATATTTTATGGTTTAAAAAGATGTCCTTTAAACCTTCAATATGAAAAGTATCATTGTAACCGTCGTTATCTGCAGATACAAAATTATAAACCACTGGAGGACAGTTCTTGGTAGTCAATTCAAATGAAGTTATGCTGTAACAACCCTCACTATTTTCTATACGAATAAAAATTGTTTTTGGGGTATTTAAGGCAATGTAGTTGGAAGTGTTTACTATTGAATTGACGTTATTTTGAGCGTTTAATTGTGATTCAAAAAAGCGTACTATATCCAAGGAATTTATTTTTACCAAAGCCTCATAATCAGAAAAGTTGAATTGACCTTTTGAATTTCCTAAATTGCATGATTCTATGTTTGGCACGATATTAAATAATGGCGCAATTGAAAGGGCAACTGTTTCAACAAATTTATTATTTAGTTCATTTAATTCTGGCACAATTCCAATCCCAGCACTAGTCTCATCTACAACCAATTTTAGATTGAAGTTGTTAGGTATTGAATTAGGAATTACTACCGTCGCTTGGCCGATTTCTTCACCATCAATTGGTATATTTAATCGAGTGTATACAGTACTCAAACAAATGTTATTTGCATATATTGAAATAGGGGTATTTAAAGGTAAGACTGCTGTAGAATTTGGGTTGAGTACTCTGTAATGAGCGATTATTGATCTTGAATCACATTGTTTTTCGACACGATTTATTTCAATCATTGCATCAGGAAGTTGGCTATTTAATTTAGTTACAATGGCATTAATCATTACAAAATCTTGACTAGAAGTGAGTTGAATTTGAGCTGAAGTATCTCCAATTGAAATATTATTTTGAATGGGATAAACATCTAAATCCATATTGTACAACACATTTGAATTGGTCATACTATTGGTTCCGTTAAAAGCATTGTTTACTGGGTTTAATGGAGGATTTCCAATGGAAGTTCCGTTAATCCTTAATGTTTCGTTGACTGCAATTCCAGAATCTCCTTCCCAGGCTAGAAATCCAATTTTTGCATCATTATTATCAATCACATTCAAGCTATTCAACGTAATATTTATTTCGTCAGGTACCGCTTGCATTCCGTCATAAACGTTCAATTGATTCAAGGTCAAACTTGGATTTTTATAGATCACAATAATTGCCCAGCCGGCAAAATTAGTGCTTCTTTGCGAGTGAAAATCGATAGATGCGGAAACATCAAGATCGGATAAGGTATAGTTACCATTTCCAGTAGCTTGAACTTGATCGGTTACT
>Ga0315908_10001865_pt1 | contig 15702 bp, 14 predicted proteins | sample LakEriMetagenome_12_FD_203520 | JGI IMG/M metagenome (GOLD analysis project Ga0315908, IMG submission 203520) | Freshwater fungal communities from buoy surface, Lake Erie, Ohio, United States - Buoy 4 MA124 | ecosystem: Environmental > Aquatic > Freshwater > Lake > Lake biofilm | place: USA... | reverse complement strand
CCCCCCCTCCCCCTCCCCAGCCTGCTGCTGCATGCATCCAGCAGCCCCACTCCCACTCCGCGCTGCCAGGGCACCCTTCCCGCGCCCTTGCTGGCCCGGGCAGCGCACCGGGCGAGGTACGGGGGGACCCCATCCACTTCTGGCAACAGGTAGACGTGGTCCCCTTGGCTGTAGGTCACGCCCGACAGCTTGAAGGCCTTGTAGTACATGCATTTGTCAGCCTCGATGCCCTGCCCCTCCCACAGGAAGGTGGGCGCACTGGCATCGCAGGCCGCTGCCATCTGCGGGGCGCTGCTGCTGGCGGCGCCGCCGCCGCTGGGGCCGCTGCTGCGGATGCCAGTCCCGCCAGCACCACCAGCCCCGTCGCTGAGGCCGCCACTGGGTGCAGACATGCTGCGAGTTGATAGCTGGGCGGCTGGGGCTGGCGCCGGGTGTGTCAAGGCCTCACTCCGCTGCGCATGCGCGGCAATCCGGCTGGCGCGACCTGGGCGCCCGCGTGCCTACGGGCGCCTGGCTGGCCAAGCAATCTGAGTGCAGAGTGGCACTGCTGGCTGCCTCTGCTGCGTGTGGCGCTGGCCGGGGCGTGCCCACGGCGTTCAGATCGGCTGCGGCGACGTCCTTGCTGCTCGCGAGCTGTGTGAGTACAATCAATGTGTGCCAACAAATGCATGCGAGCCAGCGGCATCGGCCGTTAGTGGTGGTGGCGGGCTGCCATGCCTCCGCGCTGTGTGTGGATTGTGGACCCCCCCAGAAATGCACACGCGCGCCCGCCCTGAGCAGCGTGGCAGGCGTGGGGGCGTCTGCTGCTACTGGTGGGCTTGACAGCATGCCGACTGGATTTTCATGTGCTTACAAGGCACCCGATTCACTGCTGTGCCCTTGCTTCACTGCTGCTGCTGCTGGCCAGCCTCCCTCTCTGCTGCCACGCGCCTACAGTTGGCCTTGTGGGGCTTCCAGTGCGCCTTGGCGCACGCCAGGCTGCAGTACCTGCACAGAGCAGTGGGACGGTGTGGCATGCTGGTTGATGTGATGCTGAGATGTTGGCAGCAGAGGGACCTTGCAGCTGGTACCGTGAACGCTTCAATGGTGCCGTGTTTCGTCCCGCCGCCCTCACCTGGCAGTCTTGCAGCCCTTGCACAGCTTGGTGCCCGACTCGATGGCGCCCGCCAGCGAGGTGCAGGCCGGGTTGTAGCAGCCGGACAAGCGCAGGTCCAGGGCCAGCGGGTCCAGCTGCGCGCCCAGGGCGACCAGCAGCTCCAGGTGCTGCAGTGGCACAGTGAGCTGCACACCAGGGCTGATCAGGCAGCTCCGGGTCCTGCTGCTGCTGCTGCTGCTGTCTGGGGCGGCACTGCTGAGTGCGTCCACGCCTGGCAGCGCCGATGGTGCTGCCTGCGCCAGCAGGGACCGCAGCGGCGGCTGGCCCAGCTGCTCAGCAGCTTGGCGCAGCGTGGCAACAGCGGTGGCCAGCGAAGTTGCATCTGCCAGCTGCACGCTGCCTGGGTTTTCAGGGAGTGCGAGCATTGCCGCTGCTGCTCTGCCGCCCACATGCGCCAGCAGCAGCAGCGCAAATTGTTGCCTCTCGCTGCTGGCAGCACACCACCCCCGCTGTGCTTGCGCTGACAGCAGGGATGTGTGCTGCACCATGTCAGCAGCCGTGGAGCCGCCGCTGAGCCCCACTCTGCAAGCCGCAATAACCAGCCCCGGCAGCGCGCCGCAGCGCCACAGGCGGTCAAAGCTGCTCAGGTCATCGCGAGCAGCGATTACCTGCGCAGCATGAGAGGGGGAGGGCACCAGCACATCACTGAGCAGATATTGGCATTGGCAGCCTGAGCGCCACATCCGGAGTGTGCGATGCTCTCACAGCCACTCATGCTGGCTGCCCATGCAGCGCAGCCCTGATGCATGTCACTGCATGTCACTCCAGGCATGCCAGTCACACGCCAGCTGAAACACCAACATTGATCATATTTCCCGCCAGAGCCATGCCGCAGCGCGCCGTCTCGTCACTCTCCGGCTCCGCACACAGTGTGCACATCGCCAGCTCAGCCGCCGCCAGCAGCTGCGCGGCAGCCACCTGCTGGCGGCCGGCTGCTGGCTCAGGCCCATCCACGAGCCTCCAGCGCTCGTCCAGGACGCTGCCAGGCATCGGAATGACAATGCCAGCTGCTTCCGCCACTGCCTGTGCCAGATATGCAGCGCTGCTGCTGTCGCCTGCGGTGGCGCCGGCGCTGCTGGAAGCAGCTGGGCTTGCAGGCAGCTGCTGGGCAGCTGCCACGATCCAAGCTGACAGTGTGGGCATCGCCCTGGGCAGAAACGCTCCCAGCCAGGGCAGCAGGGCGCGATGGTCGCGGACGAGCAGCTCATGTAGCCTGACCATCACACACCATGTGAGCTGGGCGTTCTCAAGCGCCCGCTCAGGCTGCAGGGTGGCGGCCTCCACAACCAGGAGCAGCTGCTCGGGGGCGCAGCGAGCACATGGCGGCGCTCTGGGCGACCAGGTGTCACGCAGCTCATCCAGGAGGTGCGCCGAGCAGCCCAGCACGGCAGCTCTTGAGGAAGCGAACAGAGAGCCAACGCTGCCCAGCTGTGCTGGGTCCGCCACGCCCAGGAAAGCCGCAAAGTCAGCGCAGCCTGAGGTGCCGCCGCCGCTGCCGCCACCGCCACCACTGCTGCTGCTGCCGCTGCCACCACCGCCGCCACGGGCGCCGCCACTGCTGCTGCTGCTGCCGCCACCGCCGCCGCCGCCGCCACGGGCGCCGCCACTGCTGCTGCTGCTGCCGCTGCTGCCACCGCCGCCGCCGCCACTGGCGCCGCTGCTGCTGCTGCCACCGCCGCCACCGCTGCGGGCATCAGCGCTGCTGTTGTTGCTGCTGCTGCCGCTGCCAGTGGACTGCAGCCCGGCATTCACCACCCCCTGCTGGCGCTCAGCTGCCAGCTGCAGCGCCAAAAATTGCAACCCCATCAGCAGGCTGCCCTTGCTGACCATGAGGCGAGATGCCGTTGCCTGGAACGTGCTGGTGCCACGCGAGCAGACTGAATTGCGAAAAGCTGCAATGCGCTCCATAATTTCGCGATTTGCTGTCAGCGCCGTCGCACCACAGCTCGCAAGCATGTACAGCGACAGGGGCGCGCTGCCCCTGCTGAGCGACAGCACCGGCTGGCAGCCGCCCTCCTCGCCGCCGGCTGCCAGGCAGCAGCTGCAGGTGCCGGGCGGGGTGCAGGGCGCGCCGTGCATCAGCAGGCAGGCCAGATCCAGGGCGGGCAGGACGGGCCGCAGCAGGTCGGCGGCATCAATGCTGTAGCTCGTCTCCTGCAGCATCCACCCCAGGTCTAAGAGGCAGCGGGCTGCGGTACCGTGAATGTGCAGGGCTGCATTGTGCTGGGGCTGCTCGGACCCTGGCTGCGTGCCCACGGCCACTTTATAGACGCTGGCCAGCACTTTGGTCAATGTTGCTGCCGGCAGGAAGGTGAGGCCTGCGGGGGGTGGCCAGCAGGGAGGCAGGACTCAGCGCTCGTGCAGACTGCCTGCATGTGAGCAGTCCCTCGAATGCACCATGTGTGACAAGCCTGCTGCTTGAGCGCCTCACACTCACCGTTCTGCTGCAGCCAGGCACCCAGACTGCGCTGATCGACGCCGGGACGTGGCTGCTGCATGCACGAGAACGCCAGCCGCCACCATGTGAAGGATGCTTCATTGGCCGCCGTCAGCCAGAGCTCGTCGGGCGGGTGGGGGTCATCTGCCAGCTCCTGAAGCACTGTCTGCACTGTCGACAGCAACGCTGCTGGATCTTGCAGGTGGAGTGCTGGCTGCTGGGACAGTTGCTCCATGCAAGCCGCCGCCCGCTGCTCCAGCTGCGCCAGCTTGGTGCTGCGTGCGGCCATGCTGCTGCTGGCGGCGCCGCCGCCGCTGGGGCCGCTGCTGCTGATGCCAGTCCCGCCAGCACCACCAGCCCCGTCGCTGAGGCCGCCACTGGGTGCAGACATGCTGCGAGTCGATAGCTGGGCGGCTGGGGCTGGCGCCGGGTGTGTGTCAAGGCCTCACTCCGCTGCGCATGCGCGGCAATCCGGCTGGCGCGACCTGGGCGCCCGCGTGCCTACGGGCGCCTGGCTGGGCGCGCAATCTGAGTGCAGAGTGGGCCTGCTGGCAGTCTCTGCTGCGCGTGGCGTTGGCCGCGGCACGGCGCCGGTTCAGCTGCGGCGACGTCCTTGCTGCTCGCGAGCTGGGTGAGTACAATTAATGTGTGTCAACAAATGCATGCGAGCCAGCGGCATCGGCCGTTTGTGATGGTGCCAGGGACCAGCGCGAGCCCGTTCGCGGCGGTGCATGCAACTGCCCAGCAGCTGAGCCGCCAGCCGACGCTGCGCGCCCTCCTGGGCAGCGCGGCGCCGGCGCTGCTGCCAGAGGCCGACGAGGTGGCGGGCACTGCCATCACCAGCACAGCGCGAAGCCGCGCAGCGGGGGCAGCCATGGTGCCGTCAGGTGCGATTGCCCCAGCGGCGACCCTGCTCGCCTCCCTGGCCCGCCAGCTGGACCCGCTGGCCCTGGGCATGCGCCCGCCGGGCTGCTATAACACAGCCTGCCTGGTACGGCGTGGCGGCGGCGCGGCGGACGCGGCGCTGAAGACCTGCAAGGGCTGCAAGATCGCCAGGTGGGCGGGCGTGGCGTGGCAGGGGGGGAGGGGCGGGGAGGCGGTGACTCAGCGGTGCACCGTGCTGACGGGATCCCTCCCACCTGCAGGTACTGCGATGCCGCCTGCGCCAAGGAGCACTGGAAGCGCCACAAGGCGGGCTGCAAGCGGGTGGCAGCTGCCGCCGAGGCGGCTGGGGAGCAGCAATCGTAGCAGCGGCGACTGTGTGTGCAGCACAATTTGACCACGCGACAGTTAGCGGTCGTTGACTGCGGCGATCCAGTCAGCGCCTGCACAGCCTGAAACCGCATGCATTGTTGTGCTGTTTTGCACCCCTGGAGGGCCGTTCGCCTCGTGCCAGCTGGGGAGGACCTGGTCTTTGCTGAGAGAGCCGGTCTTCACCATCTGAGCGGGTAGTTCTCCTAGTAACTTGCCTTGGGCTTCCACAAGCCTAGTCGCACAGGCAGGCCCGCTGCCCTGACTAGTCCCGAGCGTCGCGCACCCCCCCCCCGGGGCCGCGGACTGCAGCAGCCAGGCGTAGATCCCTGAGGTGGTCGGCAACCTCGCGCCCCAGCGGGCTGAGGGCAGCGGGGAGCTGCCTGCAGGCGACGACCGGATCGCGCCCATGCTGCCGAGCCGCGACCAGCGTCGGGCTGCACTGAGGGCCGCCCTGCAGCCCAGCGTGGCCCAGACGGCGCAGACGGTGGCGGCAGACCTTAAGCACCTTGCCACCGGCCCCAGCAGTAAGACCCTGGGCGCCAGCCTGACCCAGGCGCTGCAGCCGCTGGCGGACGCGGCCCTGCAGCTGCCGGCCCCACAGCGCGCGGCGTTCAGCTCAGCCGCGGGGGAGCAGCCCCTGGCACAGCAGGCGCTGGCGGCGCTGCAGGCGCTAGCGGGAGCGCAGCCGGTGCGCCAGCTGGACTGGCTGCTGGCGGCTGCCAGCCTGATGCAGGCGTGGACGCTGGTGCTGCAGGCCTGCGAAGAGCGTCAGCAGAACGCGGCACTGCTGGCCTGGTTCAAGGCGCAGCGTGAGTGGGGCCTGGCTGGGGGCGGGCTGCACCGAGTGCCCAGCGGGGCCAACACGCGCAGCGTGCAGTGAGCCAGCTGTGCCCAGATAAGGGCGCAGGTTGTGATGCTGTCGCTGAGGGGGTCCTCCTCTCCGAGAGCGGCGGCGGCGGGGGCATGCTGCCAGCAGGCCGCACCTCTGCCCACCTCCGGCATGCCATTGGTGCCTGTCACCAACCCGCAGGCTCAGCTTGGATGGGCACCTTCCTGCGGCTGCTGTGCAGCCTGCGCAAGGCAGCGGCAGCAGAGGCGGACATGGCCGCCCAGGCGGCGGCCGTCTGCGCCTTGCGGGACGTGGTGCTGTCGCTGTTCTGGATGAGCAATGTGTTGGACCGGGCGGCCCTCAAGCCCCTGGTGGTGGCGGCCATGGAGGCGGGCAGCCTGCTGCTGCACGGCGACGGCTGCAGCAGCGGCCCGGGCGGCTGCAGCTGCTGCCTGCCCAGCACCGCCAGCACCAGCACCAGCGGCGGCGGCGGCGACGCAGCAGCTGCCGACGCCGCCGCTGACAGCGCCGCCACGGCTGACCGCGCCCGCGCCCTGCCCATCCTGTCGCTGGGCAGGCAGAGCGCCCCCCTGCCCACCTACAACGGGACGCCTCCCAGGAAGCGCACCCGGGACGTGATGTGTGAGGTGCTGGTCACACTCACGCTCCTGCAGTTCTCCCTGCACTCCTCCGGCAGCTCCACACCCCCGCCCGTCGCCACCAACGCCGCCCGGCTGGTCAGCGTCCAGCTGCTAGCCCTGTCCGTGGCGCACGTGCGCGGGCTGCGGGGTCGCGCCGCGCGCGCCGCAGGCGGCGCCGGCGCGCCTGCCGTGCCGGGGTGCGCGGACCTGGCCGCATTCCTGGGCGGGGCAGACACGTCTGCCGTGAAGCCGCTGGTGGCAGAGTGGGAGAAGGACCCGGCCGCGGTGCTGGTCCTGCAGAGCGAGATCCTGCTGCAGCAGCTGGCAGCTGCGCCCGCCACGCCCAGCAGCGCGGCGCTGCCCTGCACGCCGGAGCAGGTGCTGTTGGCCATTGAGGCGGTCACAGCATACCCGGAACGCGCAGCCCAGGCCTCCCAGGCCGCAGCATTCGACCTCCAATCGGCGATCGCGCAGCTGGCAGAGCTGCTCACGACGCGGCACGAGGCGGGGGCGCCCTGGGTTGCGGATGTGCTGCGGCGCGGCGGCGCCGCCACCCTGGCAGCCTGGGTGCTGGCGGTCGGCCCGCGGTTGTCCGCACCCAGGGCCAGCAGCGGACCAGGCGTCATGATGCCGGCGGGCTTGCTGCAGATAGTGAGCGCGCTGGTGCGGCTGCCGGTGCGGTCGCCGCCGCTGGAGCAGCCGCTGCCGCTGGCGCAGCTGCTGACAGCCGCTGAGCACGCGCTGCGCTTGCTGCCGGCCGCCACCGCCAGGCTGACGCATGGCCTGATGGGGCTGGACATTGTGACGGTGAGGGTGGGAGGGAGAGAGGAGCTGGTGCCGTGGGGCCAGGGCAGGAGGGGGGCGTTGTGGGGCCAGGGCAGGGAGGGGGGGGGGGCAGGAGTCCTGTCTGTGCATGCTGCAGTCCTGCTGTGTGCTCCCAGGCCGGGCAGTGGCGCGCTGTGCATGCGCTGCCTGATCGCCTGCGCCCCAGGCCACCCTTCCAGCCGCACACTCCGCCCGTCCCACGCCCACACCCTCCTCCTCCTCTGCAGCGGCTGATCTGCGACACGCCCGACGACTTTGACCAGCTGTGGACCAGCGGCGCGCTGCCCGGCCTGCTGATTTCTGCGACCAAGCGGCGGGACGCGGGGTCCTGGGGCCTGCATGCCATGGGCGACGTGCTGCACTCGCTGCTGCCGGCCTGGTACGCCACCAGCCGCGCACGGCAGCAGTGCGCGCTGCTGGTGGTGGCGCGCGTGGGGACCATGCTGTCGCGCACGGCGCTCGCCGATGTGAGCGCCGGCCGCCCACCCAGCTTCCCGGCAGACGACCCAGCGTTCAAGCACGAGATGCTGCGAGCCGCCACTGGCCTTGCGGCAGCTGCCGAGGAGCTGGTGCAGGCGCCGCTGCGGCCGCTGCTGGAGGCGGCGGCGCCGGCGCTGGTGCCGGCTGCCGAGGAGGTGCGCCGCCAGGTGCGGGCGGCTGGCGGCAGGCTGGGGTGGGACGACGTCGTGGTCGCCATTGACATCATGCAGTTTGCGGACGACCTGGCTGACCAGCTGGACCCGCTGGCCCTGGGCCTGCGCCTTCCGGGCTGCTACAACCCCTGGTGCCGCTCCCTGGCCGGCGCGAGCGAAGCGGACGCGCCGCTGAAGCGCTGCGCGGGCTGCAAGGTCGCCAGGTGGGTGGGCTGGCCGGCTGGCAACCGAGGATGCACCAAGGGCCAGAGGGCAGCAGGGTGGGTCTGCAACCCACAGTTGCTTGTGCGCCTGCGATGGCGACGGTAATGCACCCAGGGCGAGGGCAGCAGCCACACCACTGCATCCCACCTGCAGGTACTGCGACACTGAGTGCGCCAGGGTCCACTGGAGGCACCACAAGGCGGGGTGCAGGCGCGCCGCAGCCGCCCTGGCGGCTGGGGAGCAGGCGCAGCAGTTGCAGTGAAGGGCGGCCAGGGAGCACTGGAACTAGGCAGCAGCCAGCGCACTGGTGCCGAGAAGGGGCGGCGGCGGCGGCGGGGAGCGTGCGCAGCAGGCAGGCAGGGGGGCGGGGGCGGGGGCGCGTTTAAAGTGCATTCTTCCAGGCCAGCGTGGCTACCTGCGTGCCTGGTCATGTAACAATGGCGTGGCAGTGGCCGGGTGCCTGCTCAGAAGAGGCGTGGGCGCGGTCTCGTGGGTCCCTGGGAGCGCGGCCCTGGCGGCGCCGAGGAGCTGCATTGCCCATGTGTGTTCATCGATGGCACACATTGATTTCATTAGGGGCACCAGGGGCAGCGTCTGCAATCGAGCCGGTCGAGTTATTACAGGGGCCTCAATTGAAGCACAGAAACTCACAGCCACGTGCAGTGATGGCTCGCTGGGGACCTGACGCCCAGCTGCCTAGGCAAACTCAGTCCTGCTGCCTCCCCGCCGCCGCCGCCGCCGCTGTACCGGCCTGCTCCCTGGCAGCTGCCGCACGCTTGCAGCTGGCCTTGTGATGCTTCCAGTGTGCCTTGGCGCAGGCCAAGCCGCAGTACCTGCAGGTGTGGGCAGTGCCGCAGTGTGATCCCTCGCCCGAGCAGATCTGGAGGGTGCGGCAGGTCCAGCAAACACGCAACGCAGCGGCCAGGGGACACGCGTCCCCTCCCAGACCCACCTGGCAATCATGCCACCAGCCCAGCAGCCGACCCGCTGAGGAGCACCAGCACAGAAGCCAGACACGCTTCCCACTCACCTGGCGATCATGCAGCCCGTGCAGCGCTTGAGCTTCATGTCCGCCTCGCTGGCGCCGGCCAGGGAGGTGCAGGCCGGGTTGTAGCAGCCCGGCAGGGCCAGGCCCAGGGCCAGCGGGTCCAGCTGCCTGTCCAGGCTAGTGAGGAACGCCAGCAGCTGACCGGGCACGCACCGCTCTGCCACCTCGCGGGTCACCTGATTGCGCAAGGTGACTGTGTGGACGGCGTCCTGGCGTGCCGGCGGCTCTGCCTGCCGTGCCGCCGGGGCCGCCTGCGCCGCCAGCTCACGCAGCAGCGGGTGATCCGCCAGCTGCCCGCCGGCTTCCGCCACTGCCAGCAGCATGCTGGCCGCTGGCGCCATCTGATCTGCAGGTACGGGCCCTGAGCCGCCGAATGCGAGGTCGCCCATGCTGCCCACGCGCTGGGCCAGGCTGCCGCCCATGCGTGCCAGGACCAGCAGCGCAAACTGCTGCCTGGCGGCGCTGGCGGCGTACCAGGGCGCCTGCCCCGGCTCTGGCACCAGCGCGGCGAGCAGCTCGCCCTGAGCAGCACCCAGACTGAAGCTGTCGCGTTCCAGCAGCTTGCAGACAGTCACCAGGAACCCGGACAGCGCGCCGCCGCGCCACAGCGCATCGAAGCTGCTGGGGTTGTGGGTGACGAAGGCCTGTGCAGCAGGGCCAGGCGTGGGGCTGGTCAGGTGGACAGTCCGGGGCAGGACACCGCATGTGCAGCTGTGCATCATGAGCAGTTGGCTGCCAAGGCCCTCACCTTGAGGATGTGCACGCCCAAGGTTGCGCCAGGGTTGAGCCGCCCTCCTGGGTGGGAGCGCAGCGCCAGCTCAGCGCAGCCCAGCAGCCGCGCAGGGGTGAAGGCATCGCTGGGCAGCTGCAGCGAATGCAGGGCCCCGCCTGCCGGCACCATCAGCAAGGCGGCGGCCTGCACGGTGGTGGTGGCCAGGTAGGCCTTCTGCGCTGGGGAGATGAAGGCATCGGTGGGGAGCTGCTGCGCAGCCGCGAGAACGAATGCTGACAGGGCGGGGGCGGCACGCTGGAGAAACCCGGGGAGCCACGCCACGCAGCTGTCCGGCAGCAGCCTGTACACCGCGCCCAGCACCTCTGGCATGCTGTCGCCGTCAATTCCGGCGTCTGGGTATGTGGTGCCACCGCCAAGGGCCGCCTCGATCAGCAGCAGAAGCTGCTCTGGGGTGCAGATTGGACACTGCGGCGCCCCTGCGGCGGCCAGGAGCGCCGCTAGGGAGTTGGCATGCTGCAGCTGCAGGCGGGCTGGCTCCTCCTCCAACCCAGGCGGCGGCGGCACATGAGCAAGCTGCGCTGCGCACTCCGCGCCCAGGAATGCTGCCGGGTCTGCACAGCCGGGGACGCCGCCGCTGCCGCCGCCGCCGCGGCGCCGGCTGCTGCCGCGCTGCGCCAGCAGGAAGGCCCGCAGATCGCGCGTCTGCGCCACCAGCTGCGCCAGGTGCTGCGCCTCCAGCAGCAGTCCGCCCTTGCTGGCGGCGGTGCGCCGGAAGGCGGCGTCCTGGTGCACGCTGGTGATGCTGTCGGTGTACACCAGGCACAGGCGGTGCAGGATGGTCGAGAACAGCGCGCCCCCGGGCACCTCACAGCGATTGAAGTCCATCGTCACCAGGCTGCCCACCCTGCTCATCGACAGGACTGGCGCTGGGCTGCTGGCGCTGGCGCCGCTGGCCAGGCAGCAGCTGCAGCTGCCTGCGATGGTGCAGTCGCTGCCGTTGTACAGCAGGTGGGCGAGGTCTGTGGCGGCCAGCGCGGCGCGGCCAGTGAGCTCTGGGTGGGCGCGGCTCCACTCGCGCATGAGCACCAGCGTGCGCAGGAGATTGCCCAGGCAGCACGCCGCTGACGTGTGCAGGGAGGCGGTGCTGGCGTCGCCGCTGGCGTCGCCGTCCATGTCGGGCTGGGTCTGCCGCACCAGGGCGCTGATGCCTGCCAGCAGCCGCGGGATGGCGGGCAGGAAGGCGGGGCCTGCAACAGCGAAGGCACAAACACGGACCCAGACAGCGTTGGCAGGTGTGCGCCAGTCAGGCGCATCGCAACGGGCAGCGGCACGGCTGGTGGGATTGGAGGCTGGAGCCGGTGCCTGGGCTGTCGGTGCTGCTCACCCTGCTGCATGAGCCAGTGTCGCATCTCCATTTGCGCAGAGAAGAATGCGTACGCGGACTCAACCACGCCGCTGCACGCCTCCATCGCTGTGATCACCGCCCGCACCCACTGCTGGCTGCGGGTGTGACGGTCAGCTGCGAGGGCGTTGAAGGCCTCGAAGGCCGCCCGCATGGCTTCCTGCTGGCTGCGCCCGAACTGCATGCTCGGCTTGGGCAGCGCGGCCGCAGCGGCCGTCAGCTGCGCCACCAGGTCGCTCAGCTGCTGCCGGCTACTGGCGGCGCCCACATCTCTGCTGCTGCTGGCCAGAGCTGTCAAGCGGTTGATCGCAGTTGTGCACGCCTGCAGCTGCCCAATCATGGCTGGCTGGCTGGATTGAGGCCGGGGCGGGGGATCGGGGTCCGCGCGCCCGAATGAATGCTGCCACCCCTGGCTGCTGCAGCGCCTTGGCTGCTCGGCGCTGACCCCTACGACTGTCCAGCTGCCCTTGCGATGCCAGCGCTGGTGCAGCGCTGCGGAGTTCGCGCTGCGGTGGGCCTGGGGCAGAGTTGGCGAGTCAAAGCGGCAGAGCCCTGCTGATCAGCCTTGTATATACATGCACGTGTGCATCATTGATGAAAGCATCATCGCGTGCTCGCATGCAGCTCTCAGGCACCTGTGCCGCGCGTGCTGTGAGGTCCCTGGCCGTGTGAGCTCGGCTGCGCCCCCAAGCCCGTCCGATCGCTTTGGTTACATCCCGCCATAGCTCACCGGCAGCCAACCGACAGCGAGGGCGCTGGTTTTCGCACGCGTGACCGGGAGCACGAAGGGGCGCCCCGGCCAGCCCTCTAGCACGTGCACAAGCACAGGCACTGCGCATTGTTGCGCAGGCCAGCGGCGCCCGGCGGGAGGCCCTGAACCCCTGCCCGGCGAGAGCCCGTCAAACGCCATGGGCGCCACATCCAGCGGCGAGGCAGACCGCTCGGCGCCGCTGCGGTGCTGCACGGCCACCCTGCAGCGGCTGAAAGCCCATGCCAGCGGCCGCGATGCCTGCGCCGGCAGCAGCCTGGAGCAGCTGAGCGGCCTGCTCATGCAGCTGGCAGGGGATGTCATGATGCTGCCCCCTCAATGCGTCGAGTTCCAGCAGGAGGAGCGGGACCTGCTGCAGGCAGTGTTCCAGGCCCTGGAGGCGTACGTGGCCAGCCGCCACACCCGCAACCGCGACTGGCTGCTGCTGGTGGTGCACATGGTGGAGGCGGCCAATCAGGTGGTGCACGCCTGCAGCGCCCCCAGGGTCCGCCCGCAACTGGAGGCCTGGGTGGTGGAGCGGGGTGAGTGCCTGGCGCATGCAGGCCTGGCGTTCGCCCAGTCGTGCATCCGCCCGCACATCGCACGCGCCGCGTGAAGACCTGACGATGCACTGCATGCACTGCAGGTGGCAGATCGCATGGCCGTGATCCATTGACCTGGCTGCACCTGTGCTTGCTCTCCTCTGCTGACGGTGCGCCGGCTTGGCCTTGGCGTGCAGGCCCCCACCTGCTGCCCATCATCGCGCAGCTACTGCCAGGCCTCACTGCAGTGGTGCGGCAGACGGAGCCGGAGATGGCCCGCATCAGCAGCACCTTCTCCCTGCACGCCTCTGCAGCCAACTGCCTGTCACAGCTGCTGCACGTCCAGCTCCTCGTGCGCAGCGGGCAGGCCAGCCCGCCGCCCGGCATGCTGCCCTCCGTGCTGGCCGCCACCGAGCTGGCGCACCTGCTCATCAACGGCAGCCGCTGCAGCAGCACCGGCAGCTGCAGCTGCAGCCTGGTCGGCAGCTCTGGCGCACGCCGCGCCGTGGGCGCGCCAAAGGCGCCCGTGCTGGCGTTTCGCAACGCGGCCACCTCCCTCAGCGGCAGCGTCAGCTTGCCAGCGGGGCAGGTGACGGCCCTCGTCCTGGGCCGTCTGAGCGTCCTGCACCAGGAGGTGTGCACGGGCGACGAGGACCGCCGCGCCTTGGCCGGCAAGGGCGCACTGCTGCTGCAGCTGCAGCTGGCGGCGCTCTACCTGCTGCAGGCGCGGGCGCCGCGGGGCGGGCAGCCTCGCCAGGGCGGCCAGGCGAGCAACAGCCGCGCCAGCAGCATCCCGAGCTGCGGTGACACATCCGCCTTCCTGGGCACGGCGGATGCCAGCGCCTTCTCGGCCATCGAGGCCAAGCAGCCCGCTGGGGTGCTGCTGTCGCAAGCGCGGCTGGTGGTGTCCCTGCTGGCAGCCGCGCTGGAGGCTGAAGGCGCGCCGCCAGCCTGTCGGCACTGCACCCCGGAGCAGCTGCTGGTAGCGGTGGAGGCGGCCACAGCGTACCCTGATCCCACCCAGGGCGGCAGCGACCCCAGCCCGCCGGATGCGCTGGGCTGCATGCTCGTGCTGCTGGACGAGCACGGCGCCGCGTGGAGGGCGTGGCTCCCCGACTTCATGCGCCGGGCCGTGCCCACACTCTCTGCCTTCGCTCGGGCAGCTGCCCAGCAGCTGCCGGCGGCCGGCGGCAGCATGTACATGTCCACCACCCTGCTGCAGGCTGTCACCCTGCTGAGCCTGCCGCCAGGCGGCGTCCTGCACTCCCCCCGCCTGCACAGCCGGGCTGGTGCAGCACGCCCCGAGCAGCTGCTGGCGTGGGCGGAGCAGGCGCTGCGCTCGCAGCCGCCGGGCGTGCATATGCCAGGAGCCGCCATGGGTGCAGAGATCCTGACGGTGGGTGTGGGGCCAGCGGCCAGGGCGGGGGCCCATGCACCCAATGCCGCCTCTGCAGACCCCTCTGCCCCTTCCAAACGCACATTGCTGCTAGCGTCGCCAGCTCTCCTCATTCTAAGCCGTCACCCAGCCTGCCCTGCACCCTCCATGCCCCTGCTGTGCAGTGCTGGGTCACCTACAGCCCTGCCTGCTTCGACCAGCTCTGGCGCAGCGGCGCGCTGCCCGGCCTGGTGTTGACGGTCAGCAAGCGCCCCGAGGTGCAGTGGTTCAGCCAGTCCAAGTCACTGAGCAAGCTGCTGCGCCTGCTGGTGCCGCCGCCGGGCCAGCAGCCCTGGTACGCAGGCAGCGCCGAGCGGCAGCAGTTTGCGCTGCTGGTCATCGCGCGTGTGGGCGCCAGGCTGAGTCAGCGCCTGGTCGCAATCCTGAATGGGCAGCCCGGCGGTGACGGCACACCCTTCTTCCTACGCGACCTCCATGACCTGGACATCGTCAAAGGCATGGTGGCTGCGGTGCAAGCAGCTGCCCAGCAGCTGGGCGCGCAGCCGGCGCTGCAGCGGCTGCTGGAGGTGGCGGCGCCGGCGCAGCTGCCGGCTGCAGGCGAGGTCGCGGCGCCCACCCAGCGCGAAGGCAGCCACACCCCCACGCCAGCGCAGCCGCTGGTGGCGCTGAGCCTGCCCGTCCAGCACATGCAGCTGCTGACTTCCCTGGCAATGGAGCTGGACCCGCTGGCCCTGGGCCTGGCCCTGCCGGGCTGCTACAACTCAGACTGCACCTCCCTCGCGGGCGCCAGCGAGGCGGACATGCCGGTGAAGACGTGCAAGGGCTGCAGCATTGCCAGGTGGGCGGGCTAGCAGCTGCGGCGTGGATGCATGGTCGCAGCTGGCGCTGGCACCGGCGTGGCCTGCTGTTGTGACAGCACCCAACAAGGGGACAGCAGGCACTCAGTGGGTGCATCCAGCACGCAGCAGCCAGCGGTGTTCACGGGACGCTGCACGCAGGTACTGCGGCCCCGACTGCGCCAAGGCCCACTGGAAGGAGCACAAGGTCAGCTGCAAGCGCGCGGCGGCGGCGGCGGCCGCTGTAGCAGCGGCTGGCGAGGGTCAGCAGCAGTAGGGTGGCGGGCTGATGGCTGCCAATACGCAGAGTTGGCAGTGTTCCGTACTGGCAGCAGCACGCTAGCAGGCGTGTTTCTGGCCGCATTCAACCACAGTTGACGTACTTGTGCCACTTGCGGCCCCCAACACCACAGTGGGCGTACTTGTGCCACCCGCGGCCCCCAGCACCACAGTTGACGTACTTGTGCCACCGTCGGCCCCAACACTGCCATGCAGCTGGTACACATTGTGCGGCAGCGGCTGCAACAGCAGCCGGGGAGCAGCAGGGGTGGCGGGCGCATGCGTGCGACGGCAGGGGAGAGAGGAGCTGTCGGTGCCCTGGATTTTTTCAGCGGGCGTCCGTACTGAGCCCAGGTGCATGGGGGTGAATTGCGCTCCAGGAGGCAACGCCTGTAAGCAGCGCCCAGGGGCAACAGCAGCACCAAGGTGCCATTACAATGGCGTTGCCAAAGACAGTCCAGTGCCTGCGCCTGCACCTGCAGAGGTGGCAGTGCCGCACGGCATCATCCTGCTGTCTGCCCCCCACCCGCGGCCGGCGCCGCTGCACCCGCCTCCCGCCTGCAGCTGGCCTTGTGGTGCTTCCAGTGCGCCTTGGCGCAGGCGGCGTCGCAGTACCTGTAGGGGTGATGCGTGCCAGGCGTCAGTGGCGCACCCACCTCAAACAGCTGCAGCCATCATCGATGTGCATCGCTGCGCACTAATAATGCTGTGTACGACCG
>Ga0315908_10001864_pt1 | contig 15702 bp, 7 predicted proteins | sample LakEriMetagenome_12_FD_203520 | JGI IMG/M metagenome (GOLD analysis project Ga0315908, IMG submission 203520) | Freshwater fungal communities from buoy surface, Lake Erie, Ohio, United States - Buoy 4 MA124 | ecosystem: Environmental > Aquatic > Freshwater > Lake > Lake biofilm | place: USA... | reverse complement strand
TTTCTATAAAAAAATATCAGCTTATGGTCATTTTGGAAGGGATGAATAGGAATGCAAATGGGAACAAGTCAAAGATTTGTCAACTTATATTAAACAATAATTATGATATTATCATACCTATCCTTAATTTTTTTAGATTTTATATAATTCTATTTTTAATATATTTATATAAAGCTAAATTAATTTTTTTATTTTAATATGGAAATTGAAGAGTTATTTTCTAATAATTTAATCGACTACCAAAATTTAATCTAACTTGAGGATGATTTTATTCTATATTAAAATAAAGAAAAAGAATTGATTGATATATTTGATGATAACTTAAGACTTAATTATTAAAATTATGGATTTAACAAGAAATAAATAATTTAAGAAACTCAAGAAATTTTGTATAAAATATTAAATTGAATTAATTTTGAATATTAAAATTAAGTTTTGAATAAATTAAAAGAAAGAATATATTTAATGTAATAATCTATAAATAATAAATACATTTTGAGTTCTTTGTAGATAAGAGTTTTAATAATTTAATTTTAAAATGAAAATTAAAGTGAATATGTTGACTAACTTTAAAATGAATTGCTTAATTAATTGAGTATTGATGAATACATTGATAAAAATGATTTTAATTTAGAAAAAATAAATACAATTAATATAAATGAGAAATATAATATTTACAAAGATATTATAACTTTTTTAATTTAAATTGTATAGAATAATAATTTAAAATTTTATAAATAATATGTTGAAAAATATACTGAACAACTTATAAATTTTTTAATATTAGCTACCAATATGTAAATAGAAAGTATTTTTAAAAATTATTTTTCATAATCAGAAAAATTTGAAAATTGTAAATAATTAAATGAAGCTTTGTTGAAATAATAAAAAAAGTATTAATTTATTCAATCTTAGTGTATCGAATAAATAACATTTTATTTAAAAACAGTCTATGTTGATTAAAAAGAAAGAAATAATTAATAAATAAATAATTTGTTTGAATAGTATTATCAGAGTCTATTGAATATTTCATTACAACTAATACTGAAAGAAGAAACTCCAATGCGAAAATATTCTTTATAACTTTCTTAAATTATAATAAACTTCTTAAATAATAATCAATTAGAATAATAGGCAGAAATAATTGTTTAAATTTTATAAAAAGGCAGTAGTGATGTTAATATTATAATAAGATTTGAAGGAACTAAATTAGCAGGTTAATATATTCTTATTGCAAAATAATTTTCTTTTTAAAATTTAGATTTTATTCTTTAAAATCTATTAATTAATATTTGTTTTAATAGATTATAATTAGCTTAATCCTTTAGTGAAAAAACATTAGAAATTTGGAAAAAAATAGTAGGAAATGATGGAAAAAAAATATTAAATTAGAGAAGTTAATAAATTTTATTGTTTTATTTAAAGGAATTAGAATCTAATAATTGGGAAATAAGATATTGTAGTTTTTTATGTATTAAAGAATTATTTGAAAACTTGGAAAATAAAATACTGATTAAATAAAATAGAGAATAAATTATAAGTTAATTGATGATAAATATGAAATATAGTAAAGAATAAGTTAGAAATTAGTGCTTTTAAACAATATGAGTTATGTTTGAAGTATTATTAGAAGAAGAAAATGAAATAGGTAATCAGTTGTTAAAAAGTTTGTTTTAACATTTAGATGATTAAAACTAAGAAGTAAGAAACATAGTTTTAGATATAATTTAAAACATTTATAACAAAGATAATTTATTTTACGTTCATAAACTATTAATCGAATTTTCTTAAATTTATAATTATCATTCTTTATCATATATTATTTCTAATTTATTTTCTATTATAAAAACCATTAAAAAAAATTCATGTGTCCATGAAATTTTAGAACAACTTATTCTAATTTTCAATCACTATTTCTAAAATAATGTTTCTTAAATTAATGATGAAATTATTTTTGATCTTAAAAACATACTTTAATTCATTAAATTAAATAAAGAAACTTTCAAAAAAAAAGAATTTAATAACTTTTATATTAATTTAAAAAAAATAGTATATCAATTATATACTCATTTACTTCAATTTCATCATATTTAACGTAATATATTTGTTGATATTTTAAGCTGAACCTAATAAATTGATAATAGAAAACATTAAAAATATTTAAATTTTAATTGGTAAAGATTTAATAAATAATTTTTTAAATGAAGATTAGAAAATAATTTAGGATGAAATAGATAAAATAAACTGAATTATATAATTATTTGTATTAATTATTTTAAATTCAAAATTTTTATTAATTACTTAAAATAAATTTATATTTTTATCAGAACTTAAATTTTATTTATAAATAAATTATAAATAAAAATTTCATTTATGAAGAGTATTTCTTTTTTCTTGATACTTTTATTAAAAATACTTTTTAAATTCCATAGATGAATTTCTTACATTATCAATATCATTATTTTAAAAATGTATCATACTTTATCTATTTGAAGGATTAATATTATTTTTTATTTTTTTGCTATTTTAAAATGTTTAAGCATTTTTATTTTAGTTTAAATAATGATTGTTCATTTCTTAAAATTAACTTTATTCCATACTTATTTATTTTTAAAGTTACTCTTTAAATTTTTATTTCAAGAATTCTATTGATTTTTTATTACTTGTATTATTATTAATATTTGAAGTATTAATTTTATCAATATTGTTAAATTATGAAATAAATTTTTATTGAGATTTATTAGAAGCATAAAATACGTTACTATTTGATGTTTGCTGATTCAATTAATTCTATTTATTTTTTTTTATTTGATTAAAATTTTATAGCTTAGCTGAAAAATTCTAAAAATATTAATTTATAAATTACTTTGTCGTTTATATTAATTTTACTTGAAAGAAAATTTTTAATAAATTTTTAATTGTCTAAGCTTTTAATGATTTCTATGTTCTAATTTTATTAAAATTCTTTTTTTATATTAAATTAAGAATTAGTTTAATTAATTTTTTAATCGTATTACTAAATAATTAATTTGAATTCCATTATTTATTTTATTAGCTCTTACTATTTTTGTTAATTTTTCATTTTTTTATTAAGCATTTTTTTTTAAAGTTCATTTATAGTTTCATTTTATTTTGAAGCTACATCTTCATATTATAAGCTCATTTATTTATACTTTAACTTTTTTTATTTTTATTAAACTAACTATTATTTAATATTTTCATTATCTTATTTTATCTTATTAATCATGTCTTAAAATTCATTTGCTAAGTTAAATTATTAAAGTAATTAAAACTTCAGTTATTAATTTTCTTAATTTAATAATTGTATCTAACTAATCTCTTAATTTTAATTATTGTTTAGTTAGTTAAAATCCTGAAAATTAATAAAATTATTATTCATTATTTATTATTAAATTTATTTATTAGATTAAAGTAAAATATTTTCATTTGATTTTGAATTAACTAATTACTATTTTTAATTTTTATCAAATTTATTTATTTTCAAATTATTTTGCTTATAAAATTAATTAGATTAAAATTATTGAAATAAATGATTTTAAATTATGTTTTCTTTATTTTATAATTTTTCATTTGTACATTAAAACTCTACTTAATCAATAAATTTAATAGCACTTTTTTAAGATTTGAAATTAAATCTACCTGCTAATCCAAAAATCTAAGTTTCATGAGGAGTTACTAAAAAATTAGAAAAATTATTTTAAGGAGAATTAATAGAAGACATATCATTACAAAATTAATTTATTTAATGCATATTTTAACAACAAATTTATTATTAATATTATCTATTTATTTCTTCTTTATTTAAAACAATTTTATCTTATTCCATACAATTAAATTTAAATTTAAATTATTCAATTGTAATCAATTATATAATAAAAAAAACAATAAAATTTTATAAAAATAATTAAATTTCCTATTTAATTTAGAATATTAAAATCTTATATTTTTTCTTAATATATTTTATTTAAATAAATTTTTATTTATCAAAAAAATTTATAAATATTAAAACTTAAAGTTGTAATAATTTAAAATATTATTAAGATTCAAATTTATTAGATTAAAATTACTTTATTATATTTATAAAAATATGAATTTTTCTATAAATGAAAAAAAAAAAAATTAAAAAAATAAACTAATTGATTAAAATATAAATTTAATTGTTGATTAAATTATACCTAAAAAATTATTAAATAGAATATAAAGTTGTAAGAATACTTTTAATTAAAATTTTTTAACAAAAAATACTTAATTCATAAGTTAAATTAAATAAAATGTTAAAGTTATACAAAAAAATAAAAATTTATAATATTTTTAAATTTTAGATTAAATTTAAAATGATAATAATATTTATTTTTAAGAATTATAGGAAAATATTTATAATAATAAAAATGACATATAAGTCAATAAGAATCTTTAAAATAAAATATAAGAATCAGTTTAGAATTAAATTAAATAAAATGATAATCAACTTTTATATAATTAAAAAGATTTATTTTAATTAAATTCTTAAGATATATAAAAATATGATTTTGAAAAGGAAAAATAAATTAAAATAGACCAAATGTATCAAAAAAAATAAAAAAATGTTATTGATAAACTTCATATTAATTAATATAAAATAAATGATTTTAAAAATAAAATTTACGAAATATGTTAAAATAAATAATAATTAAATTTATTTAAAAATAATTAATTTACGAATTAAAATATAAACAAATAGAAAGATATCAAAAAAAAATAATTTAATAATTTATAAGATTATTAAGTTTATAAAGGAGTAAATAACTAAAACCTATTTTTAAAAAATATTAACATACATATAGTTGGTAAAAATTCTTAATAAAAATTATAAAATTTCTAATCAATGACTAATTTAATGTTAAAAGATTAATATACGCAAAAAATAAATATGTTAAAAAAAAAACAAAATTACTATAAATTTAAAAAAAATTAAGTTTAATAAATAGATAAATAAAATAAAAAGATAAATAACTAATAGTATTTTGATTATTATTCAATAAAAGCAAATTTTAGTTAGAAATAATAAACAAATGAAAAAAAAAGTTCTAGAGATTTTCTAATTAATTATGATCAAAATTTATTATCTTAAGTTAATAGCATAACTTTGTAATAGTTATAAAAAAACTAAAGACCGTTTTCTGAATATATAGTAAAAAATAAATTTAAAGAAATTGAAAAGAAATAAAAATAAGAAGATTCTTTTAATTTATGTTAATGGGATTAATCTCTGGAAAAATATTGATATTAAATTATTAAAAAATAAATAAAAATGAAAAATTATATAATAAATTTTTTCATTTTGACTTATTAGATATAAATGATTGAATTTTATGATTTATAAGCCATCCCATGATATTTTAAGACAATAAAAATTTTCTTATAAAGTTAATATCTAGATTATTGTCAAGAAATATGGCGGCAACAAGGGCCTCAAAAATATCAGCTAAAGTCTTGAGGTATTTTTCAAAATCATAAATAAAGCAGTCAATATTTTCTCTGAAGTTAGGAGAACGGAAAATAATGTTCCTGACAGTGTCTAACAAGTCTTCAGAATCAACAAGAATTATGTCTACTTTGTATTTGTTGAGGAAGTTCTTCTAATACCTTGTAGTCATGTTTTGCATTTCAATTAGGAAGTCTTCCAAGTTTAAACTTAATACTATTTAAGCTAGACTTAAATTCCGAACTATTTGAGACCTTAACTCAGTAAAATCTCCTACTTAGTATTATTATTACTGCCGTTTCTCCATTTATTATTATTATTAATTTAACTATTTATTTTCTTCAAATTAATGCCAGATCAACTCTGTTACTACAAAATCTATAACACTATCTCCTAAAAACTCTAATCTTTCATAATTTAAACTCTAATTATTTTCATTTAATTATTATTGTTAATAATGTTATTTGTTATTTCTGTTTTCTTTATTGTTTTAAATATAATACTAGTCTATTATTGTTTGAATGTTCTAATGCATCAATGATTAAATCAATAAATTCTTATTTTTAAAATTATATCCTAAAATAATTTCTACACTTTATATTCTATTTTTATAAAATTCAGTTTCAATCAGTTAATTTAAATAAGATATTTGAGATAGATTTAATGTTTGAAACTGGTTTTGAGAATTATTAAAAGTGTATTTTTTTAAGATTCTCAGCATAAATAGAAACTTCTATGAGTGATCTAGATTTTTGGAAATGAGATAATAAACAGCAATAAGACTTTCAATTACATCTGCCAATTATTTTTTATTAAGCTATTGGAAGTTACTAGGAATCAAAGGCTGCTGATTAATTTATTCTTATTATAACTATTATTATTGTTATTATTATTATTGTAATTATTATTATTACTACTATTCTGATATTTATTATTGTTATTATAGTTATTATAACTATTATTGATCATGTTCATAATTTTAGAGTTCTTCCAAGGATTTAGTGACCTGAACATACCTAATATTATCTTCGTTCTACTGATTAACGATTCCAGGAAGGATGAATGGGAACTTCTCATTCAAAATATAGGGGAAAATACTATAAATAACACATTTATTCTTTAAAAACTCATTTGTAACCAACTTCTTCCTCTCAAAGTTCAAAATATTCTAGTCGTTATCATTTTCTAGATAAACTTACAATGAAGTCAATAATTTTAATATTGTGTCTCCCAAAAATTCTAACTTTTCATAGTTTTAATCTGCATCATATGCTTCTGTCTGCATACTTTGTTTCAACAAATCTATCTTTATATATTTATACAGATTCTCCTCATCTACCTTTCTTTCTTTCTTAAAACTATCAATGTAATTTTAATAATCAAAAAATTACTCTTATTTATCTATTTTATCTTAAATTTAATTAATTGATTAAAAGTTTGGCTTTTAAATTAAAAATGGGTAATTTTTTAAAACGAATTTATTAAATTCGTTGTTCTAGATTAATAAATCTACGAATAAAATTTGGTAATATTTGATTAAATAAGTTTAATTAGATTAGTTTTGAATGAAATATTGAGAATCGTTATCATTTTTATTGTTATTATTGTTTATATTGCTATTATTGTTATTATTAATTTTAATGTTATTATTGTTATGATTAATAAAGATGTTTTAATTGATTTTAGATTCTAATGACTTAAGAAAAGAGTTTTTAAAGTGTTTGATTTTAAAATAGTCTCTAAATTGTTTGGCCATAATATCGCCTTGGATGATCTACTTGAAACTAAGAAAAAGAGTCATTTCTATAGGATGATAGACAAACTCTTACGATAAATTATAATGATAGAAATTGAACTTGGAATGATCAAATGAATAATTAGATCTCTTTTCAAGGATTTTCAAGAATTGTATTAAAGCCTGTTTACCAATAATTTTCTAATTATAATAAAAGTCATTAAGCTTCTTGATACTACCAAGTCTAATCAACTTTTCATCCTTAAGTTCACTATGTAACAAGAATTTTACTTAATCTATCTTCTCCTAAAATTGTTTATTTAGATTTTCATCGACTATCTTTGGCCCTATCTCCATGAAATCACAAGTGCCTGCATTGTAATTCTTGTTGAAAGTTACTAGATTCTATATAATCACATTATTGTCAGGTTTGTTATTTTCCTTCAATTTTAAATAGCAATCGAAATTATTGACAAGGTCATTTTTATAGTTTTGGAAGTTGACTTGCACGAAGTTTTCATTCATTTTATTCCTGTTTTAATCATCTAAATTAGTATTCTATATTTCAAATAGTTTGCAAAAGTAAATAATATACTACATGATTTCATTTACCTTGTCTGAGTCTACAACATAACTCTAGTCTTATTCATCCCATTTGACAATACCCAAAATCAAGTACATTTTCTAATCCCACTTTTCAAATTTCTTGCAAATTTCCTTCTTGAATTTGTTCTTTCTCTATAAAAAATTAGTGAACTATCCTTATTCATTAATATCCTGTTTAGTTAAAATTGAATAGAAAGGTACATCTAAATCTTTTACAGTCGCATAAATAAAGTGACTTACCCAAACTAGTTTTTAATAATAAACTTCATTTAAATTCACAGTCAATCTTTTTCTCTATTTTATGAATCTAACTTATATCTTGTTATCCTATTTAGAGTTAATTTTCTTTAAATTTTAAAGATTGTCAATAAGCACTAGCTCATCATCATTATCATCTTGAAATAAATCATGCACTGAAAAAATAGCAATTCAATTTTTGCAATGATCATGAATGTCCTAATTATTATGAGTAAATTATAAATGATAAACATAAAGAGAAACCGTGGATAATGATAAGGATAAAGAGGGAGAGTAGAGATGTTCATTAAGATATGAGAAGTAATAGTGTTTCTTTTCATAGAGGTTTTTCTATTGAGAAATTACTAAAAGAGAATAGAGTTTCATTATATTGAAATATTGGAACTTATCAAGATCATCAGTGAAGTAAATAGAGTACTAATGATGTTCAAGGAAATGAGCAAAGGATTTGGATTAGAACTGAAAATGATCATTATTATTATCAAGATGGTCAAGATCATTTTTAGGCCTTAAATGTTGATTGAGACAATCTAACTTCCATAGATTTTTTAGCATGTTAAAGGCTGCTATTTTCTTGACGTAGTCCTTGTTGTTCTCAACATGCAGGGCTCCAAATCGGATAGGACATTTATCAGGCATCTTAATCACACAATAGAAGTTAGTTCCTTTCTAGTAAAGATTAAAGATGAGTTTCTCGTTTTCCTCCAACTCACTCACCAGTTTCTTCTTGTTTAACAGTCGACAATACTCAATTAACAATTATACTGACCAATTAGTATTTAGATTATAGTTTGACTTCCTAAACAGAGTATACTCATACATTTCATCTATTTCCTCTTTAAATCTATACTTTTCTACCTTATCCAACTTTTACTCTTCCAATAGGATTTGTTTTTATAAGTTTCTCTACATTTATTTCTTCATGCTTAGTCGTTCTTCATAACTCATGTTTTATACTATTTTTCTAATTAATTGCATTTCTTTCATATAAACTTCCATCTTCATTTTCTCCTTCTCAAATTCTTCCTCCATAACCATTATTTCAAATACACTTTTATTTCCCCTTGCCCTTCCTTAAGACTAAATAAATTGAGTTATAGATTAAATCTTATTATAACTTATCACCACATTACATTAAGGAATATCCAATCCTTCTTCTGTTACATCAGTGCATACCAATATTTTTAATCCTTTATTATTTCCATCCATCTTTTTTACTCTATTTATTATTTGCCTTTATTCCTCATATGTTATTTTCTCCAAATTATATTATTGATGATTTATGCATTTCTTTTATTATGATTCTTCTCCCCTATGTCCTTCTTTTTAATTAAATTAAGCTTTTTTTATTTATTATTCCTAATAATCATCATCTTAATCAAAAAACTAAATTTCTACTGATTCGTTCAGCTATTATTATTATAAAATTTAGTTTAAGTCCTTACTAGATTCCTTATTCATTTATTCATTTTTCAATATGTTTTCTATTTCTTTTTCTCTTTATTATAAATCTTTACTTTTTTAATAATAATATTCTTAAACATGCTATTTAAATGCTTGAGGATCATCTATGTTTTATAATTATACTGTTTCTTTGTAAACTTATTGCTAAGATTAATCCTCCATATAATCCTATAATTTTTTATTAAACTTTTTACTATTTTCCGTAAATTCTCTTTCAAATAGTTTTTTTGTTTTATTTTTGCTCATATTAGTTAAACTAATCATAAAATCTGCTATTTTATCATCTTAATAAAAATTTTCATCATCATTATTATTATTATTATTATTATTATTTATTTTTTCATTATTATTACTATTATTATTTTGATTATCGTCATTATTAATAAATTAACTTTTGGATTTATTTTTGCTTCCTAATTTCTTATTATCATAATAATTATTTATAAGTTTGGATATATATTAAGCAATAATTCTTCTTTCAACGAATACTAAAACAATATATTATTAGTCTTCACTAAGTTCTTTAATTTAGTCTAATCTTTCGAATAATTTAATGAATTTTTAACAATATTAATTTCCTTTATTTATTTTTTATTCTAATAGTATTTTTTTAGACTATTATAAGAAATCTTAGATTAGTTTAAGAATATTAATATTAAAATTTGAAACAGTGAGATTGCCTATATCTAAAAAATTATTATATTAAAAAAAATCATTGTTTTGAAAATATTGTTTATATTGATGATAAATATTATAATTATTATTATTTTTTTTAATTTCAGATTCTTGAAACAAAACTCTAATTTTTTCTTAAGTGTTATTAATTTTATAAATGAGAGTATCACTATAGTTTATGAGATCATTGAAGATGAAAATTAAAGACTACAAACCTATTTCATTGACAAAGTAAACTAACTCTTATAAAATGCAAGTTTGTATTTCTGAAATGAAGTCAATTACAACTTTTAATATTTTATTTTGTTCCTGATAAAATCCATTCTGAATTTATTCAAAAGCAATATAAAGATCATATATTTCTTGATAATTATTCTATAGATATTTAATTTATTAATGTTTATTAGAATTAAATTATAATAAGTGATTGAAATTAGATTAATTAAACTTAATAAAATTGATCTATGGATTATGAACATAATTTTAAACAAGTTCAAAATCATAATAGACAAAATTAGAATCAAGATTGGAACAAAGATGAATCAACTAATTACGATATTAATCAAGCTTGTTTAGATTATGAGTACGAGGTATTTCTTATAAGATGGGAGAAGCAGTTAGTCCTATTATCTAAGGGAGATGAGAAAAGGAGAGAGTGTTTTGATCATAAATGATTTCAAATAACTAATCATAAGAGAAAATCTTTTTTGTTCAGATGAACTTCTAAATAGTTTTATTTTTATGTAAAAAGTACACTTCTCTCATGATATTATTGTAAGGATGATCCTTATCACAATGATGACACTCGTCCATAATCAACAATTAGGTCTGACTTAATTTAATCTCACCTTTCCTTAATAGGTTCAGCAGAATAGAAGGAGTTATCACTATTACGTTGCTGTCTTCCACTTCAGAGTTCATTTTTTCTCTCTGCTTCTTCCCATTCAATATCTTTATTTTTTCCTCTATCTCTTCATTTTTATTAAACACTTCTTTTATTTATTCTATTTCCTCACTCTATTTATTACCATCCAGATGTTATAATATCTACTTTAATATTTCTTTTTTATATTTCTTAATAAACTATAAATAATCTTTTACTTACTATCCTTATTACTCTCCTAATTATATTGTATTTGTTATAAAAAATATCTTCTTTTCTTTGTTTTAGCTAAGTTTGTAAAATATTAGCAAAATCGATATTAAAGTCTTTCCTAATCCTGTTTCTAAATATATTATTTTATTATTTTTTAAAATATTTGCGAATATTTATGCTTAATAATCTTTTATTTTAATTTATTAATAGATGTTTAATAATCTCATGTTTAAAATTTCTTTTTCTTCTTTTTCTCTGTCTTCTTTTTATTATTATAATTAATATATTTATAGTGAATCATTTTGAATAGGATGAATATGTAATTATTAAAGTAAAGGTTAAGAAATATCTATTTAAGATTGTTCTTGATATTCAATTTTTGATTAAATGGATTCAAATGATTCAATTTCAATAGACTATTCAGAATAATCATTATGATTTGATTATTAGCTAATAAGTTAAAATTCCATTATTTTAATAATTTAATAAATTATTTTAAAAATATAATGATGAAAATAAATTAATATAATTTAATATAGATAAAAGACATAAAAAATATTAATAATTATAAATGATAATAAAATAATATGATTATATATAAATAATATTAATAATATAAATATTAATAAAATAATATAATATAATATAAATAATAAAATAATAATATAAAATAATAAGGTATGTATTGGTTGATAGTGATAGTATTGATTGGAATATACATGAAAGTTAGAGTTCAGTTAAGAGGAGAACTTACAATCGGTATTCTTCACCCTGCTTGTAATAGTGGGGGAGGAGGAGAAAAAGTTCTTTGGAGTATAGTAGAGTCTATAATGATGCTATTGGAAGAAAAAGAAATAAAGGCAAGAGTATTTATCTACTCAGGTGAAGAATATATAGACAAAATAACGATCTTGGAGAAAGCTGAGAAAAGATTCAACATGAAAAAATTATCTTAATTCTAAGATAAGTTGTAAATCTGCTTTATCCATGACAAATCCATCCTTCTACCTTAACCTTTCCTTACCATTTTCCTTCAGATTCTCAGTCAAATCTACTTTGCCTCTAAAGCCATTCTTACACATCCTGCACATATTATCATTGACACTTAAGGTTATCCATTTTCTTACTTTATCATCAAGTTCTTTTCCCCTAAATCCAAAATCATATCCTATACTCATTATCCTTACATTAGTAACATTATGATTCATCAAGTCCAATCACAATAAAAATCTTTCAAAAATTCATCTTATATTGTAAATAATCGCTTTCTTACTTTCTTTAAGTTTATTTATTATAAAATACTTTATTACTCTTATAAGTCCATGATGTTCTTTGTAGATTTTGTTTTTGTTAATTCTACTTGGACTTATAATAACATCAAAAAAATATGGAATTTTCATAATGATATTCACGTTCTATATCCTCCTTGTAACATAGAGGATTTTGGAAAATTAGATATAAAAGATTTAAAGAATAGAGAAAAGTTGATAATATCATTTGCTTAGTTTAGACCGGAGAAGCAATAAAAGATGTAATTAGAAATTTTTAAAGAATTGTTAGAATAGAATGATGAGGTAGTGAAGGATGTTAAGATGGTCATAATAGGATCATGCAGAGGAAAAGAAGATGAAAATTTATTGAAAGATTTGACAGAGTATTCCAGAATTCTTGGAATTGATAATTAAGTTACTTTTATGGTAAATCAGGAGTTCCCCTCTATTATATAAATTATGTAAAAGGCTTTGATTGCTCTTCACACTATGCATGATGAACATTTCGGAATAAGTGTAGTAGAGTTAATGGTATTATTATCATTTTTATCATATCATTAATCATTATTATTTATTAAGTCCGCTGGAGTTATAACGATCGCTCATAATTCAGCAGGGCCTAAACTTGATATTATTTAGCATACTAGAGAACAGTCTGGATTCCTCGCTAACAATAAATAGGATTATGTCAAGGCTTCTTACCTTGTGTTATAAAATCATCATCATCACCCACATAACTCTTAATTTAACTAAAATATTAGAAATCATGCTAGGAAAAAAGTACTCTAATTTAGTTAACAATCTTTTCTTAAAAATTTTTAATCCTCTTTTATATATTTCTTATAAAAAAAATACCCTCAATATTTTTGATCTTTTATCTTTATATATAATTATCATTTCATTTCTTTTTTTTCCAATCTATTTTTAATATTTCATTTAAATTATCGTGAGACCCGTCATATTTTAAATTAAATTTTTAATCGTTTTAACCAGTCTAAATATAAAGTACTTATTTCTCTTTTATTTTTGATATTGTATCTTTTATCTTATATTCACATTCTTAATCTTCTTTATTGATAAACTATTGAAATTAATTTTTTAATTTATCATCTTTATTTATTTATTATTCTTCATCAATATCCATACTTTCTAATATATTTTCCTAATCAAGAACTTCTGTAATTATCTCTTCAACTACTTTAAACTAATTTTAATTTTAATTTTAATTAAAGTTAAATAAGGGATCAATATTTTCAACTTTTACTTAAGATTTTCTTTTTAAGCTAGTGTTATAATTTTTTATTTTTGCTTAATTTGGATTTATATCTAATGATTAAATATATGAATTTTCTTATTACTTTTAATTTAATATTAATTTTTAGTTTTATTTTTTATTTTATTATTGATTATATAATATATTCTCATCAATTTTTTATTAAATAATTTTTAAACCACTGGTTATTTTCAATTATTCTATTGACTTAAATAAATTTAAAATTTTACTTAGATATGTAAATTTTATCTTAAATGTTTGTTAAATAAATCTATTTAATTAGCTTTAAATTAACATATTATACATTCAAAAGTTTAATCATCATTTATTCTAAAATAATTTTAAATAAATACTTTGCTAATTTGGATATTTATGAAGAAATCATTTAAGCGTAAATATAGTTTATATAAAATATAAATTATAATAAATATTATTGAAGTGAATGAATTATAAATCATGCTTTTTATGAATAGTATAAATAAAAAGAAATAATCTAAAAATTAAAAAGATAAAAATGATTAAATTACAAAAAAAAGTAGAAAAAAGTAAAAGAATAATTTAGATTTTTCATTGAGAAACTAGTTTGCAAGTTTTTTGGTTTTAAGATGATAATTGAATGACTTTTTCCTGATCGAGTCTGTTTTAACAACTAGGTCTTCGAGATGAAGTCCTTTGATAAGCATCTTATCGATATTATCTTTGGCAATTAGAGTAACTTATTCCAACTCCTTCTCAACAGTGATTAGCTTTACATCTTGGTATAACTCACTGTATTTTTGGAACTCTTCCATTTACTACTTTAACAGCAAACTCACTGCTCAATATTGCGAAGATCCATTCGAAAGCCAGTCTTCCTTTTACTCACTCTATAAGTAGAATTATTCGCTCATTTTATCTAAATACCTGCTTACAATATCTATATCTATACTCACTTTAGTTAAACCTAAAAAAATAAATTCATCTTCACTGAAAAATACAAACCTATACTCACCTTTTGTTACTGATTATTTTTATCTATTTTTTTCTATTTTTTATAATATTTTATGTGCTATTTCCGCAAAATCTCCTTATTAGTCACTATATTCTCCTATTATATTTTTACCTCTTGCTATTAGACTATAAATTATCATTTTTATTTATTTTTAATTTTAATCTTTTTATAGATAGAATTTCTTAATAATTGATATAATATTTAGTTTAAAATTTTTTATATCGATAATCAATTAACATTAATACTGTTTTGTGTAATTTTACTAAATGATCCGAAAACAGAATGATTTATTTTATTATTTCCTAATTTTCCTTTTAAACCATCTTAAATATCAATAAATTCAATCTTTGTCCTTTCTCTCTGCTTAATTTTTCTTATATTATTAATTTTAATTACACAAATAAGTCATGTACGTCTTTTAAATCATTCTAATCAATTTCTTATTTTTCCTCATTAGACTTAATAAATAATTAAATATAATTAACTTTCTTATCATTTTCATTTATATCTTCTAACATACCTTCAATTTCTAATTATTTTTTAAATTAATGTTTTAAAAAAGTACTTTAATGACTGAATATTATTTATGTTAATGCTATTATTAAAAATAAACAAAATTAAAACTTCATTATTTAATAAAATTATATGTAATTAATATAATTAAATATTTATTAATCATGCCTTCATTTGTAATCCTGATTCTGGTAAGAATTATTCAAGAATAACTTTCAATTCATTATCTTGTTCTTTGCTTAAATCTCCAGTCCTTTATATAATAAAAAAGTATAAATTACTTAGAAATGGACTATAATAATTTAGGATGATTGGATTTCAAGAACTATAAGAAT
>Ga0315908_10001863_pt1 | contig 15704 bp, 12 predicted proteins | sample LakEriMetagenome_12_FD_203520 | JGI IMG/M metagenome (GOLD analysis project Ga0315908, IMG submission 203520) | Freshwater fungal communities from buoy surface, Lake Erie, Ohio, United States - Buoy 4 MA124 | ecosystem: Environmental > Aquatic > Freshwater > Lake > Lake biofilm | place: USA... | reverse complement strand
CGGCTCGACCCGGGGCGTGACGGCCCGGGATTCGAGCGTCGCCCAATAGTCGGCGATCCAGTCCACGACGGCGCGGGCCTCGCGGCGAAATCGCTCCGGCTCGAAGGCGGCCGCCGGGTCCATCAGGGGGTCTCGCCGTGGGCGGTGAGCACGAGCGACCGCGGTCCGCCCCGGTCGCGATGCTCGCACAGGTAAATTCCCTGCCAGGTGCCCAGCAGCAGCCGGCCGTTCCCGATCGGCACGGTGACGGACGACCCGAGCAGCGACGCCTTGACGTGGGCCGGCATGTCGTCGGGGCCCTCGATGGTGTGGGCGTAGGGGAAGCTTTCCGGGGCGATCGCGTTCATCGCCGCCTCCAGGTCGCCGGGCACGTCGGGGTCGGCGTTCTCGTTGATCGACAGGCTGGCCGACGTGTGCCGGATGAACACGTGCAGCAGGCCGACCGAGAAGCGGGGCATGCCGCGCAGGGCGGCCTCGACCTCGGCGGTGACGAGGTGAAATCCGCGCCGGCGCGGCGCGAGCCGCACTTCGGTCTGGAACCAGGCCATGGCTTCCGGTGCAGGGGAATGCCGGAAGAGGATATCATCCTTTTGCCGCGACGCGGGCCATCGCGGTCAGCCATCCTGATCACGGTGCCGCCATGTCCCCACGATTCGAGCAGCTCCGATCCGCCTGGTGGCTCGCGGTCGCCGCCGCGTTCCTGTGGGTCCTGTGGCTCCTCGGACCGATCCTCACGCCGTTCCTCGCCGGCGCGGTGCTGGCCTACATTCTCAACCCCGCGGTCGACTGGCTGGCCCGCCACCGCGTGTCGCGGGCCACGGCCGCGGCGCTGGTGCTGCTGCTGGGCTTCGTGGCGCTGCTGGCGATGTTTCTCATTGTGGCGCCGTTGATCCGCAAGGAGTCGGCCGAACTCGCCGCCCGCGTGCCGGCCCTGCTTGCGCGGCTCGACGCCTGGCTGGCCCCGACGCTGGAGTCGTGGCTCGGTCGCGAGGTGCACGTCGATTTCGAATCCCTCAAGGCGCTCGTCACCGAGAAGGTGCAGGGCAGCGACGGGCTCTTCGGGAAGCTCCTCGCCTCGGCCCGCATCGGGGGCCTGGCTGTGGCGGGCTGGATCGGCACGCTGGTGCTCATTCCGGTGGTGCTCTTCTACCTGCTCGTGGATTGGCACGACATCGTGAGCCGCGTCGATCACCTCGTGCCCCGGCGAGTACACGGGCAGGTGCGGACCATCGTCGGTGAGGTCAACGCCGTGCTCGCGGAGTTTCTTCGCGGCCAGCTGGCGGTGATGGGCCTGCTCGCCGCCTACTACGCGGGCGGCCTGTGGCTGGGGGGCGTCGAGTTCGCACTGCCGATCGCGCTGGTGGCCGGCGGCCTGGCGTTCGTGCCCTATCTGGGTTTCGGCACGGGGCTGGCGCTGGCGCTGATGGTGGCGGCGCTGCAGCCCGATGCGATGCGGAATCTCGTCGTGGTGGCGGTCGTGTTCGGCGTCGGCCAGTTGCTGGAGAGCTTCGTGCTCACGCCGCGGATCGTCGGCCAGCGGATCGGCCTCCATCCGCTGGCGGTGGTGTTCGCGCTCCTGGCGTTCGGGCAGGTGTTCGGGTTCTTCGGCGTGCTCCTCGCCCTGCCGGCCTCGGCCGTGCTGCTCGTCGGCCTGCGGCACCTCAAGGACGCCTATGTCGCGAGCCCGTTCTACGGTGCGGGCTGACGGTCACTCCGCCTTCCGGCAGCGGACGAGCGTGCGGACGGCGAAGGCGGTGCCGTACTGCATGTGGTAGTCGTAGAACGGATAGTCCCACCAGCAGCCGTTGGGCTCCTGAAGCGGCAGGAGGAGCCGTGCGAGCTGGTCCTGCAGCGGCGGCCGCACCGCGGCGGGCAGCGACTCGATGCACTCGGCCGCGTAGAAGTGGCCGTAGAAGAAGAAGTAGCCAGCGACGGCGAACCACGATTCGTGCGGGATCGGCTTCTTGCGGCCCAGGTCGAGCCAGCCGTTGCGGGCGAAGAGCCGCTCCAGCCAGGTGACCGTCGCGGCGTCGGTGACGTCCTTGTCGCCGAGCCGGCGGAGCAGGGCGTTGCAGGCCTGTGAGCGGCCGAGGCTGCCGCCGGGGAGGTTCACGGGATGCTGCGGCCGATACTTGTGGTGCTCGCCGTAGAGGTAGCTGCGGTCGGGCTTCATCTGCCGCCGGATCGTGGCCAAGCCCCGGTCGAAGAGCTTCTGCGGCACGTCGATGCCGAGGTCGCGGGCATCGGCCAGCGCGAGCAGCACCGTCGCGGTCGTGAAGCTGTTGGGGTGGCCGGCTGGCTTCTTCGCGCCGACGTCGAAGTCGTAGTAGCCCCAGCCGCCGTCGACCGTTTCGTAGCGGTCGAGGAGTTCCACCTGGCCCTTGATGCAGTCCACGATGCGGGCCTGCGCTGCGGCGTCGCCAGCCTGGCGGCGGTGGAGCAGGGCCAGCGCCTCGATGCCGTAGGCATGACCCCATACGTTGTACAGCGCGTCGGGCGTCGCCCGGCGCAGCTTCGGCAGCCGTTCCAGTAGCCAGGCCGCGCCGCGATCGATGGCTCGGGCTGCGGCCTCGTCGTCGCGGCCCGATTCGATCAGCGCGGAGACGCACAGCGCCGTCACGCCGGCGCGGAAGGCGTGATGGCCGCCCGGCGGTGGAGCGTAGATGTCGATGCCCCCCTTCGAGTTGTCGGCCGAGCCCCACGAGCCGTCTTCGCGCTGGCTGTCGAGGAGGAACTTCACGCCGCGTTCGAGCGCCGCCTCGAGGTCCGCCGCGGGGAGCGGCTCGACCGCCGCTGGCTTCGGTCCGACCTCGGCCTGCGTCGGTGCCGCCGGCTCGGCCACGGCGACACACGTCACGAGCGTACCGGCCGCGATCGCGGCGGCGACGGTAAAGACGCGGCGGTGCAGACAGGTGGCGGCGGTCACTTGCTCGAAGCGGCCGGGGTGGCGGCGGGCGTGTTGGCGGCGGCGGGGACCTTGTCGGCCTCCGGCTTGGCTACCGGATCGGCCTTCGCGGCGGCCGGCTCCTTGCGGGCCGGCGCCGGCTTCTCCAGCAGAATCTCCTCGCCTACGGCGAGGCCGGCCGTGATCTCGGTGAGCTCGTCATTCGCGCGGCCCACGGCCACGGTCCGCTTCACCGCGTCCTTGCCTGGCTCGGGCACTACGAGGACGTACCGCTTTGCGTCGTCGAGCTCCTCGACGAACACCGCCTTGCGCGGCACGGCGAGCACCTCCGGTCGGAAGTCGGCGACCACGCGGACGTCGGCCTCCATGCCCGCGACCAGGTGCGGCCGCTCGTCGGTCAGGTCGATGACGGCCTCGAACCGGCCGGGGCCGATCGGCACGGACGAGACGCTCCGCACCCGGCCCACGAGCGGCGGCTCGGGGAACGCCCGCGGCGCCACCTTGGCAACGGCGTTGACCGGCATGCGGCCCAGATCCTTCTCCGCCACCACCGAGCGGAGGTGAAGCTTTCCCCCGCCGACGATCGTGATCACCGGCTCCCGCGGGTCGAGCGGAGCACCCGGGCGCAGCCGTTGGGCGGCCGCCTCGCCGTCGATCCATTTGCCCTGCCGCCAGCGGCCGTAATACACCACGCCGTCGGTTGGCGCCGTGAGCGGCAGCCGCTGCCGGTCGGTCTTCAGGTCGGCGAGTTGGGCGGCGGCCTTGCGCCGCTCGTTGGTCGATTTCTCCAGCTCGAGCCGTAGCTTGTCGAGGGCCAGCGGCAGGGTCGCTGCGGCATGCTCCTGGTCGAGGATGGCGGCCTCCGCGGTCTTGCGGATCGAGTCCAGCCGCCGCGGCAGGCCGAGCGTGGTCGAACGCTCGTGGTTGTCGCGGGCGAACGTCTCGTACAGCCGGGCCACCTCGGCCTGGAACCGGGCCCGCTTGAGCACGATCGCCTCCGTCTCCTCGGTGAGGTCGTCCTGCTCGTACATCTTCTCGAGCTGCGCGAGCTCCTCCTCGGCATTCTCGCGGCTGAACGTGGACATCTTCAGGTTGGCGTCGTTCGCCGCCGTGGCCAGCGCCTGCTCCTTCTCCTCGTACCGCTTCAGGTCTTCCTCCGCGATCCGGCGGGCGCGGCTGGCGAACTCCAGCTGGCGGGGCGTGGCCTTCTCCAGGGCCGCGAGCTCCCGCTCCATGAGGGAGTGGGTCAGGTCGGCGAGTCGGATGCCGATCTCCAAGTCGCGGATCGAATCATCGAGCTTATCGGTCTCCACGGTGACGACGACGTCCCCCTTCCCGACCCGGGTGCCGTGCGGCACCGCTTCCGTGACGACCAGCTGCGTCAATCGCCTGGGGTCGAGGCGGAGCTCGACCATGTTCGGCGACTCGAACACACCTTCGAGCCGGGCCTCGATCCGCAAGGGCACGAGCCCGACGCGGTGGGTGGCAGAGGCCGACTTCGCCGCCGGATCGGTGGCAGGGACCGACTTCGCTGCCGGGTCGGCGGCAGGGGACTGGAGCGACGGGGCTGCGGCGCCGAGCAGGCAGGCGAGGAGGGCAACGGTGCGGCGGAGCATGATGCTGTTCCGGGGTGAATCGTGGGCGGCAGCGGACGCACCGCGAGCCGAAACTACGCTACCCACGCGGCCGGCGCGGGTCAAACAGTCGTGCCCACCCGTCCGTCCTCATGGCGCCGTCGCGAAGCACCACACGGTGCCGTCGTCGGACGCAATGACGACGCGGCCCGCGGCAACCGCGGGGCCGGCGCCGAAGCCCCCGCCCGCGTCGAACTCCCACCGCGGGTCCCCCGTCGTGGCATCGAGGACCATGATCTTTCCGGCGGCGTCGGCGACGATCGCCGCGGGCCGTGGATCGGCGGCGCCACGGCGCGAGTCGGTGATGCCGACGACGACGGGAGATGCGTCGACGCGGCCGCGCATCGGCCGGCGCCACGACCGCGCGCCGTCCGCCGTGGCGAAGGCTTCGACCGCGCGGCGGCGGGACCCGACGATCACCAGGTCGTCGGTCAGCGCCGCGCTCGAGCGGTAGGCCTGGCCCGCGGCGGCCGGCGCCGCCCGCCAGGCGGTCGCGGCTTTGACGAAGTCGATGGCGAAAAAGGCGCCGCCTTCGGTGCCGAAGAACACGCGGTCGCCCAGCACGGCCGGCGTGGTGCCCGTCGGCCCGTCGATCGGCACGGCCACCTGCTCCTCGCCGGTGGCGGCGTCGATGACGTGCAGTTTCCCGTCGCAGCCGGCGATGAACACGCGGTCGCCCGCGGCGGTTCGGGCCACGACCGGCGCACAGCGGATCTGGTCGGCGATCGAGTGCTTCCAGACGAGCTTTCCGTCCGCGAGATTCAGGCAGGAGAGCGACGCATCCTGCGAGCCGACGAGGACGCGGTTCCCGGCGGCGGTCGGCAGGATCGTTGGGCCGCCGGAGATTTCGCCGTCGGTCTCGTACTCCCAGACCACCTTGCCGGTGCCGCGGTCGAACGCCCTGACGACGCCGGTGTCGTCGCCAACGATCACCAGCCCCGGTCCGGGGGCCGGCGACACGGCGGCCGCCGACGGAAAGCCTGCAGCGTCCGCCTTGAACGACCACTGCGTCGCCCCGTCGGCCAACGCCAGCGCGTGGAACGTGCCGTCGAGGTCGCCGAGGTAGATCGTGCCGTCCGCGATTACCGGCACCGCGCCGAAGGCCGTCTTCTCGAACGTGCGGTGCCACGCCTCGGCCAGCGGCAGGGCGAGCACGGCGGCGGAGCGGCCGGTGCCGGCGAGTGATCCGCGGGCCAGCGGCCAGGCGTCGGCGGGCGCCGCGTCGAACGTGGGTTCCTGCGCCGCCGCGCCGACGGCGACGAGGGCCAGTGTCAGCACGCAGGGCAGGAGACGGAGGGTCATCGGGCCGATCCGCGATTGTGAAGCGCGCGTGGTCCAAGAAGCCCCGGGCGGGAGCCCGGGGACACCGGGCACGAAAACCACCCCGCCGTCCACGCCGCACGACGGCACGTGGTTCCCCGGTTCGAGCCCGCACCGCATGGCACGCGGGAAGGCATGCAACCCGGAGTCCCCCGGCTTCCGCCGGGGGCTTTTTGTGTGAGCGGCGCGCGTGGTCCAAGAAGCCCCGGGCGGGAGCCCGCGGACACCGGGCACGAAAACCACCCCGCCGTCCACGCCGCACGAACCGAGGCGCGAGCCAAGGGAATGAGGTCCGCTGCCGGTATCGCGACGCGGATTCCCTCAGTTCGCGCTGCGGGCTTCCCGGCACTCATCGCACGGCCTCGTACAGCGCGGCGCATTCGGCGACGGCGACCGGCCGCGGATTGAAGCCCCCCGTCCACTGGGTCGACGCGGCCGCCGCCAAGGCGGGCACGTCGGGCGCCGCGATCCCGAGCGCGGCGAGGGATGCCCGCAGGCGGGAGGCTCCCAGCAGGTTTGCGAGCCAGGCGGCGAGCCGGTCGCCGGCGGCGTCGGGCCGGGCCTCGATGCCCACGTCGGCGAGCAGGTCGGCATACAGCGGGCCGCATGTCGGGCCGTTGAACCTCACCACGTGCGGCAGCATCAGCCCCACCGCCTGGCCGTGGGCCACGCCGTGCGCTGCGGTGAGCGGATTGGCGAGGGCGTGGGCCGCGCCAAGCATGGCGTTCTCGATCGCCAGTCCGGCCCAGGCCGCGCCCAGTTGCACGGCCGCCCGGTCGGGGATCGTGCCGCCGTCGGCGAGCACCGCGGGCAGATGGCGGGCGAGCAGCCGCCAGGCCTCGCGGGAGAAGATCCGCGACGCAGGCGTGGCGGCCCGGCTGACGTGGCTCTCCACCGCATGCGATACGGCGTCGATGCCGGTGAGCGCGGCGAGGGCCGGCGGCTGCGTGAGCGTGAGGGTGACGTCGAGGATCGCCACGCGGAACGCGGCCCGCGGGTCGCCGCAGGCCATCTTCATGCCGGTCTCGACGTCGGTCACCAGGGCGAACGACTGCGTCTCGCTGCCGGTACCGGCGGTCGTGGGCACGCCAATCGACGGCAGCATCGGCCCCCGCGCGGTGCGGCGGCCCTTGTAGTCCTGCATCCGGCCGCCGCAGGAGAGGAGAAAGTTGATTCCCTTCGCGCAGTCCATCGAACTGCCGCCGCCGAGGCCGACGAGCAGGTCGGGGCGGAAGTCGCGGGCCACCGCCGTGCCGGCCTCGATCTGCGTGCTCGTGGGGTTCTCACCGAAGCCGGTGAACAGGAAGGTGGTGATGCCCGCCTGCTCCAGCGACGCGATGCCCGCCGCCGTATGCCCCGCATCCACGATGCCCGGATCGCTGGTCACCAGCGCCCGGGTCGCACCCAGTTCGTTGGCCAGTTCACCAAGGCGGCCGAGCCCGCCCGGCCCGACGACGAGCCGTGGCCCCCCCCGAAACTCGAACTCCGCCAGCGGTTGCCGGGCTGATGCCGCCACGAGGCCCTCGCTCAGCGTGCCGCACCGGCGGCCGGCGTTGGTTGGGTCGCGGCCCCTGCCGCAGCCACCTGCAGCGCCCGCGACCGGTACAGGAAGTCGATGATGTTGCCCTCGTGCGGCTGCAGCCAGTCGAGCTTCGTCGTGGGGATCGGCCCGAGGTTGAGCCGGTCGATATGCGTGCAGTCGACGAGCCGGCGCCGGAAGTCCGCGTCGGCGGTGATCGCCGTGCAGACCAGCGTGGGGCCGATCGCCTCCAGCATTTTCTGCTCCGGGCACTCGACCACGCTCACGAAGGGGAACATGTATTCCGCCCGCGCGATCTCCGGCTCCGGGCTCGCGCAGTGAACGACCGTGGGCCGCAGCCAGCCGCACCGCTCGCCTTCCACGAAGCGATCGCCGTAGGCGGCCGTCGCGTGCGTCACGCCGGCCGCCTTGAGCAGCCCCTCGATCTGCCCCCAAATCGCCTTGGCGGCGCCGGGGATCGTGAAGGCGGCGAGCTTCGCCTCCGGGTCATCGGGTGGCTTGACCTCGACCGGACCGAGCCGCTCGGCGAGCGCTGCCGCGATGGCCTGCGTATGGCGGCTGGCGTAGATGGCCGACGCATTGATGCATCCGCGGCCGCTGTTGATCGCGACGCTCTCGGCCATCACGTCGATGAACCGCTCCCACTCGTCCACGCAGTCGTCGCCGAGGATGATTTTCGAAAAGCCGGGGCCATGCACCTGCACGCCGGGGTTGCCGCGGTACTGCTCCACCGTCTTCGCGCTGCCGAAGATCATGCTCCGGCGGCAGCCGGCGAGGATGCCCGCCCCCACGTCGGTGGCTCCCGGATAGAGGCCGATGGCCTCGGCGGGGATGCCCGCTTCCACCATGCACGCCGCCATGCGGTAGGGCGTCCACGGCTCCTGGCTGCCTGGCTTCATCACGAGACCGACGCCGAGGGCGATGACCGGCAGCCAGAGCGTGTGCACTCCCGGCGAGTTCGACGGCAGCACGAGCCCGAGCACCGGCGACTGGGCCTGGTAGCTGACCGTCACGCCGCGATGCTCGACGCCGTGGCCCGTCCAGAGAATCTTTGTGTCGAGGCCGCGCGACAGGGCGTCGAGGATTCGGTCCATGTTCGAGAGCACGAACATGTTCTTCTGCATGTTGGCCCGGCAGAGGCTTTCCGGCAGCCCCGTCGTGGCCGACTGCTGCTTCACGAAGTCGTGGGGCGACTGCTGCGTGTCGCCGACCGTCACCGTGCCGTTGGCGTAGAGATTGCCGGCCGTCTGCAGCCGCTCGACGATCTCCTCGGGGTCGATGGCCAGCAGCGCAGCCCGGGCCTGGGCAGCCTTCTGCAGGTCGCGGCCCACGATCGCGCCGCCGACCTGGCTCACCTCGGCGACGGGCTCACCGGTGAGAAAGTGAACGAGCGTCTCGCGCTCAAGTGACTCATAGGGCTTGCCGAACCGCCAGGCGGGCAGGTGCATGGGTGTGCTCCTCGGGGGATGGATCAGTGTAGTCGAACGATGGAGTCTGGAGTCCAAGCCGGCGCAGCGAGGGCATGGAACGCGCGAACGGCACAAAAAGCCCCCGGCGGAAGCCGGGGGGAATGGTGTACGCGAACCCGCGGCATCGTGCCGCGGTTCGCTTGGCGGGCCTCCGCCCGATGGTTTCAACCCGGCCCTCCAGGCCTGGCGCTCACACAAAAAGCCCCCGGCGGAAGCCGGGGGGAATGGTGTACGCGAACCCGCGGCGTCGTGCCGCGGTTCGCTTGGCGGGCCTCCGCCCGATGGTTTCAACCCGGCCCTCCAGGCCTGGCGCTCACACAAAAAGCCCCCGGCGGAAGCCGGGGGACTCCGGGTTGCATGCCTTCCTGCGTGCCATGCGGTGCGGGCTTGAACCGGGGAACCAGGTGCCGTCGTGCAACATGGACGGTGGGGTGGTTTTCGTGCCCGGTGTCCCCGGGCTCCCGCCCGGGGCTTTTTGGAACGGTGACGGGGCCGATTCCCTGTTTGCGCGGTCTTCAAAACACGGTTCGCATCTGGATTCCTGCAGCGGCTCCGGCCGCCGCTCCGCGGCGGCCTTGCGAGCCCGGAGGTGCGAGCAGCCCGCGAGGCGAGGGACACCTCGGCTGCCCTCCGCCGAGCCAAGGCTTCGCGGGCCATGAATGGCCGCGAAGCCTTGAATTCAGTACACGCCCACGGTCGTCGTGGCGGCCAACTCGCGGAATGGGCGGACGCCGCTGATGCCGTCCCACGGATACTTCGCGTAGGGCAGTTCGCGCTCACCCTCGTCCCGCTCCAAGAAGCCGGGGATGAAGGTCTCCTTCGTGAGCGTCGTGAGGCGGACGCGGCCGGTGCCACCGTAGGGCACGAGGCGGTCCCGGTCGTCGAAGTCGACCACCTCGATCACGGCTCGTGGCTGCGGGGCGTAGTAGGCGATCGTGTAGCCGTCGGCCGGCACGACCGGCCGGCTCGCCGCCAGACCCATCAGCGTGTTGCCGTAGGTGGGAGTCATGTAGGCGCCGTCGAGCAACTCCTCGACGGCGAAGCGGGTCCACTGCGGCGTGAACTCGGTGCCGCCCGAGAAAATGCCGGTGATCCCGGCCTTGCGGATTGTCGTGCCCTTCTTCTCGAGCGCGAGGGCGAGGGCCTCGAGGAGCTTGGGCGTCGTGAACATGCAGCGGACGTCGTGGCCCGCCTCGAGGATCGTGATCGCCTGGTCGATGCAGTGCTGCTTGTAGGCCTCGAGGTGCTCCATCCAGCCCTTCTGGATGAGCTTGATCACCCAGCGCGGGTCGAGGTCGACGCAGAAGCAAATGCCGCCGCGATGCTGGGCAAGGTGCTCGATCGAGAGCCGCAGCCGCCGCGGGCCCGAGGGGCCGAGCATCAGCCAGTTGGCTCCCTTGGGGAAGAACTCCTCGGGGAGCGTGTCGCTGAACATCTCGTAGTCGGTGCGGAAATCCCGCGAGTTGTACCGCGACTTCGGAATGCCCGTCGTGCCGCCGGTCTCGAACACGTAGGCCGGCTGGTCGGCCAGGCCCTTCGGCACCCAGCGGCGCACCGGACCGCCGCGGAGCCATTCGTCCTCGAAGGGCGGAAACTTCTTCAGGTCGTCGTAGCACTTCACGTCGGTGAGCGGGCTGAAGTTGAGCGACTTCGCGTACTCCAACCAGAACGGGCAGCCGGTGGACTCGTGGAAGTGCCAGGCCATGATCTCGACCGTGTGGGCGTCGAGGGCGGCACGGGCGGCAGCGACCTGCTCCGGCGTGGCGACGGCGAAGACGGGGGGCTTGGCGGCGGGGGCGGTTGACATGCGGAGACTTTCGGAAGGGAATGGGAACGGCGGGAGGATCACGAACGGCGATCAGCCGTCCGCGGGAGCCTCGGCCTGTGGCAACGGTGCACCGAGCTGCGCGAAGAGTTGCAGCACGCCGTTGAAGTGGGCGAGACGCGGCCCGTAGCGGTCGATGAACTCCCCGAGAGCGTATTCGCTGTCGGAGAAATCGTCGGCGTTGTCGGCCGCTTCCTGGGCGATGCTGGAGAGAAACTCGGTGTGTACCTTCGTGAGCGCCTCGGCGGCCTGGCGGCACGACTGTGCGAGGTGCGGGTTCGCCTCCTTCCAGGCCTTGAGCTCCGCGGCCCGCTGCCGCTGCTGCAAGGAGACCTGGTTGACCAGCTCCGCGAGCAACTCGCAGGAGCGGTGCTGGAGAACGACGAGATCGCGGAGCAGCTTCGAGGTGTCGGAGCCGTCGAGGGCGGGAGCCGCGGCGGTCGATCCGGCCACCGTCCCGGACGAGATGTCGAGCTGCGTGAAGATCGGAGGAACGTCGTGCATGAGTTTCCTCGGGGCGAGAGGTGGGCGCGGTCGCCCCACTCAAATGTCATCATCTTAGGCAGCAGGGGCACGGTTTTCCACGGCCGACGGTTCGCCCTGCGCCATCCGCAGGGTTTCTCCAGGGTGCCGACGCGCCGGGCCCCACGTCCCGGGCAGGATATGCCCAGGCGGGCCGCTCAAGTGGCTGGTGGGCCGGGCCCGATGGATGCAATCGCCGGGCAGGCTCCGCAGGGAAGCGGGGGTCCAAACGGCACAGGGAGCGGCGGCTGGGCATGCAGCACCGGGAAACAGCGCGGCCCGACGGGCTGACGTTCGGATTTCTGACCGTCGTGGACTCGCCGACGCACGGCGTGTTCGGCGGGTATCTGGTGGTGGACGAACTGGGGCGGCCCGTGGAGTTCCACTGCACCACGCCGGTCAAGGTGTCGCGGGCCCAGCAGATCCTCTACGGCCCCACGCTCCATGGGCATCTGCACGGCCGTCAGATCGGCGCCACGCTGCTCGCCGAGGGAACGACGCAGCCGGAGATTGTGCTCACCGACGTGGAGTCGATGCTCCAGGTGCGTCCCCATACTTCCCTGCCTGTGGCCCTGGTGCAGCGGGCCGATGCGGATGGAGCCGCGGCTGGATTCGTGATCGGCGCCGCCCGTGTGCGGCCCCACGATGCCGACGCATCCGGCGAGGCGGCCGTTCGCGACCGGCTCGCGGCGCTGGGGGCGGCCGTGGACCTGTGCGAGCCGTTCGAGCGGATTCGCGCGGCGATCGACGAGGCGCAGCGGCACTGATGGCCGCCGGAGGCTCCATGGGCGACGAGCAACTTGGCGGGCGGGCGGTCGTGCGATCCGTGCGGCGGCCCGACCTGGCGCTGCCGGGCGTGGCCGTCATGCCACCCGTCGTGGCGCGGCTGCCGCAGCCGGTCGCAGTGCGGCTGCCGCTGGCGGACGTCGTCGTGCGGCCGACGCGGCTGCCGCTGCTCGACGTCATGCCCCGGGTGACGAGCTGCCGCTTTCCGCGGGCCGCGGCCACCGCAGCAGCGCCGCCTCCGTCGGCCGTTACCACGGCTCCGCGCCCGGGGCGGCCACCCAGCGCTCTCGACGGTGACGCGCCGCCGGCTGCCGGCCCGCGGACACGGATCGCGCCCCCGAAGGACGTCGTCAAACTCGCGGAGCGATTCTTCTACCTGCTGCAGCCCGACCTGGAGACGATGCTGCAGGCCGGACGGCTGGAGTTTCCCCGGCAGCCGTTCCCGTTTCAGCTCGACGGCATGGCGTTTCTGATGCCGCGGCACGGCGCGGTGCTCGCCGACGAGATGGGCCTCGGCAAGTCGATGCAGGCGATCTCGTCGATCCGGCTGCTGGTGCGGTCGGGCGAGGCACGGCGGGTGCTCGTGGTCTGCCCGAAGGGGCTGGTGAGCAACTGGACGCGGGAGCTCGCCGACTGGGCGCCGGAACTGGTCGTGGCCGTCGTGGAAGGAGATCCGCAGCGGCGGCGCTGGCAGTGGTCGCTGCCGGACGTGCCGGTGAAGGTCGCCAATTACGAGGTGCTGGTCCGCGACCGCGACCTCGTGGCGGAACTCGGCCTGGCGTTCGACCTCGTGGTGCTCGACGAGGCCCAGCGGATCAAGAACCGCTCCAGCCAGACGAGCCAGGCGGTGCGGGGGGTGACGCGGGGTCGTAGTTGGGCGCTGACCGGCACGCCGATCGAAAACAGCGCCGACGACCTCGTCGGGATCTTCGAGTTCGTGGCGCCGGGCCACCTGAACGACCGCATGACGCCGAAGGCGATGGGCACGGCGGTGGCCGACCACGTGCTCCGCCGCACGAAGGACAAGGTGCTCAAGGACATGCCGCCGCGGCTCAATCGTGACGAGCGGATCGAGCTCGGTGCCGAGCAGCGGGAGACCTACCGGCGGGCCGAGGAGGAGGGGGTGCTGCGGCTGGCGGGCATGGGGGAGGAGGCCACGATCAGGCACGTCTTCGAGCTCGTGCTGCGGCTGAAGCAGATCTGCAACTTCGACACCGCCACCGGGGAAAGCGCGAAGCTCGACCGCCTGAAGGCCGAGCTGGAAGAGGTGCAGGCCAGCGGCCGCAAGGCGCTCGTCTTCAGCCAGTGGGTGGAGACGCTCGGCCGGCTGCGGGAAGACCTCGGCCGCTTCGGCGCCCTGGAGTATCACGGGGGGATGTCGACCACGGCCCGCGACGAGGCGATTCGCCGGTTCAGGCACGACAAGCAGCACTCGGTGCTCCTGCTTTCCTACGGCGCCGGGGCCGTGGGGCTCAACCTGCAGTTTTCGCAGTATGTGTTCCTCTTCGACCGCTGGTGGAATCCCGCGGTCGAGGACCAGGCGATCAACCGAGCCCACCGCATCGGGGCGGCGGGGGCCGTGACCGTGACGCGGTTTCTCTCCGTGGACACGATCGAGGAGCGGATCGACGAGGTGCTGCGGCGGAAGCGGAACCTGTCGGACACCATCCTTTCGCAGGCCGAGGCACCGGCCGCCAGCGGCATGACCGCCGAGGATCTCTTCGCCCTCTTCCGTCTCGTGCCACCGGCGCGGCTGGCGGCACGGCCCGACGCGGCGGCGGCCTGACGCCACGCCGCGCAGGTGTCGCCTGACCGGCCGCGAGGCGCGCAAGTCGTTGCTGCGTGGACGCTCCGGCACGGCACGGGGAATGAATTGCGGCGTGCGTTTGCCGCGGCCGCGCGGCGTTGCGTATGAATCCGACGACGACGCAGCCGCGGCCACGAGTTCGCGGCGGCCGAGTCGCACAAAAAACGATCGTCGGAAAACGAGTTGAGGGAGCACCTGGCTTCGGCCGGGGGTTCTGCCACGCGTGGGCCGGCGCGAGTGAACGCCACGGGGCGTCCGTTCGCGCCGGCCTTTTTCGTTTCGCACACCGAGTCACCAGATACGAGGAGCCACCCATGAGCCTGTTCACCGCCCCGTTCGCTCGTCGCGTCCGCAGCCGTAGCGAGGGGGGCGTCAGGCGTCCCGTGGCTTCCCGCCGCCGGCCGCGGTCATTCGGCGAGGCCGAGCGGCTCGAGCGGCGTGATCTCATGGCCGTGGACATCGTCAAGTTGACGCCCGACACGTTCTTCATCAACACCGACAATCGCACGATCACCAGCGAATACGAGGCGATTCAGATCACGAACAACACCGGCGCCGCGATTGCCGACCTGTGGGTGCGGGCGACCGATTTCACCGGCGGCGTCGTGGGACTGGGCACGAACGAGGACGGCTACTACCAGATCGGCGGGCTGGCCAACGGCCAAACCGACATCGCCTACTTTTACCTGCGGGCCTCGGGGGCGACGGCGATCGACCAGACGCATACGATCCGGCTGTTCAGCGGCGATCCGCGGGAGGGCGGCACACCGCTCGAGGATCCGATCGGTACGCCGGTCACCGCGACATCCACGTTCTTTGATGTCCTGCAGACGATCGAGGCGAGTTCCAACAAGATCTTCACCGTCGCCTACGACTCGCCCGACCCCGTCCTGGGCAGCACCCTGACGATGACGGTGACCGGTGATCTGGGGCAGGCGAACAACGACAGCGTGCTGTTTACGCCTGCATCGTTCGATGACTGGCTGCCCGACGTGTACGTGCTGGAGTCCTCGACGATCAACATCACGGGGCCGAACGCCCGGACGCTCACGAACGATCTCTATGACACGGGATACGGATCGTCTTCGAGCAATCTCTACACGGCCGTGTACACCTTCCGCCTCGCCGGAGTCTCCACAGGCACGACGGCGTCACCGACGCAGTTCGTGGGGCGAAACGATCAGTGGAAGCACCACAAGCCGGGCGATGTCGTCCTGCCGCCGGTTTCGCCGGTCGCGAACTCGACCACCGTGCAGAAGCTCGTGGCACTCCCGGGCGACCCGGGCCAGCCGTCGATCACGATTCTGGAGACGGGAGCGAGCACGATCGTGGAGTTCTCGCTGCGGTTCACGAACACGAGCACTCGCACCGTGACGCTGAACTCGATTCTTGACACGCTGCCGTCGCTGCCGGCGAACGCCACGTATGTGCTCGGCACCTCGACGTACGACAACAATGGCACGGCCCTGCCCATCGGTGATCCGTCGGTGACGAGTCAGGATCTGAAGTGGCTGGGACCATTCACGATCCTCGGCAATTCGACGGCGGTGCTGAAGTTCCGGGCTACGATCCCGGCGCCGACGGGAACGTATGTGAACAGTGCGACCGGCAGGATCGGCACGACGGTGATCGACACGACGCTTGACACCACCGACAACATACCGGCGACGGCGTTCGTGATTTGCACGAAAGACGTGGATCTGGAGCTCGACAAGGTGACGGTCGGTTCGGTGGTGGCTGGCCAGACCGTGACGTACACGATCACGATCACGAACTCCGGGAAGAGTGACGTGACCGGTGCGGTGGTGAGCGATCCGTTCGCCAGCGTGCTCAGCGGCGTGACGTGGACCGCATTGTTCAGCGACGGCAGCACCGATAGCGGTGCCGGCGACATTG
>Ga0315908_10001861_pt1 | contig 15707 bp, 13 predicted proteins | sample LakEriMetagenome_12_FD_203520 | JGI IMG/M metagenome (GOLD analysis project Ga0315908, IMG submission 203520) | Freshwater fungal communities from buoy surface, Lake Erie, Ohio, United States - Buoy 4 MA124 | ecosystem: Environmental > Aquatic > Freshwater > Lake > Lake biofilm | place: USA... | reverse complement strand
TATTATTCTTAAACAGATTAATTTATTTTAAATACCTTTTATAATTCTTCTGGTAATTCATCACTTGTATAATTTATTTTGCAAAATATATCACTTTAGAATTACTTTTTTCTTAATTAATTTTATAAGTCTTCAATATATTTTATTTTTTCTTGTAATGTTTTAATATGTTTATCTTACTAATTTACATACATTTAACATTATTGATTATAATTCTTAATTTACAATTAATATTCTTATCTAATATTAAAAAATTATTAAAATTTATTAAGTGATAAAATTTATATAAGAAGTAATAAAATACTCTTTATCTTTAAAACATTATTGTTTTTATTCAAACATTATTTTTTATTTTTCATTTTATTTTTATTAATCATTTAAATTCTTGATTGTAATTTGATATTAAATTTCTAGATTTTAAATTTATTTATTTTATGAATTAATTTTTTATAATAAGCTTAAATTGTAATTTTATTATTCATTTAACTTTGACAGAATCTATCTTAAAGTAATTATAATTTATTCATTATAAATTTTATCATCAACAAAAGATTAAATATTTATTGGTTAAATGTGATAATTTTGAAACTATTGATTGAATAAATTAATATCATATTAAAAGGTATTAATTTTTCCTTGCATTAAGTTTTTTTTATAAAATAATTTATATATATTTATTCAAATATATATAGATGAGGAAGTTCTATGTATAAATAAGATATATAATAATTTTTATAAAATTGAAAATTTATATGCCTTTTAGTAAAAAAACTTTAATTAAGATAATATATTAAATTATAAATTTTTATATTTTAATAAAAGAGTTATATTTATTTTATTTTTTAAATTAATAATATATTTTTAAATTCAAACTAGAAATCAAGCAAATATATTATTAATATAAATTAAAATTAAATATTTAAAATATTTATATTTCATTTTTTTATATATATTAATTTTTTATAATACCAAATTTTACAAGAATAGATTAATTAAAAACAATAAAAATATAGGAAATAATTATTTTAAAAAATAATAAGTATAATAATAATTTAATAATAATAAAAATAAAATATACAATATGAATAATTCTAATAGCTAGCTTGAATAGATAAAGAGTCCAGAAGTAATTAAAAGAGAAATTGATGCTTTTAGAGCTTATAAATTTGAAGAACTTTCGTAGAATCATAGTGCTATGTTCAATTACTTTTTCTAAAATAATGATTTATTTTAAAAAATAGATTAAGAAGATTTCAGTGAATTGAATAACTAATTAATATAATACAAAACTACTAGACAAATGTGTTTCGGTGGTTCTCTATTTTCAGTATTTATAGTGGATTAAGGGATTATGAAATATTTGTTTCCTAAAATGATTTTCACCCAATATAGATTATTATCAAATGTGGGAAAATACATAATATTTCCTTACATTTTTACATCACTTTACACTAATTCGATGTTAAACCGATTGGACTAATCCTTTTACGATAAAGCTGCAAAATATGACTTTAATTATTCAGACTTCACTGATTCTGTGAATATTCTTGAAAAAATTACTTTGGAAGGAAATTTAGAATATCTATCTAAAAATAGATCCAGTTATGACACAGAAAGAGTTAAAATTAAATGATTAATTTTTATAAATATATTTTTATAAAATTTATGAAAAGCTGTGGCTAGATTGTAAAAAATTTAATAAATAATCCATATGGTGCAAGTCTTGTAATTATAAGTATAAGTTGTTTGTATATATTTAAGAAATTTTTGAATGGAGGAGTAAATTTATTTAGACCTAACATGAAAGGGAAAATAGTGATAATAACAGGGAGTAATTCAGGAATTTGTTATGAAACTGCATTAGAATTGGCTAAATTAGAATGTACTGTTATTTTAGGATGCAGAGATGAAAAAAAATGGAAGGAAGATTTAGGAAAAATAAAAAAATAAAGTAATAATGTTTAATTTTATTTAATGAAACTAGAGTTAAGTGATGGGAAAGTAATAAAGGAGTTCAGTGAAGAGTTTAAGAGGAAGTTCAATAAATTAGACATTCTGATAAACAATGCGGGAATATTATAAAAATAGAAAGTGATGAGTAAAGATAAGTTAGAAATGACAATGGCTACTAATCAGTATGGTCACTTTTATCTTACTTTCCTGTTAATTCCTCTTCTGACTCTGACTCGTGAAAGTAGGATAATAAATGTCTCATCTTAAGCACATAGAAGTATTTCCAATATAGACTTCAATAATTTAAATCTCCTCTCATCTACTCTTCCTTTAAGGCTTACTCTTAGTCCAAACTAGCTAACATTCTCTTCACTCTTTCATTGGCTAAAAAATATCCCAACATCAAGTCAGTTTCTCTTCATCCTGGAGCAGTCAGAACTGAAATATTTGGCAAATATTTTTCCACTTTCACTTATCTTCTTATTTATTCTTTCTTTTTAGCTTTCAAAGATTCAAAGTAAAGAGCTTAAACTACTTTAGCTTGTTCCTTCATGCCTTATCATATCTTATAATCTGGATACTATTATTCTGATTGCAAAATAAGCCTTTACCAAAAAATGTCTTAAATTCATAATAAGACTAATTAACTCTCTGGAAAATTTCATGTTCATAATTCAACATACTATGGTGATTATTTTATCTAAATAATTTTATATACCTCTTTCTTTTTTCATTTAAATAATAAATTTAATTTATTGATTTTTAATTTAAATTAATCTTAAAATAAAACTGATATATTTAATTTTTAAATTTATTATATTTTATTTGATAGCACATACAAAAATATATAAATATAAATAGTAAAATAAGGATATATATTTCACAATTTTGATAGAATATTGTTTTTAAAAATGGAATATTTTTGATGAAGCATATTGAAGTGCTATAAATAAAGCATTTACTACTTTTCAGTCAAAGAATAACAGTCTGGAAGGTAAGGAAAGGGATCGCCTATATATTCTTTATTCCAAAGTTTGGTTTCAAACATTACATCAAACAAAACTTACTTTTCAATTAATTACTCATCAGTTTCGTTAAACTTATTTTTTTATATATTAAATATAGAATCCCTATTAAAAGAAATTTTAGAATCTTGAATTGAATGTAGCCACATGTTGATAGACAAGTAGTTAGTCATTTCGAGTAGAATAAGTGTAGATTTAGTGTTTTAATTATTGATGATATTAAAAATATTGGTGAGAAGAAATAAATCCTTAAGTTTGTGATAGATAGTGTTGAGATGATATATATTGATGATTTTGTAATGATTTAATGAGTATGTGTGTTTGGTGTAATTGAGTTAAATGTATCTGAGATTAGCATGGAATAAGGTTTAGAGTTGAGAGAGGGTGATTTGAGAAGAAAGAGCAATTCTGAAGAGAGGAGTGTGTGGATCGATGAGATAGATGGAGGAATTGATTGCAGAAGGCAGATGAGAGAGTTGGAAGAGCAGATGTAAATAAAGATTGGGATAATCAGAGTTTAGTGAGTAATCAATATCGAATAATAATCAATGGTTAACCTCCATTTATAATAGATTATTCCCACTCTCTACTGACTTCCACTCTAATAAATTCCAGAACATTACTACTTCCATATCCACTTTTATCTCCTAAATATCTCCACTTAATATTACTTATCTTCTACTCTCTTTTATTCTCTCTTCACCTGACTTTTATTCTATTTATTATTATTATTATTATTATGATAAATCATCTTCCCTCATCATTCCCCTTATACCTTATGAATTGTATATATATTTACTAGGTTCTATTTGGAACAAATATTAATCATAATTTCCAAGTTCTATTTAAATTTATTTCACCTCTTCGAATTTTTAATCCATGTTCTATTGAATTGTTAGATTCTCATTATTTCTATTTACATTGTATGCCATTAATGTAATATTATCGCTCACTTTCCTTATTTATATTGAATTTGTATTCAAACTTTTCTCTTGTATTTTGAAATATAGGCTGCTATTCATTTATTCAACATTTATGAAGCTCTTTATTAATTTTTTAATAATCATGATAAGAAACTATATGTATGATAATTATTATTTATAATATATGCAATATGAATGAGTAAAGTAATGAATATTAATGATAATATGAATATGATTAATTGTTTGATAATAAATGATGAGATCACAAGAGAACAGCAAGCAAGACTACGGTACCTACTAATGAAAGCAAAAAAAATAGATAGAGTAACTTTTGTCGATACTTGCTATTATATTTTTGAGCCTTAATTGTAAATAATTAAATACTTACAACAATTAGATGTTGGTGAGATGAGTGTTTTAATGAGTCTCCTCAACTTCAACAATCACTTCATCTATCTACTCGCCTTATTTATCTACAATCTCATCCACATCCTTCATTAAAGACTTCAGTTCTGTTATCTGTTAACTCATAACTAATATTTAATATGTAATAAAAAAACCTAATAATTCCTTGCATCTTTCTTCTTATATAGTATCATAATCTATAAATTATAATTCTTCCAATTTTATCGACTTACTCTTTCTGCTTTAAAATATCGCTTTCTATTGTTCCACTGGCATCTATTATTCTTGATCCCATTACTTTTAATCTTTATTATATTCCAATAATAATTAATTCAAATTCTTGTTAAAATTTATATTCATTCGTTTCATTTATATTTTATTCTAAGCCTTTAATTACTTATTGTCTAATTTCTACTTTATAATTTTTGCTAATTCAATACTTTTTTATTATTGCTCATTTTTTTATTTTATTAAGTCTTCACAATCATTTCCATTTTTTTCCTTTAAAATTAAATTATTTAAAATTATTACTATATTTTTTTTAATTTTTTATAGTTAATTTATTTCTTCTTAAAATAATGCTATTTATTTGATTAGATCCTATAAATCATTTGACTGTAATTCCATTTAATTTTTCAGAAATAAAAATTTTATATTAATTAAAATAAAATTATATTAAAAATAGAATTAAAATTGTAATAAATTATAAATCATCTAATAGATTCAATCATTTCATTTTGATCAGAAAATTTATCCATAAATTAGTCTAAATACATCCTTTTTTCTGGCTTGACTAAAATCTTCTTCATAGCATTATTTTGCTTCTTTTCTACTAATCTTTTCTATTTCTTTAAACTTAAGATATTTTCTTCCATATTTTCATCGATAATATTTGACTTTCTTTCTATTTTCTTTGTTTTCATTTCTTTGTTTTTATACTTAAGAATCATTAATTAAGTCTTAAATTATCCTTCATAAATTAAATCAATCTTTTATTTAATTAATTACTTATATTAATTAAATAACTTTATAAACCTTATCAAATTCAAGTCATCATTAATTTTTGTTTTATTAGATTGTTTAAACTAAATCTTTTTGTAATCTATGTTAAGAAACTGGATTGATTTTTAATAATAATGATTAAAGTGGAGTGAATTTGATTAATTATGTTGATTAGAATTAAGTATTCTATTTCTTTATTAGTATGATATTGATTAGTGATTATGATTAAAAATTTGATGAGCTGAGTTATAAATGAGTGGTTATAAGTAATGAAGAATTCAGTATTGATTTTTGGATTGATTGATGTTAATATGATTAGGATGATATCTGGAGTAATAGAGTGGAAATAGAGAAATAGCAGAACAGGATTGAGGGAAAACTTAATGATAATAACATAATTCACAGTCTTCATAATGACATCCATCTTCTACTTCTTCTTCCTCTTCCTAGTTCCAAACTACTTTTAATAGAATTTCATCTCAAGTCATTAAATGCACTTTGTTAATTTCCATCTACCGACTTAACATTTTTAAATCCTCCTTCTATTCCCTCTTCACTGTCTTATTCATCTAATTATCTTCCTCAATTTTCTTACTCTTCATCTTTCTTATTATTACCGGAGTCCTATCATCTATCTTTTTCTCATCCATCTTTTTTTCCTCTTCTATCTTTCTTTCATCTAACTTTACTTTGTTTACATTTCTTAAAACATTCATTAAATCCATATTTAGCACTTATTCTAACATTTACATTCTTTATTATTATTATTTATTTTTTCTCTTCCTATAAATACTTTTTTTTTCTGTCTTAACTTAATTACTTACTTTTTATCAAAACTACCTTAATTTATAAGTATAGATTTCTTATTTATTATAACTCTTATTTTAGTATATTTTTTAATATGTTTATTATAAACATAAATATATTCTGTCTATTGTTTTTATTTTTAATTTATTTTTTACTTATTATAATTAATAATTTTATTAATAAATAAGTTAATCATTTTTTAAAAATGAAATAAAATCCTAACAACAAAGTAATTTTAAAATTTATTATTTAAAAGTTTAACTAAATTTCTTAAAGTCAAGACGCTTTTTTAATTGAAATTTAATTAATAAAAGAAGAAGAAAAATAAAGAAAAGAAGATTAAAGACTATAAAATGAAATAAAATAAAAAAAAATATAAAAATATTTTGAAAATTTACAAAAACAATTAGATTAAAATACAATAGAGGTATTTAATTTTTACTATTTAAAGTTTGTTTCTAAATAAATTGAAAACGTTCAAAAATAAATAGACCAATAATTAGAATTTTAATTTATTGAAATTTCAGTAAAAATATAAAAGTATTTTAATAGAAAGAAAAAGTAAATATAAATATTCTGACTGAAAATAATAAATTTCAGAAAATATAAAATTTATTGAATAAAAAATAATAATCCTAGTAAAACTATTTAAATTTTACTGAAAACGATGAAAAAATTAGTTAAAATGAATCTTATTTATTTAGTTCTATTTATACTAAAGATTAAAAGCATATAGATATAAATTAAGCTCTTATATTTTAATATGAAGAAGATGAAAAAATGAAGGAAATAAGAAAGATAAGAAAAATATTAGAAATAAAGAGGTAAATTAAATAATTTATTTTGAACTTATAGGTAAGAGAAAATAAAAATAATGGAAAAAGAGTATTAATCAAAATTAGAAAAAGAATAGCAAATACATATTTATAAAATATAATAAGATAAAGAGTAGAGAGCAGTAAAAAGTCATCAAAATAAAAGTTTGATTCAATCTAGGTTATTAAACAGATAATAAGAAAAGGAATAATTTATTGGTAAAATAAATAATTAAGAATTATAATAAATTAATTTAATATATATCTATAAAATAAACATTTAAATAAAATAAAAATTTTATACATATATTAAATTAATTTAATTTAATTATTATAATTTAAAATAAAAGAATAAATAAAATAAATATAAAAAAATAAACCAAAAAATGTGCAATTAAAAAATGATATTTTATTTATTGAATTATAAGAGAAAAAAAAATTACTTTAATCTAAAAGAAATTTAGTATCAAACCCTCAACTTTTAAGTGAGGAATAATTAAATTAATATAAATATCAAGCTAAATATGAGAGTAATCACTATAAACAATTTTTACATGAATTCAAGATATAAAAATAGAATCATTTGAATATGAAACTAGAAAATGAAATAAATGAATAAAAATAAAAAGATTTTGAATCTAAAATTAAGGAATAACATAAACCAGTTATAAGTTAATAAAAATAAGAAGAGCTTTAAAAATAGATAGATTTAATAGAAAACAAATAAAAATTAGCTAAAAAGAAAATAAAAGGAGTCGAATACGATTATGTGATCCCCAAAAATTATAATAAAGAGTAAAGAGATGAAATAGCTAAGAATTATTTTAATAAAGCAAAACAATTAGCAGATAAAAATAAACAGAATAAATCACAAATTTAAGAACAACAAAATAAAGAAGAACTAATTTAATTAACTTTAGAATAATGTAATAAAATTTATAATAATTAAGTGTTATTATATTCAAAAATATATATCTTTCAAAAAATTTTTAATTAATATAAATATCAAAATTAACCTTATATAATCAATATTTGTTAAATCGATATTATATTTTAATATAATTTAAATTAGAAATAAAATTTTCGAAGTTCATTATTAAAATTATAATTTTATTTATATTATTCATTATTTAATTAAAAATTATTTTAATTTGTAAAATAAGAAAAAGAATTTCTAATTTCTTAAAATACTAAAATATTATTAATTCAATATAAAGTTACTATTATAAATTTAATAGAAAATAAAATTTTTTAATCTTAATAATGATAATAATAATAATTATGATTATAATAATAAATATAATTAAAAGAAAAGGAAAGAAGAAAAAAAGAACTTTAATACTTATAATAAGGTAAAATTTTGGGTAAGAAAATGGGTTCAAGCCAACTTGATTAATATATTAATAATGAGAATTTAAGTGAAGATTAGAAAAGGAATTTGATAATTGAATAGTCTGATAAATTGATTGAGCAAGCAAAGTTAAGTGAAGACTATATGAAACTTAAAAAGGAGGCAAGTCAATAAAACTAAGACTTTTACCTTGGCAGAAGAAGAGCCAATAAAAATAGAAATAATTATCTTCTGAACCTAAGTCAGGGTAAGGATAGTTCTTTTTAAGAATACTAAAATTCTAAAATTGATAAGAGCAATCTTAATGAAGTTTATTTGACCTCTATCAAAGCCAAACTCAAGTATCTAGAGTTACAAAAACAGATTCAAAATGCATGATTATCATTATATTCTAATAAATATTTTATCATTTATAAATATAAAAACATATAAATTTGAAAGTATTAATAACTATAATAACATTATAAGGAAATGGATAATTAATAATAACCCTAACAGTAATACTAGTAATACTAATAATACCAACAACAATTCCAACTTCAACAATAATAACTAAACTATTACTAACCATAATAATTTATTTAGTAAATGCAGCATTCTAAGTCTACTATCTAAGCAAATTAGAACACTTTTCATTAATAGTAATAGTAATATTAATTTTTACAATAACAACATTTGTAATAGCAGCAATTTTAATAAAATTAACAATAATAATAATAATAATAATAATAATAGTAGTAATAGTAATATTAATGTTAATAGTAATAATATACAGAGCTGCCAAAAATATAAGTAATAATAAGGAAGAGACCATTGAACTAAAAAGAGAGAGAGAGAAAAGAGACTGATATGATAGAAATATTTGAGAATAGAGAATTAGTAGTATAGGAATAGAAAGTAAAGGTGGATTTAACTAAGTACATGGAGGAGCACAGTTTTATATTCGATAATGCTTATGATGAGCACACAACAAACATGAATATTTATAATAATAATGTGAAGCCACTAGTAGAAGGAGCTTTCAAAGGAGCTAAGGTTACTTTCTTCGCTTATGGATAGACTGGAAGTGGAAAGACATTCACTATGATGGGTGATTAATAGAATAATACTTAGAAAGGATTGTACCTTCTTGCTAGTTAGGACATCTTCACATTTCTTCATACTATGTAACATGGTCATGTTGTTGTTGTCAGTTTCTATGAAATCTATTGTGGCAAATTGTTTGATTTACTTAATAATCGTAATTAACTCATTCTTAGAGAAGATGCTAAGTAGGATATAAATATCATAGGACTAACTGAAACTACTATCGCTGATTATAATTCCATGATGGAAACCATCAATAAAGGAATGGCAGTTTGAGTCACTTCTGGTACGTCCATGAATCTTGATTCTAGTAGGTCTCATGCAATACTTTCTATATCTATCAAAAAAATCACATAAACTGAAATACTCACCAAGGTTACATTCAATATCATTTATATCTTATAAATATAATCAATAATCATCTATTATTTTTAATTTATAATAGAATTTTTATTTGTTAATAATAGAATATTAATCTGATTTTAGCATAATTTTTATTATAGAATATTAAAATATAATAAGGATAATAATTATATTAATTATAATAATGATAATGATATAATAAAAAGGGAGGAAAAAGGACTAATAAATTTTAATAAACAGAATAATAAGTTGGTAAGTTATCATTCATAGATTTAGCAGGGAATGAAAGAGCAAGTGATGTAACTGATATGCATAAATAGACGAGAATTGATGGAGCCGAAATTAATAAGTCATTATTAGCTCTGAAGGAATGTATTAGAGCATTAGATATGGACAAGACTCATATTCCTTTTAGATAAAACAAATTAACCCTAGTATTGAAGGATAGTTTTGTAGGAGGAGATTGTAAGTCAGTTATGATTGGCAACGTCTCACCCAGTTCTAGTTGTTGTGAACACACTCTTAATACTCTTAGGTATGCTGACAGAGTCAAGGAGTTAAGGAAGGACTAACCTACTTCTGGTAGAACTATAAATAATAACAATAACAATAATAATAATAATAATAATAATAATAACAATAATAATATTATTAATTCACATCTTTTTGCTTAAATCAGTTAGGATTTTCCTAAATTACCAGTAAATAAAAGCAATAATAATATTAAAAATAAATCTCCCCACAATAATAAAGCTCTCAATAATATTAATAATAATAATAACAAAGTTGATTAATAGTTGGTAAAAAAAGGAAACCAAAATATTTCGAATGTTAGTCAAATTTAAAATAAAAATAACAATGATAAATAATAACCTTGAAGTTTAACTCCTACTATGTTAGCTCAAAAATAACAATAGTAACAATAGCAATAAATGTCATAATAATAAACAGCTATTTTTAATAATGATAATACAAGGAAAAGTCTGAATATAATAGATAATCAAATGATAAATCAAAATATTAATAAAGTCTATCAAAATATTAATAATCAAAATGTCACTCCATTTTTCTAATAGCTTAAATAACAAAATCTTATTTAGCCTAATTAACCTTTAATTTTCAATCAAAATAATTTTAATTAAACTAATAATTTAAACTAACAATTTTTAATTTAGTAAGAATAACTTAAATTAGAACAATAATAATAGCAAATTTAACATCAACAATAATAGTTGTTTTAACAGTAAATTTAAAGATAATAGTTCCAATAAAATTTAGATAAATAATAATAAATTAGGTAGTAGTAGTAGTAGTAGTAATAATAATAATAAGGATTATAATAATAATTTAATAATAATCCTCAAGCGCATGTTCAAAGTACTAATATAAACTATAACTTCTAATTAAGTTAAAATTAGTGCTATAATAATAATGAATAAATGTACTAGTTAGATGAAGAAATTGATTAAAATGATAATTAAGAGATAAAATAATATTTGAAAACATAAAATGATTAAGATTAAGAATAAATATAGTCTGAAAAATCCTTCGAAGATAATATTATTCATGAAAACAATATAGAATAAGGAGATAACATTTATGATTCAGAGAATTTTGATAAAAACTAATAATATATTAGCAATAATAATAATGAGATATTAAGAAACGAGTAGGACATTGAGTAATATAATATTTAAAGAGAAGAAGAAAAAAATTAAATAATTATGCTACATCGGAGAAATATAACTGACATTGTAGAGATCACAAAGCATGTAAATATATTAATAATATAATTCTTAATAAAGATAATGATGATAATAATAATAATATAATAATAATTATAATAATAGGAAATGACATTGATTAATGAGATAGAAAAAAGTGAAAACAAATAAAGTGAGAGTGAATTTGACTAATACGTAAAAGATCTATAAGAATCAATAAGTAGCAAAATAGAGTTAATGACTATGTTAATGAATGAGACAAAAAAATTTATGAAGAAGAAGAGAGAGATAAATTAAGATAATTAGATGTTTAATTTGGTGGATTTTAATAATTACGACTAAATGTTATTATAAAATATGGAAAGAAAAGTGTGAAATAATAATGATTATAAATATAAACAATATAATAATAATAAGAATAATGTAGCATATAAGTGTAAGAGTAGAATTAGGAAAGTTGGTGTTTTGAATGGAGATGGAGAGAGTATTTGAGGGAAGATACAGCATTGGAGAGTACTTAATGGAGAACCGTAAAGGAATAATGTTTGAGAATGTTAGAGAATTGTATGAGGTGGTTGGAGAATGCATTGAGAAGAGACAAGTAGATTGGGAAGTATAAGAAGATCATTTATTATTATCTATTCATGTCTAAGTTCAGTCCAAACTCCATACTCTTTTCTTCTACTTGTAATCTTCCTCTCTTCATCTACACTTTCAATCTATCCTCCAAGATCTCCATCAATCTAAAAACTAAATTCATCAACAATCCATTCTTATTACATAATTAACACAACATCATACTCAACTACTCAATCAATACAATTCCTTATCTTCTTAACTTAATCACATTCAACTATAATCAAACCAATCATAAACATTATTATCATCATTTTACCATTAACTTAAATTATAATTAATTTAACTTTAATAATAACAATAATAACTTTTATAATATTATTAACCATAATCAGAATAACTAAAATAATAAAAAAAATATTTAGAAGAAGAATAAGAAGAATATTTAAAAGAAAAATAAAAAGTGTTAAAAGAAAAAAAGGAATAGTGTGATGAATAATAAAATGAATAATAATTTGATGATTAATTATATGATGAATAATAATAAAATGAATAATAAAATGAATAATAAAATGAATAATAAGATGAATAATAAGATGAATAATAAGATGAATAATAAGATGAATAATAAGATGAAAAAGAAAAAGAGTAATGATATTAAGATTTATAGGAATAATTAGATGAATAATAATAAGATGTTTGTATTAGTAAAATAGATTTGGATGTTGAGAGTGAAATATTGAAGGAAGATGAAAAGATGAGAGTGTATGAGTATTTGGGAACAAAAGAGAAAGTATATTTGAAGCTTTTGTATTGAGGAAGTGAAGATGGGTTGTCTGGAGAGAGATTCCATAGTTTGTGTGATCACAAAGGAGAGACACTGACTTTGGTTAAGAATGACAAAGGGAAGAGATTCGGAGGGAGGGCGAAGAAGAGTTGGACATCTAATGGAGGATTTGTGGAGGATGCAGATGCCTTCTTATTCAGTTTGGATCTTAATTAACAGTATCGCATTAAACACTCTGAAAGACATAAGGCTATTCGATGTGTAGCTAACAATGGACCAATATTTGGGTTTGGATATGATCTTTGTATCTCCTTCACCTCCACCTCATACTCTTAACTCAATTACTCCTTTTCCACCCCAATAGATCACCATGATGACTATCAGATGACAACCACCAAACACTTCAACATCCTTCAAATCGAAGTCTATCAAGTTCTCTATATATCATGAATTATATATTATTATTATTATTATTATTATTATTATTATTATTATTATTATTATTATTATTATTATTATTATTATTATAATAATATCACTCTATAGTATTACTTGTCTTACTCTCTTACTCTAACATTTAATTAGCTTTTTTAATATCCTCTTAAAGTTTATTCTTCTTTAAACTCATGTTTTACTTCTTCCCTCTCAAATTCTCCTTACTCCTACTATTCCCTTAATGCAAGTTGTTTTTATGAACTAAACTATAAGAACTCTACTGTCTCTGTTGTTAATAATAATTGTAATTATTTCTAACAAATTAGTTTTATCTCTATTATTATTAAATATTCGTTATCACATTATTTATTTCTGCTAAATTTATATTATCATTTAATTCTGAATCTGATAAATTATTTATCAATTATTGTTTTTGTTCCTTTAATATCTTATTATTTTCTTTTATCTAATTTTATTTTATTTCTATTCTTTTCAAGGTATTTTATTATGCAATTTATCTTTTTAGCTGTTTCTACTTATCAATTTCTTATTACTATTAAATTTACTCCTATTACTTCAATTTCTTTTTATTTTCTATCTATTGCTGAGAGTTTTACTTACTTTGAATAAAAAATTAAAATATATTATTAAGTTATTCGTTTAATGATAAATTATTTGATAAATTTTAAGTAAGGAAAATTTGTAAAGTATCTTGAATGGTTTGTATTTGAGAGAGAGTTAGATGTTAAATAAACTTAAAGTAAAAGATATTGATTTCTTTTTGAGAGTGATTGGTGAGATTAAGAATAAGAAAGACAATGACTTTGGAATTAATAAGTCCATCAATAATTTTGGTGTTGACTTTGCTTTCTAGGGGAATGTAGAAGTATTAGTCAATGGAATAGACATGACTATATAGAAAATCCATAAACACTTTATAAATTTACTCATTTTCCTATTCTTCCCCTATAAAACAAGCCAATTATTTAAATATATATTAATAAATGACTAAATCCACAAAGTGCATGCGAGCTACATTCTATTTCTACAATTTACTTATAGCTTCAAATATTAGGAAATTAAGTTCGTCATTATTCTTGTTTTTCTCCATTCCTTCTATTGTTTATCTTATTATATTTCCATCTATCACCAAATTAAATGTCCTTTCTCGAAAAACTGTCAATATCACTTCCAAATTATCAATTATGTTTTAGCCATTCTTTAAGTTTTCAAACACTTTTTGAAGTAGATTCTAAACTGGCAAAAAGTCAGTAGTAGGTAATCGATTAAATATTTTATTGCAATATTATTTTATTGATAATTCATTAAACTTTCTTTGTTTAATTTCCCCTTTCATAGATTTCTACTGCTCTTAAGTAAAATTAGTGTTTTATGGAGGAATAAGTTATTAAAGAGGATAAAACTGAAAATAATTATTAGTTCTTTAAGATTAAGCAGTAGAATGATTGTAAATGGAAACAAAATGATTGACAGTTGGATCATAATTATTGTCAAGCACAATATCAAACATATGCTCAATCATATTAGGTAGAATTGACTAGATGTATTCATTAGCCACTCCTATGTAAGGATGATCATTTACTTCAAGTAACCATACTCACAAATCTTCATCTATCAGAAAGTCATATCCAATTAATTAAAAACAATTCATTCGATTGTTAGGATTCAATATTTCTCTCACAGCCAAGTACGTATCCCTAATATATTAATATATATTATAATTAAATATTTTATTTGAAATTATATAATAAATATTTATAATATATGTACACTGCAATATCTTTGAACCTCTAGAAGATCATGGAATCAAAATCGAATTTAGTGTTTGGACATAAAAGTTAAATGTATTAAGAAAGAGTGTCAAGAGAAAGAGTATTGCCAGACTCATGCTAACCATAATTCTGTTTATCCAGTGATTATAGACAGTTGTTGGTAAGATGAACGTAGAGATTATGATTATTTTCAAGATCATATTGATAACTACTTGTACGCATGTAAGCCTTGCTGTAAAGGAAGAGTTATTAAGTATTGCCAACTATTAATCCCCACACTCTAATGTCAAACTTACGTTGATTGTACAATAAAGGTCGTTCAATATACTTTTACACTATGAATTGACTATTTACTGGTTTGTCATGGAAAAACATTTGAATATCTTTCATCTTCTAAAATAACTCAATTCCTCTACCTCTATTTAAACATACTGGCTTCAGTATCCAGATGTTTTACATCAAGTGCTTTTAAGGAATTAATTCATTCTTGAATTGGTATTTTCCTAGTTCTTTATGTTTTTATTTAAATTGTTAACTAGCTTTGTCTATCTCTTAAAACTCAAATCCTCCTTTCACTACATATGTTGTTGGAATTATATTATTTATGTAGTTTTTACAATTCTTTGAATGGTTATTTTATTAGTAGTATAAGTTCAAATATT
>Ga0315908_10001859_pt1 | contig 15718 bp, 10 predicted proteins | sample LakEriMetagenome_12_FD_203520 | JGI IMG/M metagenome (GOLD analysis project Ga0315908, IMG submission 203520) | Freshwater fungal communities from buoy surface, Lake Erie, Ohio, United States - Buoy 4 MA124 | ecosystem: Environmental > Aquatic > Freshwater > Lake > Lake biofilm | place: USA... | reverse complement strand
AATAATAATGATATAATATAATAATAATGATATAATATAATAATAATGATATAATATAATAATAATGATATAATATAATAATAATGATATAATATAATAATAATGATATAATAATATTTTACCTTCAAGACACCTCTGTAGAATACGAGTTAGTTTACTATCCCTATAAGGAATATGCCTGAATCCATCAGCCAATCTTTAAATAACATTGGATAAAGCAAATAATGACTTATTAATATGCTGAGTTTCTTCAACCTTGACATTATCTTCATCATGATTAATCCTCTCACTTCCAGCCAAATCTACTAAACTCAATGAACTATATTCTTCTCTTATCTCATCTTTTCTTTTTACCCACAATTAGAACATAGTATGAGATCTAGAAGAATGTTCATGAATTGATGTTTCTTTATATGCTCTTTATTCTTCTCCCAGTCGAAATGCCATCAAAGCATCTTTAAATTATGACACTTAAAAACGTTTAAGGTTCATTGCCGTCAAACCAAAACGATTGTCTTCTACTATCTTTAAATTCACGTTTGAAGGTTCTAGCAAGTCATTTATCTATATTTTATTCATATTTTATTTTTATTTTCTTTATTGTGATTATTATTATCATTATTATCTTATCATTATTAATATCATTATCATTTTTATCATATTTATTTATTTTATTTATAATATAATATATTTATTCACATAATAATTATTATTCTTGTTATTATTATAATTATTTTTATTATTTATTTCTTTATTGGTATTATAATTATGAATACAATTTCGTTGTAAATCTCAAGATAATTGATAAAGAACTCAAGATGAGTATTATGATTATCTTTCTTAATTTTTTCAACTTTTTCAAATAAATCTAATAAACAAAATGGCAATAATCCTGGCTATTCATCATCTCCAATCATGGTGAAAGTCTTTCCACTAGTAGTCTATCCATAAAGAAACACAGTCGTATTCTGCCCTTAAAGCACTTTTAAACATTTTTCACGAAGCCCCTCTTTATATATTTACTCTGCAGAACTATATTCATCATATATTCAATCTATTTTATATAAATTTTACTATTTTACCATAATAAAATTTGTATTTTTCTTCTTAATCCATATATCGCTTTTTTAAATTGGTATTCATTATTTCCGATACTAATAAATTATTTTCTATTGTATTATGTTCTGAATCTACATTCCAGACTTTTTTATCTTCTATTTTTTATAATAATGGTCTTACTCTTAAATAAACACTCATTCTCTCATTTTGTTTTGGCTTTTACTATGTTATTTAACTTGATTATGATAAAATCTATTTAGATTAAGATTTATTCCTTTATGGAGTTTTACTTCTTTATTTTTGCATTTTATATATTAATTTAAAATAAATTCAAATATATATAAAATTTAATATCTAAATTATAAATAAAATTAAAATATAATAATGCAAAAATAAAATAAATATTCAGCTCCTAATAATTTCTTTTAAAATAAATAAAAGCCAAGGGAAGTAATTAATAAGACATTAAAGAGTGAAGATATTTTTACTTCATAACAAAATTTTAAAAAGTCTAGGGAAAACAATAATACAAAATCAAGTGTATTCTCTTTTCAAACAGAAGTAAAAGAAAAATAAGAAAATAAAAAGTAAATTTAAAATAAAACACTATTAAATACATTTAAATTCGGAGAAATAGATAATGATGATAAAAAAATAAGAAACAACAATAATTTGAAATCATCAATTTTTAATTTTAATGAGAAAGAAAAAAAAATTAGCAAAAACAACAATAATTTTAATTCAACTCACTTTTGTAAAACAGAACAAGATGAAACAGAAAGTTTAAATAATTTCAAGAAAAATGATTATTAAAAATATACAATTAATAATTAAAATAATGCTATGAATTCTTTCAATAAAAGATTAGAATAAGTTTATGGATAATCTTAACCTAATCCTCATTATCAATCCTAAAAAACATTATAAACATTACAAGACTTCAGTTCAATTCATACAAAAAATAATTGTAATCCTTTATAAAAAAAAGTTAAAGATTGTAAATTTTTATCATATTAATTATAATTTTCATTATTTTTATTTTTTATCTTTAAGATTATTGTAAAAATCTTATTACAGAAGAAGATAAAAATTAAATATACGATAATTGTTCGGTAATTACTTAGACAAAACAAAATAAATTAGGGAATGATAAGATATCTGATAATAAAAACTATCACTTTTAGAAAAAATATTAGGATTTGTTTTCAAGTGACATAATAAATTTCAAAAATAACTAAAGTTAAAATGTGAATAATTTGTAGAAAAGCAAGTAATAATGGATTGATTAAGAAAACCAAATAAAAAGAAATAAAGACTAACAATATTCAAATTTATTTGGAAAAGAATCTGGTGGAAATGTAAAGAAAATTGCATTTATTTCAAATTTACCAGCAAACAAAGTAAATTGGACTGAAAGTAGTCAAAAAAATATTGATAATACAGGTAAAAATTTCACTAGTGCTTTCAATAAAAAATAATAGGAATTGAACTCAAGTTCATTTTTATTTAGTTATCAAAATTCAAATAATCAAACTAATCATAGAATGTCTTTAAAGATATGAATTCAACCCATCTTTTAAATATTTTATTATTTTATAATAGCTTTCTTTCAATTTTTATAGATTTTCATATTAATAGTTTTAATTATTAATATGTTTATATTAAAATAAATTAAAATATTTTTAATAAAGATAAAGGGAGAAAAATATAAAAATAGAAAAAACAAAATATAAATATATTAAATAATTTGAAACATATCAGTTATTTATAATAAATTAAATTATAGTATTAAATGAATAAACAAGATTTTGCAGAAAATTTATAAAAATGTATATAAAATAAAGAAAACTTCATTGAATTGTTTAAAGAAATTATATAGAATGTTATTAAGGGTGAGAATAAACAAGAATTAATAAAAATGCAAATAGACTTCATAAAAATAGTTATAAAAGACCCTAAATCACCAATAATCTCAAAATATTTAAGTCTTATCCTATTACAACAATCCTCAGAATGTGATGATTATGATTACATGGTATACTTAAAAACAAAACTTACAAATCGTTTAAAAGTATTTTCAGAATTCAAACCAAAAGAAAAACAAATAACTTCCAACATTGGTCGGTATTTATTCAATAAAAGTGAAGGGGAAGATGGCGACTATTCTGAATAATTCTACATTTGTTTATTGGAGTGCATTGCAGTGTGGGGACGAAAGTATTAGAATGTTAATAAATTAAATGTCTTTAATTAGATTTTATAAGGCTTAATCAAGAAAGGGGTTATAAAGGGAGATTAATAAATTTATTTTAAGGATTATGTTTATGAGTAGTTGGTCAGTTCATAGTTTATTGCTAATATTTAGTAAAGCAATACTTTTTAAAGTTAGGTTTAGATGTTCATTTTCTAGTTACAGTTGTAGAAACAGCCATTAGATTTGTAATAAAAAATAAATACTGAAATTGTTAGAACTACTTAGTTTAATTATGAAAATACTAGTTATTAGTGTGAATGGGATTTGTCTCAATAGACTAAATAGCATACTATTTAGGATGATCTTCAAGATAATCACAGTCAATAAATATCAAATACATAATAAAATTCAAAATAATAATCATAATTATAGTCAAAACTATAATCTTAATAATAAATTCCTTCACATAAAATATCTTAATAATAATTATAGTCAATTCAATAATCTCAATAATAAATAGGCTAGCCAAATTTATAGTCTTAATAATAATCTAAATAATAGTCTTAAATATAATCAAAATTATAATCTCAATAATAATCACAATTATAATTCTAATAATAACCATAATTATAATCATAATAGTAATCAATTTAATAATCCCAATAACAATCTTAATAACAATCTTAATAACAATCACAATAATAATCTCAATTATAATCATAATAACAATCTCAATCACTATTATAATAATAATCATAATTATAATAATAATAATAATCTCAATTATAATCAAATTAATAATCCAAATAATAAACAGCTCAGTCCATTTAATAATCTTAATCATAATCCAAATAACAATCTATATAAAATTCTTAATAATAAATTGGCTAATCAAATTAATAATCATAATAATAATTATAATCCAAATAACAATCTATATAAAATTCTTAATAATAAATTGGCTAATCAAATTAATAATCTTACTATTAAATGGGTTAATCTCAATAATAATTAATGCAAACAGAAATATTAGAATCTATTTAATAGTCTTAATAAATAATGAATTAGTTATAACAATCTTAACAACAAATACATTAATAATAATCTAATAAATAATCAATTAAATCTAAATAATAAAGCTAGATAAGAAGTTTACCTCCTCATGATTTATAAATAAAATAAATACAATAAAGCCAAAACATAGAAAGCATTAAAGTAACTGAATAAAATTAGTAAGAAGAAGAATTATAAGAAGATCTAGAAGAAAAATTCAAATTATAAATAAATAACAGTAACTTTAATTCTGTTTAATAATCTTCTGTGAAAATTAATCAAAAAGAAAATACATAGATATTATCATAAAAGTCAATCAATACTAATTAAACATAAATACAATAATACGAATTAGCTAATAGATTGTTATTATAGTAAATTCAGTAATAGGAAAATGATTATCAGAAATAACAAGAACTTTTAATATAGTATGAATAGCAATACAAATAATAAGAGAATGATTTAAAATAAGAATAATTATTAAACATTAATAAATAATAATAAATTGAGTAATTGTAAATACAGATTTAATAACATCTAAATCAATAGCAACAATAATAAATTTAAATTTAATACCAATAACAATAATTGCAATAATAAGAAAAACAAATGAATATTGGAAGGTAATAACAAGAAGAAAATTTATAATTAAAGCAATAATTATAAACAAATAAATAAATAAAGGATTAATAAGAATAAATATTAAATGAAGAAAAAGTTAAATTTGAAGAGATGCAAAATGAATATAGAAATATAGTAGAAACAATAAAACTTAATAATTTAAAAAGAGATTAATTGATGAATGACAAGATAAATATTGAAAATCAGATAGGAGAGTACGAACATGTTATTTAAGAAATAAGACAGAAATTAATGTTTGAAAATAAAAATAATGTTTAGAATTTACATAATAAATAGATAGAATTGATGAGAGAATAATAAAATAATAGGGTGCAAATTATATAGGATTTGGAATTCAAAATATAAAATCTATAGTCTAATAATATATTGGAAAAATAGAAGACAGAGTTGGCTGATAAGATATTTAGAGTTTCTAAGTATTTGCTTATTTTGATTTGTTTTAACAATGGAGTTGATCCTAATTTGTACAAAAATCATACTTTCGACACTCTTGATGACCCTTTTCTCATTTTCAATAATTATAAGTTAGTTTCTAACTAACAGTCATACACATCTAACGTGTCTGTAATATAATAAAATTACGATAATATTTACAAATATATAATAATATAAAATAAAAATAAATATAAATAATAATGTAATGTAACGAATAATAGAAAAAAGAAGAATTAATAAATGTGAGGATAAACGAAGGTTATCTAAAAATGCAAGAGAAACTTAACAAAGAGAACATGGAAGAGGAACTAATCCGATTCAAAGAAAGTGCTTTACTCGATTAAGGGACTCTCTATGAGAATAAAGAACTAAAGGTAAATTATGTAACAAAACTAAACTCTTCAAACATAATAGAAGCTTCTCTATTCCTAATAAACAAGTCTCCATTTCCAATGACCATCTCTCTTAAGTGTCATAATCCTTAAGACTTCAATATCTCCATTCCTACTTCTCTCTCTAATGCTAATCTTAATCCCAACTCTCAACTTGTTTAATCATTCCAAATGTAATACATCGATATTGAATTTCAAGCATTTCTTGCTAGTATTTTCTATACTTTTTAAACAAAACAGATATAAGTTAACATCGTCTTGCCCTGTTTATAGAATAAGTTTATCAAATTTCTTACATGTAAATCTGATTCACATTTCAATTATTAAAGTCAGACTTACCTTTATGAGTTAGAGAGTGTTAAATTATAGATTAATCATTCATTATTACCTAATACTAATAGTTTATTTAAATATATTCATACACTTCTTAGTGTACATAGTCCTGATCCTGTTTAAGAAAAATATATATTTTCATTTACTTTTATCAATTAAGTATTCACCTTTTACTTGAATTATCATAAGTCTAAAAAACTCATTTGGTTCTCTACTAAAACTAACAATAATAATAAACTCACTCATAAATTCTTAAATCTATTCTCTTTTTTATTATCAACTTATAATTTATCATCCTGATATTAAATTATTTTATTATTATTAATATTAGATTTATTATTAATATATATAATTTTTATATTCTAAAAATAATATATTCAAAATTTAATTTCATATTCGGGTTCTAAATATTTAGAAAAATTTTTAGATTTGTAATATTTATGGACAATTAATTAAATTTTATGGACGAATATTCTGATTAAAAAATTGATGAAGAATAGTAATAATACTTATAAAAACTAGAAGAATATTTTTTGAATAAATAAATATCTGGAGAAAAAATTGATGAAAATCATATAAAGTATAAGTGTTAAGTAATAGAAAGAAATTTTTAAAGGCATCTAAATAAAATTAGAAAAGATTTTATTGATGAAGACACATCAAAATTTTTAAAATTTATTTTAGAAAATTATAAAAGTTAAGAAAAAATTGATTATGAATTAGAAATTACTATTGATTAAGTGCATCCAATAGTTTATAAAATAAATCAAACTTTATTTCCTAATCAATTGATATAATTTTATGAGCAAAAATTTTTTAAAGAAAACTATAAAAAAAACTAACAATTAAATTTTAATTAATTATAAATTGATTTTTATAAAGGCCAGCTATTTATTAAATTATAAAAATAAAATTAAAAATAAAATTAAATTTAATTTTAATTTAAATTACTTATGGATTAACAAATAATTTTTTGATAATTAAGTTTAAAATTAAGTTATTTATGAGTTGTATTAATTTCATAATATAAAATATTATAAAATTTAATTAGTTTTTAGTATTATAATAAATTAATTAATAACATATTAAATTATCAAGAAATAATTGATCAAATTAAAACTAATTAAATTTAAGAAATAACTATAAATAATTTTGTTTCAGAGTTTTTATATTAAAATTAATTGGATAATAGCTAATAACATGTAATAAATATAACAATAAACTGAATTATATAAAATTAGTTAGAAATCGGTTTAATATAAAAAACAAATAAAAGTGTAAATAATGATTGCAATAATTAAAGTAAACAAGAATTAAATATTAAAAAAAAAATAAAAAAATAAAAAATTGATGGTCCGTTTAAATTTTTTTCTAATTTACATAATACTAATAATTTAATTTTTTTTGTGAAAAAAGAAATATAGAAACAAGAAATCTTTGATGAATCTGAATTTAAATAATAATATTTAATAAATTAACATTATCGATAATAATAATAAAATAATTAATAGTAAAAATAATATATTTAAGAATAGCAATAAATTTCATAAGAATTTTAATTATGTAAGTTAATTTAACAATAAGAATAAGAAGAATAGGAATAATAAGAATAAAAATAATAATAATATTAACAATATTAATAATAATAAAATAATTAATAGTAAAAATAATATATTTAAGAATAGCAATAAATTTTTTAAGAATTTTAATTATGTAAGTTAATTTAATAATAAGAATATAAATAATAATCATTTAATTTTGAAAAATAATTATTATAATAAATAAATTAAAAATAAAATCTTTAAAACTAAATATTAAACATGAATATTTAGAATAATTAATAATAATATCTTGAAATAATCGAAAAATAAAATATTTAAATTTAAGAATTATATAAAAAAATACTATAAAAAAATGATAAATAATAAATAAATAATTAATTTACTTAATATAAGTTCTAAAATTAACTAATATAATAAAAACAGAAATATTATTAAAATACTGTTTATAATATATTGAAATGATTTTTAAAATAATCATAAATAAATAATAATTGTAAATATTTATTTATAAATTTTTAGAATTTAACTTTTAAAATTATGAAATTTAGTTAACCAAAAATGAATAAAGAGTAAAAAATTGTAATTAAATTTCATTAGATAATTAGAGCAAAATGATATTAAAAAAATATTTAGATTTAAAATTTAAAAAAAAAAAAAAAAAAAATAATATATTTAAAAATATACATAAGAAATAATAATAAAGTATTTATTATTAATAAGATGATATTTCTAATAGTTTACAAGATTTTTCTAAAATAGATAATATCAACATAAGAAATATTTCATTGTAAAAAGAAAATATAGGAAAAAAAATATTAAAGTTTAATAACGATATAAAATAATTTTTTGCTACATAAAAAATTTGATAATTCATAATTTATAGATATAGAATAATATTAAAGGATTTTATTATAGTAAAAATATAGTATCCATTTAAATATATTATAATCAAATTTATTTATATAAATTTTAAAATATAATATTAATTTGATTGTATAAAACTAAATAATTATATATATATATAAATGCTCAATTATTTTAAATGTTGTGGCCATAAATATTAATATTAAATTAAACTTTTTCTGGAATTACTATATTGTTAGCTTAAAAATAGAAGTAGTGAGCATTATATTTTCTATCATTAGAGCCAATTTTTAATTCATATCTTTAGGATCCATTAATTTTTTCTCCTTAAATTCTTCCGATATTATTTTGATGATTAGATAAATTTAATTACCATCTTATTTAAATTTAACTATTATTATAATTATCATTTAATATATTTTAATTTAAAACTAATAACTTTGGATCTGCTTATCCTGAAATGCACAATAATTTTTGAAAGTTATATTTTTAGTTATTGTTAAATAAATTATAAAGTGAGCTGTTATCATCTTTTTTAAATTATACGAAATATTATAATAATTAATCTTATTCTTATTAATTATTATTATTATTATTATTATTATTATTATTATTATTATTATTATTATTATTATTATTATTATTATTATTATTATTATTATTGAGTTACTTAATTTAATCTTAAATTTATATTACTTCAATTATTAGATATTAGAATTGCTATTCATAACCTTTATATAATTAATTGTTGGAATAATTGAAATTAAATCTTTGGAATTCATTATTTTCTTTTAAACTTTAACCTTTTCTGTTCCAAAAATCTTATTAATCGAAATAACCTTCGTCCATTTTAAAAATTTTCATTATAGGAACACAATTTTAAAAAGTTTTTATAGAATCATTTTATTTATATTTTAAATTAAATATTTTATTATTATTGCAAAACATACTTTATTATTAACTTGAATTTAATTCTGGATTTATTCGTATTTAATTTTATAAATTTTATTGAATGTTATTATTTTATATATTAAAAGGTATGTTTTTCTATACATAAAAATCGTTTTATTCTTATTGAATAAAAATTATATGTAAATTTATTAAAGTATTTTAATTTTTATCTAAATCTTAATTTTAATCTTTTATAGGTAAAATCATACATTTTAACTATAATTTTACTTTTTTATTTTAATATAAAGAATAATTTATCTATAAATAAAACATTCCTATTAGATTAATAACATTTTATTTTGTCTAAATTAATTTAATATAACATTCATTTTCAAAGTTTTAAGTATTTATATCGAATTCTATATCTTTATTTATTTAAATAATATTTGATTATTATAATTATATAAATTTTTGTTTTTTGTCTTACCCAACCATAATTTATAAAAAAGTTTAAGCTCCTAAATCAAATTACTTCAATTACAATATATCTAAAACAGATATCTATAATTTACCTTTTATTAATTAACTTTATACTGAATTTTATTTATCTTATAATTTTCTATCAATATTTTATTAATTCATATTTTAATTTAATTGAATTTATGCTTATCCTGAATTGTTTTATTAACTTAATTGTTATATTTGTTAAAATAAATTAATTTTATCATCGACTTATTAATTTTAAATTTAATTTTTTTCAATATCAGAATTTTATTTTTATTATTATTAAATTTAATTTATATTTTAAATTATCTGATTATTATTTTCTATTTAAATAATTTATTAAGTCTCTTATTAATCTTAATTAATATGCTTATTTTAATCATATTTTTATTAATCTTTGAATATTTATTACTTTTACTAATTATTTTATAAATTTAAATCTATTTATTAGTTTTTTTAATTTAGAATATTCATATTTTAAAAAATTAAATGTTAATTTTAAAGATTATTTTCTATTAATAATTTTTAAATAGATTTACTTTAATCAATGTTTTATATTTATGAATTTTAGTTATTTTATAATTATTTCTATATTTATATATCTTAAAGGTTTTATTAATTATTTTATTAATCGAGTAAATTATATTATAATTATTGATTTTACTATTATCCTTAAACTAAATTTATTGATTCAGTAATTTTAGAATAATCTAAAAAATAATTTTAAATTATTTATTCTATTTCTTAATAAATTTATTTTTTATATTCGTTTTATTAATCTTACTATTGTTCAAATACTATTTATTTATATTATTTCTAAATATTTTAATTGTACTAATCAATTTCATTAATATATTATAATAAACTATCTTAATCTTAATTTTATCTAACCATCTTAACTTTTTTCTAAATTTAATCTGTGCAAAATAGATTACTAATTTAATCATTATTAATGTTAAAATCTAATTAATCTAATCATTATTAAAAGAATTTTTATTATATATCTAGGAATTTCTAAGCTTTTGATTCTAAAATTTGTTTAATTTCTTATAAATTTTTATTTAATTATTATTAAAATTAATTTTTAAATTCTTTTTATAATTATATTTTCTATTCATTATTAAATATATTGATATTTCCTTATACTCTTAATGACTCCCAAATTTTTTGATTCTACTCATCAATAAGATATTTTTTCCATATTTCTTATTTAGAGTCAATAATATCAAATACATGGCATTTTTTAAGGTGGTCAGTATGTTCATCAATATAACATTCATAACATAAAATTTTATTCTTTTGACAGTTTTTTTCAGTGCATATTGCATAATCCGCTGACAAACCATGGATTTTACAGAACTTATCTTATTACATTTAAATTTTCTTTTATAAATAATTATTAAATCTTTAGATATTTATACTTTTTTATAACATCAAGAATGATATATTATATAATTTTTTAAATCATTAGGCCCAATTCATCTCTAGCCGGGGCTTAATCTAAAAATTATATTATAATATTTAGCTTCATTAATTAATTTTAAATATAGTGATTTTAATCTAATAAATATAAAAATTTTTTCATGATTAATTTTTAAAAATGTTTATTAAAACAAATAATCCTAATATGAATCCAATAGATATTAAAATAAAGTAAAAAGTAAATCTAAGATATTTGTTGAGAGTAAGATATGATTAAGAATTGCATGGAGAAAATTTGTTATTTTTATTAATAGAGTCTATTAAAGGTTTAAGCTAAAGATCCTGCATAAAGTCTATTGATTATTATTATAATAAGTATTACTTTCATTATTCTCCTCATGATGATTATTATTATTTTGATACTATTATGATTTGTAATCAGCATCAGGAATAGTGCTTATACAACTCGTCTTATAAATACAAGCGAGATGAATAGAAATAGGTGATAAATAAAGCAAAACAAAGCCACAATATGCACCATTGACCCCCATAACTTGAGAGGGCTAATAATTAAAAATACCTATAAGAAAAGTAATAATCAAATATAGAATATTGTAAATAAGATTAGCATACTTTGGTGGTGTTTGTTTATAGAGCAATTCAAATAGTTAATTTTTACCTAAAAAGAGATAAAGAGGAGTGATGGAGAAAAGTTTGATAAAAATAAATATATCGGTAATGAAGGCGAAGTAATCAGTTGAATAGTAGTCCATAAAAGTATTAGCAATCTGAACATTAGTAGGTTACTTACCATAAATAGCCAAATATCCCATAAGTCCTATAAAGGAATAAAAAAAGAAACCACAACCGAAAGTTATCTTCATATCTCTAAGATTATTTTATTTATTCTTGCTTTACTAGAAAATAGGAACAATCATATTATGAACATTATAACTTAAAGCACAGTTACCTGCGACCAATCCAAACATTTTACTAAATATCTTCACTTCCTCATTATTAATATTATTACTTTATTTAAGAGTCACAGCATTTTAAATTGCTTTAGTAAATACAAAAAAAAAGAATGCCACAATTCCAATAAAACTAAATTCTGCAACCTTCATAACTAAATTGAGATTACGAATTTGCATGACTATAATAATAACTAATGAATTGATGAGACAGCAGTATTAAAATGAGAAAGATTCAAAATGCATACGATCCTTACTGATGAAAGAGTGACCTGCCTTATGATAAATGAACTCGATTGAGTTGTACAAAATATTAGCCATAAGGATATAAAAAATAATGCAACACATGAAAAGGTTGATAGCCCCTGTGAAACAATAAAATCTATTCCATTTTTATCCTAAGAGTCTGCTGATGACAGTAGTGATATCATCTTCATCATTCCTGCAATGCATTATACATAAGGTTGCTGTTTTATATGAGATTAAGCACATCATAGTTACAATCAGTTGGCATAATACTATCCCATAGTTCTTGTATAGTAAAGGATACACTAGAATACCTGTTCCTATCATTGAAGTTAAGGTTGAAAATATTATAGTTGAAGATTATATTTCTTACTTTTTTACCTCTTATACTAAAAACTCTTCCCTCTCTTTTGAAAATTTAGACCGACGGATTTCTTGGATCTAAGATGTACGGCTAGTTATTATATTCTCCATATTATATTATTCTTTATATATAATTATTTTTTATATTAGTTTATTATATATTATATTATATATTATTTTTATATAATTATTATAATTATATTATGATATTATTAAATTATAATGATAATTAGCAGATGATGGTGATCATTTCTTTAATACTTAGACTTATTTTTTAAAAAATTTATCAGCATTGAATTAGTTTTACATTTATTCTAAATTTGTGGCCTCTTTATGAAGCTGGATTAGTTCTTCTTCATCCTGAGATTAATATTCTCCTCCAAATTTATTGAGAATGGAATTTTGAGTATTCAAAAATGATAACTAAATACTCTCTTCATTGATATCCATTTTGTCAAACCAATTCCAGTTATTGTATTATATTTCCTTTTAATTTTCCTTGATATTTTTGAGTATCTGAAATAATAACCCATTACATAATTAACCTTCATATTTCAAATAATTTTCCTATTATTCTAATATATCTTCCTCTTACTGTTTCTATTAAAAAATTTAGTATTGTTAATGATGATGAGAAAGCAAATAAACATTTTTTATGGCTCCTTTGTTTGTTACTAGTCTTTACAAACTATCCACAATTATTTCATTTTTTTTATTAAATTATAATTGTATTTGGTTTCCATTTTGGTCTTTCAAAATTGGCATTACATTTTATTCACCTAAACATTCGATTATCTAAAATTATATATTTTTAATACTAGAGAAGCATCTTTCAGTATTTATTTCAGTTATATTGCTGATTCAAATTTTTCACATTTTATTCTTTTCTCTTTCTTAATTTGAATCTAAATTTATGTTATTATTATTAAATAATTACATTTTAAAATAATTCTTTATGAATTCCTCTTAAACCATTTTTACTATATTAAATCTCTTCATTATTATCTTCTTCTTTATTATTATTTTTATCATTCTTAAAATATTAATATTATTTTTACTTATTTATTATGATTATCATTCTAAACAAATATTGTATTTTCATGAGCTATTGTTATATTAGATATTTAACTAATAAATGCCTTTATATTTAAATTTTCTATTTACAACTATTTTTATTTAATAGCTTCTATATTACCATAATATTAATTTTCATCTTAATTATTTTCATTTTATGTTGTTTAATTACTTTAATTTGTTATTTTACTTGATTAAATGCTTCCTTATTAATTAATATTTATATTTTTTCCACTATTTACATTATTACTAGCTTAACTTAATTATTTATTTGTATTAATACTACTAGCTTTATTATTAGTTATATTATTTATACTATTACTTTTTTAAATTGTATTATTAACATTTTATTTATTATTAGTTGAATTTGTTGAATTGATTTAAACAGGATTATAATTCTGGTTAACATTAGTATGAATAAAATTACCATTGTTATTTATATTACCATTATTTTTAACATTATTTTTAATATTAATTACATTATTATTAATAATTCTTTTCTGGCTAAAAGTTGTATTAGGATATTTTTAGACTTCGTTTCTAGAAAAAGTATTGGGCCCATTTATAAGTAAATTAGCAACTTAAAATGCATAATGAGAATTACCAATGATGACTATTTTTTATTTATATTTAGGTAGATTTTTTAGAAATTTAATTGCTTTTAAAAAACCTTTTTCAGTTATAAACTAATGATCACTAATAATTAATTTTTCATTGTTGCTATTAATTTCACTATAATTTAAATGTTGATCATTAGAATTTAATGCAAATTATTGTTCTATTTACTATGTGCCTAAAGCCAAAACTAATATTTTGCATTTAAAAGTTTCATAACTATTTCCAACTAAATTGTTATTATTACTATTACTAGTATTATTTTCCTTTTGTTTTTTGCAAATAACTTGAATTTATCCATCAGTCAATAATTAAACACTCTGAATTTTTCTATAAGGAATCAATAACTCTTTGTTCTTAATAATCTTAATGTATCTTAAAAGACTGTTTCCTACTAATTTTTAAAAATAACTAGCTAAAGTTGATGCAATTTATTTATCTTCATATATCAATTCACTTATTATTGAAGTTTCTAAAATTTCTCTAAATACAGGTAAGGTTATTTCTGATAATTATAGGCATGATAAATCGTTACATTATCATTAAAAATTATTACTATTTTTGCTTGTTTTAATTTTATTTTTAATTAATTCACTAAATTGTTGATTCTCTAATAAACATTCAGGCTCCCTCATTATTATTTTTAAAAAACTATAACTGTTCTATATTGTTTCTACTATTTTATTTTAAATTTTGCTTGTCCCAAATCCTTCTTCCTTATCTAAAATTGCCAATCCTTTATCTGTTAATAATTCGTATATTTTTGATTGTCTTATAGCAGCTATCATTAAATTTAATGTTGAAAAACCTCCTCCTCCTATTAATATTTCATAACAATTATTATTGCTCCGCATTTATTTATAACTTTTATTATTTTATTATTTATATTATTTATTATTTTATTATTTTACTATTTAATTTAGTCCTTTTTATAGTTAAGATATAATTAAATTAAATAAAAGTAAATGTTTAGACTTTTAAGAAATTTTGTAAAAACAAAAACTATGGTTATCACAAATTCATATAATATATAAAGATATCAAGGAAATAGACTTGATTATAAGATTAATGTTGATAAAATATATCAAAATGAATATG
>Ga0315908_10001858_pt1 | contig 15723 bp, 18 predicted proteins | sample LakEriMetagenome_12_FD_203520 | JGI IMG/M metagenome (GOLD analysis project Ga0315908, IMG submission 203520) | Freshwater fungal communities from buoy surface, Lake Erie, Ohio, United States - Buoy 4 MA124 | ecosystem: Environmental > Aquatic > Freshwater > Lake > Lake biofilm | place: USA... | reverse complement strand
CGGCATGCACAATGGTGACTTCTTTGGGGTTTATCAAACTGCCACGGGTTTTACGAGACATAGAAGTAGCCCTCCTGACTGACAAACAGATGCATCAACACAAATCGTTCCGCCTAGGGACCGAGCATGCATTGTGCAGAAACAGGGGGGGGAGGTGGTGGATTTGGCACAAAAAACCTTTCGTGTATTCACGATCGCCGACCATGAACCTCACTTTTAAGGCGGTCGAGCGAGCCTGGCTTGCGACCCGCCGCTCGCGGTAATCCGCAAGGAAATCGCTCGCAAAACACGTGTACATACCCGGGGACTGTCCCCTACTAACACGCATACAAACTCGGGGACTGTCCCCGAGTTCACGCATACAAACTCGGGGACTGTCCCCGAGTTTACGGGCAAAGACGGTTCCAGTGGCATTCCTCTAGAGCACTGACACGACTGGAGGAAACTCTGGCAGTCCTGTTCTCAATTCCAAGGGGGAGTTGGTGGGTGTGAACTATGACCGGGCATTTAAAGCGACGATCAATGATTTTGCTTGGAATCAGCGGTACAGCCGATCGATAGTGGTCGACGTTCGGTACGTATTATGGAGCACGGGAGAGGTCTTTGATGCCAAGCACTTGGTCCAAGATGCTCTCGAACAATACGGCAACTATCGCCCCTGTCGCAAGCCTCGATAAGGCTCCAGTGATCTATCCTCGCGAGGTGCGACTCCTAGCATTAGAAACTCGGGGACTGTCCCCAAATACCTCCGCACGACGCGCCAGCGGCGGAGTCTTACGGTTTTTTGGCTGTTTGTCCCACTGGCTACGGTGGCTGCAGGTTCCGATCGATTGGGGACAATCGATCTACCAATTTACAACACGCGGAAAGTTCTGCCTGAGAACTTTGACGAAGAGGTAGCGACACGCTTGAAGGTTCATCAAGAATCTAGGCACCTTCTACCGTCAGGGGCACCCGTTAGCATCGTCGCTTGCTGAGAAGCTAGAATCGCAAAAAAGGATCAAGACGTTTTTTATCTCTGAAAGCGACGACGTTACGCTGCGACGATATCTCGCATCTTTGGTTCGAGGTAGGTCACTGTCAAATGCATGCTAGCGAGGTTCCCATAGTCTTCTTCGGGAATTTGGACGCGGTGGCGTTTTCGGAGCTCCATGACGATGTCCAAAAAGTCCATGCTATCGAGCTCCATCTGTTCGCGAAACGACTTGCTGTCATCCAGACCGGAGAGATCCTCGTCCGGAGCTATGTCGCTCAAAATATCTAGAATCTCGTTCCGGATTTCTGCGGCTGTCATGGATCAGGTCACTCCCAGGAAAAATCGATGCGGTGTGCGTTATGGATGGAAACTCGAAGATGCGCGGTGGGACCTCAGAGGGCTCACGCCCTCTGGGTTTGGATCAAAACCGTCTGACGACCACGACGGAGTTAATTCCGAGCATCCCGAAGGAATTGTTGAGGATATAGTCGATACGACCTAGCTCTTGGGGTTGGTTGATGACCAAGCCGTCAAGGGCACAGGTGGGGTCCAAATTGTCCACATTTATCGTAGCATGGCAAACCCCGTCCTGAAAACTGGGTAAATTCCCTGCCAATTCCAAAGCTCCAGCTGCACCCATCGTGTGCCCGATGAAGCTTTTGGTGTTGTTGAACCGAACCCCGGGAACGCCGGAAAAGACTTGACGCAAGGCTTCGCATTCCTGGTTGTCCCCACTGGTCGTCCCGGTCGCATGGGTGCTGACGATCTGGATTTGTTCGGGGCTCAAGCCTCCGCGGGCAAGGGCCATGCGAACGCACTGGGCTTGGCGTTCGGGGTTTGGGAGCACGAAGTCTGTCGCATCGGTGTTGATCGCGTAGGACACGATCTCGGCGATGATGTTGGCCGAGCGTTTTTTAGCGTCTGAAAGACGCTCCAAAATGTATAAGCAGCCACCTTCGGCTACGACGATCCCGCTTCGGTCCTTGTCGAACGGCCGGGAAGCTTTCGTCGGGTCGCCGTGGCTTGCTAAGGCTCCTTGGGATTTGAAGGACGCGAAGATTCCGAAGGTGTGAATGCTCTCGGAAACCCCACCTGCGATCGCCAGGTCGCATTCCCCAAGCCGAAGCATCTGGACCCCTTGGATGATCCCGGCATTGCCTGCGGCGCAGGCCGCTCCGATGGTGTAGTGCGGTCCGGTAATCCCAAGATTCAGTGCGATTTCCCCCGCTGGATTGTTCGCCACCGTTCTGGGGTTGTGGTGGTGGGACCAAACCGTCGTGTCGTAATTGAACTGGGAGATTGAGTAGATTTCATTTTCCGTCTCGACATTTCCGTGTTCGGTAATACCGATGTAAATCCCCACACGCGATTTGTCGACGTTCGCCCAATCCAGACCGCTCCGTGCGATCGCTTCGCTGGCCGACCATATTCCAACGGTACCGGCTCGCGTCCCTCGCCGAGCATCGCGACGGTTTTGATACTTGGTTCCCTCAAACTCGCAAACTCCCGCATGCGTGTCGCCGACGTACCGAATGTTGTAGTTCCGCACCCCGCTGCGTCCGGCCAAGAGCGCCTCGCGGTAACTCTCGAGATTTGGGCCGTTGGGGCTCGCAAGCCCCACGGCGGTCATGACAATCCTTTGATCGTCCGGGAGTGTCGAGGTGCGATCTGGGTAAATCGGCATAAGGTTCCTTCGAGGAGAGTTCGATTCAGCTATTACTGTCCCGGAATTTTACGGAAAAACTATCCTAAAAAATCGCGTGTTGTAGGAAATACACCGCAATTCCGGCGAAATAGCCCGCCAATGCTAGCGGCGCGATTTTTCGGAAATACCAGAAGAAATCGATCTTCTCGAGCCCCATGGCCGCAACCCCAGCGGCCGAACCGATGATCAGGCAACTGCCTCCGGTCCCACCGCAGTAGGCCAGCAGCATCCAAAAAGGATCGTTCAGCGGATTGGTTGCCGAATACATCTCGATGCCGGCTGCGACCAACGGCACGTTGTCGACGACCGCCGAAACCAATCCGATGATCACCGCGATGAGCGACTGATTCTTCAAGGTCGCTTGGAGGTACTCAGCAAGCTGGTTCAGAACGTTCATCGAGCCCAAGGCTCCGACGGCCAAGAGTATCCCCAAGAAGAAAAGGACGCTCGACATGTCGATCCGACGCAGCGCCGAGAGGACCCCGGTGCTGCTCTTGGTCTTCTGGTCCATCGTGTGCGACACGAGTTCCGATGCGAGCCAAAGCAACCCGAGACTGAGCATCATCCCCATAAACGGGGGCAAATGGGTGTAGGTTTTGAAGATCGGTACTGAGAGCAGTCCGGCTACCCCCAAGCACAAGAACAGTGCCTTGTGCCAAGTCTCAATCGACTTTTCCTCACGATCCGCTTCGGTCTCTTTGGGGGGCTCAAGCTCCCCTTTGAGCCGCGTCGACAAGATCCCCAAGGGCACGAGCAAACAAGCCATACTCGGCAGGAACAATTCTCGCATCACCTCCCACTCGCTAATCTTATGCTTCATCCAGATCATCGTCGTCGTGACGTCACCGATGACCGTCCAAGCCCCTCCTGCGTTGGCTGCGACGATAACTATGCCGACATACACAAGCCGCAATTCCCGATCCGCGACAAGCTTGCGCAACACCGAGATCATCACAATGGTGGTCGTCAGATTATCCAAGACCGAAGACAGAAAGAACGTGCCGATTCCGATGACCCACAGCAGTGACACCTTGCTCTTGGACCGTACATAGCGCGTGATGAGCGAAAAGCCTTCGTGCGCATCGACCAGCTCGACGATCGTCATGGCCCCGATAAGGAAAAACAAGATCCCGGCCGTCTCGGAAAAAAGATGGCTAAGCTGACCGTCGACGAGGAAGTGGAGTTTCGGATCCAACCCACCCTCGGCCTCTGCCCCCCCGTGCTTTGCATGCCAATCCTCGAAGGCTTTGGTCGGCACCAACGTCGCGTAATAGATCGCATAGAGCGTCCAGCACAGAACTCCGGTCAGAATCGCTGAGGCTGCTTTGTTGACATGGATCTTGTGCTCCAGAGCGATGGCCAAATACCCCAGCACGAACAAAAGAATGATGACAGTTAGCATTGAGTAAAAGCTTTGAGAAAAGACGGATGGCTAGACCGAAGCTGCAGCCAGGGGAGTCGAAATGATACACCAAAAACGGGATCGGTCGACTAAACAATCTGGTCGCGGTTCTCCTTGCGGACGATCTGCACCGAGTCGTACCAACCGAGCAGGCAGACCTCCGGAATGTCGGCCCAATGGCTATTGGGTTCCCAAAGCGACTGGCCACAGTCTGGACAGCAGGGGGTACCCTCGACCTTGCCCTGCAGGAACTTCTGCTTGAGCGTCGGGTCGGTCCAGACCGTTTCGCATTCATCGCATAAAATGCAGCCGGTCAGTCGCCCCCGAAGGAGATCATGGCAAACACGAACACGGCAAAGCCCATCCCCACAGACGGGGCATTGCTTGACGTAAATCAGAAAAGGCTTGGCCATATCGATAGATCCCCCCAAGAGATCACTGGATAGGGAATGCGGTGATTAAATTTCGATCGCGGAGGACCAACCGCAGTTTCTTGAGTTTTGGGTTCTTCTTGCGAGCCCCCTCGGTCCCCCCTAAATACCCGATCGTTTGGTCAAACGGCGCTTCATAGACCGTCATGCCATCTTCAAGCCGGGACTTGGTCCCCTTGGCATGCCCGCGGGCTCTTTTGTAAGCGTCATCGATGGCGACCAGAAAGGCCGCCATATCGCCATCGAACACGCCATGACTACCGGGCCGATCGGGCTGGTCTTCCAGATGCCTTGCGATGTGCGAGAGCCGATGTCCCTCCTCGCTTCCGGGTGCGTAGATTAGCCCTGCGGGCGACTCGTAGCGATCTCGCCCAAGAGGCTTGAGTATCCTGTATTTGGAATCGTCCTGTTGCTCCGTCTTGGCCGTTGCCGGTGACATCGTCGGCTCGCCCGAAGGCTTCGTCGAGGCAGTTTTGGGCTGTGCGGGCTTGGGCTCAGTAGCTTGGGTCGATGCGAGCTCGGGCTGTGCAGGCTTGGGCGATGCAGACTTGGGGGATGCCGGCTTGGCGGGCGTCTCATTGCCGGCCATCGCCGCGATGCTAGGCAAGTTCCAGCCGAACCATGCGTTGAGTTTCGGTTGGAGGAAAAAGTACATGACCAGCGCCACGAGCATTCCAACGAGCCATTTGGCTGGAATCAGGCGCAGGACATTGGCGATCGCTTGGGGGTCGTTGCTGGTGCGGCGGGCCATCGTCGGTCGGATCGTTGAATTGGGGTTGCGGACCGGAAGCAGGGACGGTGGAATGATAAACCAAGTCGTTGTACTTCGGAATGGAGTTTTTCCAAAGCTTTTAGGAGTGCATTGCCAAGGTGGAGACCGGATCGCTCGAGCCTGTGTTGGCAATCTTGAGGCACCCCGATCGTTTGCGACGGGCTTGGATGGCCCTCGAAGGCTCGACGTCTAGGCCTTGGCGGGGAAATTCCTTCGCTCCTCAAATCTCCTATGGACGGCATCGCGGGCCAGCCCCGCCGAGCACTTATTCGGCAGCGGTCCTGATGGCCCTTCTTCCGAGCCCGACGAACCAACTTCAAGGCCAATGGACGATCCCTTTGACGCTCAGATCCGCGACGATGGCGGAGCATGCAGGCCAGGTCTCTTTTCCTGGGGGCCGTTGTCAAGCAGGAGAGTCGCATGAGCAAGCCGCTTGCCGCGAGTACACCGAGGAGCTCGGATGTCCCAACGAACGGATTGAGCTGATCGGTTCGCTCCCTTCGATGTATGTCTATGCCAGCCGCCATCGGGTCGTCCCGCTTTTGGGACTCGGGGGCGACTTGCCGGTGATGCAACCGAACCCCGACGAGGTATCCGAGGTCCTCTTCTTGCCGCTTGAGCACCTTTTGGGTTTGCGCCCTTTGGTCCGCAAGATCCAGCGAGGGGCGATGCTCATCGAGACACCGGGGTTCTGGCTCGAAGGCCACTGGGTATGGGGGGCTACGGCGATGATGCTTGAGGATTTGAAAATTCGCTTGGTGCGAATCGCTCGCAGTTGGGGTGCATTTGAGAACTGATTTCAGTCAAGTTCACCTCGATCGTTGTGCTTCTTTGTATGTGTTTATGGTCCGAGGTAGCCTCCGCCTCATTCATCACCGATGCGACGGATACACAAGATATTACCGAGGCTAGGGAAAGCTCTGGGGCTTGAGCAAGGGTTAGCCGAGTGCATCGAGGAGTTGCTGGCAGTCTTCGTGGGTGTGATCGGAGTTGAGGCTGATGCGAAGCAGGCATCCGTTGGGAGGTACAGTCGGTGGGCGGATGGCGGGAACGAAGATCCCTGCATCGAGGAGTTTTTCAGAGAGACGGAGAGCTTCGTGGGGGTCATGGACGTAGAGGGGAATGATCGGAGTCGTATCGGCGGTGGTGCGGAATCCTCGCAGGGTTAGTTCTTTGCGGAGGTAGGAACTCATTTCGAGCAGTTTGAGCCTTTGGTCGTCCATGTTTTGGATCAGTTGGATCGACTTTGCTGCGGCTCCGAGGATCGCTGGTGGCAGGGCGGTCGAGAAGATCAGAGTTCGGGCGCGATGCAGGAGGGTATCGCACAGCAGATGGGAGCCAGCGACGTAGCCCCCGGTGCATCCGATGGCTTTGCTCAGGGTGCCGATTTTGATCCAGACAGACGGGTCGGCTCGATAGGCATCGAGCAGCCCTCGGCCACGGTTGCCGAAGACACCCGAGGCGTGGGCTTCGTCGGCGATCGCAAGAGCGTTGAATTCGCGGCAGAGAGACTCGATCTGGGGGATTGGGGCAACATGTCCATCCATGCTAAAGAGGGAGTCGGTCAGGATGTAGGCCATACGAAAGCGGCCACGTAGGTTTGCCAGCAGCTCGCCTAGGGAATCGGTATCGCGGTGGGGAAACACCTTAATCGTGGCTTTGGACAGTCGGCAGCCGTCGATCAGGCAGGCGTGGTTTAGGGCGTCTGAGAGGACAAGATCTTCTGGAGAAACCAGGGATTGGAGCGTTCCGAGGTTGGCTGCGTATCCTGATGGAAAAACGACAGCCGATTCGCTTTGGTGCCAATGAGCGATCGATTCGACGAGTTTGGCGTAGGGTTCCGAGGTTCCGAGGATCAGGGGGCTGGCCGTTGCCCCGAGGCTGTATTGGTCGGCGATTCGGGTGAATTCCCCGCGGACTTGGGGGTTCCAGGCCATGGCGAGGTAATCATTGGAGGCAAAGTGCAGCACCGACCGACCTTGGCGAAGCGTCCGAGTGGGGCTCAAAGGTCGGCAGGGGACGAGGACGCGTCGGAGTCCTTGGTTCTGGCGGCCTTGCAAATCCTCTGAAAGCGCGCTCCAGAGGTCCATCGGGTTGATCATTACTGGTAAACTCTTGGGAAGCGGAATTGATTCACGGTCCTGAAATAGTGATAATAGACCATTGTCAGTGGCATGGCATGAGGGTCACCGCGAATAGAAACTTATGGAACATCGGGTTCTGATTACTGACGACGACGAAGCATTTCGAATGACGCTCGATGAGATTCTCCAGCGTCGCGGCTACAGCACGTGCCAAGCTTGCGATGGGCTCGAGGCGATCGAAGCGATCGAGTGTGGCAATATCCATTTGGTGTTGTTTGATATCCACATGCCGAGGTTAGACGGGCTCGGAGCGCTCGAGAGGGTTCGCAGGGCCTTGCCGAGTCTTCCGTGTATTCTGATGTCGGCCAAGCTTGATGAAGGAATTTTGGCCAGGGCTCGTCAATTGCAGGCTCAGGCGGTATTGCCCAAGCCGTTTTCGATTCCCGAGTTGGTACAGACGATCAAGAACGCCTTGCTTCGCTAAGGAAGCCGAGGATTGCGCCTGCGACGAGTCCGCCTAGGTGCGCAAAGTTGGCCATCTGAAGGCCCCCTTCTTTTCCGAAGATATCCCCTGCGAAGCCCATGACCAGGAGGATTCCAACCATGAAGTAGGATTGTCCCGAGAGGCCAAATCCAAGATCCGGTCTCATTCTTGATTTGACGGCGATGTACCCGAAAAGTCCCATGACCACTCCGGAGATACCGACGAAGTTCGGTGAGCCCGAGAGGCCTTGAATACCGAGCACATTTTCACCGAGGAGGCCTTGGGTAAGGTGGGAACCGGCTGCGATTAGGAGCAACAGAACTGCGTATCGACGGATACCGACCAATCGTTCGACGAGTCTGCCCAGGGAGGCCAGAGCCAGCATGTTCATCAGCAGGTGGAGGGGAGATCCGTGGAGAAAGGCGGGGGTGAAGATTCGCCAGAGTTCGCCACGTTGGAGCGATGCGGTCGGGTCGTTGGTTTTTGCAAAGAGGTCCATATCGACGAACTTGAGTTGTTTGACGATCGAGAGGCCCAATCGATTCTCATTGGCTGGGGTCGAGAAGGCCGTCAGGAGGCTAAAGACGCAGCAGAGGATCAGGAGCGTGAGGGTCAGTGGGGGGAGTTTCCCGCTGAACATCGAGGGCTGTTGGTTACCTAGGTTTGGGGATTGGATATTGCGTTGACGGAGCTTTGCCTCTTGGCGTTGTTCTCGAAGGATAAGGTTGGCTTGTTTGAGGGCAGCGGCGTATTTCGGGTCTTTCGGATTGGCCAAAAAGGTTTGGAGTTCCTCTTTTGCTTGGGGCAAGCGGTCCTCGTTTTTGATCCAGACTTCCCAAGCATCGGTCGGATGGGTGGTGGAAATGCTCGGGGTATTGTCCGTGAAGCTTTTCGACAAGGGATCGCAGGCCGGTTCGACGTGGGTGGAAATACCCACCGTCAGTAGGTAGGCGACAAATGCCTCGGCGTCGGGCTTGCCATCGATCGTGGTGAGACTTCTCATGGAGGAGTGCTTGGGGTTTTGTGTGGGTTCAGAGTTGCTCGAATTTTACTGGATGAAGTCGATTTTCAGTAGTGGCGCGTTGAGCTTAGGATTTGCGGAAAAACCTTCGATTGGGCGGAAACTACCGTCGAAGTCGGCTTGAACTCCGAGGATTGTTGAAAATGTCGGGAGAAGATTATTCCAATCGAATTCTTGGATTGCTACACTGGAATTGCATTTGCTTCTCCATGTCCACCTTGAGTCACCCACCTGCATCATGCGATTGCTGCTTGCCTTCCGCGCGTTTTTTGGAACCTTATTCAATCGTCATGTGGCTCAGAGCGTCCGAGAGGTGCTCAAGCTCGAGGCACAGGCCAAGGGTACTTCTTCGGGTCGTTCTGAATCTTCGCGGTCGAGGCACAAGAAATCGACTTTGACGATTCCAGCAACTCCAGGGCTTGGGAAAGGCTATTACAGCAGTAGCCGAGGTGAACCTAGCCAGGACTCATCGACCAGTTCTAGTCGACCCACTCGTCGCAGCGAGGCGATCACATTGCTTGCGTTGCTTCAACGTCGAGCGGGTCTGGTCGATTTGATTTACGAGGATCTCGAAGGGCTCAGCGACGAGCAAATTGGAGCGATGGCAAGAGGAGTACTGGACCAGACCCATCAGTGCCTCGAGGAGTGCCTGATCGTCTCGACGATCGTCGATGGCCAAGAGGGAGATTCCATCGAGATACCCGATGCGGCATCTCCGAATCGATGGAGTATTCTTGGTGATGTATCGAGCGAGCGAGGCAGACTGATGCATCCTGGCTGGATAGCGAGCCAATTGGAGCTCCCCAGATGGAAGGGCTCTGAGGAAAACTCGTTGGTGATCTCTCCGGTCAAGGTCGACGCAACGGCACCGATCCGATTGAAAGACAGTGCATCCGCAAGTTAACCTCTACCCGACGATTGATTATCGAATTGAAGCCTTCTCCCGGCTTCATTTTGGATTGCTAGAAATCCACCCACAAGCTCCTCATTGCTTTGGTGGGATCGGGTTGATGGTGGACAAGCCTTCGGTACGACTTGGGTTAACTCGATCGTTCGATCCGATGAACGGCAGCATTCAGGATCCTTGTCCCGGCTGGACCGATGCGCATTGGAAGGAACGATTTTTGCGGGTCTACAGCAGGTGGCAAAGCAGAACGGCACGCGTGTGTCCATCGCCTGTGGAGTTGCAGTTTGCACCTTTGCCTCATGTAGGGTTAGGATCCGGCACTCAGTTTGCCTGCGCATCGGCCGCATTGCTGAATCGATCGATGGATTCGAATCCGGACAGCGGCCACCTCGATGCATCTTGGTTGATCGATAGCGGCCGCGGATTGCGCTCGCATATCGGCTTGCACGGATTCCTTCATGGCGGACTGATTCTCGATCGGGGCGATTTGCAAGCCGTTCGGGGGACGCAAGCGGATCGGACTGCGGTCTATTCTTTCCCGGGGCAATGGCGGGTGGTTTTGTTGCATGAGGACAATTATCAAGGGGATTTTGGGGAGAGCGAGCAAGCGATTTTCGATCGTTGTTCCGAGCGACCGAATCCCAATCTCCGACGGATGCTCGAGCTTATCGAGGAGCAGATTTTGCCATCGGTATCAAGGGTTGATTACCAAGGAGCATGCGAGGGGTTTGGACGATACGGAGAGTTGGCAGGGGAGATTTTTCGCCCAGCGGTAGGGGATGCTTATCGATCCTCGCGAATCCGTTTTTGGGTGGATCGACTCCGGGGGCTCGGTTTTCAGGGAGTAGGTCAGTCGAGTTGGGGGCCTGTGATCTTTGCGATCGCACGCGACGAGCAGCAAGCAGATTGGTTGGTCAAGACGATCGGTCGAGACATGCACAGCGGCGGTTGGACTTATGTGGCCCAGGTTGCGGGTCCGGCTTCGATGGAGTCTGGTTTGTCACGGATCGGTTGATTGGCGTTCCAATTCCGTTCGCATATCGAATTGGCGAACCTCTTTGCCAAAGAGCGACACGGTAACGACGATGCACAGGGTTGCGATTCCGCCGAGAAAAACGCTTGGAACCAATCCCAACCAGTGGGCTGCCAATCCGCTTTCGAGTTCTCCGAGTTCATTGGAAGCTCCGATGAAAACGGAGTTAACAGCAGCGATTCGTCCTCGCATCCCGTCAGGCGAGTAGAGCCTGAGAATGGACTTGCGTATCACGACACTGACTCCATCGAGAACACCGCTTAGAAACAGGGCGATGACCGAGAGGATCAAACTGCTGGATAGGGCAAAGACGATCATGCACAAGCCGAAGCCGAAGATGCTCACCAGAAGGATTTTTCCTGCGTGGGCTCTGGGTGGAAATCGGATACAAGCGATCGAGCAGACCAGCGCGCCGAGCATGGGCGAGGCGTTGAGAACCCCCAGGCCGACCGGGCCGGTGTGAAGGATTTGGTCGGCATACATCGGGAGCATTGCGATCGCTCCGCCAAAGAGGACCGCGAAGAGATCCAGGGCCATCGAGTTCCAGAGGATCCGTCGTTTTATCACGAAGCGCCAGCCGGCCGTGATGGCTTGTCCAAAGGGCTCGACCACTGCGCGAGCGGGCCGGGGTTTTGGCGAAATCGATGTCACCATCGCGATCGAGCAACTTGAGAAGACCAAGGCAGCCGCAAAGGGGGCTAGGTTTCCTGCGAATTGGATCAGTCCTCCGGCAAGCAGCGGGGCGAACACGGCGCATGCATGCCAAACGATGGTCGTCCAAGTCGCGGCGCTCAGGGCTGCCGTGCGGGGAACGATCTGCGCTTCGAGGCTAGGCATGGTCGGGTCGGCAAAGCCGCGGGCAACACCCAAAAAGAACATGCAAACCATCAGCACCGTGAGTTTGGTCCAGCCTTCGGTGTAGACCGAGCCGACCATCCCAAGAGCGCAGAGCCACTGCAGCATGTACGAGGCTCTTAAGAGGTTTCTCCGATCGAGAAAGTCTGCAAGATGCCCGCCTAAAAGCGCTAGGCTAAGCGCCGGGATGGCTTGCACTAAACCCAGTAGACCTAAGTACAGCGGTTCGCTGGGAAAGGACTTGACCAACGCATAAGGAGCCCAGAAGAACAGGATCCGTGTGCAGACCGTGGAGCATCCGTGGGCCCACAGGAGCCATCGGAACTCGGGGTAATCCGTCGCATGGGTGATCATCGTTATAGCCAAAAACTCATCAGGTTGTAGACGATCCAAGCTCCTAGATAGGCCAGTGTCGTCATGTAGACAAAGGAGAAGATTGGCCAGCGCCAAGAGTTTGTCTCGCGTCGAATCGTCACGAGGGTCGAAACGCATTGAGCGCACAGGGCGAAGAAAACCATGATCGAGCAGGCCGTCGCCAGCGTGTAGACCGGGCGTCCGTCGGGCCACGTCGCACTCCGAAGGTTCTCGGCCAGACCCTGGCTCGTTTCGTCCTGCCCACCACCGAGCGAGTAGATCGTTCCGAGCGTCGCGACGATGACTTCCCGGGCAGGGAAGGAGGCCAGGACAGCGACCCCGATCTTGCCGTCCCAGCCCAACGGGCGAACGATCGGTTCGATCCACTGACCTGCCATGCCAAGGTAGCTTTTGGCGATCAGATCGCTCTTGAGTTGATTGATCTCGGAAGTCCAGGCTTGGGTTTTGGCTTCGTCGGCATTTGGATCGGCTTGTTCGGCTTCGAGCTTGGCGGTGGCTTGGTCCACCAGGCTATGATCTCCGGGGAAATACGCAGCTGCCCAGACGAGTACAGAGGTCACGAAGATCAAGCTGCCAGCCCGAGCGATGAAGGACAGGACCCGTTCCCAGACTCGCATCGCAACGACGCGGAAACTGGGCCATTTGTAACTCGAAAGCTCCATGATGAACGTCGAGGGTTCTCCTGGAAACACGAAGCGTTTCAATAGCCAGGCGACCGGGATGGCGACCAGAGCACCGATACACATCATGGCAAACAAAACGGCACCTTGGACCGAGACCCATCCGCCCAGGACCGCTTGCTTGGGAACAAACGCGCTGACCATCAACACATAGACAGGCCAGCGGGCCGAGCAGCTCATCAATGGGGCGATCAGCATGGTCACCATGCGATCCCTTCGGTTTTCGATGGTGCGCGTTGCCATGATTCCTGGGATCGCGCAAGCAAACGAAGACATCAATGGCAGAAAAGACTTACCGCTCATCCCCAGTGCGGACATGAATTTGTCCATCATGAAGGCAGCCCTGGACATGTATCCGCAGTCTTCGAGCACCGCGATAAAGAAAAACAGGATGGCGATTTGAGGCAAGAAAACCAAAACGGCTCCGACGCCGGCGATGATGCCATCGACCAAGAGGCTGCGCAAAGGGCCCGGTGCCATCATCGCTTCGACCCTTTGGCCAACCCACTGGGTCCCAAAGCCGATCCCATCCATAGGCCAGGATGCAAAGGCGGTGATCGACTGGAAGATCAAAAACATCAGGGCGATGAAGAACAGCAAGCCCAGCCAGCGATGCGTCAGCCAGCGATCGATCCGATCGCTAGTCGATACGCGTCGCTCGCGAGCTTGGCGCTCAACGACACCGACGACGCGTTGCTTGATCCAACCATAGCGTGCGCGGGTTTCAAAAAGCGGGATCGATACGCCTTGGGTGGCCAAATGCTCCCGGGTCTTGGCGATCAGCTCAGCGACCTCCGAGGAGAGTCTCTTGGGAATGACTCGATAGGAGTGGGCCTGGGAATCGTCGATCAGGAGGCGTTCGATCTGGAATCGCGGCAGGGGGCATCCCTGCGCACGGAACCAAGCCTCGAGTTCGTCGACCGACTCGAGGAAGGCTTTGGGAAACGAAGCCGAGGCAAGGGCGCTGTGTTCGAGGACTCCTTGGGGATCGGTACTGTCGGCTTGATCCGAACGGGGGGCCTTCTGCGAACCGGGGGCTTTCTCCAAAATTTCGAGCAATGCCGATTGGACTTCGGAGATTCCGAAGCGTTTCGAGGCGCTCGTGCACACAACGCGAATCCCTAACGACTCGGAGAGTTTTTGGGCGTCGAGCTTCATGCCTTCTTTCTCGAGTCGGTCCCACATGTTCAGCGCCACGAGGGTTGGGATCTGCAATTCGAGAACTTGGCTCAGCAGATAGAGATTGCGTTCCAGGTTGGTCGCATCGAGGATGACGATGACTGCATCGGGTTTGGGCACCGAAGGCATTTCGCCGCAGAGGACCTCGACCGAGACGGCCTCGTCGGCCGATCGAGCGCTGAGCGAATAGGTGCCTGGCAGGTCGACCAGTTCGATCGATTTGAAGGTCGAGCAGGCCAAGGGCATGCGAGCGGTTTTGTGCTCGACGGTCACCCCCGGATAGTTTCCGACTCGGGCTTGGCCACCGCAAAGAGCATTAAAAAGACTACTTTTGCCGGTGTTTGGGTTTCCGATCAGGGCGACGGTCGCAGGGCGATCGGACGATTCGCGGTTGGCCATACGATCGATCCTCTTCTAGGTCCGTTCGATGCGAACGCGTCGGGCTTCGATTCGTCGGAGGCTCAATCGGTACCCGACGACGGAGAATTCGACGGGATCGCCCATGGGGGCCTGGCCGATCATTTCGACAACTTCGCCGGGGATCAGACCCATCTCAAGGAGTCTGGCGGCGATCGCATCGTTTCCTTCGACGTCAAGAATGGTCCCGTGTTGGCCTTCCTGCAAATCATTCAGAGTGATCGAGACCATGGGGAAGGCCTGAGGGGATTCGCCTGCCGCGGGTCCTTGGTTTGGACATGGGCAGGGTCCGATTTGAGGCAAGAGGAAGAGGTTTATGGAGTCAGAGGTTGGACAAGGATTTCGGCAGTGGAGCCCAATCGCAGGCACATTTTCTTGCCTTCGATGGCAAGAAGGCAAGTCTCACCGGGGCATAGCATACGGATTTTGCAGCCGCAGCGGATGCCAAGTTCTTCGAGGCGGTGGAGGTTTTTTTCTTCCCCGCACAGGTCGACGACCACCCCTTCGGTTTCCGGTGCAAGGAATTCGACGGGAACGGCTTGTGAGGATTGGTAGAGAGCCATGGGGGGGGGGGTGGGTTTTCGATGTTTGGTGGGATAAATCACCCCGAATCACGATCGACGATTAAGCTTATCTTAATTGAGACTGAATTTCAACAAGCAATCGCAACACGAAAATCAGATTTGGAGGGGATTTTTTTCAGCAGCGATTGAGAAAAAGCCTGGCTAATGCTGTTTTGGGTGGGAAGGGGAAGCGGGTGTGTGGGTTTTGCTTGACTTTGGCGGATTGCCGAGCCGATGGAAACGGGGTTGTGACGAAGTCAGAAGGTCTTGGAGGGGTGCAATCGGTAGATTTTGCCTGACGCCCCTAAAACTGCCCACTTTGGGAAAAAGTCCCCCTTTGCCGATTTTCAAACTATGGAAATCGCTTTGGGTTTTGTAAACTCGGATCCCTCGTCGGCTGATCGGGGGCCTCAAAGCAGAGTCACAAACCAGCCAAGTTCTTGCGTTCGCAAGCAACCTGTAGCCGTCAAGTGTTCCATCAGACGACCTTCCCGTAGGCGACCTCCTAGTAGGCGACATCCAAGCAGGCCACGAAGTGCAGAACTACTCTAGCAGCGGCAAAACGTTCTACGACCGATGGGGATGGCTGGTCCTCCTTGTCAGTCTAGCTTGTGTCCCTTTTGCTTATTACGGAGCGGGCCAAGCGGTACAGAGCAACGTTAATAAGGTGGAGGACTGGTTGCCCAAGTCCTATCGCGAGACGGACGAGTTAACGCGTTTTCGGAAGAACTTTCCATCGGACCAGTTCATCATCGTCAGTTGGGAGGGATGTCAGTTGGGTCAGGACCCATCGAATCCTGAGCAGGACGACCCGAGGATCGCCAAATTGATTGGGTTGG
>Ga0315908_10001857_pt1 | contig 15733 bp, 9 predicted proteins | sample LakEriMetagenome_12_FD_203520 | JGI IMG/M metagenome (GOLD analysis project Ga0315908, IMG submission 203520) | Freshwater fungal communities from buoy surface, Lake Erie, Ohio, United States - Buoy 4 MA124 | ecosystem: Environmental > Aquatic > Freshwater > Lake > Lake biofilm | place: USA... | reverse complement strand
TGAATGATATTTTTTAATTAATAAATTCAATTATTTGTATATCTAATTTTTAAATCAAAATAATAAATTCAAATTATTTATATTTTATTATATTTAACAGTTTTTCTTATTATAAATGTAATATTATTAGTAATCACCATAAATGCAAAAAGATAGTTTAACAAATTATTAAGAATGCTTTAATTCTTGAAATGATGATGTTCCGTTAAACAAAGCAGAATTTCTCAAAAAAAAATTAACTTAAAGCTTGAAAAATAGTGATTAACAAAATTAAATGACCTAAAATAAAATAAAAAATCAAAATTAATTAATAAATATGATAAAATCTTTTAATGATAATTAGAATAATAATATAAATGATTAAATATAAACAAGTAACAATTAGAAGACTTATAAACCTAATTTATAGATAATTAAAATAACTCAAAATTAATAAAAAACATATAATTGTTAAAATTGTGAATACTTACAAGAGTTATTAGAACATTAATAACTATAAAATATTGATATATAAAATAAAATAAATTCAATCATAAAATTTAGTGAACAATAAGATAATAATTTAAAAAACTATCAATAAAATATTGCCGAATATAAAGAAGAATTATATACAATAAAAATAAAAAACTAGTTTTATCAATAAAATTTAAAAGAAGTACTCTTTTTTTATTATTATAAGAAAGAAATAGAAATAGAAATTTTAAAAGAACATTTACAAGAATTGATACAAAACACTGATTTAAAAAAATAATAAGAAGAATAATAAGAATTATGTAATTATTAATTGTAATATTTGAAAAGTATTAAAAATAGATAGATTGTAGAATTAATCAAATATTTTGCATCAACAAAATTAAGAATAATAAGAATTAATATAGAAAATTCTTTAGTATAATGATAATTAAAAATAGGATTAAGAAAATTAGATAATTTAGCAAAGAATATCAGAAATAAAAGACTTAATAAAAAACAGTATAAGAAATAACAAGAAGAGTGAATTACTAAGTAGCAAATATAATGATTAATAAATTAGTGAAGAAGATGAATACTCATTATCAGATTACAAACAATTATAATAACAATCAGTAGATTATAATAATCTGAATAGTCAAAACCATGATTTAAAACAAACAAAACAAAGCAAAATAATAGATAAATAAACTAGCAACAATTTTTCATCTAATATGCAATACAGTGATGAAAACTCTCAAAGCGAGTTAGTAATAAGCAAAAATCAATAATAATACGAATAGTTTAAATTTCAAGAAACATTTAATCAGATTCCGAAAATTCAATAATAAATGAGTTATTAATAGTAAAACAACCAATATGATAATTATTAGTTTTAGAATCCTAGTCTGATAAGAAACTTAAAGAACAACAGCAACCCAATCAATGATGTCTAAGATGAATATCATTCATAATCTTATCAATAGTTTGAATAATAAGGAAAATATGAGGAAAATGATAATAATTAATTCTATAATAGTAAAGGGTATAAGTCTAACAATAGATACGAATCTCATGATTCGTAAAGATAGAATGATTATGATTATGATTGATAAATTATATAAAAATATGATTTAATCAATCTGATCTGGAGGAAGAGGACAAACTCGAGTTTGAGTTGGAAGAGGAATTTGATGATGAAGATGAAGAGTTGCTAGAAGAACTACTGTTACTACTAGAAGAATTTCTTCTTCTTTAGGGAGATTCTCTTCTTCTTCTTCTTCTATTCATTAACTTTTATCTTTCTCTTTCTCTTTCTCTTTCTTTCTCTCTTTCTCTTTCCATTATTCTCCTCTAAATTTCTTTCGCTTTTTTTCTTTCTTCTTCTTCTTCTTTTTCCTATTCTTTCTTTTTCTTCTCTTTTTCTTTTTCTTTTTATTTCTCTTTATCTCTAATTTTTATTCGTTCTTCTTCTTATTATTATTATTGTTACTTCTTTTTTTCTTCTCTTATTTTCTTTTTTTATTTCTCTTATAATTTATCTCTATCTTACTTTTATATTTTTAATTATTTTTCTCTATCTTTTTCAAACTATTTTCCTTTCTCATGATTATCATTATTAATATTTTATTTATTTTATTTTTCTCTTGATCTACTTCTACTTCTACTTAATTTTCTCTATGTTTTATTTTATTTTATTTTTTCATAATCTTTATTTAAATTATCTTACAAATTATTATTATTATTTTAATTCATTAATCAAATTTAATTTTTATTATTAATTTATTCTTATTTAATTTCATTTTCATATTTTTATATCTAATTATTGATATCTTATTACTTTTTTTCTACATAAACAGTCTAACCATCAATTATTCCTAAATTCATATATTCTATAGCTTATATTTGATCTTGTTCATTTGAAAAATCAATATAAGCATAATTTTTACGCACAATAACTTTTCTAATTTATTATGGATTTTGAATCTTATTCATATTTTTGAGGAAATCTTTTTCATTAATAGATTTTTCATAAAAAGGTATTTCAATATTGGTAATAGTACCAAAATTAGAAAATATTGAATTAAGATGATCCTTATCAAGATTTCTAGATATATTTTTGACAATGATAGAATGTTAAGTAAGTGCCATATGAATATAAAAATATAATATAAATAAAATATAATAAAATAAAATAGATAAAATAAGTATTATATCACTTTGTATGTGCTGAATTTTTAAAAGCACTTAAACCTGTAAGTTCCCTTCCAACAATGAGACTATTAATATCATAAGTGCCTTCAAAAGTATACATAGTTTCAATATCATTAATAGCTTTAATAAGATAATGTTGATGAATAATTCCATTTCCACCTAAACTTTCCCTTGCAATCCTACTAACCTCTCTGCCTATTCTAGTGACAGTGGCTTTACAGAGAGCAATCTATCCCATACTAGCTTTTCCCTATTAGAATAATACAGTGACTCTATGTACATAATAGATACAACTTTAAATATCACCCATCATTCTAGTTAATCTCTCCTAAATTAACTAATAACCAGCCACTGGTATTCCAAATTGATTTCTATTCATAACATATTTCATGCAATGATCATAACAACCTACCAATACTCCTAATGCTACCCATGCCACTATCAATCTACTATGTTTTAATACTATTTGAGTACTATTCCAGTCTATTGCCTTTACAAGTTTATCACTTTCTTTTACTTATACATTATTATACTCTATCTAACAATTCTACACTCCTCTAAGTCCAAACTTATTCTTTATCACTTCATATTTTACCCCATTAGAGTTCTAATTAACTATAAAGCAATTGATCTTCTTGCTTTATGCATCTCTAGCCCAAACACATACTATATCTCTATTTCCATTTCCAATCCATCTCTTATTTCCTGTGATAGAATATCCTTACTCATTTTTGGTAGAAGTAGTCTTCAAATTACTAGCATCACTTCCGATTTCTCTTTCAGTTAACCCCCATCCTGAAATGCAGTCTAAATTAATCATTTTAGGTAAATAACTTTTTTTTTACTCTTCTGATCCTAAAGATTCTATTGTGAACATTGCTAAACCTGCTTGCACTATTACGAAAGTAGCTAATGATCCATCTATTCTCGATAATTCTAGTGCTAATATTCCTTATAACATCATTCTAGCTCCACTTCCAAAAGGTTTACCTACAAAGTGTTTCATTATATCTACTTTTCTTAATACTTCTATTACGAATTCAGGAAATTATGCTTTTTCTATAAAATCATTTATCTGCTCTAGAACTTCACTTTCTAATACTTTTCTAAGTTCTTTCCTTATTTTTTATTCTTCATTTGTTAAGTAATCATCAAAATTCAAATAATCTAATGCACTTTTTACATATTTACCAGATGAAACTTAATTTTTAATATTTAATAATCTTTCCATTTTATTTTTATTATTATTATTAATTTTATGACGACTTAGTTTAATATAATTTAATTTATCATTATTAATTATAACAAGAATGATATTATTTTCAATAGATATATAATTATAATATTAAATTTAATAAGATTATAAATGAAGACTACTTTCGTAATAATTAGTATTTTATTAGCATGCAGCTAATTCTAAAGCAGAAAACATCATAAAAAGACTCAAATAATTGAGTTTAATAAGATTGCAGATGATACAATGTAATAAGATAACCATTATATAATATTTTAAAATAAAGATAATAAATATAATAATAATAATGAAAATGATGATAATAATAATAATAAATAGGTTAAACACTTGGATTAGAAACAGAGGAACTTATGTTTACCAAGTTTTAAACATTTAAGCAGACGAAGCTAAAGCAAAAGAATTAAAAGAAAAGTTAGACCCAATGGATGAAGTGAAATATGATGACCCAAGCTAAAGTGTTTATAACAGTGATAAAATTGAATTGCCTGTAATTTGTGAAGAAAAGTGGAAATCCAACAAAGACATAAAAATACAAGTGCTAGAGAAAGCAACCGAATTTATGACTAACTGGCTTGACTAAAGTGACAAAAAAGGAGCAAGCAATAAAGAAACATTTAACAACATGCCCTCTTTAGATAAAGACCAATTTGCTAAATTTTACAGTTACTGGGTGACGGGCGTTACAGATTTTTCAGGAAAAGAAGGAGATAAAGATATTAGTTATTTCAATGGAGATGATGCTACTAAGGAATCTTAGAATTTATTAAAAGAAGTGAACTTTGATTTAATGGGAAAATTTTAAAAGGTAGGTTGGTTGTAATTCTGGGTTTATATGTGTAGTGAAGGTAAGAAACCAAAACTGTAGGAGTATTTAAGTGAGAGTGATTTGAGAGCTGCTCATAATAATGTGGCTCAAGATAAGAATAATGAAGATAAGGCCAAAGTGGTTGCTGTTCCTGTTGCTGCTGTTCCTAGTCCCGCTGCTGTTCCTCCTGTTGCTGCTCCTAAGCCAGCTGAACCCCCTGCTCCTAAACCAGCTGATCCTCCTGCACCTCCTGCTAAACTATTGAAGAAAAATCAAGATTTAAAGACTAATGATACTAAAAATTATGATCTTAAAAAAAATTAGACTAATAAAAATGATCCTAAGACTAATGATCTTAAGACTAATGATAAAAATAAAAATAAAAATAGGATGATGAAGAAAACACATCTTAAAAATAAAATCCATAAGCATCATCTTAAATAATGATCATCATTTCATATCTATTATTACAAAATTATTAGTATAATTTTCTATATTTAATAATTTTATCTAATTATATAACTATATATATTTCATATAGGCTTTTAGATTAAAGCTTAAATTATATCTTCTTTATTCTGTTCTATGAGATGCTTTTCATAATCATAACCGTATTTGTCTTAAGTATGCTAAATAACTTTCTGATTATGTTTTTCTAAAGAATGTTTCCTAACAATTACCTTGATATTGATATTGAAAAGGAGTTTAAAAGTAAAACTAAGAAGAGCTTCAGTTTCTAATTTGAGTTTGTTTATATTAGCAACAACCATTTTTACTTATACTTTAGATTCACAATCTATTTTGAAAGTTAGATGCTATAAATTATTAGATTTGATAACATACTCAATCAATTAAACTCCTAAAGTGAAAGGCATCTCATCATAAAAATATTTAAATATTATTTATCTTAAGTGACTTTCTAAAATATCTGCTTAACTACTTAATGACTTTATCTTTGATGAAAATTACCAAGGCTATTGAAATTTCACATTATTCATAGATTCTTTTAATTCTTTTAACAATAAATCGATATTGAAGTTATTTTCAGTTAAACTGCTTGTGTAAATAACTTTGCTAAAATTTGCTATTTCTTTCATTTCTTCTACTAATTCTCGCATGTTCCGTTTTCTACTAACTCTGTCCACTTTATTTACTATTAACCATTTCTCTATTTCTTAATTTTCTAACTCTTCTTATTCTTTACTACTTTAAATGAAATTTTTCAAATATTCATTCATTTTTTACTTTCTTTCCTTTAAATCTTTTATTTAATCAAGATCTTCACTTAACTTTTATAATTCTTCTTCATATTATAATTCTTAACTATAATTATAATTTTTTGCATTTTATTTAATTGACAATATTTTTGAGAAACAATTTCTTTATTTTGGATTGATTTTGGATTAACTTCCATCAATAATAAAAAGAATGATATCTGATGATTAAATGACTTGCATTCCCTTAGTATTAAAATGATTACTATAATAATGATAAAAATAATGATGATGTATATTACTCGTAAGTATTAATTCCGATAGTGTCAACAAAATGTATTTGTTTGAGAGTTTGAATGTCAGAATAGACAGCTTCTGCATTTTCCATAGTGCTTCCCCTTTTAGAACTCACTAGACTCACGTGAGTATTCATCAAACTATTAATCAAACAGCTTTTTCCCACATTCTACTCTCCCACTAAACATACCTTCATGAATTTCTGCTTTTTAATCTAATCAATTGTTAATCCATTAAATTATATATCTTCTTCCAAAGGAAATAATACTTAAGGATCTTCCAATATATTTATACTCACTTTCCCATATTCTGTTAAGTTATCTACTTTTACATCTCTTTTTATTATTTTTGTTGTAGGATTATTTAAATCTACTTTTTAATATTAAATTGGTTTTGAATAATTTTTCAAGAATGTTTCATCACCTTTTATATTTATATCTTTATTCATATTTATGTTGCTTAATAACATATTTTTATGGTTTGTTTTTAATAGTGCTTATTGATAATTTTTATTCTTTTCTAATTTATTTTTATCATTTACATCTAGTCCTAACGCTTTAAGTTATCTATTTTTAGTTGAAAATCTTTATATTATTCTTAATGACATCTTCATATATATAAAAATATTAATATAATATTATAAAATATATTATAATTAAATTAAATTTTTATTTTTGATAATAAATAATTTTTTAAAATTTTATAAATATTTTAAATATTTAATTACTTAAAAAATTATCTAAAAAATATTTGTTTTAAAATATAAATGAAATAATAAATAAAAAAATTATATATAAAAATATATGTAATTATAAATAAATAATAATAAAATGATTTTGATAATATAATAAAAATAACTTTTAATATAAAAACATTTTTAATATATTAATTAATATAATAATTTGAATGGAAGACTATACAAGTTTATTATAAACTTCTTATCTTCCGTCATCATCAGTACATTAATTATAGGAATAAAGAGTGTAAAAAGAAATGGAAATTGAAATAAACAACATAATGAGAAAAAATAAAAACAAGAATTAAAATAATGTAATAAATCCAAACAGTATAAAAGATAAACAGAATATAATTCAAATGATGCAAGAAAATTATAGCCAATTTCAGCAAAAAAGTTAAGTAATTTAATGGGCTGATAACTTTGAATTCTATCCAATCAAATTAGATGGATTGAATAGTTTATTATTATAAGACAATAAGAAATTTGAAGACTTAATGGAAATACTTAAAAGTTACAATTCTGATCTAGCCAATTACCAGCAAATTAAATAGCAGGAATAAGAAGATCTCACCAAAGATTTTATCAAAATAGAAATTGATAATGATAATAACTATTTTAACAAAATAAAAGAAAACAATCAATAAGATGAATTAGATATATTAAATTAATAAGAATAAGGAAAAAATTAGGAAGTAGAAAATAAATTTAATTAAGAATTAGAATTAGCAAATAAGAGAAAAAAATATTTAGGTTAAAGTTATAAAACAATAAAACATGATTTCTAAACGAGAAAATTGAGAAATGGACCATGGAGAAGCAAATTTTGTATAAAACTAAAATAATTAATGAGTAAGATTATTCAGATAAATTATGATTAAGTGTTACAATAGAGCATATTAGAGTATGTGCATTAATGGGCAAAGAGTTAACTTATATAATTTGATTCAGATATAAAAGAAATAAAGTAAAAGAAGTAGAACTAAAGTGTAGAATAATAATAACATTAAAGTTAGTCTAATCTGATGAATAGACATTAGAATCAAAGCAAGTCGAAGAGAAGTAGGAGCAATACTAGTAGCAAGAGGAGTAGAGATGAATCATTATCTCATTAGGATAAGTATGATGTTAAAAGTGTTATCAGTAAAACTCTTAATACTGTTACTTTCAAAATTGATGAAAATGATAAAGGATTAAAGTCATCTGCCAGTTTCAACACTCTGAAGGGAAAATAATAGTAGAAGTATTAATAGTAATAATAATAGTAATAATATTAGTAATAGTAATAATAGTAGTATTAATAGTAGAATTAATAAACGTATAAGTAAGGAACAACATGAGAATTATAACAAATAGAAATGTCTTAGATTGATACGAAAGAAACAGATATTATAAATGATAATGAGGCTTATCACTTGCGATAATTTGTGATTAGAAGTAGGCCAGTATCTTCAGTTTTGACAGCAGCAAGGGATAACTTCTGGGAAGAGTATTAAAGAATATGGCCAACTAAGAAGGAAGATGATCAGAATGATTAAAAAACTGTTTCTAATTCAAAGAATAACAAATCATCCTCTACCAGACCCTAGACAGTCAAAAATAATCAGAAAAAACTCAATGAGGATAAGAAGACTGTCAAAAAGAGTAAAAAGAGACCATAAACAGGAGTATTTGTAAAACCCAAAATAAATCTTGATTGGGATTAGAAACCATTAAGCAACATCAAAGAGGAGGAAATGAATTTATAAAAAGAGAAGGAAAAATAATTATAATATCAATAATTATAATAAGAAAAAAATATTATAGAAGAAGATGAGGAATAGGAAGATTAAAGTGAATATACGATTGGAAGCGTAGAAGATAGCAATTATAGTTATGAATACTTAGAAATGCCAACTTAATAGGTAGAGAATCTTATGAAGGATTACAAATTAAATAAAAGAACATTACATAATGAGTTCTATCCTCCGAAGATGAGATTGAATTATTATGATAGAAAATAGTTGATAGAGGAGAAAGAGGAATTCTAGAAGGAATAAATATGAATTATTAAGGAAAAAGAGAGGGATGAGAATGCTATGACAAGTATGTTAAGGAAGGAAATGTTAGAAGAGTGGAAGTATGTCTTTAATAAAGAAGTCTTAGAAGATGATGAAAAAGAGAGAATGGAGTTTGAATTGAGGTAGAAAATTAAGAAATGTAAAAAGAAAAAAAAGAAAAGGAAGAAGAAAGTTGCTAAAAAGAAGGAAAAGAAGGAACCTCCAAGTCTTAAACCAGATTATCTTCCATTTTAAGTTGAGAATCAGTATTTCAATCAAAATAAGCAAATAATAACATAATAAACATAATTTTAAGAATAAAGTAACTTTAATCAGTATAAGGCAAAGGATGATAATTGGGAAATGAGGATGAAGTAAAGATGGTTAAAAAATAGGTATATCATTATATTATCATACATTATCATAATATATAATATTATAATTTCATAATTAAAATATAATAGGCATTAGTATTTATAAGATAAGAAGTTGGATTAAGAAGTTATAGATAAAATGAATATGTGGAAAGAAAATAAAAGAATTAGAAATGAAGAATTATAAAGAAAATTAGAAAATAATTATATGGCAAGTTAGTTTTAACTCTGCTAATTTTAAAGGAATAAAGTGATAAATCCAGAAAATAATAAGGAATTTATTATGGAAAATTTATCATAATCTGATGAAGATAAAGGGTTTGGAAATCATAAGCATGAAGATTAAATTAATATGGAAAATTAAATCAAGGAGGAGGATGAAAGTGAAGATTAAAATTAAGATGAGTAATAAGATAATAACAATCTTATAAATAGTAATTATAATATTAATTTTATTCATATTTTATTAATAAATAAAGAATATTAATATATAATTAGAAGAAAATAATGAAAACTTAACTGAAAAAAACTAATAATTTAAAGAAAATTAATCTGAAAATAAGAGCAAATTGTAAAGTTAAAATAGTATGCAAATAAATAAATAATAAACATTAGGTATATCTTATGAAAATAAATTAAAATAAGGTGAAAATTCATACATTTAGAAAAAGTTTAATGAATTAGAGTTCCGATAATATAATTAATAACTATAAAATGTACGTAAATTCAATGAGAAAGTATTTAAAAATATCGTTCAAGAAGTTGATTATAATCCTACGAAAGATGAAATGTTTGGAATATATGGTAGAAAAGAGTACAGTATGAAATACAATCATAATATAATGCAAAGACCAATGAGTGCAATTCTTAATTATCAAAATCATAAACAGTATTAATAACAATAGATTTAGGAAATCAATAAGCTTAAAGACAGAATGGCATCAGTATTATTTATAATTTAATTAAAGGATTAAGTCAAATTTCCAGTCAAAAAATTAATTTAAGCTTTAGTTATCCCTGAATCTGATAACAATTTAAACTGTGCAAAATTACCTGAAGGTCCTTTTGGTTTAATGAGGAATCCATATTTCCAAAGTAAAAAGAAGAAAAAGAAGGGTAAAAGCAAAAAAAAAAGTTGATTTTTTTATAAATATCATTTTATCATTATTTTATTATCATTTTATATTATTTTTAAATGTATTCATAATAAATCAAATAGTATCAAGAAGAAATCTAATATTAATAATAAATCATTAAGCAAAAATAATTAATTGTTTAATCATTATTGTATTAAAAGCAAATTTTTTCAGCTGATTATAACTTTGATGAGTATAATATTAATGATATCTAATAAATGCAAAAACTTAATGAAGAAAAATAGAATAAAGAGCTTATATTTTATCAATAAACAAATACTGAATTATAAAAAATAATTAATGAAAAAGTAATTAATAAATTTAAATTTAAAAGTAATAATAATTGAAAATAATTATCGAAAAAAAGGAAGAATATTTAAAATTAAAAGAAAAATATAAAATGTTTAAAGAATAAAAATAAAAAGAGGAAAGCAAAAAGATCTATTATTCAAATGAGCCTGAAAATTTATCTTAAAGTGTTTACAAAGAGAGTGATAAAGTTAAAAATTTAAAAGATTTCTTTTTCACAATTGAATATAGTTTTTTTCCTTAAATTAATAAATACAATTCAAAGCAACAAGAAGAAATCTAAAAATAATTAAAATCTATTCAATTATTTTAATTCGATTAAAAAATTAAAAATGATTTAATTAATTTCTAAAAACAATAATTAAATTCTATTGAAAATAATTATAAAAATTTCTAAATAAAATTAGAAAATTATTTTTAATACTTTAATAATAAATTAAAATTGAATTAAATTGAAGATATTAATATAGAGGAGATTAAAAAATAATCAAATGAATTTAAATAAAAAATATAAGATAAAGGTATTAAATTACTAAAATAATTTAGAAAAGGAAATAACAGATTTGCAAATAATATTTAATGAAGAATCTTAGGGTGTAAGATAAAAATGGTCAGAAATTTAATAATAGTATATATAAATGTAAAAACTTAAGAATGACTACTTTTAAAGTGAAAAAGTAAATAAGAGCAATAAATGAATTATATAAGTTAATTATAGTAAAACTAAATGTATAATAAATAATAAAGATATAATGATAATAATAATAAAATATTGATAAATTATGGAAAATTATTAATTAAATATTAATGGTGATGAATATATTATAATAATTTCAATAATAAATCAAGCAAGTTCATCTTTCCAAATATTACAGTTGTTGTCTTTACTGCCAGTAATGATTATTTCTCCTTCATAGTTGAACTAGCAACTAAATATTTCATCAGTATGTCCCTACAAAATTTACAACATTTCACCAGTTTCTGCATCCCATAACCTTGCGGTACCATCTGCACCTGCTGTTAAGATTTTAGTACCTTAAGGGTTGAATAGAGCTTTGCTTATTTCTCCTTCATGACCTAAATTATTAATACATTAATATATTGATAAAATTTTATATATAAATTTTAAAATAATAAAATAATAAAATAATATTATATGATAATATGAAAATATGATAATATGATAATATGATAATATGATAATATGATAATATGATAATATGATAATATGATAATATGATAATATGATAATATGATAATATGATAATATGATAATATGATATTACCTGATAATACAGCCATACAGATTCCATTACCTACATTGTACAATCTAGCAGTGCCATCAGCACTTGCAGTAACAAGTCTGGTTCCTGTACTGTTAAAACATATATCTAATACTTCATTAGTATGTCCAATCAAAGTGTCTATACATTATCCATCATCTACACTCCATATTTTCACTGTCTTATCAATACTTGCTGTTGCAATAAATTCTCCAGTAAACTCAAATAGAGCAGTAGATATTTCCCCTATATTATAATAATAATGATAATAATAGTAATGATAATGATAATAATAATGATAATACCTTCATGCTAATTTAATACAAATAAACACTTTCCATTCTGAGTATCCCAAACCCTAGCTGTGAAATCAAAACTTCCAGTAACTAACTTATCTCCATCTGAGTTGAAAGAGAGACTAACAATTTCTCCTGTATGTCCCTTTAACCTACTAATTTAAACTCCTGAACTGACATCCCATAAAATAGCAGTCTAATCCATACTTCCAGTAGCTAGCATATAACCTTAAGGCTCAAACGATAAACATACAATTTCATAATCATGTCCTTTTAAAGTGCTTAGACACTCTCCAGTATTACTATCCCATATTTTAGCAGTCCTGTCAAATGAACCTGTAGCAATTCTATCTCCAAAAGGATTGTTAAATGCTATACAATATACTACATTCTAATGACCTTCCAATGTAAACATCTCTTATCCTGTTGATGTTTCCCACATTTTACACGTTCTGTCATAAGAACCTGTTATGAAGTAATCACCATTTTTATTGAAAGCACAATTTGTCAAAGGAAGGATATGTCCTTTAAGTTATTTATATAAAGAAAATTTCTATTTCTTTTTTGATACTATTTTTTCGATAAGTTTATAGATTAATCCTTTTAATGCGTCTTTTTTTGAATTATTTATTATTGGTTCTTCTTTTATAATTTCCTCCACTAGTTCATCTACATTTGTTCTATTATTATCATATATTATAAAATTTAATTACTCTTCTGATAGGTTTAGTAAGTCTATTGATTTAGTTTCCATTTGACCGTTTGTTCTCACATATTCCAATATTATACCTGGAGGATAGTATCTTAATAAAAACCTTTTCAATTTCATTTCTTATTTAAATATTATAAAATATGTATTTAAAGTTTATTTTATATTAATCTTATATGATATAATAATCATCATTATAATAATCAAATTTTCTTTTATTTAGCTTTAAAACAAGATTTGATAATTACTGGTAGTATAAAAAAGAGAGAAAGTGCAAACAACTTCATAATAATTTTAAATAATAATGATATGATTAATAATGGTTAAAATTATATATATAAATCTAATATTAATAATGTTAGTATTAATAATATTGATGATAATAATAATGTTAATAATAATAATTATTAAAATAATGATAATTATAATAATGATGATAATATTTATTTCAGAGATAATAAAAATGATAATAAATAATAATAATAATGATGTATATTATATATATTATAAAATATAATTACAAAGATGTAACTATCTTTGTCAAGAATTTGGTTGGTGTGAGTGAGTTTAGAGATAATTAAGCCAGCATTACAAGCTATGAAGTTCCAAGGAGCAATACCAATGAAATAACTAGAGGCAAAGTAAGTGAGGGAAATATCTAAATGAGGGAAAGACACGTTCATTAGCCACATAGGACTCGCAGGGAATATTCGACTTGATGTTAAAAAGAAAAACAGTTCCTTTTTATTCTCCTTCACCATTTCTCTTATCTATTCTAATTTATTCTTAAATCGAGTTTCTAGCACATTCTTCAAGAAATATTTAGAGAGCAGGTAGCAAAAAGATGCTCCTATCACGTTGCACTTTTATTAATTATTATGATTAATTTTTATAAATTATTATTTATATTAATTATTATCATTCATATTTGTTCATTATTATTCGTTATTATTTATTATTATTTATTATTATAAGCATTTATTTTTATAAATATTACACTTAGACAAGTAATAAAACCAACTTTGATTCCGAATAGTGCTCCTCCTAAAAGGTTGAAAATTATAGAGCCTGGTACACACCAGGTTTAAAGACTAAAGTTAGAAATATTTATTACAATAGAATAGAACTTATATGGAATAAAAGAAGTGTTGAATAGTTTTGGTTTAGTTCTTGTCTTAATAGGCTTGCTAGTTGTTGGGCTTTTTCTAAAGTATTGGGCCATCCAATTAAGTTAAATCTTTTATTTTTTTAATTTATTATTACGATGGAACTTTTATTGATAAGTAATATATCACGGATAGTTAGTATAATAAAGTTATTAAAAATATTAAAGGAATCCACTTTATTGAATACATTTATTATTTATATTTATATATTAAACTTTTTATTTTTTATATTTTTATATATTAATTAATTTCTATAATGATATTTTAAAATTGATATAAAATTATTTATATTTTAAAATTATATTTTTTATTGGAATTATCATTATAATCTCTTATCACATTATGTCCTTTTTAGTTTAGTAAAATAATAATAGAAAAAATTTAATAGAATAAAAATTAAATATTTTAGTAGTATAAATTATTTTAAATAAGTATAAATTTAGTATATTTATAAAGAATATAAAAATTAGGAATTTTAATATAATAATAAAGAATTTGAGATTTTATTAAAAATAAAAATTCTATTAATTATTGTTAATATTTTATAAGTAATGATTATTTAAAAATAATATGATATAAAAATAATTAAATATATATTTAATTTTATTTTTATAATAATTAAAATAATTGTAATTATAAAATACTTTATATTGTTTTATAGATCATATTATATCAGAATTATTAATAGAAAAAATCTGATTAATAAGATAAAAAAATGAAAAAATAGTAAAATAATATAAAAAAATAAAAATAAAAACTAAAAAAAAACTAAGATAATTTAAGTAATATTAATAGGAATTTAAAAAATTAAAATGAAAATAATAATCAAAATTAATAATATAAAAGCCACATTATAAATTATGAATCTCTTTATTTTTTAAAAAATTTATAGAAATAAATTGACTAACAAAAATAATTTTCAATAAACTATATATAATTTCCTTTATATTTTAGTTTAAAAATTATAGTTTAAAAACTAATAATGAATATAAATGAAATATATCATTTGGGATATTTTTTATTTAATATATTAGAAGTAGAGATAGTAAATCTATCTTCAAGCATTTTTGTGAAGGAATAAGAAAGCAGTTTAATGTTTGATAATTAAAAAGACAAAAAATAATTTAATTAATTTGTTTAGTTAATTTTTATTGGCTTTTATACTAAATAATATTTGAACGAAAATGATCAAATCAATATTTATCATTAGAATTTTTACTTGGATTATAATAAATTTAAAAAAGAATACGATCACTGGACAAAAGCAAATTTATAATATCTAATATATAATCCAGTGAAATACAATAATTTTATGAAAACTAAAACATATGATTAAAATTTTGACTTTGATGAAGTGAAGGATTATAATTATATGGTAAACTAAATATTAGATATGAGTTCTAGTAATAATCAAAAATAAGATTAAAAATAATCAGAAACGAATGATGAA
>Ga0315908_10001855_pt1 | contig 15760 bp, 7 predicted proteins | sample LakEriMetagenome_12_FD_203520 | JGI IMG/M metagenome (GOLD analysis project Ga0315908, IMG submission 203520) | Freshwater fungal communities from buoy surface, Lake Erie, Ohio, United States - Buoy 4 MA124 | ecosystem: Environmental > Aquatic > Freshwater > Lake > Lake biofilm | place: USA... | reverse complement strand
ACCTAAAGTAATTAATTTTAAAAGTATTAGAAATAAACTTTTTAAAATGTATTTATTTTAAAATAATAAAATAGTCTTTAAAAAATCAATCTTCATAGTTTAAAAAAGATTTAGCAAAAAAAATCAATTAGGTAATAAATAAATAAAATATAAATAGTTTTAAATTTAAAATTGTGAAAATAAATTATTAAATAATTATCAAATTAAAAGTTTAAATAAAAAAAAAATGGATGTAAATAATTTTAATGTATAAAATACAATAAATCTGATATAAATTGACCTAAACAAAAAAGTATAGTCCAATTTATCGACTTAATAATAAATAAAACACCAAATATCATAAAATAATTTTAAAAAATTAAAAAATAAAAATGTAAGTTTAAGAAAAAATTTAATTTAATTAATAAAATAATAATAATAAAGTTACATTTAATTTATTTCCTAAAAATAAAAAAGACAGACCCAAAATAATTATTAAAGTAAATATTTAAAAATTATTTTTCATTAAATATTAAAGATATTGATAATCTAAGAAAAGTAATATATTAAGATTTAAAAAATAAAAAAACGGAAAAAAAAAAAGATAAATTGAATAAAAAAAAAGAAACGATAATAAACGAAAATTAATCTTAAATTTCAAACTTAAATAAAGTAAACATGTCTATAGATTCAGGATTTAATAAAGAGTTAATAGATTATGTTAAATACTTTAATATTTAGGAATAATTTAATAAATGTAAAATAGATTAAAAAAATAGTCTTTCTATTAGTAAATGTAATTAAGAAGAAGACGAAGAAATAATTCAGAACATCAAAAAATAAAATTCACTTAATATTTCAGAATATTTGTCATCTCCCACTCTAAAATAGTAAACTTTATATTATATTTTAGCTATTTTAACAATTCTAATGATTAAAATATAAGTAAATCCTTCAAAAAATATTAATAAATTAATAAAAAAAATTATTAAAATATGTTATTAAATAAATAAATATCTAATTAATAAGGTAAAATTTATTAAAAATAAATAAAATTAAATTATTAAGAAATTTTATAAAAAAGATCTAAATCTTCTACAAAATAAATATAAAATTAAAAGTGAGTTAAAAATAATTCTGAAGGGAAAATAAAAAAATTGTAAAAATAATAATTAAATATAAAATAAAAATTAAAAAAAAAAAATTATGAAATGAATTTTAGTTTAGAACTTAAATAATTAATAAATAAATAAAATAAATAGACTTTCTAAAATTATTTAATATAAAAATAATTAAATAAATGATTTTTATATTATAAAAAGAATTCTTATTTATATGATAGATAAAGATAATATAAACTACTAATTTCATTAAGGTAATTCTTAAGAATCATCATAATTAGCCTGAAAATTAAGCTGTTTAGTTTTAGTAATTTGATAAATTACTGAAGTTATTACAATGGCCACGACCTAAAATATAATTGTTTAATTACTTTTACAAAAAGAAGAAGGAAACTCATAAAAACTGTGAATCTTTAAAGATGCATTTAAATGCTGTAATTATATAATATTATTTGATTTTATCCTGAATCAGGACCATTCCACCAAGGATTTGTAAAAATGCACAACCAAACAATATCACTTATTATAGAAAATATTGATAAAATAATTATCATCAATATTTTTCTGTAATCCATAATTTCTCCATAGAAGTAAAATAACGAGTAAGATACTAAAATAAACTTATTTTTTTTTTATTATTTATAATAATAAATATATTAATTTTAATATAATTTTTATTATTAGTTTGATAATTAAATTAATTGATTTGATTTGATAAAAACATAATAATAATTACATCTAAAAATACAGTCCTAGCAAAATTTACTAACATATTTATAAATAACCAGGATAAAAAGATTATAATGAAATATTGATGCATTTATTAATGTTTTTCAGATACTAAAAATAAATGAAAATATGATACTTTTGGAGTTAAATTTATTTTAAGGAAATAAAACTGCAATAATATCATCCTTGTGTTAATAAAATATATTATGATGCTTCAAATCATGTTAAGATTAGATATTTTAATAGTTATTATGATTGTTATTAAAAAAAGGTTCTTTTAATAGATAAAGATCATTCTAATACTCTTGAAGATCAGTTTTAATTTTTTCTAATTATATCTAATATTCATCAACCTTAAACTGACTGTTATTGATATTCTAAACCTGTAGTTGCTTTAATTGGAAAGAACTATTAAGTTTGATTTCACTCTTATCTCCATTTAAATCATATAAATCAAGTTCTTCATTATGAATCTAAAAATCTTGAATCACTCCGATTGCAAACATTGTATTAGCAATTATATTTCCTAAATTATCTACTAAATATATAATCACATCTCCTGTATTATCATACTTCTGACTATTTATTTAATATAAATATAAATACATAGTTAATATTTCATTCCATCTACAATAACCTTATTAGACTTTTTTGTGAGTTGTCTTTAAGATTTGATCTTAATAATTAATTTAAATTTTCAAAATGGTATTGATTCCATAAGTCTAAATATCAATATTACAACTCTCAACTAGGACCTCTAATTACTGATAAGGTTGTAATTACTATGATTATTATTGTTAAAATAGTGAGGGTTTATCTATAAGATATTGAAGAGCTTGCTTTTCTTTAAGAATACACTGCTCAAGATTATCTTCAGCGATGAAGAAGTATTCAATAAATTAATTAGGAGTGGAGGTAGCAGACATTCCATATAAATGTTATTACTTCATTCTTTGCCAAATCTGCTCGAATATCACCCAATCAAATTCCTTACCTGAAAGTTTGTTACTGATTATTTAATGCAGTTATTCTGAGCTTAATTGTTAATCTAAACCCACATTTTAATTCTCAAAGAAATCTATCATCACTTTCATCTTCTATTCTTAGTTTTTCCTTATCATTTCCATAATTATATTTATTGTTAATTCTCTGTATAGTCAATTAAAATATAAAATGGGTAGGAAAAAAATCAAAATAGAGCCTATTACCAATGAGTATATCAGAAGAGTAAATATCATCTTTTATATTCAAGACTACCTTTAATAAACGAAAGGATGGAATTCTCAAAAAAGTTGCTGAGTTGTCTATGCTCTGTGAGGTTAATATTCATCTTGTTATTACAAATCTTGAAGGGGGTCTGATCATCTTTGAAAACAAATTCAATCAATTTAATATTGACTAATCACAAAATTTTATATCTCTTTTAAACTATTAAAATGATTGTAAAATTTTTTCATTAAAAGATTATCCTAATTTCTATAATAAAAAAACTTACAATAAAGTTGTTAAAAAAAGTGATAAATCATTAGATTAATTAAATTAATCTAGCAAATCTTTAATAAATTAAAATTCGTTAAAAAATTAAGATGATTAAAAAAAAGATAAGGATACTGTTATTAAAAAATTAAAATAAAATGAAAATAATGAGACTAAAGAAATGGAAAATTTAGATTTTTAAAATAAAAAATAAAATATTTAATAAAATTTTAAGAATAAATTATAGATAAATATACCTAAAGATAATGAAAATATAAAAAACCATATGAAAGTACATACTTTTATATTAAATTTAGATTATAAAAATTATTAATTAAAATTAAGATTTCATTTAACCTAATTTTCAAAATTATTAATAACAGTCTTAAATAATAGGACAATAAAATTATCAAAACAATACGATAAACTAAAATTTAATAAATAATAATATAATAAATAACACTACTTTAGCTAATTAGATATTTAATTTTCAAAGTAATTTGATTAATACAAACTCAGCATTTAAAGTATTTAAGTCTCCGATTATTTCTTAAAGATAAATCTTACCTACAAATGATTATTTTGATGAATCTGATAATTAATCTGTATTTAATTTTAGTTATTTTTTAGTATTTTAACATATTTCAAAGTAATCCTTAATCAAACAGATCATAAAATCCTTAATGAATTAAATAATTTCGATTGGCAATTAAATATTATATTTTTACATTATAATCTAATATAAAATATATGTATTAAAAATAAGAAAATAGATTAACTTTAGAATAGTCTTTGCTAAATAAAGAAAAAAAAAACTAAAATTCATATTTTAATAAGTCCAAATCTAAAGAATAGAAAAATAAAATTAAAGTAATTGATAAACATACTTTATTAAATTCATAATACTAAAAAAATAGATTATATGAAAAGTATTTATTTATACTAATTTTAAGTGTTTTATATTTGGATTCCTTTTTTTTTTGGAAAAAATCAAGCATTTATAAGAAAATAATTGTTTTTTTATTAAATTTACTTAGTGTTTTATTATATTTATTTTTTCAATATCAAAAATCCACAAATCCATAAGAACTAATATTCATGAAATTTTGTTATTGTAATTAAATATAAATAATAAAAAGTATTGTTTATTATTATCAATTTGCTGACTGATTTAATATTTTATAAATTTAGAACTAGAAATTTTAAGAGAAGACCAGTTATAAAGAATTTAGTTATAATTGGAATTCTTTTTATACTATTTATCTTATAACTGGTTGATAAGATATAATAAGATAAAAGAGCATAAGAAATAATTCAAGTAACATTTGAATTTTTCTTATGTTTAAGAATTTCTAATTTAACTAATATAATAGTTATTTATTATAACAGATTTTAATATAATGAATATATTTCATTGGATTTTTAAAAATCAATTGACGATTATTAAAAATTAATAAATTCTGTGATATAATTTTTCAATAATTTAATGATTAATGGAGCTATATTAGTATGTTTAGATTGTTATTTTAATTATGATTTATTTTATCCCTTTTCAAAGGAAAGTAATTTATATACATTATTAAGTTGAATATATCAATTTAATATGATTATAATTAAAATATATATATTAATAAATTTAGACAAATTGAAATTTCATGATACAATATACTTTCAATTAATAACAATGACTACTTTAGGATATGGAGATATGTTTCCTATAAACATTTATTCAAGAATTATTTGTGTTTTTTACATTCTTTACTTTACTTATGTTTTTACTCAATTTGTTAATATAATAATTGTAGCTTAAATAAATAGAAAAATGTAGATTCCCAAAGTAAGGAGAATCAAAAAGCACACTATAATTATAGGAAATTTATTGGATAATCATACTTTAACAGAATAATTTCTAAACGGAATTTTCGCTAACAATTTTTGCCATTAAAAAAAACAATAGAGATCAAGACTAGTTTTTATTCATTAATCTTCTAACACTAACATTTCCTAATTTTTGGATATAACATATTTAAAAACTTATAAGAATATTAAGGATATTTTTGTACTTAATTAAAATTTAGCAAACTATAATTGGATGAACGACTCAAATATTGAATAATCGAAATATTTGATGGCTCTTTACTTTCATAATAGAAAAAAATCAGATCTAGAAAATTTAGAAATGCAAAGAAATATCACAAATGTTCTTGCCTATATAAGAAATTATTATCCTAAAGTGAAAGTAATCTTTATATTTAATTAAATAATTAGATTTACTGTACAATTTAATCAACTTATATAGAAAAACAACTCATTCATTTTAGCAAAGAAGAAGATTATTAATAGTAATAAGAACTTGAACTTCAAGTAGATTTTTAAGTTCAAAGATAAATACAAAGTATTTTTAAGCTATAATATAGTTCATGCAATTAACTAAGGAAAAATATATTTTCATTAGCACTTGTCAATGATGGATGTATATCCTTATTCTACAAATTAATAAAAAATTAGCATACTTTATATAAACAATTCGAAAATGACCTAAATAGTTATGATATAGAATAAAAATTCAAAGAAATTTTATTATAATAAACTAAAAGTTATTAATAGTTTTTATTTTTTGTAAAAATATCATAAAATTTTATAGGAATAAAAGTAAGTTAAATAAATAAGATATTATATATTCTGAACAATCAAAATAAATATCTAATAAAAATTCTAAAGAAAAACAATTATCTTCAAAATCCATGTATTATTTTAGGAGTAAGAAGAAAAATAACTACGTCAAATACAACTAAGTATATTGAATTAATAAATCCTTAAGATTATGAATTAGCAGATTAAGATAGATGTTTTGTATTAGCCAATAGTAAACAAGTAGTTGATTATTTGAAGAATATTAAATTATCAGAAATTCAAAATGCTATTAAATAGATAAGTTAAAAAGAGTAGAAAAATAATAACGAACATATCAACACTAAAATTTAAGAAATATTTTAATAAAAAAATAATGAAATTATAAATAATTTGAAATAAATTTAGTAATAGAATGGTGATAATTATAGCACAATTCATTTTTTGGATTTATTCAAATACTAAGAAATAAAAGATGAGATAAAAAATTATCAGAATAACTTACAATAAGATTTAGTTTATTATGAAGAATCAAAGGAATTATTAAGGGAATTAAAAAATCTTAAAGATCATTTCATAATAATAGGACTAGATATATCTCTTTACAAAAAATTCATAATGCAATTTAATTTAGTGACTCAAAAACCTTTGCTTTTTGTTGGTGATCAAATTCTAAGATAAGAATTATTATAATCTTTATTAAAAAAATAGAAGAACTATAGTTATGATTTAAAGAACATATTTTTAATAAGAGGAGACTTTCTGTTAAAAAAGTACTTAAAAAAACTGAAAATTGAGAATTGTAGTAAAGTAGTTTTATTTTCAAAAGCTTAAGACAATTAGGATGAAGATCTGCAAGTTTAATAATTCTATAGGACTATAAGGCAAAATTATCCAAAAGCGAATATAATATTCGAATTAAAAAAGGACAACACGATGAAATTATTAGATCAGAAAGCTTTATAATCCAATATTCCTTTATGTTTTTGGCCTCATAACATTTAAGGAAACGTCTACTTTACAAATTAGATTCTGTGTTTTATGATGAACTCCACTTATTACAATACAGGATCATTGATTAATTAGCTTGTCAATATTTAATACAGTTATTAAGCTGTTCAAACTATTAATGATTATAATTTCAGCACAAATTCTATTTTTAATAGTTTTATTATTGATTAACAATTGAAGGATTATTTTATTAATTATGGAAATCTCCAGTATTATCTTCTTAATTTGAATGATTAGGTTCTTATGTTAGGATTGATGCGATAGAATTCTTAATAGAATCCTGAAAACAACCAAAATGATAATTAAAATGAAGTAAAACTAAACAATGATGATTAGATTAGTAATATTAGTTAAGTTATTAGTGATCAAAGTGAAGAAATTTAAAATAAAGATCAAGAAAATGTTTAGGATTAATAATAAGATAATAATATAATAAATATAAATAATAATGTTAATAATTAGTAAATTAATGAATTTATAGATTTATTCAATTATTAATGTAATTAAGTTGTTCTAAATCCATAGTATGATTATGAATTATAAGCAGGAGATAGAATTTATGTAATTGGTATAGCTGATTTCTAAAATTTACTAAACTTTTCTATTAATAAATAAAGGTAATTAATAAAAATAATATATATAATAGTATAAAAAAAAGAAAAACCCAATCTTTTATACTAGATTAAGATTAAATAAACAACAATATATTAGAACAGCTGAAACAGAATTACAATAAAAAAGAACATCTATTATAATACTTGATGAAGTTAAATAAAACATTACAAGAAGATGTTTAAGAGTGAAAGAGTATATAAATATGGAAATATAATAATTTCATTTTTTATTATTTTTAATTTTTAAATTGGAATCTAAAATATGATTGATGATAGATTTGGGTTGATAGAATTGACTTGATGAATTAAACATACTAGGCTATCCACGAACATCTGGAATATTAAATTCATCATAATTGCTATAATGTCTAGAATGATCCTTTCCCTTTTCTTTATCATAATTTATTCCTCGAATATGAAGAATCTATTTAGCCTCCTCATTATTAAGTTAAGCTGCTTTTATAAAATATGTTATGGCCTCATCTTAGTCTTGTTAAACATACTTTCCCTTTATAATTATTAATTATATTGATAATATATTAATGATAATTATAATAATAATAATATAATCATAATTATTTTAAAGATAATTTAAATAATAATAATAATGATAAAGCTAATAATAAATATTATTATGGAAAAAAGCAGATAATATAAATACCTACTAATACATTAATCCTATGTTAAGAAATCCTTTATGATCACCTTAATTAGCAGCCTTTGTGTAATACTCGAATGCTTTCTAATAATTTTACTCAATAAAATCATAATATCCTTCTTCATAAATACTTCCCAAGTTAATCATTGCCTCAGTATTACCAGATTGAGAAGCTTCGTTATAATATTAAAATGCTTTGTTTACATCCTAAAATTCTACTCCAATTCCACTATACAAAAAGTCAGCCATTTTTATTTTTGCTTCCACTAATCCTAAATCACTAGCTTTTTTATATTTTTACATTGCTATTTTATAATCTTTTGTCACTCCTAACCCATTTTCATACAGAAATCCTAAATAATAATAAGCTTCCTTCTTTTCTTCGTGGTTTAATATTTCCAGTAAATAATTGTAACCTAAATAATGATTAATTTATCAAAATTTACTTCTTATATACTCGTAATCAGTATGTTCATTTGGAGTTCTCATTATTAAATAATAGATTGTTGCTAACTTAGCATCTACATCTCCTTTAATAGCTGCCTATTATGTATTTATTATAATTATTTTATATTATATTTATATATATTATTTATATACTTATATAATATTATTACCTCTTAAAAGTAGGTCTAAGCTTTGTCTAAGTTTTTGACAACTCCTATTCCCCTTTCATAGCACATTCCTAAATTATAATCAGCTCTAGAATAACCTATTTAACTAGATGTTTCAAAATTCTTTATAGCTTTTCTTAAGAAGTCTCCTCTAGTTTTTTCAAGCTATTAATTTTTTATATAAAACTGTCCTAAATTATTTATTGCCTTAGGATTTTTTAGGGATTTGGATTATTGATAATAAATCAATGCTTTTTCCTAATCCTTTTCTAAAATAATATTGTTATTATCATCATATATTCCTTTATCAAACATTAATCCGATTTCAAATAAAGCATCACTATGATTTTATTCAGCTGCTTTTTCAAAACAAAGAATAGCTTTTTTGAGATAACTGTTATTTGTTTATTTGGACGTCTATGTATTTTGAGACTAATTAAGAATAAGACTGGGTTATTGTTAGATTTAGTTGAATAATTAAATAGAATCAGGATTGACTTCTCTTTTCTGAATTATATTTCCCAAACAAAACCAAGCATGAGCGTCTCCCTATTAAATGCTTTTTTCATAATAATTGACAGCCTTAGTGATGTTCTTAGGCAGAATGGTTCCTTCATAATAAAACTAAGCCAGACAATTTTAAGCAATAGTGTTGTAATTCAATGCTTCTTAGTTATAGATTTTTATTGACTCTTCTACATCCTTCACTCTGGCAAGTCCCAAGAGAAGTTCATGAGCTAATCTCAAATTGTCTTGCTTTTTTGATTCCATTACTGGCACATGCTAATGAATTATTTAAGGTTAAGGTTCGTAAGGCACTGTCTTTTCTAACACTTATCGCAACTATTCTCTTAATTGGTTTTTGTCATAAGAAGGAGCATGATGGATGTTCTTTTCTTGATATCCTTCCCTTGCATCTAGAAACAACATTTTCTTCCAGAAATATTTTATTTTTGACAATTTATGCATTTCTTTTTCGATCTCTATTTTGTGTTTTCCTCCACTACAACATGATGTATTTTCAAAGTTCATCATGTATTTATTTATTCGATCTATTTTTTATTGTGTTTTTGATATTATATCATTTAAAGACTAAGTCACTTTTACCGGAAAAGATTTTTTCTTTTCAGTAATATAATTACATGATTCTTATACTTTTCTTATTATATTTATCATTTCTTTCTTTTTTTCAGTTGAAAATTTAGAGCTCTTTTCAACTGTTTTTATTAAAGTTCTTGATGTTTATTCTATAAGTCCAATATTTTATAGGGCATTTTATATTGATTAAGATTAATCATTTTTTGTTTATTCAGTTTTATTTTTTGTTTACACTAATTCATTTACTTCTTAAAAAAATTAACTTACTTTTTCCATTATGCAGTTTTCTAAACTTATTTTTACCGCTTCTCTATTGTATTTTTCATTATTATTATTAAAGTTTATATTATTTTTCATTTTTGATTATTAAAAAGTTGTAGATGCCATTCGATATTAAATTTTAATATAATATTTAAATTTAAATTAAATATATAATTTATTAAATTAATTTTGAGTCTAAAAATGTATTTATTTTAGTTTGTATTAATTTTTTATTTTATAATAATAATATTAATATATATGCTTTATCAAAAAAAAGAAACCAGTGAGCGGTAAGTTAGTTTTAGAATTTTTTGGTGTGATAATTTAATTACTAATTTATTTTTATATTTATTTTTTATAATTAAATAAATATTAATTTTAAATATAATAAATTATTTCATTCAATTTTATTAAACTAAATATTAGTATATTATTTAATATTATTTTCTGATAAATTAAATTATGTATTTATTTATTATTAATGTATAAATTAAATCAATAATTAATATTCTATATTCAAATCAATTTAAAAATAAATCTTATTTTGATTATTAAAATATCTATTAAGTTTTTATTTTTATATATTTATTTGATTATTATATATAATTTTAAACATAAATTAATAATTAAATAAATATTTATTCTAATAATTATTTTGATAATAATCTATAAAAAAGTAAAAATAAAAATCTCATAAAAATTAATTGGTTTATAATCTAATTTCATATAACTATTATAATTAAATAAAAAAATATCAATAAAATTAATAAATTAAAATTATAATTAAAAAGAATACAAATATCAAAATAAGAATAAAATTATATTTAAATGTAATATTCAATCATAATTATCCGTTTTCAAATTTATAGAAAAATCCTTTTTTATCAACTAATTCTTGATAAGTTCCTTATTCAATGATTTTTCCAGCTGTAAACATATAAATGATATTAGAGTTTTTAATAGTGGAGATTCTATGTGCGATTGAAAGTGTGGTTTTATTTTACATAATAAGATCTAGAGATTATTAGACGATGTGTTCATTGTTATTATCAAGAGCACTGGTGGCTTCATCTAATAATAATATTTTTGGTTGCTTCAAAATGGCTCTAGCTATTGCTAACCTTTATTTTTGTCCTCCTGATATCTTCGAACCTTTAGTTCCCACCATTCTATCAAATCCTTTTAATTCTTCCTATTTTTCCTTATCTTGCTTTTATTTATCTTCATTATCTATTAATTCAAACTCATCATTTACTATAAACTCATATGCATTTGCTTGTTTAGTGGCTTCTTCAAGCTATTACTAATCTGCTTCAGTATTGAACTTGACATTAAATCTAACACTACCATTAAATAAAGCTGGCTCTTATGAAACTACTCCAAATAATGATCTTAATTAAATAAGATTATAATTCTTAATATTTTATCCATTAATAAAAATATCTCCTGATTATGGTTCGTAGAATCTTAATAATAAACTCATTATAGTTGATTTACCACAACCTGATGGTCCAACCATTGCTACCTTCTTCCCATCAGGAATGTGCATATTTAGATTTTAAAGTACATAGTTATCTCTTGAAGGATATTTAAAGAATACATTTTTAAAAATAATATCTGCTTTAAAAGTAGTAAAATCAATAGGAATAGTTTATTCTTCTAATAATTCTGATTCAGTAGGTAAGTCTATTATTTCAAAGATGCTTTTTGCTGCTACATAACTGATTCCAACATCAGGAATATAAAGACTAGCTTATCCTGCAGAAAAAGCAGCAAACATAATGCAATAAAGACTGCTAAATAGATCTTCCATAGTATTTAATTTTAGTTTCACAAACCAAGCTCCTGCATAAAAAACAACTGCATAAATAATGAACATGTTCATTTAAGAACACCCAAATGCCATTCCTGCAAAAAGCCCATTCTTATTGCATTGCTAAAGCGGATCCTGGATTTTCTTAATGAAAAGTCCTAGAATATGTTATTAATTACCAAAAGAAGAAACAGTTCTTATATTGGTAATAGATTCATTAATAATTTGTCCTGCTTCTTTGAAGAGTCCATCTGTCTTCTAACTAAAGCCTTAGGCTAACTTTCCATTTACCATTCCTGTGATAATCATCAAAGGACTTATTCCTAAAGCAATAAGAGTAATTCTCCAACTAGCACTAAAGGCCAAAATCATTCCAAGAATATAAGCACCTAAGACATTACACATAACTCCATAGATTTGACTAGAAATGCTATTGATGAGTTGACAATCTTAAGTCAATTTAGAAGTCAACTGACCTGGACTATTATGTTTTTTATCAAAAAAAGAAATGGGTTATTTCAATATCTTTTCCATAGCTGCCTTCCTCAGATTATCACTCACTTACTATCCAACTATATTGTGGCAGTAATAGCCTAATCCCTGAGTTATTAGAATTGAAACGGCAATTATTACTAGTTGTCCACAGATCCAGTTTGCCTTGCTTTAAAATTGAGGGTCGAAAGGACTACCCAATTGACTAATGAACTATCCTAATAATTTTCCCACTAAAGGCATAACTACTCCATATCCTATTGAAAGTAAACAACCAATATAAAAGAATATTCTCACTCCATCTTGATATTAAGTCAGTCTTGAATCTATCTATTTCTTCACATCTTTTGATACATCTACTTCCTTCTTTTTTTCTATTGACATTTCATCCACTTCCTCTTAAACTTATTTCTGCTTCAATTACACTAAATAAATCTCTTCATCTTATACTGTCATCGCATTATTTATTTTTTAATCTAACTTTTATTATTCCTCAATGTTAATTTTAACATTTTCCTCTTGAACTTCTTTTTAATTATAATCACTTTCTTTGCTTTAAAGTAAAACTAGACTCTTGTATTTGCCTTCCTAGTTGATTAATTATTAATGAGTGCCTTATTAGACAATTTTACCTTCATGAATAACAAATATCATGTCACTATTAATGATTGTACTAAGCCTATGAGCAATAGTTATAGTTGTTCTATTTTCAGCTATTTTATCAAGAGTCTACTAAATTAACATTTCATTCTATTTATCCAATGCACTCGTAGCTTCATCTAATAGCAATACAGAAGGATTCTTTAACATGGCTCTAGCAATAGCTATTCTCTGTTTCTAGCCCCCTGAAAACTATCCTCCTCCTATTCCTACAAAAGTGTCCAATTATTTCTCAGTCTTCTCTATAAATTCCCATGCATTAGCTTATTTTAAAGCTTCTATCATTTCCTCTTCAGTAGCATCTTCCTTTCCATATAATAGATTTTCTCTTATGGATGTTCCAAACAATACTGGCTCTTAACCTACATATCCCATTTGTTTCCTGACTGATTTTAGATTCAAGTCTTTTATATTCTTATTATCAATTAAGATTTCGCCTTATTGACAATCATAAAACCTCTCAATCAATTACATAACAGTGCTTTTTCCCTGACCACTCTCTGCAACTAAAGCATTCTTTTTATTGCTAATGAATTTAATATTAACATTATCAAGAATGGGTTTTTCTCTACCAGGATAACTAAAACTAACATTTTTAAGTTCAATATGACCTTGTAAATTTTCTACCTTTTGTTTAGTCTAATCATCTATAATTATTTTAGGTTATATTTTAGTCAATTCTATGTAATTTTACATGGAAATTCTTCCTTAAGTAATAGCCTTCATTGCTGGTCCAGCTTGACCTAGGGAAAAGCCTCCAATCATAATAGCAAAAAAAATAGTCATAACATCTCCCATCTAATATACCTTTTAAGTATTGTCATTGTATCTTTATTCTCCTACCAATCTGGATCCCCAATAGAAGGCGAGAGAATAATCCAAGAAAAGGAAAAAGAACATCATGGAGAGACCGAACCCTATTAAGAGTGCATATTTAGCAATCAATGACTTACTTTTGACAACAATCTCTTTATACCTCTAATGATTCCAAAGTTCACTACTTAATGCCTTTACAGTCCTAATATTAGTGATAACTTCTTCAGCTAAAGCTCCTCCTTCTGAATTAACGTCATTGATCTTAGTCTAACCTGTAGTCAATGCCCAGATCATAAGAATTACTCCTCCTCCTAGACAAGGTAGTGCTGAAACTAATACTATACTCATTTTCCATCCATATCCAAATCCTACTATTATTCCACCTATAAACATTGTCACAAACATTATCACTGCAGCAAATTTTTCTCCCACTGCATTCTAAAATTAAATTGTATCATCTGATATTTTACTTGAAATACTGTTTGGATTTATTGTATCATGCCATTCGATGTCTTAATTTAGTAATGCTTCAAAATACTTTATTCTTAACTTTATACTTTGTCTTGTTGCAGATATCATCCATGTCGAAAACATTAGAAATGATAATACCATTGTTCCTAATCCCACTAAGAAAAAGTAAAGTGAATATTATGAGGCTAATCGTAGAGTTTCGTCTCCTGAATTATAAGGAGAAAATGATTGAGCCATATTTCCAAATATTATTGTAAATGAAGGAAATACAAGTCCATTTAGAAAAGCTGCTAAAGTTCCGATTAATATTAGTATTTTATCTTGTTTATCCGCAAAAATAAAAAGTTCTGAATATTTGCATATTTTGTTCTATTCTTTTTTATCTGCTTAAACCGATTTCATCGTATCTAAATTATAATATATTATTTATAATATTGTAAAAGAATTAAATTATTCTTGATATTATATTTTTGATAATACGTTCTTAATAAATATTAAATTTTTATATTCATAAAAATTAATTGATAATATTATTTTTCAATACAATATAATCAATTTAATTGAAAACTAAATAATTATATTAATTATTATATAATTATAAATTATGAAGTAATAATTAATGTTTAATATATTTTTTATTATATTAATTCAGTAAGCTATTAGTAATTAGCTATCAAGTTAATCTCAATCTTAAATAGAAAATAATAATATATAATTGATTAATAAAGATAAATTATAAATTTAGAAATTAAAAATAGATTAAAAATTACAAAAAGATATTGATGCACAATTTATAGAATATTAAAAATTAGAAAAACTAAATAATAAATAAAATTAGAATTAATAATAAAAAAGTAATGGAAAATTAATGATATAAGATTTAATAGGTTAACCTGAATATGAAACTAATGAGCCTTTTTAAACTCCTTATAATATTTCCTCACACCCATTAGCAAATTAAAATGAGCCTTCAGAACTTCTTTTAATGTAGTAAAACTTACAAAAAATATCTAATAAGTTAAAATATAGATTTATTGAGTCTGAACTAGCTGATAAAAATAATAGAAATTTACCTTATGGTAAATATGATATGATTTAAGTTTAAAGTGCTTGGGCAAGCAGTGTTTATAATTATAAGTTTCTTTGGTGGACTTATTCATTTCCAGCTAGCAATGCTATTAGACAAGAATCTTTCTGGTCATCAGCCGGAAATCATGACGTAAATATTTATTCGACCATTTATAAATTGAATCTATTAAATCATATAATAATAATAATAATAATAATAATAATAATAATAATAATAATAATAATAA
>Ga0315908_10001852_pt1 | contig 15776 bp, 16 predicted proteins | sample LakEriMetagenome_12_FD_203520 | JGI IMG/M metagenome (GOLD analysis project Ga0315908, IMG submission 203520) | Freshwater fungal communities from buoy surface, Lake Erie, Ohio, United States - Buoy 4 MA124 | ecosystem: Environmental > Aquatic > Freshwater > Lake > Lake biofilm | place: USA... | reverse complement strand
TGTACCGTACACAATCGCAAATAAAAGTTCTGATGTCGGCACATCTGTATTTTGCTTAGGATTTCCTTTACGGGCCACGATGGGTGATGAAGTCAAACTTACAAATGGAATTATTAGCTCAAAATCTGGATTTCAAGGAGACATAACCACATATCAAATTTCAGCTCCCGTTCAACCAGGCAATAGCGGTGGTCCACTGTTTAACGATTTTGGAGAATTAATTGGAGTAATTAACGCAAAACATACTTCAGCGGAGAATGTATCTTACGCAGTAAAGTCAAGCTATCTCCTTAACTTGATTGATATGGTACCAACATTTTCTCGCATGAGCACAACAAATAAGCTCACAGGGAAGTCACTGGCAGAACAGGTAAAGCTTATATCAGGATTTACTTATATAATTGAAGCTCAATAGACAAAAATCGATTGCTAAAATTTAGTTTTGTAGAATATATATCGACGTTCACCATCACTGCTGAAAACCTTTAATCCGGCATGGAGAGTTTCAAGGAGATAAAGTTTATGCTGGTGTTGAAGTGGGAGGGGTATATTAGCCCGCTACATTTATATTTTTTTGGTGAAGATAAAGTTGTCCAAAGTCAAACACTTATCTATTTGTGATTTTGTCGGTGTGTCGTAAAACGGTTTCCGATAACGGTTTCGGGCTTGGCGAAGGTGGCGATTTTTACTACAAATGTTGATGTTGAGAACCAAGCTGCGATTAACAACAAATGTAACCGCGGAGCACTAACCGCCACTTTTTCCAAACCCGTGTTGGGCGTTCGTTTTTATTTTTTGTCGAGTTTTAATGTCTTGATAATTGTCAATAGTGGGTTGAGAATTAAGTGTTTTATAGCTCGATTAAAGGTTCTATGATTTTCTAATTTAGCTGTCAATTTTGGTGCAAAATGATAATATTTAGCAATGAATAGTCTGCCCAATTTAGTTTTATTTAAAGTAGCATCCCTAAAGTCTCTGAAGCTACATACTTCGTCAGCGTAAAAGTCGTCATAACACAATGTGGCAATATAACAAGAACCACTTGTGTTTTGAGGTTGCTGTGTTGTCTTAGGTGCTTGGTATTTTGGCACTTCATATTTTGGAAGTTCGATATGTTTTGTGATAGGTTGAGTTTTTACAATTGGTTTTGCCTCTACCTTTTTTACAGGTTCAGATTGGTCTTCATACCATCCTGAAAGTTGTAAATAACACCTTGCCTCAATATCACTGTTTTCTGGTTTCCACCATTTTGCTAAACTTAATCTTATAAGTCTGCCTTTTGGAATAACTTGTAATGCTGTTTGATTCCCTTTATATACTATTTGCTTTGAAACGCCATTGCTTTCATATAGGTAAGAACCATTTGAATATCTTAAATCAACATCAGAAATCCAAAAGCCTACACTATGACTTGGATAGTTTTTGATGTTTTCAGAAAAATATCCTTTGCCGTTCCTTTGCCATAATATTTTTCCTTCAAAAATGCTTGAAATATTATTTCTCCAAATTGGAACTCCCATATTTTTAATATAGGTTTCGAGTGGATAAATTTTTCTTACGAACTTGTAAGTGTGAATTGTTACATCTTCATTATGGGGTTCTTTCCTATTAGGATTAACTGTAAATGTAATGTCCCAAATATCTCCTATATTAAATTGAGTGTCCGCTGGTTGATAATATCCTCCTGGATTTAGTAGTCGAATAAATTGTTTGTTGTTAATGCAAATACCTCCAACGCAAACCTGTGTACTTCCATATTTAGTTTTCGATAGAATTAAAACTTCCATTTTACAAGTGTGTGATTTTATAATTAAAATTATTCATCAGCTTATCGGCTACAATTGAACGATGGCAAGCTTCGGGCTGTTCTTCTACACAAAACAATGCAATTCTACTTGCTCCAATTTGGTCAAGGCTTTCAAAGAATTTTTCAAAGTCGAAATTTTTTAGAATTCTGTTTTTGTATTCAATTACGAATACTTTGCCTAACTCTTGTCTTTCCCTTTTAAGTTCACCTTTTTCTTCATCTATTTCTTTTTGAAGCTCTCTGATTTCGGTTGTCGGTGCTAAGTCAGGAACATAGCCGTATTTTATTTCCAAATCATTCAGTCTTTGTTGAAGTCTGTTACTATTTACGAATGAATATTTTGCACCTCTTACACCTCTTCGCTGTCTGATGTCGCAGAATGTATCAATGTTGTTTTGAGTAAGTTTTTCAAAAAACTCCTTTTCGGTAGAGTTGTAAACTCCGATTGTAAAAAATTCCATATTATAAATAAGCTTTTCTTGATGTTGCGTTAATTGGATTTCCAAATAAGTCAAATTCTGAAAGCCCCTTATTTAATTCATTTATTACGGTTGCTTGGTCTTTGATTTTACCTTTTTCATCAATGTGTTTTAAAACAATATTGTCTGTTATTAGAACCTTACCGATTAATTTACTTCTGTGGCATTCGCAAGGCTTACTCTCGCTACACATTATTACAACATTGATGTCTTTATTGTAGGCGGTTTTTAGTCTGTCAATACCGTTTAGGAAAAACTCTTTCATTTTAACCGTTTCATAGTCAACCTTGCCTTCATTGTCGTAACAAGAGGTGTCTTTAGGTCTGCCACCAATAGTGTCACCCATAAAAACGTATTTAATTCCGTTCCGTTCCAAAAAGTATTTAAGGTCGTTTTGGTTGAATAGCGGATTAAATTTTGAATACGGTTGGGAACGAACATCAATGAGATATTCAATGCCAAAGTCTTTGAGTAAGGCAAGAAAATCTTCTGGCTTTCTGTTACCGTGTCCGATACTATAAAGTGGTTTTTTTTCCATATTACGAAGTTACGAATTTTTGACTTGTTTGTTACTGTGTTCATTGTCTGCGCGGTCGCCCTAAAATGACGCCGAACTCAGATATATTCGATACACAATTTCGCTTTTCAAATTAGAGTCCTGCTCTAGGCGAATTGGTGAGTTAACTATTCCAACGTCAATTTATGCAAAAACCACATTAGTCCTTTTCGGCTTACATATCAAAAGTTAGTATTCCCAAGGGAGATTCTAAACATGACGCTAGCAGCAAGCTTCCATCTTTCGTCCAATGCTGGCTTTTCATCTTTCTCCTTAATTCGAATTGAAGGTTTTTACGCATTGAATTACTTAAGTTAACTCCGATTTACCGCGGTTTACCGCATTTTACCTCGGTGAACTTCGGTAATCCTCGTAATTCCAAAGCGTACCAACGATATTCATTTTGCTCATGAGAATTGCACAACATCGAGAAAACACCCCGATTATTCAATTTCTTTATCAAGCTGAAAGTGTGAGTTTGCGTCGAACGAATCAGTATGCCATTCCCATTGCTGAGTGTCAGAATTGAAGAGTGCGATTTCTTTGGCACCTTCAAACTGCAACTCGGAGCACTCGAAGTCCAACGATCCTATGACGGGGCTGTTTACATGAACGGTTATGAAGTTTTCATCTGCTTTTTTATTCAGCAATACACTTTTGCCGGATTGTGTAGATCCTAGTTTCAGTTGGCTGTAATCTGAACAGATTATGGTTTGCTGAAAAAGTTTTGCCGTAAGCCAGTAACCTGATGTGCCATTCCAACTTCCGGTTGTTGTTTTAAAGGTCCCGGTAAACTTGAGATATGACTCTCGGTCTTTGAAAAAGGTTTTAGACCATTCCGTGTATTGGATATTTAGAATGAGGTTTTTCTCCTCAATGGAATACCCGCCTACAAGCCATTCATACTCTTCAGTTAGAGCTTCGGTAGAGTGTATTTGGCGATTCAGCACTTTTATCATGATCCATCGAAGAAAGTGAAAAAGTAGAAGCTATCCAAAACTGTTATATGCCGTTGACCGTATTGATGTATTTTGCTTGTATTCAAAACGGCGGATCTTCCAATCCGCCATCTGCATCTTCCAGCAAGAAATCCGGCACATCTAAATGTAACTTCATACCGCCATCGAGCTCAGGAAACATAGTCCACATAGCAGAGCACTCGTGTATGTCGACAACCTTATTGTCTTTGACATGAAACAAAAAGCTGATGTGCCAGGGAATATTATCACCTTTAAAGGTAAAGGACGCCACTCCAGGGTGACAGCGATTGCATCTTCCTTCTGCCGATTCCAGCACCGTGTTACCCGACATGCGCATAAATAGAAAGGCCTTTTGCAGTTTGGTGAAATAAGTCTCCGTTTCCACATCCGCGAGTGATTCTGTTTCGCTCAGCATGAGTTTGATATTATCGATGTCCATCTGCTCCATAAAGTCGCGCAGCATAGCACAGGCAGATGTATGGGCGTCGTTGCGCTCTTCTGCGAGCGTAAAGTATTTGAATAGTTCAAGTTGTTTCGATTGCATCTGGCTAACGTAGAATTTCTAATTTCCTTTTGAAGGAATTTTTCTTCCGAACTAAATAGTATATTGAAAAATTAGAAGAGACTCAAAACGAAGATTGTTAATTGCTTTTAGGTAGTCGAAGAAGTCCAAGCTCTACCAATCGGAAGGCAACTGCACCGAATCCAGGCATGTCCATATTAATCTCAAGCTTTACAAGCGTTGGGAATTGTGATGAGAGCATTCCCTCGCGAGCGATTAGCGCGGCCTCGCTTTGCTCCTTCTGACGAAGACTGTCGCTCACGTCGGCGAATACTCTTATGACTGGGCTGCCAGTCATATCAACACCGAGCTGGCAGTATTGCCATGAGTTGTCTGAGACGCAATCAAACATCATTGTCGAGACGTTGCACGGCTGATAGGCCGGGAGCAGGTTCTTTATACCCTTCAATCGACCGGCGTTTTTGCGGGTGGTCTTTAGTTTGGACCACAAAGAGGCATCTATGCGCGGTCTGCTCATGATGAATTGTATCTCAAACATGTGCTGTTTGCGCATGTAGTTTGGCTGCTGTTCGCCAATGAGCTTCAAATCCTGGTTGTGAAGCATTAGGTTGAGCATGTCTTCAGGCGTGATGTAAAACGCCGGAATGGAATCGAGCATCCAGGTGATATAGGTCGGGTCTTCCGATGCAATTTCATGAATGCGCTTTCCCTTGTGTTTTCCAAAGTTGAGTGTGTCGTTCGGTCCGTATTTTTTTATCATGTATGGTAGACTGGTTTTTAATGGGTGATTACTGGGTTTTCGGTTGTTTTCTTATGCGGCCATCATTTGTCGGAATCGATTCGATTCAGCGATGTATTTATTGCGCTGCTTGTATTTCGAATCTTTGGCTAGGCGTTTTCCTTTGCATTTGATGGTATGCACGGCATCCGGGTTGCGGTATGCTGTGATTACAACGCTATCAGCGCCCATCAATACGATGAGGTCCTTGAGTTCGCTCCCTTGCTCTGGGTTGTAGTACCTGCCAATTTCCTTTTTTGTCATGTAGCAAAAGCGCATCTTTTGCTTGTGAATACACTCTCCATACTGCACTACTTGCTCAATTGCCCATTCGGAAATGGAGCGTTCCTGTATGCGCTGTTCTGCGTGGTAGGTAGTGATAATATTCATGGCGTTGTTTTTTGGTTTATTGAATTGGATCATGGTTGTTTTTCTTTCGATGGCGCAAAGATTCGGAGCTTCTGTGCAGTATTTCTGCACAGATAGTTGATTCATGCCATTGGTACACCCTGAACTATTGAGCAGCGGGGTGCAATAGGCTTAAATAAAGCGCATTAGAAGACGAGGGGCAGGTAAGGGTAGAGTGAGCTTAAGGTCATGTTGCGGGTCGCGGAGATAAAAGACAGGCGTCAAGCGAAAGGGTTGCTTCCGAGTTAAAATTTTTTTGAAGGCTTTTACTTTTTCTTCATGTATCTTCTTGCGGCTTCTTCGAGTTCCGCCTTTACAATATCCGCAAGTGACTTTGGACTAATAACTTCTATGTCCATACCAAAATGGAGAATTTGGCTTTTTAGTTCCCGATTCACGATGACTTTAAGTCGCACCTCATGTACCCCTGGTGACACTTCAGTTAGCTTCTTCTGCGAATGATGCAATGGTTTTGTCGCAACGTAGGGACCGCGATTATTATAAAATCGAAGAACAACCTCTTCCGGTCCATTTTCACCGTCAGCAGAAACTCCAATCATATCCATAAAGTACTCCCCCCAATCTTCATCCATTTCGATGTATTTGGGTTTTGAAATTTTCTTGAACGCTTTTATTCTGTCTAATGGCAATACAGTGATGTTATCCGGATATTCGGAGTTGCAGCCTATTAGAAACCAGCGATTGTTATAGCATTTCAGGTATTGGGGGTGAAATATCTGCTTATTGGCTTCTTTGGCCTTGAAGGATTGATACTCTATACTGAGCACGTCACGTTGGCGGATATGGTCAGCTAGTTTCGCTTTGTGTTTATTGCCGGTGTAGTAATCGTTCAGATCGAGTTCAATAATTTTTCGCGGTTCATTTCGATTAGCGACCGATATGTTTGCAGTCTCAAGGGTATCAATAAGATTGTGCATCTCATGGTTACCGGTGTAGTTTTTCAAAAATTCAATGGCCGTTTGAATCGCTTCTTTATGGTGCTCGGCCATGTCTTGCTTGTATATTGAAAAGGTTGGATCTTCATAACGATAGACTGTTTTCTTTCCTTCTTTTTCGTTAAACTCTAGTCCCCAGTTAGTGCACATAAAGTTTATATCCATTCTCAACTGACGCAGACTAATTGACTTTCCCCTTTCCTCTGCCTCGAGGGTTTCATTTACCTTCTGCAAGAGCGTATCAATGGTATAGGTGCGATTGGTATTTTGGAAGCAGCTGTCCAAAATGGTGTAACGGCCGTATGCGTTTTTACTCATGAGTATGGTTTGAGAATAATTTTTTTGCCTATCAGAAGTTTCGACCTTGCAGATTCAATTGACATGAAGTGAAGTAAACGCACTTTTGCCTCAAAAGTCGAATATGCATGACTGGTTAGGGCAAAACTAATAAAGTGTGAAGAAAAACTGCACAGTTATGAATTCTTTTTGCTCCGTTAATACAAATCCAATTTGTTAAAGCATCAACAAAAAAATTAAATGAATAAAATCAGAACTTTTCTTTTCAAGCTTCGTCGCAAAGTTGCTGTGATTACAAGTGATAAAGCCACACGCATCATTGCGCGCAAGTTGTTCATAGACTACATGAACGAAAACAATTTGCGCTTCCGTATTTCAAATGACCAGTCCTTTATTGAATCGGGCTTTGAACTTGCTGACGGCCATCGTACCAATGTATATTACGATTTTAGTCCTGATCAACCACGAATCGTCATTCAGTCACATTTCCTGAATCTGGAGACCCATCAGATTCCGTCGGCTGCGTTGCTGATTGCACACCTTAATACGCTAATCAGAAATGGTAAACTAATGATTCATTTCCAAAGTCTTTCGGTTTACTTCGAAGTCGATGTCAATTATGCGGCATTGGTGTTGAACCCTGATAATATTGATAACCTCAGCCGAACTGTGGTTGCAATGCCCGGTGACTTTATGTGGTGTTTTACCCAGGTTCTTGAAGTTAATGAGGATCCGGTCGTTGTCATGGGGGAGTTTATGCGACAGCGAAATTTGATTTAACCCGGTTTTGACGCGGTCAAAGAAACTGAACTCGAAACTCCTAATTTGCCAATTATTTACAATCAAAATTGACGAAAAGATCTATGATCATTCGAATGAAAAATTTTCTCGCCATCAAAGACGAGATTGAGTTGAATCTGAACCGTGTAAACTTGTTTATCGGCGCCAATAATTGTGGCAAGTCCACATTTGCCAAGCTTCAGAACTTGACACAGAAGAACTATTGGCGAACGCAAAGTATCATGGATAATCTTAGTCATGAAAATGACATTTCCATTATTCCTTCGCTGTCATTTCACGATTACGATGTCTATTTTGATTTGGGGAATGTTTCGAATGACACGAATGAGAACCAAGATATCACACTCTCATTTGAAAGGCAGATGCGTGATGTGAATTTCAAGTTAATACTTGAATTCAGTCCTGACTCAAGAGAAACAGCCAACCAGGGGGTTGGTAACCAAAAGGCGGCATCTATGAAAAGATTCGAATTGCTCGCGAACAATAATTTGCTTGCCTTTCAATCTGGGAATAGCGTAAAATTAAATTTCGCTGAAATTTTCAGGGCGCTTTTTGTTTCGAAATTTATAGACGAGTTGGGAGTGTCTCGGTTCGTATCAGATTTTGAGAACGCCAAGAATCAGTTTATAAATCATGGAAAAAAAGTCTGGGAGTATAATTCTGATGATGTCATCTATTCTTCAGAAGAAGTCTTTATGAAATATCAAACTGAGCATCGTGGTAATAGGATGTGCTACACACTATCTGCCGAACTAATTAATTCGATTACTGCGCAGCTTTTGATGCCTTTAAGAAATATAAATGTAATAAGTGACCAGACCTCTACTCGCCTCGATCAGGAATCATTTTGGAAGGTCAATGATTTTCTAAATGATTTTGGACTTTCTTTAGAACATGTCGAAGCTGTTCCAAGAAATGACGGAGAGGTTTTACCGAAAATAATGGGATTGCAATGGTTATTAAAACAACATGGTCAAATTCGACTGGCTGGTAGTTTTGGAAGTGGAACGTCTACACTGCTAAGCTATCTCAAGCGAATTGCCCACCTGTCGACCGAGGCGAATGCAGGAGGCATAAATGATCTTGTGCTCATTGAAGAACCGGAACGAAATCTTCATCCGGATTGGCAAATCAAGTTCATGGAGTTAATCCTTGCCAATTTGAAAGTACAGAGAATTATTGTTGAAACGCATAGTATCTATTTGTTGCGAGTTCTGCAATTGTCTGTTCTGAAGAATCTCGTAAATCCTGGGGAGATTACTATTCATGAATTTTATCGGGACAATAATGATGTCGTGCGGGTTTCACCAATAACGATTGATAAAAATGGAATGCTCTCTCGCGATTTTTATGGAGGTTTCAATTCCGGATTGTTGAATCTTGAAAAGGAACTTTGGTTGCGTCAGCAAGGTCGAATTAAAGCTAACTAATGCGATGAAGTTTCCGAGAATCCAGATATTGTCTGACAAGAAATCTTTCAATGATTTTTTTGAGCTTGACGCAAAGGGTAGATGGAGAGAATATTCTTCGTCGGCTGTTTCCATTATTTCAACGGTAGTTGCCAATGTTGAACGCAGCCTTATTGATATAGATGTAGTTATTTACGGGACAAAACAGGGGGGCTACAAGGAGTTTGATCGGAATCCGTTTGTTCAAATACTTCAGCGGGATGGACACTATCATATGACTACGAAGAAACTTTCGGACTTTGATAAGCTGGATGTACGCACAACCGGAAGACTCATTGAATTCAATAGCTCGAACTATGATAAGAATCGAAAGAAGATGCAGGAATTGGGCAGATTGTGCGTCAATCTAAGTGAAGAGAAACAAGTTGTCGATTTTTTAGGATTGTTGTTTTATAAGAGTTCAGGGGATACCTGTGAGAAAACCGGTGAATTTTCGGAGCCTATCCGTTGGAGGGGCGCTACACAACCGCCGGCAATGTCACTATTGATTGCAAATAGTTATATGCCAACCAAATGGATTAGACAGCAGGATGCTAACGAACTATTGAATAGGTTAGGAAATGATGTCTTCGATTATTCTGATTTGATTTTGAGAAATCATTATGCAAAGTCAGTGAATTTCTCTTTGCTTACCAAGAAGCGTAGCGCTGAGGAATTAAGGGGAAAGAAAGAGCCTTATAATTTGACTGATCAGCTCTTGGTTGACGCAGGTATTTCACTTGAGGAGTGTGAGGCTTGGTTGGATAGTCACTCGTCCGGTGTTTTTAAAAAATCAAGAGTTTTATTGTCGCATACTTGGCACCACAGAAAAATCTTTAGCGAGTACTGGTCTATTTACTCAGACGATTCGATTGGATACTCAACTACATATTCAATTCATGGTATGTTGGTGGATTTGGAATCATACTATTATCAGCTGTACGAGTTGAACAGAAATTTTGATAATCAGATCATATCATTTATTGAGTCGAACAAGGTGAGGCAATTGATTTATCAATGAGTCCATGAAGAGAATTGGAGTTTAGATAAACTCGATTTTAAGGGTTTTCATAGTGTGAAGTAATCCTGCACAGATGATGTATTTCTTTGCGTCATCAATCAAGAACGATGAAACAAGATTACAATCAATTGCTGCAGCGCCCTGAATGGAAACGTAAGCGAATAGAGATTCTCAATCGCGATGGACACCGCTGCAAGAATTGTGGAAACAATAAAAATCTGCAGGTTCATCACAGACAATACATAAAGTATAGCCGAACCGGTGTGCATGTTATGCCATGGAGCTACGAAGGGCGTCTTTTGATTACCCTTTGCCAATCATGTCATGAGCTTGGTCACCAGCAAATTAAAATTCAAACAAAATTCATTTAATACAAGATCTTAATCCATGAGAAATCTAATTAACCGTTTATTCCAATCCCGCAAAATAACCATGACCAGTAACCCAGTTATTTCTGAGCCATCCGCTGATGGCGCTCAGCCCGCAACAATCGACCCCGTAATATTTGCAGAACCGGTTGAGAATCCGACTGCGGCATCAACATCTGATGTTGATCCTGTCAAAGAGTTGTTGTCTCGCCAGCATCAAAGTATTGGCTACAGTGAAGGGTACGACTTTCATGATGTTATTTTTAGTAAAAACTACAAGTCAAAGCTTGTAGAGGAGTTTCGCGATATCCTGAAAATGGAATTGCGCAGATTGGACGCTGAGCGCGTTAGGCTCGACTCGATGCTATCTCAGCGAGATGAACTATCCATCTTCATTATTCAGGAGTTGGAGAAGCAGCTGGCAACTCTCAATCTCAAGCATACTCATTTACTTGACGAATTTGAAGCTGCTGAATTTGAGCGTGGCCGCATAAAGATGGCCATCCTTGACTACGAGCGAGGATTCGAACAGGGGTTCCGTGATTTTCTCGCAACATCACAGTATGTAAGCGCAATTCAAAACGCGTAATCAAAGACGATATATAAAAAAACTAATACCGTAACATTCATTTCCAATGGGTAAACTAAAAATTGCATCAATCGTTCTCGGTGAGAACTACAACGTATTGAAATTGTCGAGCGTTAAAGCTAAGCAAAAGGTCATCAATCAATTCGGCATCTTGTTGATTCCCGCATTGCTTTGGGCATTGGGTGGATTCGGTGTGGTCCATTCCCTGTTGGGGTATGGCTGGTTTGCCGGAGTGTTAACAGGAATAATTTCGTGCTGCATTATTCTGCAGGTCGACCTGGCATTTATGCAATTGTCCGCAGCAGAAAATCGCGTCGGATGGATTCAGCGATTAAAGGCAGACCCAATAAGTTTTTTGAAGCCAACCGCTTCAACGTATAGATTACTCATCGTTGTCATCGGTTGTGTAATCAATTCCCTTTTGGTGGATTCTATCCTCTTCGAGCAGGATTATCTTCAGATGGCAAATCGTATGCATCTAGATCAAATTACTCAAACCGTTCAGGCTCAGTCGGCTCCTATTGCCGAACAACTTAATAAGTTGAAGCAAGATGAAGTTCGTCTTACCAGTGAAGGGGATGTTGCAAGAAAGGCATACGTTGAAGAGATGGATGGAACTGCTGGTTCAGGTCAGCGCGGTCTAAAGACTATTGCGCTCGCCAAGAAGCAGGTATTTGATAATCTCTCGACTCAGTTGATGCAGGTTCAGGAATCAATCCATCAGAAGGAGAGTGAATTGATGGCCATCCATACGGCTGGAGTTAGCCAAGGTGGGCAGCCGGGATTGTTCACCAAATTGGAGGCTCTCGTCCACCACACCTTTTTCGCCGGGAAAACGTTGATGATGGTTATCTACATAATCTTCTTCATCTTCATTGTAATGCTTGAGTTTAGTCCGATTTTCATTAAGAGTAATATGGACGCAACCGATTACGATTTGTGGAAGGTGAATGATGAGCTCGCGAAGCGCCGCACCATGGAGATGGAGGCTGCTCGTGTAAAGCGTATGCAGGAACGAATGGACAAGTACACTGCTGCTGATTGGCAGGTTATAGAGAAGATGAAGGCTGCGTAATTCTTATGAGGATTTTGGCGCAGTAAAATCAACAAACGGGTTGTTGGTTAATTTATCAAGAGATTATATAACCAATTCCGTAACAACTAATTTGGAACCATGGAATTAAAAGGTCGGATACTCAAAATATTTGAACAAGAGGAGGGAACCGCAGCGAATGGTTTTTGGTACAAGCGATCCATTCTGTTAGAGAAATCCGGAAAGTATCCTCGTAAGGTGCACATATGCTTTTGGAAGAGCAGGATTGATTTTTCTAAGTATCAAGTGGATGATGTAGTTAAGGTGAAATTTGACATAGAAAGTCTTGAGAGCAAGGAGAAGTGGTACACGATGTTGTGGGGATGGCATATGGTGAAGACTGAAGATTTTGATGTTTGGTTTGATGATAAGGGTTTAATAGTTGATGAGACCGAAGACGATTTACCATTTTAAATGAATAAAAGCTCCTATTTGCATATTGATAAAATTGAACTCGCAGGATGGACAAATGTCAAATCGTCCTGTTTCCCGTTGTTTCGGGTTAATGTCTGGTATATCATGTTGAATGGATAGTTATTTCACTATCTATCTAAACTGGATAATCCCCTTTTTTATGCTTAAACACTTTACTAGCTGCAAGGGGGGGAAAGGGAGGGACTAGAAAGAATTACAGGTATGCAATAGGAGCTTTTTATAATTAGGAAACTCGATTGAATCAATCACTAGAAATCAGATATAAGTCTCTTGGCAATAATCAAGATCTTGTTGATTTGATTAATGCTAATTTGGGAGCGAGTCGAAAGTTCCATAGTGATCCAATACGCTTAGAAGACTTACATTGGTGTGTTAGGAACTGTGATGAGAAATTTGCCTTTTACACTTTTGAAATTCCAAAGAAAAGCGGAGGTGCGAGAACCATAAGCGCACCTTGCAGGCGATTGAAAATGGTCTTACGGGCGTTGAACGAATTGCTCGTAAATATTCATGTGCCAAATGATTGTTCGCATGGTTTCGAAACCGAAAAATCGATTGCTTCCAATGCGTCAACGCATGTAGGAGCCAATTATGTCTACAATCTCGATTTGAGTGATTTCTTCGGTAGTGTAAATTACAAAATGGTAGTTGGAGCTTTGCGAAACCTAAGCTTCAAGCCAATTTCAATTAAGCAAGAACGCTCCATTGAATTAGACTGGACTAAGTTTATTGAGCGCTACAAGGAGGAGTTAATAGTAAACGGAATTTGGGGTGATGGAAATCCGGATAAAGTTCTGAATCGATTCCGGGAACTAGATGAATTTCGGGGAACTGAATTTGAGTTTATTTACCTCGGTAAAATGGGCGAGGGTAATCATTGTAGAGTTTTGCTTGGAAATGAGCGAAGCAGATTTAAACATCCTGCTACTATCCTGGTGCATACCATTCGTAATGATTTATTCATGGAACGCCATAATCGGTTGTTGAACGTGATTGCCCGTTTATGCACCCAAAAGGTGGTAAAGCAAGGAATCGAGCAGCGGGTTTTACCGCAAGGTGCACCGACATCTCCTATATTGAGTAACATGGCTGCTGCCAAACTCGATTTGGACTTAACACGCCTCGCCAGAAAGTACAATCTTCGCTACACGCGGTATGCCGATGATATCACCTTTAGTTCGGCATACAATGCCTATGCGGCTGAAGGCGATTTTATACAGGCTCTGAAGAACGCTATCTCACGGAATGGTTTTACAGTCAACGAGGCGAAATGCAGATTACAAAGCCGCCATCACCGTCAAGAAGTAACCGGCCTCAATGTCAACTCGAAAGTAAGTATTCGGAAGTCGAAAGTGAAGCAGATTCGAATGTGGCTTTACTTGATTGAGCGATATGGCTACGATCGAGCGAACACACTTTTCTCGGAGCATAGAAAAACTGAGTTGATTTTGTTTTTGCGCGGCTACCTTTCTTACATGGCTATGATTTATGGCAAAGAATCAAATAAGGTAGTATCCCTTCGGAAGCGATTATTAGCGATATCGGGTGAGGAAACTGTTCCTGAAGTTGCGTATACTGATTCAATGATTGAAACCATACTTTTGCATGGATTCGATAAGGGAATGGACATCATCGCTGCCAATGGAAATCAATGATCGAAATAAAAAGCTGCTCGAGTTTGCTCGCTTGGTATACAATACCTACAGTGAAGGCAAGAATGAAATGTTTAGAAGGGAACTAAATAGTCTTCTGGCGCAAAACGAGCATTTCACTGACAACTTCGTGATGCGCGACATTCGGGATACAAAGGCCAATACGGAGAAGATTTCAAAGTATCTCTGTTTGGATGTTACTGCATCCATCAAGTATGACTACATAGATCATACATTTATGCGGGCGCGCCTGGAAATGGACAATCTACGGATGGAGAATGTCCTGCATAACTTGACGGAAAAGGATGAGATTAACCGCTTGTATCAGTTTTGTTTTTATGCTTTTTACCAAGTGGAAATGCTGGTTAATTGGCATTTTCATAAGAATTATCCATCGTTTGATGCCTTGCTAAGCGAAATGGAACAAGCATCACTAGGTTGGGACAAGGGCCGGTTTATTAGGAAGGGCACGGAAACGGATGTCAGTGATATTGTGATTGCCAGTAAACTGAACCATTTCAACCACCTCTTTTTTCAAGACCAAAAGCAGATTGTTTTCGCGCTTCGTAATTTGAGAAATGTTCGGAATGAAGGCTCACATCGTTGCTCTGTTATTCTTAAAAATGAAAACGAGAACGACCATCTCCGCAGATTTATCAAAGATTCAGATTTCTCATTGATTCGAAAAGCCGTCAAGGAGGTCAACAAAGTGGTAGAGCGTGAATCGATGAAATCTATCAGTCATGTTCGATAGTGCCTTATTTGTGCCTGGTTTCTAATTATTTACAAATTTCCCCGACAACTCAGGTCACACTCTCATCAACACACTTGCTTTTCGAGTAACTATGCCCTTGAGCAGCGCGGCGTGGTCTTATGCAAGTTCTTAACACTGCGCAGGGCTTGGGCTGCTGCGATTTACATTTGAAGCGTTACCTGAAACAGGCGCTATTACTTGATTAACAACATGAACCTGACCATTGGCCAGCGCATCTCCACGCGCGGCGAAGATTTTATAATTACCGGTACAAACGTGAACCACGATGGATCGTGGCTGCTCGAAGCCGAAGGCATCAGCGAACTCGTGAAGGGGAAGCGCTTTGCATTCGACTCGGCGCTCGACACCGACATCAAGCCGGTCGACCCGCTCAACAGCGTGCTGGTGGCCGATACCGATACGGGCTACCGCAAAACGAAACTGTTTATCGAAACACAGATCCGCAACGCGGCTGTGTTTTCCGAGCGCATCACCATTGCGCACAAAGCGGCTATTAAACTTGAGGACTATCAGCTCACCCCCATACTCAAGGCGCTGAAGTTGCCGCGGCCTCGCTTACTCATTGCCGATGCCGTGGGACTTGGTAAAACCATCGAGGTGGGTATCTTCCTCACCGAACTCATGAAACGTGGTAAGGGCAAACGCATCATGGTGGTGGCTCCCAAGTCCATCCTTGCACAATTCCAGCAGGAATTGTGGCATCGCTTTGCCATACCGCTTATGCGCCTCGACTCGGAGGGTATTGCTCGCATCAAATCACAACTGCCGGCCAATAAGAACCCGTTTGAGTTTTATGATAAGACCATCATC
>Ga0315908_10001850_pt1 | contig 15777 bp, 12 predicted proteins | sample LakEriMetagenome_12_FD_203520 | JGI IMG/M metagenome (GOLD analysis project Ga0315908, IMG submission 203520) | Freshwater fungal communities from buoy surface, Lake Erie, Ohio, United States - Buoy 4 MA124 | ecosystem: Environmental > Aquatic > Freshwater > Lake > Lake biofilm | place: USA... | reverse complement strand
TAACAGAGAACAACCAAGTAACACAACTATGAACTTACGCATCCTGCTTCTTCATTTTTTTATTGCAAATATTACAAATAATAACACTATAAGGACAACTTTTGACATGATACTCAACTGATTTTTTGGTCATTTTACCATAACATTCTTTAGTATTACAAACAAAAGTAGCAAAATCACAGACATATTGATGCTTATCTACTTAAGAAACCTTTAATATTTTGACACAGCCACTGGTATGGTACTTACACTTGACCATCATTTCTTCAATTTTACTCTTCATAAATTTGTTTACTTCTTTGTATTCATGCACACAACCTTGTTCTGGATGTAAGCAGCTATTGTCCAAACATGATTGACAGAACCAAATCTCGCATTTGTTGCATTGCACTGCGTTCTCCATTACTTTTTCGCATAATTTGCAAGTAATATCTTCTGTCACTCCCTTTATAAAGAGTTGTTTTTCGTAACCCATCTATATTTTTTTTTATTTATTATTATACTTTTTATTTTATTAATTAATATTAATACTAATATTATTATAATTGAATAAATATAAAAATAAATAAAAGATATGAAATAAAGCTTACTAGTTATATTAAATTTTTATCTATTAATAAATTTTTTCAAATGTTACGAACCACCATTACTATTAAGAAATTGTAAAAAAGATGGAAATATGACTAAAACTGTAAATATTAATTATTTTAAATATTAGGAAAAAGATTATTACATTACTTACAATATAAAAATGGGAACAATAAGTGGAATATTTTTAACAGCAATACCTCCAATAAATGTAATAATCTTAATTTTGATTTTTTTCACTTTTATAAAATATCCAAAAACTCTAAAATAACCACTAGATATTTTTTTTGCTTTGAGTGTTTGTGAATTTGTATTAAGCATTCACTACTTTTGGACAGGAATTTACTATTTATATTATAAAGATAATTATATTTAATCTGATGGAAAGTTTTGCTAGATTAATTCTATAATTTAGGTATTTTTCTAATCAGCAGAATTCCTTTATAATTGTTCATTTTGTTTTTTTTTCATGTTTAAACTTAGAGGTCATCTTTTGAATAACAATAAAAACATTCCAACTTATCTAATTCATCTGATAGTAATTTTATTAAGCACTGTATTTTTGTTAGTAACTTATTTTACGGATTCTTTAGGCAAAAATATTTTTGGAACTTGCAGTATTAATGCACTTAGCAGTTGGCCATTTTTTGAACCGATTCTTGTTTTATTATTTGTATTGATTAGTATAGGAAGTATTCTTTACTTTAAAAAAAAACTACCTTCTATTTAATCAAATTAAGAGGAATTACAATAGGATTTTATTGGATAATTTTATATATATATTATTTGTATTTCTGTTAACTATTTAGTTATTTTATTCTTTGATTTTTATGCTGCCTATGTTTGTTAAAATCCCAAATAATTTGGCAATCGTGATTACAATTGGTTAATACCTTGTCGTAATTTTTTTCTTATTATTGCACCATTTATTCTTATTATTGTAAGGCTAAAAAATAAATTTATTTCTGGTAAAATTAAAATTTTGTTAAGAAGATGTTTGAATAAACTAAAAAATTGAAGATCAGATTCAAATCAAAGCTTATTATAATCAAATGAAACAACTTAATAAATATTAGATAAAAAATCAGTTAATATTGATAATCTAACATAATAGATAAAGATGACTATAGGTTAAACTATATTAGCAACATTAATGTGTTACTATAATAAGTAATAAGATATTTTAGTTATTAAAAAATAAGATACTGACTAGATATAAATTGAAGAAAAATAATCAGAAAAAATTTAAATAACAAAAAAATATATAGAGGATAACTATCCAATTTTATATCAATCTTTATTTGAAACAAAAATTTCAAATTGTGAATTTGAAGTAATGTATCCTTAAATATTTAATGATTTTATTGAAAAAGACAAACAATACTTTTCTTTAGAAAAATCCTTTGATTTACAAAAAAATATTAATTTATTAAAAAAATCTGGTTAAGCTGATGGAGGTTAAGGTGGTGATTGGTTTTTTTTTACTTTTGATAATTCAATAGTATTAAAATCAATGAATGATGAAAATTTCAAAACAGTTTTAAATATGATTAAAAAGTAAAAGGAATATTTTGAAAATAATCCTGAAAGTTTGCTAAGTAAAATTTACGGATTATTTAAATTCACTATAAAAAATGATCATGGCGAAGACTTTAAGTATAATATTTATATGTAAAGGAATTTATCAATGGTTGACAGAAACTTTATTTTAAGAGTTTATGATGTAAAAGGAAGTTTATATAAAAGATTTACTCTTAAACCAGAATAATATTCATAATATTAATAATTTACTAAAATAAAGTCTACTCTTAAAGACATCGATTTTAATAATTTAGAAAAAAAACTATTTGTTGATTAAGAATTTTAATAAAGAATCATTAAACAAGCAGAAAGAGATTCTTTATTTTTATAAGGATTTTAATTGTTGGATTATAGTCTTATTATATTTATTATTGATCATGATGCATATATCGAATATTTATCAAAAGAAAACCAGAATAATGAAATTTAAAAATTTAAGTAATTAAAAAAAAACTTAGATATTTTGCAATGCTCTATAAAAAAAGGAGTATAATATTTTTTTAGATTTTTAGATTTATTATCATATAGGAATTATTGATTATTTATAATAATGGAATAATAAAAAGTACTTAGAAAATAAATTTAAGAGAATTATCAATTTAAATCCTGGTCTAGAAATTTCTGCTTTATAACCTGACTAATATTGTCCAAGATTCTAAAATTATATTAAAAATATTGTTGAAAATTGATTAAATATTATATTACTTAATAATAAAAAATATAATATTTTTTTAAATTTTTTTTATTATTAAATATTAATTAAATTAATATATTAATATCTATTTATTAATGCAAAAATTAAATTAGTTATACTAAGTAGATCCTAATTCAATTTAAATAAATTAAAATTATTAAAGCAGTTAAAATAATAGTGTATAAAATAGTAATTAAAAAGGCATTAATAATAAAATAATAAAAGAAAAATAATTATTATCTGATGAAATATATTCTTGTTTTACAAGTTAATAGCGAATTAAAGAAATACTTAAAATATGCTAAAATAATAATTATATTGTAAAAAATAAATAATTTTTTTAAATAATTAAAATATTATAATAATAATTTAATATTAGGAATTGATAATAGTTTTAATCTAGAAAAGAAAATCAATGATAAGTGAGAAGAAAATAATAAATATTTTAAAATATGTGATAAATAACAATAATTTATAATGTGAAATAAAAAGTAAAAGAATTAACAGATTCTTTAATGATGAAAATATTTTTAAAATTAAACTAACCCAAAATTAATAATTATAAATATGGCTAGTTATTTTAATATTATAAATGCCAATGTAATTAAATTTAATTAATTTAATAAAGAACAAAAGAAATAATGATGGTTAAAATGAAAGAATTAACTATGAATGAATTGAAAAGATTTTTGGAAATAATAATAATAGTGTTGAAAATAAATAACAATTAAAATAACAATGAAGATATTATTATTCTTCCATCATATGATTAAGTAAAATTAACAATAATAATAAATAATTAAACTAGTAATTCTAATGGCTTGGAATTATTTTGGATTCTTAATCTCTTAATATTTAATTGAACTAACAAATTCAATAATTAGTTAAATAAATTGACTCAACATTGGACATTTATATCTAAACTGACTAAAATTTCAGTCATCTCAACGCCATTTTAGATTTGAACAAACATTCAGAAATTACAACATTTTTAAATTAATAGATTACCAACTCATAACCTATTTACTCTGAAACTATTAGTTTTTGATATATTTTCTATTTTATTTTATATATTTTTAATTATCTCATCACTCATTTTTAGATAATTTTATTAGAATATTATCTGAATCTTATTAATTTTAATTACTATATTCTAATCCTTTATTAAATTTATTAATAATATATCAATACGTGATTTAGATTTTATTTCAATAATTTGATTCCAATTGATCTTTTTTTTTCCTTTATTTATTTTATAATATAGAACCCTTAATATTTTTTATTTTTCATCTAAATCTAATTAATCTATATCTATTTTGCTTTTTCCCAAACTTGTATCATCAATTTGCTATTTGTTTGATTATTAGGTATTTTTAGATTGATTTTCTGATTATTTTTATTCCTTTATTTAATCTCTAATTTCTTCTAAACTTTCTATGAAAAACTGTTCAGTCAATTATCTTTGTTCAACTATAGTTTTAGCTAAACATTTAGCTTTTTCGTATTTTAAGTTTTCTTCAAATAAAGATTATGTAAGACCTTTTATTTATTTTAATTAATTTAAAAATATAATTTACTTTATATTTGAGTTTATAATTATTCATGTTTTTCTTTCATTTATAATTTAGCAATTTCAATACTTTTTGTATAACTTTATACTTCCTAAAAATACATAAATAATTAGTTAAATAATTTTAAAAAATAAATTACTTATGAAATAAATTATCTTATATATTTGAGTTTTTCCTTAAGATTTTTTATTTTTCTGGTATTTTAAATATTGATTTCATCATATTAATTAATTTCATCTATTTTCAATTGTAAATCTCTCTTTATATGAATATGCTAACTAGCGGTTTAATCTTTCTTTATTTTAAGTTATGCTATTTATTTTTGATGTTGGTTTAATTAATCGAATAATTCAATGTTTTTTTACTCAATTTCATTTTCAATTTTTTGAACTTCAATGTGTGCTTTTCTATAAGCATTTTTATCTTCTTCATCTAATTTCTATTAATATATCGAATCCATTTACTTTTTTTCTTAATAAAAATCTTTTTCTTTATTTCTCATAGTTTCATGATGTTATAGCAATAATTATTTCTTTTATTCATTTAATTAATTTATTTTGTTTTAAAAATCTAATTCTTTTTCCTTATTATTTATATTTTTTATAATAATAAATTATTATTTATTAATATATAATAATTATTATCATTATTATTATAATTAATATAATTATGATAATATCATTGTTATAATTAATATGATAAAAGATTAAAAGTTTGAAATAATTACTTTTGAATCATCATATTCTGCAATTTTGTATTTTAAATCTTCAGCCTGTCTATCTTTTTGAAGTGATTCAAATTCATAATTCTATTATTTTTCTAAAAATAATGAAAAATAAATTTACTTAAATATTCATTATCATTGTTGATTTTTGTAATTTGAATTTCATTATTATATTATTCCTTTAACTATTCCAACATTTACTAATGGGATTCAAAATCTTCTTCAATTATTTCTTTTTATTCAAGTATTTTTTTATAAATATTAGACTAGAATGAAAGATAAAAAATTACATTAAGAATTGTTTCTATTCTGATTTCCTCATTACACAAGAATATTTTTTCTTTACTATATTTAATATGAATATAATTACAATTCTGCATTTTCTTACTTCAACTACAACAATTACCTTTTAAGTTCTTCCTTTTAACTATAATAAATAATAAAATATACGAATTTTGAATTTAAATTTTGTCTGCTAAATTAATCATGGGAATATCTTTTTTACTCTCCTTCTTTTTTTCCCCTCCCTTTTTAGACATTTATAGTTATATTTAATAATTTAATTAATTAATAATATTTTATGTATTTTCACTTATTATAATTCAATGATTCCTCTTTTTATTCTTGTTATTTTGTCGATCTTTGTTTCTTGATCTAGATTTTGACTTGCTTTATCTTTTCTTTTTACTTTTTTCCTTTTCCTTCTTTTCTCTTTTTTTCTCCCTTTAAGAAATCTATGACACACTTGATTTCTAATCATCTTTGCATTTATACTTATTGCTTATACTATTAATATTATGATTAGCATTATTAATTTCATCTTCTTATTTTAATACAGTAGGTTTAACTGCATTAATTTCAAGTTAAGATTATAATTATGATTACTACTTGATTTGATTATTAAAAAGAATTTAATTAAATAAGAACATATTATTAGACTAATATTCATTAGAAATAGTATTCAAAGATGGAAATCCTTACCCAATAGCATTCAAACTTGGCATATATTTAATATTATGATTATTATTGATAATATCCCCACTATTCTTTCTTGATCCCCCTTCCTCCTTTTATTACTATTTCTATTAAATTCCCTAATAAAAGAGAGGATTAAAGTGCATAAGATTGTATTATTATTAGATTTATTATTATTATTATTATTATAAATCTGGATAATCTTTTTTAGTAGGATTATATGACTTTACCAATAATTATCCTTCAAACATATTGCAGATCATATATCCTAATTGTTCAGTTAATTCAGTACCATCTCTGCTTTTCTTTATAGGATCATTATTATTAGCAGGATTAGGATAATGGCCCACTTTATTGAAACTAAGATCATGGATTTTTAGCCATTTTATTTTAAAGTCTTAACCAATCTTTATTGTAGATTGGTCTCTATCATTATTTATATTATATTATAATTATATTATTATGATATTATTATGATATTATTGTGATATTTTATTATACTTTATTTATTATATCATAAAATACATTACCTCCAGAGATGATTATTGTACTCAGAAAGATTAGAGTCCATCCTAGCAAATCCTTAAAACTTAGCACTTTTATTAACCGAGAATATAAGAATAACATTACTTTTTTCAAAAAATGCATCCTGCAATTTTTTTTAATTATTAACAGTTGTTGCCCACTTATTTTAATCTTAAGCCACTTTTAAATTTTCTTCATTGTTACTTTTAATGATGAAATACTTTGCATCAGTTAAATAACTTTCCAGAATTTCCATGCTCTTATCTTATTCTTATTTAATATCGTATTATTCTATTCTATTAGCATTTTCAATTGTTTGTTCTTGTAATTCCTTTATCTGCATTAATTGTTTTTATTATGTTGATGATTATATATTATTAATATTATTGTTTTCAGGTTAAATTTAATTTATTTATTTCTGTCGCAGTTCTATTAGTTGGCTTTCTTGAAAGTTTTGTTATTTTATTAAATTCATAAGTTCTTCATTTTGTTTTTGCTTGTATTAATCTAATGTCATGTATGGCTTTTATGCTATTTTCTTACATATTAGACACATACCATTCGATTAAATTAAAGAATTATGAAGACCTAAATTTAGTAATAATAGTAATTAAATAATAACAAAAGTTATAATAGGAATAATAATAATATTACATAATCTACAGACCAACTTAGCACAACAACCAGTAATTGTTTCATTGAGAGTTTAATTAAAACACAAATTACAAACTTTATCATCTACTTACAATAATTATTTTTTAAGAGTATTATTAGTTATTTCTTTATTATTTTAATCAATCAGAATGGGATTCAGTTTGCCTGTAATTTTCCTCTGCACTATTACTTAATAGTTCGTTGGCAACATTTCATCGTTCAGTTCTTTTGTTAATTATATTCTTACCTTTTTAAGTCTGGAAATCTATCATTATTAATTCCTAGTCAGCACTCTATGCTTTAATATCATTATTAACATATTATTATTATTAAAATTATTATTATCATAATAATTAATATTATTTTCATTATTTTTTATTAATTTGATTTATTTACTTATTTTGCGGAGGTTAGCAATCCTTTTCTTTAATTCCTTCACATTTATTGACTACCCATCAAATGTAACACTGTCAAATTCGGATTCACACTTAAATTTAAATGTTATCAAACCTTTTCCCATAATTATTATTATTATAGTATATTTGATATTATATTTTATTATTTATAATTTATTATAGTATATTAATATTATTATATATAATAATATATTATTATTGATTATTTAATATTATATTATATAATAAATAAAATATAAAATTAAATTATAAGATATTAGATAAATGGGTTTTGTTTTCTTAAAAATGATATTATTGATAACTTTTATAGTAGAAATCTATTCAGTTTACCATAAAATATTCTTTCTTGAATTGTTATTTAAACCAATAGTGACTATTATGATTCTAGCTAACTTTATATTAGAAACGAAATAATTATTAACTTAAGAAAATTAGTATAAAAAGAAAGGGGAAGTGACAAAAAATGATGAAATAATGAACTAATTTTATTGGAATATGTTATTTTGTTTAGGAGGAGATGTTTGTTTATTGTCAAAAGAATAATTGTATTTCTAAGCAGGAATGCTGTTTTTCCTTATTGGACATACTATTCATATTAATATCAACTGGAAAATTATAATAAATAAATTCAGTTTTATCAATTTAACTATTTTATTGGGATTATTTACCATAACTTTGTTTGGATTCTCTATATTTTAACATAAACTTCCTTAAGATTAATTTATTCCGACTATTATTTATGCTATTGTCTTGAATTTCATGGCATTCTTAAATTTATGTAGAAGGAATCATGGAAACTAATCATTTATTTTTGCTCTAATTGGTTCTATTAGTTTCCTCATTTCTGATTTTATTATCGCTCTAAATCAGTTTTTGAATTATTAATAATCTTATGTTTATCCTCTTATTATGATTACTTATTACTTTGCTCAATTTATGTTATCTTAAGGTATCATTAGTACTATCAACTTTAATATAAGATCTCAATCTAAAATTATAAAATCTAAATGATTATTAATATTATAATATAAATATTATATTTTTGAGATAATTCTTGAAATTTAAAATTATATTTATTTAATATTAAATATTTGTAAAATTTAACATTCTATTTATTTTTATCTATTTTAGTAATAAAATTTAAAATTTAAAATTATATATCGTTAATTTGTAGAATTATAATTTGATTTTAAAATTAAATTTTGAAAATAATATATAAAAAAATAACAATAATTAATCGTAAAAATGTAAGTTTTAAAAAAAACAGGTAATATTTCCAAAATAATGATTTACTGTTTGATCAAATATCAATATAAGTGAAATTACTTAATTAAATATAAAAAGTGCATTAAATTTTCATACTTAACTAAAATTATATTATAGAATAATATTATAAATTTATAATAATATATAATAAAAAATTTTGTATTTCTTATAATTCAAACTTTTAATTATTAAAAAAATTAATTTTAATCTATATTTAAATACATTTCATATAATTCAATTTAAAATTACTTTTTTTTAAATAATTTAATTTTAATATTATATTTTAAGGCCATCATTAAGACTTTATTAGTTTAGCTTTATATATATATAAATAAAATTAAACACTAAAGTCAAGAGGTGGGGGCCTAGGGTTCGAGTTTGGCGGGGTGAGTAGACTGCCGGACAAAGTTAAGTGGAGGGTTTTGTGCAGTTTCCCCTCTTTAATCCAAATGGACTAATTAAAGAATAAATAGCACTGCACAGCGACCTCTACGGAGGACCGTTTAAAAAAAAATATTATATTTTAATAATTTTTCATTTATTTGTAATAAAATATTTAATAGCAATATAAAAATTATTATAATAAGTAAATTATATTTTTTTTAAATTAAATATTAATGTATGAATATGTAAATTATGATTAAAAATCATTCAATTATTTCCCATTCATCTATTCCATCAGCTTTATCAACCGATTTTAATTCTCTCATAACTGTATAGTATTCCACATCAGTCAAAAATCCATCATGCGAATTTTAGGAACAACAGCCTTAACAATCCTTATTACTACAAGTGTCTAAAATAGTAGCAATAAAAGAAACGTTATTTTTTGTGATTCTTATTTTTTTATTACAGTAATTTTTCCTAAAATTTTTTCCATCTGGATCAGATTAATCAAAGAATGAGACTATATTATTATTTTTAACATAATCAAAAGGTAATTTTTTATCTGAACAATAAAATTCTCCAGAATATTTACATGCATCATCATCTTTACATTCATCTTTTGAATAATGTGGATCATAATTTGGATTATTTGGACAACATTTAGCGTAACTATCATAATATGTCAATCTAGCTTAACCTTATTTTCTAATAGTTTCATCATTTTATTCCTAAAATTATTATGAATATAATTTTAAGGCTATAAGTGAAACAGTAGTAGCTAATAAAAAGACTAAAAATACTTTCATTTCTTATTTATTTATTTATTTATTATAATAAATCTTATAAATTTGATTTTGTATATAGAATTTATTTCTGATCTTATTAACTTTTATAATATTATTTCTGATCTTATTAACTTTTATAATATTTTTAAAAGATTTATAAAATAATATAAATACATAAATATTTTATCTCAAAAAAATTTATTAATTTATAGTAAAAAATTAAAAAAATATATATAAAATAATAGAAAATAGCAAAAAATTGATTTCTCATTCCTTTCAATAATCTATTTAAAATAAAAAGGGATAATTAAAAAAATATAAAATTAAAATATTTTTTTTGAAAGATTAGCCTAATTCAAAGTCTAAGTTGTCAAATAGCTGTTTATTAATTTTCCTTATACTTTAAAATTTTAATTGTAAAAATTTGTAATATACAGTTTTAAATTCAAATTTTTATTATGGAAATATATATATATATAAATAAAATATTAAATTTTATTAATATTTAATTTCCAATAAATAAAATTTTATATTGCCAGAATGAGCTCACTGTATTATTAATAATAATTTTCAAATGGAATAAAATAATATTTTTAAATTTGATGATTATAATGAATTAGATATAGAATTAGAAATAAAATAATAAATAATAATAAAAATAATTAAATAAACTAATTTTGAAATATGGTTTAGTGAAATATCATTAGATTATTATAAAAAAGAAAATTAATAAATTATACCTGTAGATGATCTTTAAGAAATATATGAAATTTTCTAAAGTTGTATAGAAAATAATAATTATTAAATTGACTTTGTTAATTAAAATATTATTTTGAAATTAAGCATTTAAGTAGTAAATAAAAAAAAAATAATAAATTTCTTAATAAGAAAATAGGAATATAATTAAAATGAAACAATAAAATAGTTAATTAAAGTAGTAAATAATTATAAATAATAATATAATGAAATTAAGTTATAAATTGATAACTTTATTTTAAATAATTATAATTAACAATTAATTTAATCATTACAATTATAAATAAATAATATTTAAAATCTGAATGATAATTTATAAAATAAAATTAATGAGTATGAGAATCAAATTTACAGATTAGAATATTAAAATTAATAAATTTTAGAAAATTTTTTAAAATAAAAAGAAGAATAATGTAAATTCGGTGTTGATTTAATACAAGAAAGTAAAAAATAAAACGATAAATTTATTTAAAAGCAAAATTTAGAAATAATATATATGGATGATAAATCTAAGATTCTTAAATAAGATGAATTATAATTAATTAAAGAATATTTAAATCCTTTATAGGGAAATTAAGTCTTATTAAAATTATTATATTGAGGATCAAAAGATGGTTATAATGTATCAAAATTCCATGAGCTTTGTGATCTTTAAGGTGAAATTATAACTTTTGTTATTAATAATTACGGAAAAAGATTTGGAGGAAGAGTCACCAAAAATTTTGATCCTTAATTTAATGAAAAGTGGATTTAAGATGATGGTGCATTTGCTTTTAGTTTAGATTTAAAGAAAAAATACAAATTAAATTAAGAGAAAGATTAAAATTTTGGAATACATTATAGCAATAATTGGGGGATTAATATTATTGAAAATGCTGTTTGGATTAAAGATAGTTGTGATTCAAATAAATGTGTGTCTAACTTAATTTATTGTTAATAAGATAATTATTATGAAATGTCTTATGAAAAATTATTTTTGGTTTTAGAAATAGAAGTTTATAAAATAATATACTTTTGAATTTATAATTTATAACATTATAACTTAAATTAATATTATTTATATTCAAAATTGCTTCATTATTATGTAAGAACATCATCATTTAAATTAAGTAGAAATAAGCATGTAAAAAAATACTAAAAATAATTCGGGATGTCCTTTCATGGCTAAAATTAATAGAAGAACTCCATCCATCGAAGTTCCAATAAATTTTGGTTATGAGTAAATATATTATTGAATTATTTCTATGAATTTTATAATTTTTTTATTCATGATAATAAAATAATAATGAAAAAATTAATAATATAATTAAAAAGCGTTAAATTTGTTTCTGAATATAGCCAATATATAAGATAAACCGAATAGACAATGGATAATAATATGGATAAAATATTTAAGGAATATCCAATATATTTAATCCACACCTTATTTTTAGGAGAAGATGAAAACATAAAGAAAATAAGAAAGATGAAAGTGGGTGAAAGAATATTCGTGTAAGATAAGATAAAGAAATAAGCCCACAAAGAATTCCACCGCAAAAACTACTACAACGCAATAAAAATATACGAAAGAGTAATAATTAATAAATAAAAAATTATAAATAGGCATTATCAACTATGATTTGGCTAGAATAAGAATCTAAAAATGAGATAGAAATAACTACATATCCTATTTAATTAAAAAAAACAAAATTAATTAAAAACCATAATGCATTAAACCAATAAGATATAGATTTAAGTGATTCTATTGTGATCTAATTATATTTAGATTTAGCAGTGAGTTACATGAAGTGTAATCACTTTTCAGTGGCTAGATAAATATTAGAAGAGGCAGATAAATTGAGAAGCAATTAAGCCATAATTTATTTTCGTAAAGCTTAGGCAATTTGTTAAGATCTTACTTCTGATTATTCTCAATTAATCTTTGCACATACTTATATTCAATAGGCTATTCAATTCAGGGCAAAAGAGAAGTTATTTAATCTTGATAATTAAGCTATGATGATTTTATTAGGATATTAGAACAGTCAAATTATCTTTAATAATCTCTAGAATAATATTAATCATTGAATACACACTATCTAAAATTAATATAATCATATTATTCATTCTATCTCTAATTAATAGCATTCTTATTTTGGTGATAAGCATATTGCTCTTTAATATTATTCAATTGTTTAACACCTTATTCATTTTTATTATTCAATTATTTAATATCATCTCGAAAATCAAAGGCAGACTTAAGTAGATTTGGCTTAAAACTAATTATAAGATGTTATTAAAGTTTATACACAAATCAAGTTTTATTTTAATTTAGACTTTAAATAGCATACTCTTATCTTACAAGAATCTTAATTAAATTGCAAGTATTTTTTTTTAATTATTTTAAGAATTGATATCTAATCAGAAAAGTTTTAAAAATATCTGGAGAATATCAAAATATAAAAAATAAAAGAAATATTCGAAAGTATTAAATTTATAATAATTAAAATTTAGGTGCTAATTTTAATGGAGAAATGATTATTTTAGCCATGGATAGACATTTTGAATAATAATAAAAAAAAGCTGAGAAAGTAAATGAAAATAATAGTAATAGTAATAAAGTTAATAATAACATGAAGAATTATAATGGAAGTTTAATGATAATAATAGTAATGATATTATTAATGATTGGAGTGATGATAAAAAAGTATGAGAATATCATTTAATAAAAGGTTTGATTTTGAAATCCTTATGAAAGGACCAAATCTAAATAATAAATATAATTATTAATAATAATAATAATAATAATATATGAATGTTGATTACTTCTATGTCTTGAATTTGGAAATTAGAGTGACCTGGAATGAGTTATGGACTGGCGAAGGTGAGAGTGGGGTTGGTTTAAGCATTGATAAGGTCCTAAGAAATAAATATGCCGAAATTGTCTCTAATGAAATAACATGATTAATATATACCCCATGCCCATTCCTATCCCATAATGTGAACAGTAAACAAAGAATGTGTTTTCACCACTAGATCCATATGTAAATACTTTCTTATCTTTAATATTATTATTATTGTTTTCATTATTATTGATGTCAAAATTCTTGTTAATATTTTTGTTATAATCATTTTCATTATTTTTAATATTGTCAATATTATTGTAATTCTTTAGATTAATTTCTAATTAATTTTTAATATTTTCTTTCTGATTATGGGGAATGGAAAATAAGAAACATTCTCCATTTCCGTAAAATGAATCTCTCTACTCTAAAGTTTAACTAACAAATCCTCCCAACCTATTTTCTTTAAAATCCTTAATTATAATCAAACAAGGTCCAGCCACTTTGCTCTTTCTCAATAATGTTTAATAACTCATACCATTCTTTTACATACTATAAATTCTGTACCAATTTCAAAGTCTCAAATATTTAGGCATGTACTTTAATAATTCAGACACAATTTCTTTGTCTATCATATCAGATTCTATGTTCAAATAAGGAATGTATTCATTAGTTTCATATTCTTTTATTAAACTCTTTATTCTTTTATCTTTTCTGCTATTATAATTGTTATTATTAAAGTTCATCTTGCTGTTAATGTGTTTTAACTTTGTCTTTCTTAAATCAAATTCATCTTTGCTTGTTTCTAATTATTGTAATAATTAATTATATATTATTTAAATTCTTTCTTGCTTTTAGTTGTTTTTCATTTCTTTTCCTAGGTTATCTTTCTCAAATAACTTGAAATAAATGTTGTCACTATTTATTTCTTCTTATTAAATTATATCAAATAATAAATAATAATCATTTGTATACTCTTTTATTTCTTCTGAATATTAATCACAATACTTTGTAGGCAGAATAACTATTTATACATCTTTTATATCTTTCATATTTATAAAACCTTCAAAATCTTTTAAATATTTTTATCTTTCTTTTTTTAAATTATGTTCATCTTTTAAGCAGGGATTAAATTAAATATTATTTTTGTTAAATGTCATTAAACCTTTTATTTCCCCAAAATCACTGCAATAATAAAAATCACCTTTTATTATTTTAATTTTATATAATTTTTATTATTTAATGATTCTGTAATTATTATATATATAAAAAAATGTTTATTAATATTTTACAGTTCAAAGTTTAAAGATTAGTTTTATTTTATTAATTAAATATTAAATTAGTATTATTTTCAATATAATAAGAGAAATTAAATAAAGATTTGATGTGTTGATAAATATCAATTACTTAAGAATTGTGCTGATAGTTTGATTAATTATTTTATTTATTATTAGTATTATCACTTTATTATTCATCTTCTTAAAAAGTTCTACTTTGAATTGTTGATAATTATTAATAGCTTTATTAATTTTAATTATTTGAAATAAAATGATCAAATTAATTTTTTATATTTATGAAAAATTATTAATTTTAGTTATTGAAATTAATTACTTCATGATCACATATTTCATCAAGGTTAATATTAATTGATTAGTAATCATAATAAATTATACTTTTTAATTTATTCTTTAAATTATTTATATTATTACATAAACTGAAGATATTCCAAACATTTAAAAAAATTTATATTTCTTTAATTTATTTATAAAAAATTATTATTATTTTAATTAATATAAATTGATTTTTGTAATAATAAATTATTTATTAATATGATGCAATTTAAATTATAAACTTTATATATAATTATTTTTTCCAATTATAAAATATAATAATATTTTAAACAAACGAGAAAAAATTTAAAAAATATTTTAATGAAAATAAAAAATTAATTTTTATAATTATTTAAAGGATATATTAATAAATTTTTAAATTTCATTTATTAATAAAAATTAAATTTAATATTAAAATTATTT
>Ga0315908_10001849_pt1 | contig 15783 bp, 10 predicted proteins | sample LakEriMetagenome_12_FD_203520 | JGI IMG/M metagenome (GOLD analysis project Ga0315908, IMG submission 203520) | Freshwater fungal communities from buoy surface, Lake Erie, Ohio, United States - Buoy 4 MA124 | ecosystem: Environmental > Aquatic > Freshwater > Lake > Lake biofilm | place: USA... | reverse complement strand
ATTAAATAAAAGTTTTATCAATTATTTTTTAAAATTGTTACATTTCTTTTTCTTCCTAGAAGCATAAAATAGCTTTTAATTGATATTATTTTTACTTAAAAATTATTATCTAAAAATTAATTTTAAATGTTTACTTAAATATCTTGTTTTGTTAAATTAAATAGTTTTTTTAATAATTTAATATTGAAATTTGTTTATTGTTGTTAAAAATACATAACAATCTTGATATAAAAAGATTATTTTAGATTTTAGCCCTGCATTTAACAGTTGAATTATAGTTATTTAAATATCTATTATAATATTTTTAAATATCTGAAATTTTTTATTATTTATTTTTATATATATAGAAATAACTGATATAAAAGAAAAATATTATTTACTATTGAAATAATTTTTTACTTAATCTAATATAAATGCAATTGTAATTGTATATTAAATAATTTAAATTTAAATATTAATAAATTTAGAATAAAGAACGGTTATAATTTTAATAATATAATTAAAATAAAGAATATATTTAAAAATAAAATAATTAAGTAAAATAAATTTTCATAATTCAATATCACTATTTAATTTTGAACTTTATTAACTTTCTTAATTATAATCATCTTCTTAGTCTTTATAATCTTCACCTTCATTCATATACTCATCATTATCACTTAAACTTTCATATTAATTAGAATAAGTTTCTTAATCTGAATCTTTTTTCTTTACATTTTTAAGATTATCTATAAATAAATTGAAATTTTTATTCTTTCCAAGTTATTAGCTAAATTATTTTTTTTTATATATTTATTTATCTCCTAAATCATCATCATTTATCTATTCTAATAATATAAATATTTTAAATTACCTTCTCCGCTTATAGAATTCATATCATTTTTTAATTAATTATTTTTATTTTCATTATTTTTTATTTTATTTAATGGATTTTATATTAAAACTTTATCTTATGCTTAAACTCTTTGATCATTAGCCATTTCTTTTATTAATTCACAAAAATCATCATTATAATTTTTATTTTTGTTTTAGTTAATTTCTTTTAATGAAGATCTCATTAATTATTATAATTTAAATACTTAACTTAAAGAATATCCATTACATCCATAAAGTTTTTGTTATTCTCTATTTATTTTTCATAATTTTCTTCCTTCATTTTTTATTTTTCATATTTATATTATTTACTTTTCTAAATAATTTCTTTATAAATTTCTTCTTTTGTTTTTTTAACTTCACCTTTATTTCCCCCAACAAAATTATATTATTAATATAATTTTTATTAATAATCATCATCAGATGAATTATCTAAATCTTATTCATATTCTAAATTTTCTAAATCTTATCCTTTATGAGTTAATTTTGTATTTATGTTTTCTATTTCCTAATCTAAATCAAAAAGTTGTCTTTTCTAACCAAATATCTTTCGACTTCCAAAATGTTCTAATATTTTATTTTTTTCTTTTCTTTTATCTATTGTTATATTTTAATTTCCCAAATTCTTTATTTCTTTTTATATTTTGTTTGCCTTTATATTTATGTACTAATATATTTACTTATTTCTATTCTTTTTTTTATTATTTTTGTACCTTATCTTTAACGAATTCATCAAATTTATTTTTACCCAATAAAGATCTCTATTTAATTTTGTTTATTAAATTTTATTGTTTAGTAACATAGTTTTTATTTTTATTTTTTTTTTATGTTTTTTTTGCCATAATATCCAATTTTAAAATTAATAATAATATTAAATACAAAATAAAATATTTATATAATAATTTTTATATTATTTATTTAAAATTTAACTTAATCATTCTTTTTGAACAGTGAAAGAGATATGTATTTCTCTTTAAATTAATAATGTAATTTTAATAAAAATTTATTATTTGTTAATATATATACCTTCCATCTAAATTCAAAAAATTATTACAAGTAATTGCTTAAATTGAGCTTATTTGAGTTTGATATTAAATATAGCATTTTTTATAGTTGTTTTTAGGATCTTTAAATAAACTTAAATTATTATATATTAATTACTTAAAATATAAAATTTATCCATATTATTCAAAAATTAATTTAAAAGATTATTCTTAAATATCTTCAGCAATATTTGTTATATATAACCAATTAGAAGGACTATTTATACCTTTTACTTTATAATTTTTTTTTTTTTATAATTTAAAATTGACAAATTTGTTATTTTATATATTTGGTGTATAAATCAATATATTTTTATTTTTTTTTAATTTATCTTTTTCTAATTACTCGTGAACTGAATAATATATCTATAAATAAATATAAAATATAATTTACTATAATTATATATATTTAATTTAAATTACATTTAATTTATCTTAATATAATTATTATTAATTTAAGTTTTAAATTGCATAATAGGAAAACTATTTATCTGCAAATTGGATTAATGCACAATTACTTTTATTGAACACTAAAATGAAGTCAATTACACCATATAAACTAAAAATATTAAAAATCATATTAGGATTGATTATTTTAAGATTTAAGTTATTAACGTAAATTACTTTTGATTATTTTATTTGCTTTTTTTAATCATTATTTAACAAATTATCCTAATTTATATCGAATTCACAATTTTTATAGCTAGGATTTTTTTATTACTATTCATTCTATTTTAAATTTAATGATAATTATATTTTTTGATATTGTTAATCATAATTATTTTTTAAATATAATTATTCCTAATATTAAATTTAATTTTATTACTATGATTGTTATTATTATTTTTAATATTATGTAATAAAATTTTATTATTTTTATTATAATAAAATTATTTATTATTGATTTTATTTATTAAATATTTTTTATGGATATTATTCATTATTATTTTTATCAATGTCATTAAATGAATTAATGTCAAAATTTTATTATTTTTCATTATCTGATTATAAATCTTAGTTTTAATTTATTTCTATTTTTTTATTTTTATTTTTTATCATTTTATCATCAAAAATTTTAATTGTTAAATTATTATTTTGTTATTAATATTGAAACTGTTCATTATTTTATAATTTATTTTTTAAATTATTATGATATTTTTTATAATATTACTAATATATAGAATTTGAAAAATTGATATTATTAATTTTTAAATTATTGTTATCACTTTATTATTACATTTATAATTTTTAATTACTAGATATTGAATTATTTGATTCATTTATTTGACCATTTTCAATTATTTTAAATTACACAATTTGTTAATTTTTTTATGTTTTTTTTGAAATTTGTTAAATTAAGAATTTAATTTATTCAGATTCTTCATTTAAGATTTATTATTTTTAAAAAATTATGTTTTCTAATAATAAATATTTTTATAATTATTTATTATAAATATATACCATAATTTTGCAAGTATTTAAAATCAATCAAATGGCTATTTATGATTGGTGGATTTTATTTTTTTTTATTTTCTAAAATAGCTATTAATTATTTTTAATATATAAAAAATTAAATTATAATAAAGATTTATTATAAATACATTCATAATTTAGAGATCTGAAACCATTTTTTATCTATTCTAAATTTTTAAACTCAGTAAAATTTGAATAGAAACAAATAATTTTGCATTAGATATCCTTAAAATATAACATATTAAACTATTAGAGTGCAAAATGGTACTATTATAAGGATTAAAAAGCTACACAGCAATAGACATTTTAGCCATCTTAAATGAAAGAAAACTTAATTTATTAGAAAATAATATACTTAAATTGAGTCATATATCTTAAAAAGTTTTTTGAAAAATTGTTTGTCACAGTAATAAAAATATTTGAAAATGATCAATAATTTGATATAATAAGTTTCTATGTTCATTTTTATTTATAATTATAATTTAGTTTGCCAATAATAAAATTATATCTTCTATGATTTATAAGGATATTTTTAATTATAATATTATTTATAAATAATATTATAAAATAGAATAATTTTATTATTGAATTTAATTACTCATTTATTAATTCAGAAAATTTACCAAAAAATATTCAATATAACAAAATTAAATATAAAATTAATTTTTATTATAATTCAAATTATTTAAAATACATTTTTACTAATAATTATTTTTATTTTTATGCTTTTTTAATGGATTCTTTGAATTATTGCAAATAATTTATTTTGATATTAAAATTTCTGATTTAAATATTATTTATCATTTTTAAATAAAAATTTTATATTTAATAAAGAATATTTTTAATTTATAAGAAATATTATAATAATATTACTCTATCATTATAATATATTATAATATGACTCTTGTTGAAAAATATTCAATTTGAAAGTAAAAAATAATTACTTATTTATTAAATATATAAATAATATAAAATGAAATTTTTTATTTTAAAAAATATTATTTATTATTTAATACCTTATTTTCAAAAGTCTATTATTTAAAACATATATTAAATTTAAAGATTCATATTCTATTATTTATTAAACTCATATTTTTTTTACTAGATAATCAAAAGTATAATTGTCCAAAAATCAGAAAGCTATTAAATTTTGAACTAAAATCTTTATCATTATTATAATTTTTTAGATATAATCTTTAGATTAATTAAAAAGAAGAAATAAAAATATAAATTTTATTTAAAAATAATATTGGTTTAATAAATTTAATATATATTAAATGGATTAATAAATAAATATTCAATAAAACATATAGGCAATATCATTGACTGTATATGATAAGCATTTTGTGATTTAATCTCATCATAAAAAAGCAAACATTTAAAAAAAATTAGTGTTAGATAGAATACCTGGTAAAATTTAGGAAATAAAAGAAGAATAACTAATCGAAGAAAAATAACTTACAAAATAGAGTTTTTCTATATTTTTAGGAATAATAACAATAGTAAAAAGAGTATATTTAGTTTTTGGTGAAGAAGTAAAATTGGTATGTGCAATAGAAGGTTAGGATGTTTTTGAGTTAAAAACAGTTTAATTTATTCCTTTTGAAAATTAACAAGATAAAATAGATGATTTATACGAATCTTTCATAGAAAATTCAAATAAAGCGAGTGAATCGATAGAGAAGAATCAAACTAAACAGGAAGAAAAATAAGATCAAGAATAAGTGGATGAATATATAACAGGAATAAAAAAATTATTAAATGAAGGTTATTATTTTTCATACGGATATGATTTAACACTAAGTAAAATAAAGCAAAGTCAATAGACAGAAACATAATCTTAATATTTATGGAACTTTAATTTATTTCTTAACTTGTTAAATAAAGAGATAGACGAGAAATGGTTATGTCCTTTGATCTAAGGGTATTGTGGACATATCCAAACATTTCTGAATAGCAAGAAGTTAGATTATATTCTCATCAGTAGAAGAAGTAGTAAAAGAGCTGGAACTCGTTATAGTCACAGAGGCATTGATGATGAAGGCAATGTCGCCAATTTTGTAGAAACTGAATAAATTGTCTATTATAATGGCTATTGTCTCTCTCATCTATAAATCAGAGGAAGTGTTCCTACTTTTTGGTAGCAATTAGGTATATATTTTAATTAATAATCTTAATATACTTACATCATATATACATTATATATGCTTACATGATTATAATTAAAAATAGGATTAACAGCATAGTCTAAAATAAGTAGGAACTACGAGCTAACAAACAACGCTTTTATAAAACATTTTGACACTCTAACCCAAAATTACAGCCGCATCCTATGTGTAAACTTAATGGGTCGTAATAAGAAGAATGAACAAATGATAACAGAAACATATGAAAAGCATATCCAGATGAACAATATGGATAATGTGAAATATGAATACTTTGATTATCATCACGCAACAAAAGGTCAATAGTTCCAGAAGGCAAATCCTTTAATCCTGAAATTAGAACACTTAAACAAGATTTTCCGATTCTATGTAGAAGATATGAACAATGAGACAGTACTACTAACCCAGAAAGGCATCATTAGGTCAAATTGTCTAGATTGTCTAGATAGAACAAACCTATTTATGACTAAAATAGCAGCAATAACTTTTCAATAGATGATGAAATAGTTTGACATAGATCTAAAGGATAATATTTTAAATGGACAGGACATTCTAACCTAATTAGATAATTTGTAGATCAACAACCATAGTTTCATTGTAGCCTTTAAGAATATATGGGCAGACAATGGAGATATGATAAGTTATCATTACACTGGCACTGGCTCTACTCACACTAATGTTACTCGAACTGGCAAGAGAGATATTAAAGGATTATTGGATCATGGTAAAAAGACACTTGGTAGATTCTATATGTAGAACTTTGAAGACTCTTTCAAGTAATAACTTATTGACATCTTTTTAGGCAATCATGTCTAAACTCAAAACATATTCGATATCTAATTATAGAAGGAACTCAAAAATAGAGAAACTGAGTATTGCAATTATGATTTTCTAAATCTCAGTTTTATTACTTGGAACACCAATAATTATGTCCCTAGTCCTAACTTTGAAATTGACTCATTTTTCATTCATAATCCTTAGGATATCATAGTAGTAGGTCTATAAGAAGTAAATAGTTCAATTGTACCTAAATGGTAAAAAGTATTGGAAAATGCAATGAATAAACTTAAGTAGTAAGAGTACATGTGTATATTTTAATAAAGTGAATATGAGTTATGCACCTTCATTTATGTTTTAAAGAAACATTTCCAAAGGGTTAAGAACATCAATGAAGATGTTATGAGATTAGGATTGCTAAATAATAAAGGAGCTATTTTGGTAAAGTTTAATATTGATGATAGTGATATTTGTATAATAAATTGTCAATTGGACTCAGGCACAAAAGACATGCAGACTAGATTGTAGTAAATTTAATAGATCCATGATAAAGGATTTCAATCAGAAGGAGTAGGAATTCAGAAAGAGAAATCAATAAAAAAAATGAACTTCAGATTCCTTATGGGTGATTTAAATTTCAAAATAAAATTATAAGATGCAGATGTTAGAGATTATGTACGATCTTATTAAGTGTAGGCTAATTTAGAAGAGGAGAATTTTGACACTTTGGATTATTTGTATAAACAAGACGAGTTTCAGATTCTGAAGACTTATGATAATAATTTGGCTAAGTATTAAGAGAAAAAAATATAATTCTAGCCCACCAGTAAATATGATTAGTATAGTCGAGTCTATTCATCTAATACTACTCCTAGTTTTAATTAAAGGATTCTTATAGCAAGCAATACAAATTCCAAATACAATATCATTAACTATCTCACTAAAACTTTTCTTGAATCGACTTCTAGGCCTGTCCAAGCCATGTTTTAAATTGAAGTTAAGTAGATTGATTATTAAAGAAAAACACAATTAATTAAAACTATATAAGATGTAATTTTATTTATTTATTCATATTTTTTATGTAGGGTTATGATCATATCATTTAGTAGGATTAAAACGAATAATTGGATTTTAAAACTCAAATTTCATTTATCAGATAATATACTCAAAATCCATAATGATTCAATCATTATTATAATTATATTTATATTATTGATATTATTATTTTATTTATCATGAAAAAATTAATATAAAATAAAAAATCTTAATCTCATCTAATAAGAAAAGCAATAGAATCAATCTATATATTTATTTTTGTTCTAAACTCAATTAGTTCTATAATTTTACTTAATTTGGTATTTGAATAAATTAATTTAATTATTAGTTTTATATTTAAGAAAAATAAAGCAAAATATGAAAATAAACTTTCTAAATAGCTACGAACATTTTCTGGATATTAATGCAAATAAGCTACATAAGTGTAATTTAAATAAGTAATGAATAAGAAAGTGATTAAAATAATAAAAATAGCTAAAATAATTGTAAAATGTGTAATAAAGTTAAATAAATAGAAAGTCACCACTGTAGTAGCTGTAATGTTTGTGTTTTAAGAATGGATCATCATTGTCCTTTTCTTTCTAATTGCATAGGTCATAGGAATCATAAATCATTTTATTTGTTTTTACTGTATTTTTCAATATACTCTTTAATATTTTGCTTACAATTATATTCCAAATTAAATTTCAAATTTAATTAACTTAATTTAACATTTACATTAACATTCTTTATCGGTATTTTTACAGCAATTTTATTCTTATTTCATACTTTGCTGATACTATTTAACATTACAACTTTGTAGTACTACATAGGAGTATCTTTCTTTTAAACATCTTAAACCAAATATTATAATTAATATAACATAGGAATTATTGCTAATTTATTATACTTTTTTGATAATTCTTATATTTACTTTTTCCTCCCCACTACTATTATTAATCATTAAGACGGTTCTAATTATCCAACAATACCTAAAATATCTAAATATTTTCAAAAAAATAAATTAAACTCATAAATTAATTTTAAAACTGCTTTTAAAAAATAAAATTAAATCCAGTTTTTAATTAATAACTAAAATTATACTATAAATTAAATATAAAAACACTGATTCTAATATAAATTAGTATTTATAAGTTTAAATCTATTTACTATTGAATATATTTTTTTTCAAATAAATTAATTAATAAAATTATATTTAATTTATTATATATTACAATTCATAAATAACTGATTATTATATAATAGTACTCTATATAATAATATGAATATTAAAAGTAATTTATAAAAATAAATGAAAGTTTAAAATAAAAATAATAAAGTAGATAATCAAAAAGATAATAACCATTTTTTTAGTAATATTTTTAATATTGATATCAGCTAATATAAAAGTATAAGATAAAAAAGTAAAAGCAATAATAAACAAAATTAATTAATATAATAATGCTAAAAATCAGATGATAAAATAAGCAATTTCATTAAAAATTATTATGATTTATGATAAGAAAACGATAATTCTAAAACAATTAATAACATTAATAAAAATTAATTGAACATATAAAAATCAATAAATAATAAAGATAATTTAGATACATATAAACTATAAGATTCAGATAGAACTAAAATAAATAATTTAAATAAAAGTATAGATTCTATTTGCGAAATAAATAGCATATATTTTGAAAGTAAAAATGAAAATACTCAATCAAAAACTAACATTTATAATCAAAGTATAAATTAAATAGAATAATAATAGTTGCAATAATAATTAAAATAATAATTATAATAATAGTAATAAGAATAATAGAATTAAAATTAATTATAATAATAATAAATTTATTTAAGATAATCAAACAAAATTGAAGAAATAGATGAAGTAGTTATTGAAAAAAATGATAATAAAAAATAAACTTGCAAAAAAGTGGTGTCTAATTTATATGATAAGTATAAAAAAAACAATGAATTATAAATATATTATTTAAAATAATAGCTTAATAATAATTCAGAATAAACATAATAATTGAAACTTATTGAAAATAATATTTCATAGTAAAAGAGTATTGAAGAAAATTAAATAATTAGAAAATCTATCAACTAAGATGATTTAAAAAAACATAAAAAAAATATAGTGAGTCCTATACTTCTCAATAAAAATTATAAAAAATAAAAGTAATATATACTTTTTAATAAGTAATTTAAATAATAGTGTAGTTTAAAAAAGTAATGATGATGTTAAACAGACTATAAATCAAAGTAAAATTCAGAATAAATTTTAAAGTTAGAAAACTTAAGAGTTTTAAGATTCTGTTCATAAAAAAAAAAGTGTTAATGATTTATAAAAGAGTTAAGCTGAACTATAAACAATTTTCAAAGAATAAAAATAAATTGAAGAATGAAAATATATGATGAATACTTAAAAATCATTAAGAAAAGATAAAAGTGATAAAATAATTAATAAAGATAAAAGCGATAAAAAATTGAGCAAAGATATAAATAAGAGCCTACAATTAAATAAAAATAATCTAATAAAATTATACAGACAAGCCACAAATAATACAGAAAAAATATCGATCGAGAAATAGTTATTATCAATCGTTGATAGTCTCAAAGAGGAAAATTAATATTTAAACAAATGTAAATATTAATTAATATTATAGAAATAAAGAAAAATAAAGAATCAATAGAGCTTATAAACAATATTTTATAAGATAATAATCAATGATGTTATTAATAATCATAAATAATATTGTATAAAATATGAAATTAATTGCTATTAATCACTTATAATTATCGATGAGCTTCTCCTAATTTTCCATTAAAAATATTTCAAAATCTACAAATAGTTAAAATAAATTATTCTTAGGTTTAATCAAATCACATAACCCATGATGGTCCTTATCTCTTAATTAACCGATAATTTAAAAACTGTCTTCAGATTCAACTTCAAAACTAAATAAATAAATAAATAAATAAATAAATAAATAAATAAATAAATAAATAAATAAATAAATAAATAAATAAATAAATAAATAAATAAATAAATAAATAAATAAATAATACTCTAGAATTTCAAATTAAATGTATTCGCCTATTTCGATGGATTTGCCAGAATGAACATCAAACATATTTTCATTTTCGTCAATCTTGAAAACCTTTTAAATATTACATAACCACAATAAACAATTGAACTGACCAAACACAAGACAGCCTTTTGTTTTATTATTTTATATTACAAATATGCGTCTGAAATATCTAAGTTAATTTCCCTACTACCAATTTTCCTTTTTAAGGGTAAAATATCTTTGCTCTATATTTTGTTTCTAATATTATGAATGGGTTTTCATCTTGCATTTCCCCTGATTCGCTATCTCTTTTTGCATTTGAAAATTATATCAATATTCCTCCTTCCTTATTATTGTATTTGTTTAATTTGCTTATTATATATTCATTTATGCATTTTTTTGTGTTTCTCAAATCATTTGGTTATAATATTATTTATTCTCTAATATTATTTATTTATTTTATTTACTTTATTTTTTTTTCTACTATGCAAATATCTTTATTGTTTATAATTTCCATATATATATATATATTTTTTTTATATTAATCACTCTGTAAATTTTATCTCTATTAGTTTATCGATATAAAATAATATTAAAATAGTATAAGACATAAAAAACTATAGAACATTCTAGATATAATAGTAATATAAAATATATATATTACACGTGTTTTTGAATATAAATATAAGGATAAACATAGTTAATAAAGATAAAATAAACATAATAAATGAGAAAAGGATTGTTAATAATTTTACTAATTTTAGTGAATGCCTTAATAATAAAATCAATAGAAATATAAGAGGAAGCGGTAGCTGAATAAGGTTAAGAGTTTACTTAAGATCAACTTGCTGAGCTAGAACAAAACAGTGAAAGCCACGAATTCCAAGCAGAAGTAGGAAGATTAATGGATATAATTATTAATTCTCTATACTCCTAAAAAGAAGTATTCATCAGAGAATTAATATCAAATGCAGCAGATGCATTGGATAAAATAAGATTCCAAGCATTATCAGATGACAGTGTATTAGGTCATGATAAAGACTTAGAAATAAAAGTGGAATTTGATAAAGAGTAAAGAACAATTAGTTTCATTGATAATGGAATAGGAATGACTAAAGAAGATTTAATTCAGAATTTAGGAACAGTAGCCAAATCTGGAACAACTTAATTCATCGAAGCTATTAAGGGAGGTAACTTGAATTTAATTGGACAATTTGGAGTGGGATTCTATGCTTCTTTCCTTGCTGCAAATAAAGTATAAGTAATCACAAAACATAATGAAGATGCTTAATATATTTGGGAAAGTAGTGCTGCTAATGAGTTTAAAATTGTTAAGGATCCTAGAGGAAACACTCTTGGAAGAGGAACCAAAGTTATTCTTCATATGAAAGAAGAAGCTTAAGAGTTAGTTGATGAAACTAGTTTATAAGGATATATTAAGAAATATTCAGAATTCATCAATTTCCCTATTAAATTAAGAGTCTAAAAGGAAACTCAAAAAGAAATTCCAATCGATGAAGAGGAAGTTCCCAAAGAAGATAATGACAATTTGGAAGTCAAGGATGAAACTGAAAAGAAGCCAAAGACTAGAACTATCTCTGAAAAATATTGGGAATATTAAGTATAAAATCAGAATAAAGCTATTTGGACAAGAAGTACAGATGAAATCGAGGAAGAAGAGTATCATAAGTTTTACAAAAGTCTCTCTAGTGATTAGAATGATCCTGCTGCTTATACTCATTTCAAGACAGATGGAGGAGTCGAATTCAAAAGTATTCTCTATGTTCCTTAAAAGGCTTAATATAATGCCTTTGAAAATTATTATCAATCTAAGAGTTAAAGTATCAAATTGTATGTTAGGAGAGTTTTAATTAGTGATTAATTTGATGATTTAATGCCAAGATATTTATAATTTATCAAGGGTATCGTAGATAGTGATGATTTACCATTGAATGTGAATAGAGAGTAGTTGCAATAAAGCAAAATGTTGAAATAGATTAGTAGGAAGTTGGTAAAGAAGTCTATAGAAATGTTAGATAATTTAGCAAGAGGAGATAATGAAGAGGATAACGATGAAGAAGAGGAAGAAGGCGAGGAGAAGACTGAGAAGAAGGAAAAGAAGGATAAGAGTAAATAGAATGATGTGATCAATCAGAAGTATCTCAATTTCTACAATGAGTTTGGAAGATTCTTAAAGATGGGAATCATGGAAGATCAAGCTAATAAAGCTAAATTAGCAAAGTTGTTAAGATTCCATACTTCTTATAACTTTACTCTTAACTCATAAAACACTTAAGTTAGTCTTGCAGATTATGTTTCAAGAATGAAGCCTAACTAAAAGGAAATCTATTATTTTGGTGGAGAAAGTCTTACCGAAATCTATTCCTCTCCTGTCATTTAAGGAGTCCTTAAAAAGGGATATGAAGTAATTACATTATATATTTATTATTATTATATATTGCAGACAGAAGTGATTTTATTTCTTTTATGAAAATAAGTCTAAGACAATCTGCATACAACTATTTAATGTTGTTATTATCATATTCATAGTTAAATACTATCTTTATACTAATAACATTCATATATTAGATTAATCTTATAAAAATTTATATAATTTGAAAATATAATATAATGATAAATAGGTATTGCTATTAGATGAAGCAGTAGATGAATTTGTATTCTAACACTTAGAATCATATGATGAAAAAAGTTTACAAAACATCGGAAAAGGAAACTTCAAATTGCCAGATGAAGATGAACAAAGTGCAAAGAATTTCAAGAAGATATAAAAACATTATAAAGAATTAACAAAACAATGGTAAGATTGGATGTCAGAATGGGTAATGAACGTATAAGTGAGTTAAAGATATATGGAAGATCCAGTAGTGATGTTGGCAAGTTAATATGGTCATAGTGCTAATATGGAAAAACTATAAAAAGCTTAAACATATGGAAGATAATAAAATTAAGATATTTATGTGAATAATGGAAACAAAAAGGTATTGGAAATCAATCCATCTCATCCAATGATAAAGGAACTCTTGGTCAGATTATAGGACGAGAATGAGAATAAGGAGGAACTTAAGGACATTATGTTTGTCTTAACTTAAACTGCTCTTGTCAATGGAGGATATATTGTTCAAGCTCCTTAGAAATTCAGTCAAAAGTTATATTAATAGATTTCTAATAATCTAGGAGTACCTAAGGATTCAGTTGTTGAAGAAATCGATCCTGATACTATTGAAGATGATGTAGAGGAGGAAACTGTTTAGCCTTTAAAATAGGAAAGTGAGGATTTAAATCAAAATTAACAAACTTCTTTCTAATAGCAATCAGAAGACCAAGAAGTATTATCTAATTAAGATGAAAAAGACGATTTGTGATCATCAAATATATTTTATTAAACTATATATAATCTCAAATATTTATATTCCATTATACTTTTATATATATTATTTATTATCTACTATTTTATGAAAGATTTATATATTTATAATACATTTATAACTTATTTTATGAATAATAATTTTATTGCTGATAAACTAACTGTACAAAGATAAAGTGAATTCAATAGTTATCATCGTAATAATAATTAGTAGTCTCTTAACCATTAAATCAATAACTAGCCTATCCAATAAAATTAATAATAAAATACTAATATCTTTAATAATAATCCCAAAAATACTTCTTATCATTCTAGAACTCATAGTCAAAGTTACAATCCAGAATAAATATCTATAGAGTAGCAGATATAGTAATAATAGTAATAGAATTTATAATTAAATTAATAATAATTATAACAATAATATTAATAGCAATAGTAATAGATATTTTAATAATAATATCAATAATAGTAATTTAGTTAATAATCTTAATAATAATAGTAATAGTCTTATAGATAATCAATGCAATATTAGTAATAATAAACCATTTAAACATAATAGAATGTACAATAATAAGATAGCATAAGATAAACAATGACAAGCAAGATAATTCGTACTTCTAATGCTAATCAATTAGAAAAATAATAAAATTAAGTATAGACAATAATAGAAAGTGTGCCAGTCGAAAGAACAGTAACAAATTACTAAAGAGTAGAAAAAGTAGAATACGTTCCAATATATGAAAACAAACAAGAAAATTATATAATAGAACACCAAATAGAACATGTTCCATAAATTCGATATAATAAAAAAATAGAATATGAAGCAGAAAAAATAATAGAAATGAAGAAAGAGTAGAAGATAAATTATGTAGAATAGAAACGAACAGAGTATGTAAGCTAGAAAAGAACAGAACGTATTCCTACAACTGTGATAGAATATGTGACTTAAAAGAGAATAGAGTATAAAGAGAGGAAATATTATGAATATGAGCCAGTAGAGAGAGTGAAAATGGTGGAAATACAGGTGGAAGAATAAGTGCCTATTGAGGTATTAGAGTATGTTTAAAGAGAAGTAGAGGAGACTGTACCTGTAGAGACTATTACTATGGTCCCTATATAGGTTGAGACTATGGTTTAAGTTTAGAAGGTTGTCAAAAAAGAAGTTTAAAGTTAATAGCAGGTTACTGATTATTTACCTGTTAAAAAAAGTATTGTACATCATCATAAACCAGATGGCACTGTCACTACTATGAATCTCTAAGATCATCTATTGGATATTTAACATAATACTCAGTTATAATTATAATAAGATTAATAGCTTGATATTAATCTTAATAATATTAATCGTGTTCATAATCAATAAGATCTTCATTCTGATTTAATTCATAATCAATAATCATAAAATATTGATGATCAACAGAATCAAAATTAACTTAACGATTAATTAAATAACTAGAATAGTTTTAATGATCAAAAGCATTAATCTAATAATCCATTAATTTTAGAATAAACCAAATAATGAATTATATATTTTATAAATAATAATATTTATTATCATCATCATAAAATTGATTTTCCTAACAATAAATTCTTTATTATTCTAACTTATAATAATGTACAAATTAATATTCCAACTGATTCAAATAAAGTAAAAATCATTATTTTGAAATCAGCCTACTCAACCTCTAATTTAAAAATATAAAAAATTATGAAAATGATAATAATATTAATAAAATTATTAAAAATACTGTCAATTCTAAACATGATTTTTTCATTTTTATACAAATCCATAGTTTCAATTGTTTATAGTTTTTTAATAGAAGAGTCCATGTAATATTCAGCAATTTTTAGATTTTCCAATTAACTAAGAGCATAAGTATCATTAGATAAATGTTTTTTTAAAGTTTAATGCATTTCTTAGACTGTTTAAATTTGTTTCTTGTCTTTTTCTT
>Ga0315908_10001848_pt1 | contig 15786 bp, 16 predicted proteins | sample LakEriMetagenome_12_FD_203520 | JGI IMG/M metagenome (GOLD analysis project Ga0315908, IMG submission 203520) | Freshwater fungal communities from buoy surface, Lake Erie, Ohio, United States - Buoy 4 MA124 | ecosystem: Environmental > Aquatic > Freshwater > Lake > Lake biofilm | place: USA... | reverse complement strand
CTATTGAAATTGGTCATATCTTCCAATTGGGTCGCAAATATGCAGATGCTCTTGGCCTTACCGTCCTTGATCAAAACGGTAAATCACAGGTTGTCACCATGGGCTCATATGGAATTGGTGTTTCACGTGCAGTAGCTGCAATTGCTGAACAGAGCTATGACGAGATTGGTCTTTCATGGCCTGTTGAAGTCGCACCTGCAAAGGTGCATGTTGTTGCAACTGGAAAAGAAGATGTCGTCTTTGAGACAGCGGAGAAGATCTGCGCAGAGCTTGAATCTCGAGGCATTAGCGTGATGATTGATGATCGTCGTGGGACAAGTCCAGGTGTGAAGTTTAAGGATGCTGAGCTGATCGGTATTCCTGTCATTGTTGTTGTGGGTAAGGCTCTTGAACAAGGAAATGTTGAAATCCGTGTTCGCAAGAGCGGCGATAAATCTGAAGTTGCAGTCGCATCAGCAGTTGAGTTCATTGCGGGCCTTCTTCCTACGCTGAGCTAATGCTTGAAAATCTCACTGCAGTAAATCTCATACTGCTTGGGGTTGCGATGTTTGCATCTGGCTTTATCGATGCCATTGCAGGCGGTGGAGGCCTCATTCAGACCCCGGCGATGTTGCTCTCATTTCCAGATCGCAACCCAGTAGAAGTTGTGGCAACGTCAAAGACTGCAGCATTCTTTGGAACAACCACTGCAGCTATTCAATACCGCAGATTCATCAAGACCGATCCCAAGCTCTTGATTGCAATGGTTATTCCAGCATTTATTGGTGCTGGCTTCGGTTCACTTTTTGCCTCTCGTATCTCAGCGGAGAGTTTTAAGAGCTCCATCTTCTTTATGATGATTGCAATCTTTATCTATACGCTCTTTAAGCCAGATCTTGGCAAGGTGCATGTGGAGAAGCACTCACCGAAAAAGATGATGGTGATTGGATCGATCGCTGCATGCCTTATCGGGTTCTATGACGGCCTTATTGGTCCAGGCACGGGCACGATGTTGATGATCGCACTCGTTGCCATCATGGGCTTTGCCTTCGTGGGGGCATCTGCGATTGCCAAGGTTGTTAATGCCACGACAAATCTTGCCTCCATCATTGTCATTGGCTTTTCTCTGGGAATCATGTGGAAGCTTGGATTGGTTCTTGCTGTGGCAAATCTTGCAGGTGGATATATGGGTTCACATATGGCAATTAAGAAGGGTTCATCCTTCATCCGTATCTTCTATCTGATTGTGACGGCACTTCTCATTCTGCGACTTGGATACTCGCTCTATATAGAGTAAATTTGCCTACGCACGATAACTTAATAACAATCGAATAGGACGGCACGAAAATGGCTCTTAAGGACCAGATTTCAGAACACATTACTCCAGCGCTACACCAAGCTGGATATTTCCTAGAAGATGTCAATCTTGTTTCCCCAGGACAACACCGCATCGTTACAGTCATTGTCGATGGCGAGAGCGCACTTAATCTTGATCAAGTCACCGTTGCATCCAAGCTCGTCTCAGAACTTCTCGATGAAGCAATATTTATGGGCGAGACACCCTTTACGCTGGAAGTTACATCTCCAGGAATTGATCGCCCCCTCACACTACCTCGCCACTTTGCCAAAAATAATGATCGCCTGCTTAAGGTGACGAAGAACGATGGAACAGTCATCACAGGTCGCATTTGCGCCAATACTGAGAGCGATGTGACGTTAACTGTCACAGAGAAGAAGGATGTTAAAGAGGTAGTGATCTCTATGAGTGATATCAAGCGCGCACAGGTTGAAATTGAATTTAATCGTAAAGAGGATGACAAGTAATGGGCGTCGATATTCCAGCTCTTGTTCTCCTGACTGATGCAAAGGGCATGCCCCTCGAGCAGTTAATTCAAATGATTGAGGCAGAGATCCTTACCGCCTATACCGAAACTCCTGAACCTAATCGTTATGCACGCGTTCAACTCGATCGTGAGACCGGTGATATTGCAATCTATGTTCCAGCATTTAATGAACTCGGTGAACGAGTTAGCGAAGATGTCCTTGAAGTTGAGGGCTTTGACCGCATTGCAACATCGACTGCGCGCAAAACTATCAAGATGCAGATGCGAGCTACCAATGATGCAGAGATCGTTGGCGAGTTCACAGCATCCGTTGGAGATGTGATTTCAGGAATTATTCAGCAAGGTCGCGATCCTAAGATGATTCACGTCAACCTGGGCCGTATTGAAGGAAAGATTCCGCCACAAGAACAAGTTCCTGGTGAGGTCTATACCCACGGTGAACGCATTAAATGTTTTGTTGTTGAGGTAAAGCAAGGTCTTAAGGGACCTGAGATTATGTTGTCTCGAAGCCACCCAGGCCTTGTGAAGCAACTCTTTGCTTTGGAAGTTCCTGAAGTGAAAGATGGCATTGTTGAAATTATGGGCGTCTCACGAGAGGCGGGCCATCGCACAAAGATTGCTGTGCGCTCACATCGCGCCGGTGTTTCTCCTAAGGGTTCTCTGATTGGACCACTGGGCGCACGATCACGTGCTGTGATGGATGAACTCAAAGGTGAGAAGATTGACATCGTTGATTACGATGAAGATCCAGTGAAATATGTTGCACATGCTCTTGCTCCCGCAAAGGTCAGTAGCGTCACCATCGTTGATGAACTATCGCGCTCAGCAAAGGTAGTTGTCCCTGATTACCAACTCTCATTAGCTATCGGCAAAGATGGGCAGAATGCTCGCCTTGCAGCACGACTTACTGGCTGGCGTATCGATATCCATCCTGATACCCCTGCGCCAACGGCATAACCCCCGCATGAAATAGGGAATTTCACCCTGATTCGCTAGACTCCTCACATTACGCAGGTGCTCAAACGCCGCGTTATTAACGAAATGGATGCGAAAGATATGAAACTCAAATGAGCTCGTTTACATCATGAGGTCGAACAACTAGGGCTCGCATCCCACAAGAATTTATGCGGGCCAAGACAGGAGAAATGTGTCAAAGGTCCGCGTACATGAGTTGGCAAAACAACTCGGTATGGAGAGCAAGGAAGTCCTTGCAAAGCTCCAAGAAATGGGCGAATTCGTCCGATCAGCTTCATCAACGGTAGAAGCACCGGTAGTCCGCAAGTTAGTTGCGCTCTATCCCGATGCAAAGCCAGTTTCCGATGTGAAGCCAGTCAAGAAGGCAGCTGCAAAGAAGACTGCTGCCTCCAAAAAGACTGCTGAAGTAAATCCAGAGTTAGCAGCAGAGCTTGCAGCAGAACTCGGAGTTGATCTTGCAGCGCTAAAGGCATCACGCGATGCTGAGAAGGTTGCACAGGTAGAAGCAAAGGCTGCTGCAACTGAAGCAGCTAAAGATGCAACAGCAGAAACTGCAGCACCAACACCTGGTGCACCTGTTGCACCGCGTCCAGGAAATAATCCATTCTCAACAGGGAGTGCGGTTCCGCGCCCACCGCGTCCGGGAAATAATCCATTCTCAACAGGTGGCGCAGTTCCACGCCCACCACAACGACCACAAGGAACAGGAGCACCTCGTCCAGGAATGGCAGGAGCGCGTCCAGGTTCTGTGCGTCCAGGTTTTGCAGCACGTCCAGGTGCAGCACGTCCAGCAGGTGCTGGAACTGGAACAGGAAATTACCCACCACGTACTGGTGGAGCACCAACATCATCAGGTCCATATCGTTCACAAGGTGCAACCGGTGGTGCACCAGGTGCTGCAGCAGGTGGTCCACAACGTCCAGGCGGCGGCGGTCCTAATCGCGGTCCAGGTCGCGGCGGTACTGCAGGTGCATTTGGAAAGAATGCAAGTAAATCTTCAAAGCGTAAGCAGAAGTCACGTAAGGCGCTGCGCGAAGAGTTCGACAATATGCAGGCACCACAACTTGGTGGCGCAGTTATTCCTCACGGTGATGGCAAGACAAAGATTCGTATGCGCCGTGGTTCATCGCTTGCAGACTTTGCCGAGAAGATTGGCGCAGATCCAGCAGCGTTAGTTTCAGCGCTATTCCACCTTGGTGAAATGGTTACTGCAACACAATCTGTCGATGCTGACACATTCGAAATTCTCGGAGCGCAGCTCAAGTATCAGATTGAGATTGTTTCTCCAGAAGATGAAGACCGCGAGCTATTGCAGGACTTCGATATCGACTTAGCTCAAGAGCTAGAAGATATGAATCCTGATGATCTTGTGGCACGCCCACCAGTAGTTACTGTCATGGGACACGTTGACCACGGTAAGACTTCTCTTCTTGATGCAATTCGCAAGACTGAAGTGATTAAGGGCGAAGCGGGTGGAATTACACAGCACATCGGTGCTTACCAAATTCACCACGATCATGATGGCGTTAATCGCGCAATCACCTTTATCGATACACCGGGCCACGAAGCCTTTACAGCGATGCGTGCCCGTGGTGCAAAGGTCACAGATATTGCTGTGCTCGTTGTAGCAGCGGACGATGGCATCATGCCTCAGACAATTGAAGCGCTTAACCACGCTCAAGCTGCTGATGTACCAATCGTTGTTGCAGTCAACAAGATTGATAAGGAAGGCGCGAACCCAGATAAGGTCCGCCAGCAATTAACCGAATACAACTTGATCGCTGAAGAGTACGGCGGAGACACAATCTTCGTAAACGTCTCTGCAAAGAAGGGCGAAGGCGTCGATGCACTTATCGAATCCATTCTCCTCACAGCAGATGCTGCAATTGATCTTCGCGCAGTCGCTGCCGATGATGCTCGTGGTGTGGCAATTGAAGCTCACCTCGATCGTGGTCGCGGTCCTGTTGCAACAGTTCTTGTTCAGCGCGGAACACTGAAGGTCGGAGATGCAATTGTCGCCGGCGGTTCATTTGGTCGCGTTCGTGCGATGCTCGATGAAGATGGTGCCAGCGTGGAAGAAGCAGGCCCATCACGTCCCGTGCAGGTTCTCGGTTTCACCTCTGTTCCTAACGCGGGAGATACATTCCTCGTTGCAGAAGATGACCGCACCGCACGCCAGATTGCTGAGAAGCGTCAGGCAGCAGAACGTAATGCTCAACTTGCTAAGGCTCGCAAGAAGGTTTCACTCGAAGACTTTATGGAGCAGTCCAAGGTCTCAACTCTTAACCTCATCCTCAAGGGTGACGTTTCTGGTTCTGTGGAAGCTCTCGAAGATGCACTCATGCAGCTCGATGTCGGAGCAGAAGTTGATCTTCGTGTTATCCACCGCGGCGTAGGCGCAATTACCAAGAGCGATATCACTCTTGCATCTGCATCCACCGCTGTTGTTATCGGCTTTAACGTTAAGCCTGAACCACAGACAGCAATCTTTGCTGATCAAGAAGGCGTTGAAGTTCGCTTCTACTCCGTTATCTACAACGCAATCGAGGAGATTGAGCTATCCCTTAAGGGTCTGCTCAAGCCAGAGTTCGAAGAAGTTGTGTTGGGTAGCGCAGAAGTACGCGACCTCTTCAAATCTTCTAAGGTTGGAACAATTGCAGGCTCAATCGTTACTGAAGGAATCATTCGACGTAATGCAAAGGCGCGCGTCATGCGTGATGGAGCAACAATTGCCGAAGAGGTCACTATAGAATCTCTCAAGCGATTCAAGGATGATGCCACTGAAGTCAAAGAAGGCTTCGAGTGCGGTATCGGCGTCGGTAAGGGTGCTGACCTTCAGGTCGGAGACATCATTCAGGTCTTCGAGATGCGTGAGAAGAAGCGCGCCTAACAATGGGAAATTCACACCGCAGCCACAAGGTTGCAGACCGCATCAAGGTAGTAGTGGCACAGCTGCTTGAGACAAAGATTAAAGATCCGCGTCTTGGCTTTGTCACTGTTACCGATGCGCGCGTTACGGGAGATCTCCAGAACGCTTCCATCTTCTATACCGTTCTGGGTAACGATGAAGAACGCGCTGCAACTGCTGCAGCTCTTGAATCAGCCAAAGGTGTTATTCGTAGCGCAGTAGGTAAAGATTTAGGAACTCGTATTACTCCATCTCTTGAATTTATCCTTGATGGTCTTCCAGAATCTGCCAAAGCGCTCGATACTCTTCTTGAGCGAGTTCACCAACTCGATGCAGAGGTTGCAAAGGCGCGCGAGAATGCAAAGCCAGTTGTTGAAGATGCCTATAAAGTCCCTCGCATAAAAATCGAAGAGTAGTTACTTCATCATGGTCGATGGCTTCCTCGTAGTAGATAAAGCTGGCGGAATGACGAGCCACGATGTTGTTGCAGTGGGACGTAAAGCTCTCGGCACGCGCAAAGTGGGCCATGCCGGCACTCTCGATCCTATGGCAACAGGAATTCTCGTCCTTGGATTTGGTAATGGCACACGCTTACTTCAATACATCACCGATGGTGACAAGTCCTATATTGCAACAGTCGTTCTCGGATCATCCACTGTCACAGATGATAAAGAGGGCGAAGTGCTTACAAGTACCGATGCCTCGAAGGTTGTAGATAGTGAGATTGAAAAGATTCTTAAGGCGATGATCGGAACCATTGCACAGCGTCCATCATCAGTCTCTGCCGTCAAAGTCGGGGGAGAGCGTGCCTATGATCGTGTTCGTGCAGGTGAGACATTTGAACTTGAGGCGCGCAACGTCACCATCACCCAACTCGATGTTCTGGCTATTCGCCACCTTGATGAGACAACCGAAGTCGATATTGAAGTTACATGTTCTGCCGGCACATTTATTCGCGCCATAGCTCGTGACTTAGGTGATGGCCTTGGCGTTGGGGGACACCTGAGTGCTCTGCGCCGCACGCGCGTTGCAGGCTTTAGCGAAAAAGATGCAGTGAGCTTTGAAGACCTTAAGGCTCAGAAATTTACTGCACTCGACATTGCCGATGTTGCTCGCGTGACCTTTACTCCCCGCGAGCTTTCAGCTGATGAAGTGCAAGAACTCTCATTTGGTCGCCCATTATCTGAGAACGGAAATACAGTCATTAATGCTGCAATGTCTCCGGATAATCGTCTGATTGCACTTTTGAAAGATGAAGGCGGCAAGGCAAAACCTATTGCTGTCTTTGCAGCGGCGAACTAGGTAAGGCAAGATTCGAGTATGAGCGAGAGCAGCGTCGTAGTAATCGGCGTCTTTGATGGCGTCCATAAGGGCCACCAACTTCTGCTCAATCACGCTAAAGAGATTGCTGATGGCCGTTCCATCGTTGCACTGACCTTTGACCCACATCCCACAACCGTCTTTGCACCCGATAAGGCGCCCACAATGCTCACCACGTTGGCCGATCGCGTGGAGCTTCTTAAGATTCATAACGCAGATCAAGTAGCTGTGATGAAGTTCAATGAGAAGTTTGCTGCGATGTCTGCGCAGGATTTCGTGCAGACTGTTCTGGTTAATCAACTTCATGCGAGCACGGTGATTGTGGGAAAGAACTTCACCTACGGTCATAAAGCTGCTGGCACCGTGGAGAGCCTGATTGCATCAGGACTGACACATAATTTCACGGTGGATGTGCAGGAGTTGAAGGCTGATACTGAAGTTATCTCCTCATCGCGAATCCGTAGATTAGTCATCGAAGGCAAAGTCGAAGAAGCACGTGAGCTTCTTTCTCGCCCCCATCGCCTTGATGGCGTTGTTGTGCACGGTGAAAAGCGTGGACGTGAAATTGGATATCCGACTGCAAATCTTGGAAATATTGAGGGACAGACAATTCCAGCCGATGGTGTGTATGCAGGATGGCTCACTGTAGGAATTAACTTCTGGCCGGCTGCTATTTCAATTGGAACAAATCCAACATTTGAAGGCGCTCGTGGTCGACAAGTTGAGGCATATGCACTCTATCAAGAAGGTCTCGAGCTTTATGACAAGAGCGCTTCGATTGAGTTCGGTTGGTATTTGCGTCCCACACTCAAATTTGATGGCCTTGAACCACTTCTTGAGCAGATGAAGAAAGATTGCGATAAGGCCCGCGAATTAACAGAGAAATAGGCGTATTCCAGCCTCAATTTCACTTATCCACACCCCGCAGGTAAACTTCCCTCTGTCCAACGAGAAAGTGATTTCCCGTGATTCAAACCGGGAAGCCTCTTGAACAGTACTGATGTACTTAACATGAAAAGGAAATAGATATGTCATTAACACCAGAAGTAAAGAAAGAAATCATTGCTAAGTACGGGTCATCAGCTACTGATACAGGAAGCCCTGAAGCTCAGGTCGCTCTTTTGTCACGTCGAATCGAAGACATTACAACTCACCTCAAGACCAACCCGCATGATCACCACAACCGTCGTGGTCTCTTGTTGCTCGTAGGTCAGCGTCGCCGCATTCTTCAGTACCTCGCAAAGACAGATATCAATCGTTATCGCGCAATTATCGAGAAGCTCGGTATTCGCCGCTAATTAAGAATTAACTACCCGCCGGGGGACAATGGTCCTCGGTAGTGGTTTCCAGATGTTTTCATCTGTGAACTTCGATCGAAGATTCATTTGTTTCGCCTTGCGTGTAGTTACCGCTCCAAGCTGTGCAGATGCACCTTGGAATTTGAAACAAAGGAGGACCCATGGAGGGTCAAGACGTTAAGACAGCAGTAGCCGTTATCGATAACGGAAAGTTCGGAAAGCGCGAGATTAAGTTCGAAACAGGACGCCTCGCAAAGCAAGCAGCAGGAGCTGCAGCTGTGTATCTCGATGATCAGACAATGATCTTCTCAGCTACAACAGCATCAAAGACACCTAAGGATCAATTCGACTTCTTCCCATTAACAGTGGATGTTGAAGAGAAGATGTATGCCATTGGCAAGATTCCTGGTTCATTCTTCCGTCGCGAAGGTCGTCCATCAGAAGAGGCAATTCTTACCTGCCGTTTGATCGATCGCCCATTGCGTCCATCATTTATCAAGGGACTTCGTAATGAAGTTCAGATCGTTGTGACAGTAATGGCACTCGATCCAGACCACATGTATGACGTCATTGCTATCAACGCAGCGTCAATGTCTACACAGCTTGCAGGTCTTCCATTCTCAGGTCCTATCGGTGGCGTGCGTGTTGCACTTATCGATGGTCAGTGGGTTGCATTCCCTAACCATTCACAGGTCGAGAATGCTGTTTTCGATATGGTCGTTGCAGGTCGCGTAACAGCTGACGATGTAGCAATCATGATGGTGGAAGCAGAAGCAACTACTCGCACAATCGGTCTTATTGCAGAAGGCGCTAAGGCACCTACTGAAGAGATCGTTGCGCAGGGACTAGATGCTGCAAAACCATTTATTCGTATTCTCTGTGAAGCACAGTCAAAGCTTGCAGCAGTTGCTGCAAAGCCGACAGCCGACTTCCCAGTCTTTCTTGATTACCAGGATGATGTTTTCGCTGCAGTTGAAAAAGCTGCGGGAGATAACCTTGCTAAGGCACTCACAATCTCAGGTAAGCAAGAGCGCGAAACAAAGATCGATGAGATCTCTGCTGCAACTAAGGAATCTGTTTCAGCTGCCTTCGAAGGCCGTGAAAAAGAAGTTCCTGCAGCATTCCGTTCACTGACAAAGAAGCTTGTACGTCAGCGCGTACTTCGCGACAAGATTCGTATCGATGGTCGCGGACTCCGCGATATCCGTGCGCTCTCTGCAGAAGTTGAGGTTATTCCTCGTGTTCACGGATCAGCAATCTTCGAACGTGGTGAGACTCAGATTCTTGGAGTAACAACTCTTAACATGCTCAAGATGGAACAGCAGCTCGACACAATGAGCCCTGAGAAGTCAAAGCGTTATATGCACAACTACAACTTCCCACCTTATTCAACAGGTGAAACAGGTCGTGTTGGAACACCAAAGCGTCGCGAAATCGGCCACGGTGCACTCGCTGAGCGCGCATTGATTCCAGTACTTCCAACTCGTGAAGAGTTCCCTTACGCAATCCGTCAGGTCTCAGAGGCACTTGGTTCCAATGGATCAACATCTATGGGTTCTGTCTGCGCATCAACACTTTCAATGCTTCAAGCAGGTGTGCCTCTTAAGGCTCCTGTTGCAGGTATTGCAATGGGTCTGATCTCAGATACTGTCGATGGAAAGATTGAGTACGTAGCTCTTACAGATATCCTCGGTGCAGAAGATGCATTTGGAGATATGGACTTTAAGGTCGCAGGTACAAAGGACTTCATCACAGCTCTACAGCTTGATACAAAGCTCGATGGAATTCCTGCAACTGTTCTTACTGGAGCACTTCACCAGGCAAAGGAAGCGCGTCTTGCGATTCTTGATGTCATGAACGAAGCAATCGATACACCTGATGAGATGAGCCAATACGCTCCTCGCATCATCTCTGTAAAGATTCCTGTCGATCAAATTGGTGCAGTTATCGGGCCTAAGGGCAAGATCATCAACCAGATTCAAGATGAAACTGGCGCAGATATCTCTATCGAAGATGATGGAACTATCTACATCGGTGCAACCGATGGGCCTTCAGCTGAAGCTGCTCGCGCACAGATCAATGCAATTGCTAATCCACAAATGCCAGAAGTGGGAGAGCGTTACCTCGGAACCGTCGTAAAGCTTGCAACATTCGGCGCATTTGTCTCATTGATGCCAGGTAAAGATGGCTTGCTCCACGTATCTCAGATTCGCAAGATGCATGGTGGAAAGCGCATTGAAAACCTTGAAGAAGTCATGAAGGTTGGCGACAAGATTCAGGTTGAAATCGGCGAGATTGATCCAAAGGGCAAGCTCTCATTGGTTCCAGTTCTCGAAGATGGCTCGACTCCAGCTGCTGAATAAGTAGATGTCAGTCAAACGCTCAGTTCACTCAAGTGGTCTGCGCATTGTTACGGAAGAAGTTCCGTCAGTGCGCAGCGCTGCTGTGGGAATCTGGGTCAATGTAGGTTCACGTGATGAAGCACCGGCAACTGCTGGTGCTTCTCACTTTTTAGAGCACCTTCTCTTCAAAGGAACAACAAGCCGCACAGCTCTCGAGATTTCATCTTCGATTGAGTCCGTTGGCGGTGAAATGAATGCATTTACATCCAAGGAGTACACCTGCTTCTACGCACGTGTGATCGACACTGATCTTCCGATGGCCATTGATGTGGTCAGCGACCTGATTACCTCATCGATTGTTACAGCACTCGATGTTGATGCAGAACGTAAGGTCGTTCTTGAAGAGATTGCGATGCGCGATGATGATCCAAGCGACCTCGTGCATGATCTCTTTAGCGATACCTATTATGGAGATACGCAGATTGGTCGTCCGATTCTTGGAACTATTGATTCCATCAAGGGCATGTCTCGCAATACAGTCTTTAATTACTATAAGAAGAAGTACCTGCCGCAGGACCTTGTGGTGGCTGTTGCTGGAAACATTAAGCATAAGAAAGTTGTGGCGATGGTTGAGCAAGCGCTCTCAAGGGATAACTTCCTTGATGTGTTGGCAGCTCCCGTGATTCGTCCAAATATTCCAATTAAGAACACTAAGCAACAATCAGTAGGTCTGCTATATAAGAAGAGCGAACAGGCTCATATGTTCTATGGCATGGAAGGTGTTGCTCGCGTAGATGATCGTCGCTTTGCCATGGGCGTTCTCTCTGCAGCTCTCGGTGGCGGAATGTCATCGCGTTTATTCCAAGAAATTCGTGAAAAGCGTGGCCTTGCATACTCTGTCTATGCCTATGCTCAACAATTTGCAGGCTCTGGAGTTCTTGGCTTCTATGCAGGATGTAATCCAACGAAGGCTATTGAGGTTGTTGAAATCATCCGCAGCGTGCTCTCTGATGTTGCCGATAATGGAATGACACATGAAGAGATTGAGCGTGCCAAGGGCGCGGTGCGAGGATCTCTGGTCTTGAGCCAAGAAGATACCGGCTCGCGTATGAGCCGTATCGGCAAGAATGAAATCGTCTATGGCCAGGTTATGGACTTTGATGACATTCTCAAAGCAATCTCTCGCGTGAGCGCACAAGACATTCGCGAAATTGCCAGCGAGTTCTTGGTCAAAACGCCTACCCTTGCTCTTGTCGGTCCATTTAAGAACGAATCTAAATTTGAGAAGGTGCTTGCGAAATGATCAAAGTAGGCGTACTCGGTGCACGTGGCCGTATGGGTTCTGAAGTTGTGAAGGCTATTACTGAAGCCTCTGACCTTGAACTCGTTGCAGCACTGGATCTTGGAGATTCACTCGATGCTCTTGTTTCAAAGGGAGCACAGGTCGTTGTCGACTTCACTACTCCTGATTCAGTGATGGCAAACCTAGAATTTCTTATTGGCAAGAACATCCATGCAGTTATCGGAACTACTGGTTTTGATGATGCGCGCATTGCAAAGATTAAGTCTCTCCTTGCTTCATCCAAGTCTGGTGTTCTCATTGCACCTAACTTCGCCATCGGCGCAGTCTTGATGATGGAGTTTGCTACAAAGGCTGCAAAGTACTTTGAATCTGCTGAAATCATTGAATTGCACCACCCAAATAAGGTGGATGCTCCATCAGGAACAGCAGCTCGCACAGCAGAGCTCATGTCTAAGTCTCGTAAAGAGGCAGGGCTAGCACCCATGCCTGATGCAACAACATCATCACTCGATGGAGCACGTGGTGCCACTGTGGGAGATATTCCCGTGCACTCAGTGCGTTTGCGCGGACTTGTTGCCCACCAAGAAGTTTTGCTCGGCGGAATTGGTGAAACACTTTCAATTCGTCATGACTCGATCGACCGAGTAGGTTTTATGCCAGGAGTACTTCTTGGCGTTCGTCAGGTTGTTTCTCATCCAGGGCTGACTTTCGGCCTTGAAAACTTTATGTAAGGAGCAGGAAATGGCACTGGCAGATATCACAATGTATGGCGCCGATTGGTGTGGAGATTGCCGTCGCTCAAAGCGCCTTCTTGAAGAGCTCGATGTTCAGGTCAACCACGTTGATGTTGAGGCAGATGAGTCAGCTGCTGCAAAGGTGCAAGAGATTAATGGGGGAGCAAAATCAATTCCCGTTCTTGTCTTCTCTGATGGAACTCACCTGACTGAACCTTCAGATAATGATTTGAAGGCAAAGCTGACATCTCTAGGAATTATTTAAAGTCTATAGAGCGCAGCTGATGTAATGGCTGCAGAAATAACGACAACGAAGTAGGGCGCCTTCAGGCTAAGGGCAATGAGTGCCACAGCAACTCCAGCTAAGCGCTGATCAATGACCCATTGACCTTTCTCGGTAACAGTCTGAACACCAACGAGAGCACTTAAGAGTGCAATCGGAATTAAAGTATTGATGCGCAACGCCCTTGGATTATTCACATATTTTTCTGGGATGGAATGTCCTAAGTACTTCAACAAAAATGCGATGAGAGAAGTTCCAATAACCCCAAGCCAGAGTGTGTTCATGTGCGCTGCCTCCATCCGAAGGCAACTGCAAGAAGTGCGGTTGTGATAATCGGCAAGCCTGCAGAAATAATGGGGCTTAAGAGGATTGCCAGAATGATGGCAGAAGCTGCAAGTGTGCGCTCAAATTTTCCTGTAAGTCGCGGCCAGACAAGACCTAGAAATGCAGCAGGAACTGCGGCATCGAGTCCCCATGCAGAAGGGTTCCCCATAGCTTGCGCACCGAGGGCGCCGAGCAGTGTGAAGAAGTTCCAGAATATATAGACGCCAAAGCCTGTGAGCCAGAAACCCTGTTTCATCGCATCGATGCCGAGATCTTCTTGGCCGATGGCAACGCCTGTTGATTCATCAATCGTTACTTGCGCTGCAATTACTCGTTTAAATCCGCGGACTTTAAGAAGCGGTGCCATACGTAATCCATAGAGACCATTTCGAATACCAAGAAGAGATGCAGTTGCAATTCCTGATATAGCGCTGCCGCCTGCGCCCATGACTCCAACGATTGCAAATTGTGATGCTCCTGAAAAGGTGAGAAGTGAGAGGAGGCAGGTTTGAAGAATCGAGAATCCGGCTGCGATCGATGCAGCTCCAAAGGCGGTTCCATAGAGGCCGACTGTGAAGGAGACGCTCAGACTCTGCGTTGCGGTGGCGCGGTTCACTTTGGACACGCGGTTATTGTGCCCTAGATATCCAAAGGGTGGAGGGGGGTTGAAAGATAAGGTGCGCACATGTCTGAGACCGTAATATTTAGAGACGATGTATCCGTCGAACTGATCAAGGCTAGCGCCAGCGATGCTGACGTTATTTGGGCCGCCCGCGTATCAACAGCTGGTGAGCAATCGATGGATGAGATTGGTGAAGACCCAGCGCGTTCAGCTGGTCTAATCAATTACCTCGCCCGCGAACGCCATGGCTCACCCTTTGAGCACACCTCGATGACATTTTTTATCTCAGCTCCCATCTTTGTCTTCCGTGAATTTATGCGCCATCGCATCGCTTCCTACAACGAAGAATCTGGTCGCTACCGCGAACTCAAGCCAGTTTTCTATATTCCATCAAAGGAACGTAAGTTGATTCAGGTGGGTAAAACTGGTTCATATACATTTGAAGATGGAACAGTAGAACAATTTGATATCACTGTTGCAGCGATGAAAGAGGCATACCTAGTTGCCTATGATTCATATCAGAAGATGCTTGAGGCAGGTATTGCTCGTGAAGTTGCACGCGCTGTTCTTCCCGTTGCTACCTATTCATCGATGTATGTGACTATGAATGCACGTGCATTGATGAATTTCCTTTCCCTTCGCACAGCACGTGAAGGTTCACATTTTCCAAGCTATCCACAACGTGAAATTGAGATGGTGGCTGAAAAAATGGAAGCCGAATTCGCGAAATTAATGCCCATTACATACGGGGCATTTGAAAAATCTGGTCGTATCGCGCCTTAAGCGATAAGATGCCCAAATGAGTACGAACGCACCTTTCGGTCGACTTCTCACCGCAATGGTGACCCCCTTCGATAAGGATGGGGCAATTGACTGGGCTGGCGTTGAAAAGCTTGCACAACATCTCGTCGATACTGGCCATGACGGTATTGCAGTCAATGGCACAACAGGTGAAGCACCAACTACAAAGTCTTCGGAAAAGCTTGAGATCATTAAGGTTGTAAAGAAAGTTGTCGGTGCAAAGGTTCAGGTTCTCTCAGGTGCTGGCGATAATGAAACTGCGTACACAGTCGAGCAGGCAAAGCGTTCACAAGATGCTGGTGCAGATGGTCTTCTTGTTGTTACTCCGTATTACAACAAACCTCCTCAAGCAGGAATCGAGGCGCACTTTCGCGCAGTCGCTGCAGTAACAGATTTGCCGATCATGATGTATGACATTCCAGGTCGCACAGGCGTGGAAATTGAATCTGACACCATCGTAAAACTCTTTGAATCTGTGAAGAACATCGTTGCTCTCAAAGATGCCAAGGGCAATATTGCGGCAACATCATGGGTCATCAAGCGCTGCGGTATTCCTGTCTACTCAGGTGATGACATCTTGAACTTGCCATTTCTTTCCGTCGGCGCAGTTGGATTTGTCTCCGTCTGTGGCCACACCGTTGGTCTTCAACTCAAAGCGATGCTCGATGCGTGGTTTGCAGGAGATGCAACTAAAGCTCTTGAAATTCATCAGCAACTCTTGCCAGTATTTACCGGCACATTCCGCACACAAGGTGCAATTTTGACCAAGGCAGCGATGTCTCTTATGGGGCTACCCGGAGGAACAACACGTCTGCCACTCGTTGATGCAACACAGGCACAGATCGAACAGTTACGTATAGATCTCACTGCCGGTGGCGTCACGCTAAAGAATTAACGCAATCTCTTTATGACACAACATCCCCATCCCAATCTCGGTACTCCCAGCAAACTTGCTGATGGGGGACTGCGCATAGTTGCACTCGGTGGAATCTCTGAAATCGGTCGCAATATGACTGTCTATGAGACCAATGGCAAGCTACTTATTATCGACTG
>Ga0315908_10001845_pt1 | contig 15795 bp, 6 predicted proteins | sample LakEriMetagenome_12_FD_203520 | JGI IMG/M metagenome (GOLD analysis project Ga0315908, IMG submission 203520) | Freshwater fungal communities from buoy surface, Lake Erie, Ohio, United States - Buoy 4 MA124 | ecosystem: Environmental > Aquatic > Freshwater > Lake > Lake biofilm | place: USA... | reverse complement strand
GGGGTACCAATGTTCAACAGCGCATTTGGCGCCGAGAGCGTGATCGTCTCCACCGAACCAGCCGCATGCACCCGGCCCGCCACCCCGTCAAACATCACTTGTGTCCCCGCCGCAGGACCAAAACGCCCAATCTCCTGCCCGTTCAACCAAGCCACAAATCCATCGTCACTGTAAACCCTCAGCTTCAATGGTCCCGGCGCAGACTCCGTCATCTCAAAAGTGTGCCGCATGAAAATCCCCGTATAACCGGGATTCGTCACCGTCATGCGCATGTCCGACAAAAGCGTCTTGATCGAAACCGACGCCGGATACCCAAACGGAGCCCCTCCTACACCCCGCAACCACGTCTCATCCTCCATAAAATCCACCTCCCGCCACGCGGGAATCGGAACCGAAGCTTCACTGACCGCTTTGCGATAACGCCACCCCATACTTCCTCTGGATACAAACGCCCGCGCCGGAGCCACATCGCTGCCCCCGTCCGACCGGCGCCAGTTGCCCGCCAGATTGTTGTCCAATAAGGGATGAACCAACTCAATAGACAAATTCGGAGGATCCCCCACCGTCGGCCACGGAAAACCCAGCTGATACGCCACTTCGTCGACTTTCTGACCGCTCGAGGTGCGCAGCACCACCGCATCCCCAGCGTTTTTGAGGCTTCCATAGATTGGAAGCGCGACGCCAGCATTCCAGTTAAAAACGCCAGCTCCGGAAACTCCCCACTTCGATTGTAGAGTGGCCGCATCCTCCGCTACGACCACATACCCACCCGCCGGCAACACCGCGCCCACCGGAAAAACAAAGGACAATCCGTCCGAAAAATACCACCCGCCCAGAGCGACATCAACCGTCCCAGGATTATGCAGCTCCACAAACTCGCTGTGCACAGTCGGATCATCCTCATCGTAGTGAATCTCATTGATCACCACCGACTGTGACCGCAGCGGCATAGACCCAGCCACAGCGCACAGCGCCGGGAGACAGAGAAATCGGAAAACTTTCATGAGACGTCAGAAGCTCGCCGCACCCCTGAGCCAGCACAGAGTCAACAAGCGAGAATATCAGAATACCGGAGAGGACATCCCTCGACAAGACCGCCGATCGGAAAGTTTCATCCTTACCAGAAAGCGCGCTCACTCAAGCTCAACGCGCTGCCAGCCCGGCACTCAGCCCGCCAGACGCACCGCGCCCAGCAGCCCCGCCCTGATCCAATGAGATGACGAGCACCTTGTCCACCCGATGACGATCCATGTCGATGATTTCAAACCGCCACCCCTTCCATTCGAAAATCTCGCCCTCAGCCGGAACGTGCGCGAGCTGCGAAACCACGAAACCAGCAACCGTTTGATAGTCGCGCCCCGCCTCCTCAGGCAACTCCAGTGACTCCATCTTCTCTGCCAGATCGCCGACATCATACAAACCATCAATCAGCCACGACCCGTCATCACGCTGCTTGGCCTCAGGTTGCAACCGCTGGTCCAAACTGGGAATGTCCCCCAGCACAGCCTCCGCCACATCCGACATCGTCACCAATCCGGTAATCCCGCCAAATTCATCAGCCACCAAAGCCACATGAAAACGCGTCCTCCGTAAGGCCTCCAATAATTGCCGCACAGTCTGGGTCTCAGGCACCACCAGCGGCTTGATCATCAAATCGCGGACCCTCGCCGCCGTGCCGGCCGCAATGTTGGCATACAACGACTTGATCGACACAATACCCACCACGTTGTCCCGGTTGCCCTCATACACAGGGAAAATCGAATGGCCGCTGACCACAATCTTATGCCAGACCTGCTCCGATGGCTCATCGCGCCCCAGAAAGACAATTTTTGGCCGAGGTGTCATGATCTCACGCACCATCAAGCTGTCTAATGAAAGCACGCTCTCAACCATCTCCTGCTCCGCTTCATCAAAGACCCCCGCTTCCCGTCCTTCCTGCATCAGATCCACCACTTCTTCATCGGTCACCATCGGCTCGCTGTGCGCCGCAATTCCAAATAATCGCAAAATCCAGTCTGTCGCGCCCGCCAGCAAGCTGACCAGAGGGCCCAGTACCGTAGAAAGCAGCCGCATCGGACCAGCCATGAGGCGAGCCATGCTTTCCGGATCTCGCAAGGCCAGCCGTTTCGGCACCAGCTCCCCGATAACGAGCGAAGAGAATGTAATGCACAAAACCACCACCCCCAAAGCCATCCAGTGAGCATACGGAACCAACAACGGCACTCCCATCATCCATCCCTGCAACCGCTGCGCCAGTGTATCCCCTCCATAAACACCCGCAAAAACACCCACCAGCGTGATACCCAGCTGCACCGTCGACAGAAATCGCGTCGGCTCTTCCGCCAGCTCCAAAGCCGCCGCCGCGCGACGGTCCCCCTCCTCCACCAACCGCTTCAGTTTGCCTTTTCGCGCCGAAACAATGGCTAATTCTGCCATGGCAAAAAGGCCATTCGCCGCCAGCAGAAGAAATAAAATTAAAAACTCAGTCGCCATTTTAGAGAGTTTCTATCATGTCCCAGAGCGACAGGGAAACAAGCGGGTTCTTCCACCTCGCTCCCCCTACAGATCACCTGTACACCAATCGCGCACCAACCCTTCGGGCCGGCACGCAAGGATCACGCTGGCCCGCAGCCGCAAGGAGAGCCAGTGGAGCGAGTGGAGCCAGCGCAGCCAGTGGAGCGAATAGATGAGTAAATCAATTCGCCACTCGACTGACACGGAAGAGTCGTGTCGTCACACTGGCGGGAATCGTCGAGGTATGGGTGCCCGTTTCACCGGTAGCCACAAACGACGTCACTTCAGCCCAAGCACCGACAGCACCAGCACCATCACGCTCGAAGACGGCATAACGCGCACCCACCACCGTAGGGAAAGTGAGGACGACCTGCTGGGTCGCCTTGTTGAACACGACATTGGTAATCGCAAACGACGTATCTGGCGCGCCTCCTCCCACCGGTGTGAGGGTACCAGCCGCCAGCTGAGAAATGAAGGTGGTGGGAATCGCCTCCGTCCACACCGCGATATCATCAAGCTGGCCGTTCAAGAAGTTGCCGGCACCATCCTGAATACCGGCGCCCCCCATGTTAAAGTTGAAGGCCGCAGTCGAGGTTGGCGTGCCGACAGCCCCACTGGCCACCAGCACTCCATCGACAAAAAGCCGGCGGCTCACGGCATCGGCAATGACTGCGATATGGCGCCAGCCATTGCTGGATGGACCAAATGGTGTCTGAATTGCCCCCCCGGTCGGAGTCCAAAGCTCAACCGAGTCGGCCGCATTCATCCCAAATTCCACCACATCATTCTGGCCGAAAAACCCAGTCCGCGGGGCCTGCGGCTCGCTGAAGTTCACCCAGCCCGCGAGTGTAAATCCATCGAGGCCATCAAGCAACGGCACCGCCGTCGTGACCGCCGCATCCGTGCCGTTAAGCTGCACCGCAAAATCACCCGCCCGCCCGCTGTGACCAGGACCATACACAACCCCACCCTGCAGCGTACCATCATGACCGGAGCCGGAAAGATCAGCCGTCACCGATGACCCCTGATCATCAAAAGACCAATAACCCGCCGGCGCCGGGAAAACAGGCCGACTCGAAGCCACTACCGGGTTGCTCTTAAACAAAACTTCCTCCCCGTCAGGAAAGCCGTCCCCATCCGTATCGAGGCGATTCGGGTTCGACCCAGTGCTCGTCTCATCCACAAAGGCGCCGGTTCCGTTTTCCACCCCGTCCGCCAAGCCATCGTTATCCGTATCAGTCTTGAGGGGATTGGTTCCGGTATTGGATCCGCTGACAAACACCCCCGTATTTGTCTCCGCCCCATCACGAATCGTATCGCCATCCGAATCCGCAGCCCGAGGATTAGTCGAATTTTGATATTCCTGCAGATTGGTCAAACCATCGCTGTCAGCATCGAGCGCGGAATCATTGAGATTCTTGTCAAAGCCGTTGGCGTCTTCCCAGACATCGGGCATCCCGTCCCGGTCGGTGTCCAGCGCCACCCCGCCGCCCAGCGGCGTCAGTGTGCGGGCCGCCAGACGAGGAATAATCGAGGCCGGCAGCGCCTGATCCCACACCGCGACATCATCCAGCAATCCATTAAGGAAATTGCCCGCCGCATCCTGCACACCGCCTCCCCCCATGTTAAAGTTGAATGCCGGACTGGCCGTCGGCGTGCCGACAGGTCCGCTTGCCACCAAAGCACCATCGATATAAATCCGGCGCCCTGTGGCGTCGGCCACCACCGCAATGTGACGCCAACCATTACTGGAAGGTCCAAAAGGCGTCTGAATGGCACCACCCGTCGGGCTCCACAATTCAATGGAAGTGGCCGTATTCATCCCGAATTCAATGGCATCATTCAACCCAAAGAATCCGGTGCGGTCCCTCTGGGGCGCCGTAAAATTCACCCACCCCGTCATGGTATAGGCATCTTTGCCATCCAACAAGGGTACCGCTGTCGTCACGGCCGCGTTCGATCCATTCAGCTGCACCGCAAAATCGGAAGCCTGGCCGCTGTGGCCCGCCACATAGGTGACCCCACCCTGCAGAAAACCCGCATGCCCCGCACCTGACAGGTCCGCCGTAAACGTCTCACCACGATCATCAAATGACCAATATCCCGTCGGAGCCGGGAAGACCGGCTGGCTCGCCGCCGAAACCGGACTGGTGCCAAATGTCACTTCCTCGCCATCAGGAAAGCCGTCACCATCAGTGTCAGCCCGATTAGGATTCGAACCCGTACGGCTCGCATCAACAAAGGTGCCAGTTCCGTCTTCCACTCCATCAGACAATCCATCGGCGTCACTGTCAGCCTTCAACGGATCTGATCCCGTATTGGTGCCGCTAACAAAAGTGCCGGTTTTCGTCTCAGAACCGTCCCGCACGCCGTCGCCATCCGTATCGGCCATGCGCGGATCAGTCCCCCGCTGGTACTCCTGCAGATTGGCCGAAGCATCCGCATCACCATCCAAGGAGGCATCATTCAGATTTTTATTGAGACCGTTGCTCTCTTCCCAGATGTCAGGCATGCCGTCGCCATCCGTATCACCCGTCGCCCGAATGATTTGCACCGCATTGATCGGCGCACCGAACCCTCCGCCCGCCGTGGTGTCAGTCGCCGTCAGCGTCACTGTGGGCCCGGTCACCCCGCGAAATACCAGATAGTTGCCTTCCGCATCATTGCCTGCCACCTGCTTAAAAACACCGCCCCCAATGCTGACCGGCCAGTTCGCCACGTCGCGCACCCCGGTCACCGCCACCCCATTCACCGTGTACGTCGCCGTCGTATTCGTGGCCTCCCCGTCCGCATACACATACACATCATAGGTTGGATATGGAATGTTGCGTACCACCACTTGCGTCAATACCCCCTGGCGACTCCGCAGAAAACCTTGCATCAATTCACTGTTCGGATCGACCGGCGCCGACGGTGTCTCGATCGTATAAACGTCGTCCACTGTCCAGCTCGCACGCATCAAGGCCGCCACGTTGGCGCCGTCCACCAACGCCACACCAGCCCCGCTCAAATCAGACAAATTGTTCCAGTTGGACTGGGGCACAACCCCGGCCGGACCACTGGGTACAGCACCCAAAGTACCATCAACCCGCCCACCCACAAAATTCAAGCCCAGCAACAAATCACCTGTAGCCACGGGCACACTGCCTTGACCGCCCACCGAGGGATTCGTCCCCGCCGTAAGCTCAGCCTGATCCTCAAACTGGTCGCCATCGGTATCCGCCTTGTTCGGATCTGTCGCTTGGGCCGCCCCGGCCTCCGCACCGTCCGCCAAAGTGTCTCCATCCGTATCCCGCCGCAACGGATCAGTCCCCAAGTCCGTCCCGGAAACTAAAATTCCAGTCAGCGTCTCCCACCCATCCTTGGCTCCATCACCATCCGTATCCGCGTTCTTGGGCAACGTGGATCGCTGGAATTCTTGTAAGTTGGTCGACGCATCACCATCCGGATCACCAGCCGCACCATTGTCACCAGCCGCACTATTGGGATTTAATCCATTGGCCGTCTCCCACGACGAGGGAAGCCCATCACTATCCTGGTCAGCCAATTCCACAAAATCGAGACGGAAATTATCAAAGTGGGCCCGGCTGGCACCCGCACTGCCCGCAAAAATAACCACCGTGCCCCCGGGCGCGGTGTCCCCAGTATCAAAAATCACCGTCTGATCGCGAAAGGTGCTCACCGGCCAAGTGCTGGCATTGACCGCTGTGTTGGAGAGAGACAGCTGAGGGTCATTCGCCACCGCCTCAGCGGCCGTGGCATAGGCCGGTACGACGTCCGTCAACCCAATCACCGACCTGTTCCCGGCCACCGTAAACCCCGTATTCCGGTTGCCGACGCCCACGGTCAGCGTGTAACGCGTATTCGGCGCCCAAGGAACATCTGTGTTCTGAAAAATATAATAACCAGACTCCACTCCAATGTGGGCCGCTCCCTGCGAAGCAAAGTTTCCAATACGCTCAATAAAGGCCAGCCCACTACTGTTGCCATCGCGCCCCACCCACTCAATCGTGGTATTAGCATCCGTATCCTCAAGATTGTTGGTCCAACTATTCGCGCCAGTATAGCTTGCACTCTCAAAACTATGGTTATTAACCGCCATAGGAGCCGACCAAGCCAGTGGCCCCATCGTCAGGGCGGCCAAACCGAGTGCACACAGAGCCATGAAGCGAGAAACACGCTTCTGCGATAAAAATACGCGCGAAAATATCATGATACAGAGGGGGTATAACCAAGAGAACACGATAAAATCGGCGATAGCCCGCCATTTCGATCATTATCCGCCTGAATAGATCGATACATTTTTAAGGAATCGCATGCGTCTGCACAAGCAAAATCCGATTTTTATATCCCCGGCGGCGGCTATCCCGCTATCGCCGAGTGAGATTATCGACCATAGGCTCGGCCGCGACGGTAAAAACCCAAGCCTTTGGTGATACTCTGCACGACCTCTGGCGAGGCCGACTGGGTGGCGAGGATCAACGCCTTCTCACCGGTTGCCACCGCTTCTTTGAATCTGCCTGCTTCCGCATAGGCGGCGGCTAGAGTATCCAGCACGGAAGCATTCTGGTACGTGGACAGGGTTGCGGCCGTTTCCGCCAGCCTGACGGCCGCCGCCGCGTCGCGCACAGCCGCGTCCGGATGCGCCGCCCGCTGCCAAGCCAGATTATTGAGAACCACCACATTATCCGCATCCGCAGCCAGCGCCGACTCAAACGCCTGCAACGCCCCGGCGGTCGAACCGCGCTCCATCAATCGCTCACCGATCCACGTCAACAAAATGGCGTATTCTTTGTGACGGGAAAGCTCAGTTCCGGCGCGTCCACAAAACTCCTGCGCATCATCCAGCGCCCCCTCGTTCATCAAATCCAAGGCCAGCGGCAGGGCGATGGGACGGTTGGGGCGCTCAATCCACGCGCCCGGAAAAGGCATGGCCGCGTCATGCCAGGCCTCCGGTGAGGAAGTGGCTGCCAAACGGGCATCAGCGGCCACTTGCGCTGGGGTCACCCGGCCCGCATAAAGCACCAGCAGGCGCCCATCCCCATCCACCAGCACGCTGGACGGAACCGGCAGTGCCCACTTCACACCCCAGGCATGGGCTCGAGCCCGTTCAATCCGCCGGACCAGCGCGGGAGTCGCTCTCCCGGTGGCAAAAGAAAATGCCCGCTTCGCCGCCAGCGCCGCCGGGTCAGTACTCGTACCGCCTTCGATCAGGCCGTCCACCGAAAGCGCCACCACCTTGACGCCAGCAGCCTTCAACAAATCCCCGGATGCCTGAAATTCATTCAACTCCGCGATGCACGGCGCACACCACGTGGCCCACAAGTTGATCCATGTCATACCCTGGCCACGGCCGCCACTCGTTCGTTTCTCCCCGGCAAATGATTCCCATGGCAGCACCGGAAGCGGAAAACGGGAACCCGCCACCGCTCTCACCGGTCCGCCATCCGGAAGCGGGGCCGCCCCTTCAGCCAATACCGGCGGAAACCGCCCCTCCCGGGCGCGCTCAACTACGACCGCCCGACCCTCCCCTTCCCGCAAAAGATACTGCCGTCCCGCCTCAACCCCGGAAAAACTCTCCTCTCCGCGCCCCGGCCAACGCACCACCACGCTCTGTATCTTTCCCGTCTCCCCCAATCCAAAATGAAGTGACTTCCCCGTCTGGGTCAAAAACCCTTCGCCCGCTTTGAGCACGCGAACCATCCGCCCGCCCCCCCCCAGCCGCACCGTGATCCGGCCGCCAATCGCATCGCGGATACCCCGAGTCGCCACCAGCCGGAAAGTCACCCAGTCCGCCGGATCTCCTGGCCCACGCCCGTCACAATGCGTGTTCTTCAAAAACCTCAACATCGGCGCCGTCCGGTTGGCCAACCACACATCAAGATCCCCGTCCCCATCCCAGTCAACCGGAACCACCGCCCGCGCATCATCGTCAAAATCAAATCCCGTCACCGCACTGGCGGCGGCAAATCGACCGTCGCCCCGCCCCAAATTCAAAAAACACACATTTCGCTCATGCCCACTGAGGGAAAACCCGCGTTCCATCAGCTCATCGACCGCGAGAATGGATCGACGATACGGCCCCTGCGGGTCTTGGACTTCGGCGATCCGCGTTGGATCAAGAGGCGATGACGACACGACCTGCCGCCAGACGACACTTCACAAATCATCGGGCTGCCGTCCGGTCACATAACCGTTGGCCACCACAAGATCCTCCCATCCATCATGATCCACATCCGCCGGCATCGAGCCCCAAGCCCAGCGGCCCATCGTCGTACCCGACTCCACGCTGGCATCACGAAACACCGGCCGGCCGCGCCCACCGCCCCCCAAATACAAACTATTGCCCCGGGCCATCAGCTGGAATTCCTCCACCACCCCCACCGGGTCACCAAGACGAAATCGCGGCTGCCGCGTCACCCGGCTGCCGGCACTGGAAAACATGTTGCCGACATACACATCACGTCGGCCATCTCGATCAAAATCCCCCGTCGCCGCCGACATGCCGAATCCCCCATCCTTTAACCCAATCTCCATCGCCACCTCCCTGAATCGAGCCCGTCCCAACGGCACTAAGTCGTTCAAATAACACACATTGCGTCCGAAATCGTTGGCCACATACAAATCCTGATCCCCATCATCATCCAAATCGTCCCACACCGCCGCAAAACTAAACCGCGAATTCCTGACGTCCAGCCCGCTCTCGGCCGTCGCGTCCACAAATGAAAGCCACTGGCCATCAGCCGCCGGACCTAGGTTCTTCACCAGATAATTGCCACCTCCATTCTCCGCATTAAAATAGGGCACAGGCACCGCCAGTTGCGCCCCCTCGCGGGCATCTGCATGATAACGGCAAACATAAATGTCGGCATACCCGTTCTGGTCGTAATCAGCCGCCGCCAACGAGTACCCGGCCTGTGCCACCCGGGAACGAATGCGCGCCGTAAACCGTCCAGCCCCCGCATTCTCAAAAAAGACCAGCCCCGCAGGCATCGACGCCACAAGATCCTGATCACCATCATTATCAAGATCAATGAAAAGTGCCCCCTGCGTGGCGTCCAGAACCCCAAGGCCGGATTCAGCCGTCGCATCCCGTAGCGTGCCGTCGGCATTTTGCACCAGTAACCGGTTGGGCAGCCCGCCATTCTGCGGCGAAAACACATCATCGCGACCGTCCCCATTCGCGTCACCAATGGCCAGCCCATGATGTCCGAATTTGAACATCCGGTTAAAGACCTCGATTTCCTGACGCCAGTCATCGGTACCGCGGAGATACTGCCGGCGCACGGCCTCGTCACGGGGAAGCACGGCATGGGTCGCGTCAGCCCACAGCGGCGAGGGGGCCGTCCTCCGCGTCTCCTCATGGGCCTCCAGCCACACCTCACCCACTACCGGCGCCGCCGTCGATCCCTGCCAGCGAATGCGCCACGTCGCATTGATCTCGAGCAGACCGCCCTCCGCCGCCGTTCCAAAAATACCCACATACTGGCGCGTTATCCGCTCTTCCTCCTTCACCTCAAACACTTTAAACTTCACCCGGGAAATCCCACCCGCCGCAAAAGCGCCACGCAAACGCCCCCACGCCCCGCCCACAGTCGTCTTCGACACCTCCCCCTTCATCCGCCGGACCTCAAAACCAGACTGCCTCCTCTCCGTCTCCATCTGCTCAGGGCGCAGATGGTCAGACCCTACCCCCGCCGCCAGACCAAGCTCACCCCCATCCCCACGCTGCAAATCCTCGCCCAGCCGTTTTAATTCTACTCCCACCACCTCAGCAAAAACTTCACTGCTCCATCCCTCCGCCCCCGGATCAGGCAACACCTCGGCCCGCACTACCACCATAGCAAAAAAACACGCCATCCCACTGCCCCAAAGCTTGGAAAAAATGTGCGTCACCCTGTGAATAAAACGACACGTCAACGATTTGGCAAGTCCGGGCCTGCGCCCGGCGTCGCCCCAACACCCTCCCCGCAACCCGGCCAGGCTGCGCCCTCACCTACTCGGACTCATACCCGGACGGACCGCCCATTCGATGAGCGCGCGCAGTTTATTTGGCAGCGAGGCCGAAATACTCGCGGGCATTGCCGTAGCAAATGTCAGCCACCATGGAGCCGACGAGCGTGAAATCACGGGGCACAAGGCCTTTTTCCATGTCATGCCCAAGCAACTGGCAGAGCAGTCGCCGGAAATACTCATGCCGGGTGAAACTGAGGAAACTGCGACTGTCCGTGAGCATACCGACGAACCGGCTCAGCAACCCAAGCTGGCTGAGCGCCTCAAGCTGACGCCGCATACCATCAAGCTGATCATTAAACCACCACCCACTACCCAGCTGCAGCTTGCCAGGCCCCGGGCCACTCTGAAAATTCCCCAGCATCGACGCCACCATTTCATTGTCTGAGGGATGGATGTTATAAACAATCGTTTGCGCCAACGTGCCGCCATGATCAAGGCGATCGAGAAACCGCGCCAGTGACCGAGCATCACCGGGATTCCCGATCGAATCACAACCGATATCAGGACCGAGTTGCTGCCAGAGCCGGGTATTCACATTCCGCAGCGGACCGTAATGAAACTGCTGGGTCCAGCCACTGGCATGGTCCATGACCGCGCCTTCATATAAAAAAGCGCTTTTGAGCAGGGCCGAGTCGCTCGGCGACACCGCTACCCCGGACCGGACCGCCGCAAAAGCACGCTGAATTTCCGCATCGCTGAAGTCAGCCGCATAAAACGCCTCGTTCCCGTGGTCGCTGAGCCGGCATCCATGGGCCGCAAAAACATCGTGCCTCTTCTGCAAAGCGTCACGATACCCCGACCAGGAATCGCCAATACTCACGTCAGCTGCCGCCTCCAGCCGGGCAATCCAAGCGTTGAGTAACTCCGGCTGGTCAAACTGCATGCCCCGGTCCGGCCGCCACGCCGGAAAAACACCCACCGGAAAATCCTCCGCTGCCGCACAAACACGGTGAAACTCAAGCGTATCAGCCGGGTCGTCCGTCGTGCACAACGCCACCACCTGCGAATCGACACACAACGACCGGGCCGACATCGTGCGCAATTGTTCCTGGCTGGACTCCCAAATCGACCTCGCCGTCTGCGGCGAAAGCAGCTCGTCGATACCAAAATATCTTTTGAGTTCCAACGCACACCAGTGATACACCGGATTGCGAAGGCATTTGGGCACCGTCGCCGCAAAAGCCTCGAATTTCTCCCAATCACTGGCGCCTCCGGTGATGCGATCCTCCGGAATGCCGTTAGCCCGCATCACGCGCCATTTATAATGATCCCCCGCCAGCCAGAGCTGCGTGAGATTCGTCCACTGCTTGTTTTCCGCCAATTCGCTAGGCGGCAAGTGGTTGTGGAAATCGAGAAGCGGCTGCGGGGCGGCCCACCGGTGGTAAAGCTCGACCGCGGACGGGGTATCGAGCAGGAAATCGTCATGGATGAAAGCGCGGCTCATGGTGCTCATTGGGTAGAGCATCCACGAGCCCGCTGCATCTGGCAATCCCGGGCCGACCTCCGGCGAGTTATCTGGCCAGCGCCTTGCCCAACAGTTCATTCAGCCGCTTCACCATGTCCCGCGGGTCCTCAAGCAATCCTGCGGAGAGCAGCGAGTTGTCGAGCAGCTGACGGGCGGCCAGACTGGCTAGTTCCGGCTGAGCCGTGCGCGCGACCGCCAGACTTTTGACCATGGCATGACGCGGGTTGATCTCGAGCTTCACTTTGACCGGCTCCACGTCTTGCTGCATAGCCCGCATCATCGACCGCATCTGGGCCGTTGGCGCGTGCTCCGGCGTGAGAGCAAGCACCGGAGCATCAACGAGCCGTGCACTTCCAGAAACCTCGGTGACCGCGTCCCCAAGCGTTTCTTTCAGCCACGAGCACAGCCCACTGACCTCGTCGTCAGACAACGGTGCCTCCGCCGAATCAACCGGGACGTCGTCGAGCTTGACGTTCTCACTCGTCACAGAGACCAGCTTCTTGCCGTCAAATTCACGCAAGCTGGTGAAAACATAGTCATCCAGCGGCTCATACGCAAAAAGCACTTCCAAGCCGCGGGCCTTGAAAGCTTCCAAATACGGCCCGGCTTCAATCGCCGCCCGGTTCGGCGCAATCTGGTAATAAATCGTATCCTGACCGTCCTTGAGCCGCGTCACATAATCAGCGAGCCCCGTCATCTTGCCCGGATCAGACAGTGACGACTCAAAACGCAGTAGCTTGGCCAGACTGTCGCGATGACGGAAATCATTGGCCACCCCCTCCTTGATAAAACGCGCGAAATCCTTGTAAAACGCCTCGTATTTTTCCGGCTCCTCGGAGCCCTGCTGCTCCAGCAACTTGAGTACACGACCCGCTATCACCTCACCCAACTTGCGCACCAAGGCGCTGTCCTGCATCGTCTCGCGGGAAATATTCAACGGCAAATCTTCACTGTCGACGACCCCACGCAAGAACCGCATCCACTCAGGCAGGAAATCAGGCGGCTGCGCATCAATCAAAACCCGTCGACAATACAACGCCACTCCCGGCTCGGTCTGGCCAAAACCAAATTTCTCCGGATTCTCGGTCGGCACAAATAACAACGCATTGATCTGCAACGGCGCATCCGCCGCAAAATGCAGACGGAACCGCGGCGCATCCCACGCCTTGCACGCGAATTTGTAAAATTCATCATACTGCTCGTCCGTGACTTCGTTCTTCGATTTCAACCACAACGCCTCGACCGTATTGACGCGCTCGCCGTTGAGCAGGATCGGGAATGGGACAAAACTGGAATACTTCTCGAGAATCCGCTTCACCGTCGCCTCTTCAGAAAAATCATGAGCATCGTCTTTGAGCTCAATGACAATCCTAGCGCCACGCGACTGGCCGGGCGCCTCGTCGATGGTATAACCCGTGGCCCCATCGCTGGTCCAGACTAGCCCATCACCGTCAGAACCGGACGAACGCGTGAAAACACGCACTTCCTTGGCCACCATGAAAACGGAATAAAAGCCAACGCCGAATTTTCCAATCAAACTGCCCGGAGTACTGCCACCGCTTTCCTTGAGCGATTGTAGGAACGCCTTGGTCCCGGAATGGGCAATCGTACCCAAATTACGCTCGAGCTCCTCCCGAGTCAGACCCGTGCCGTGATCCGCAATCGTCAGCGTGCGGGCACTCTCATCCGTCGTGATCGATATCTCTAGCGGAAGCTCAGGATCGTGAATGGTCCCGCTGCTGGCTAGCTGGGCATGACGCAACTTCTCCAACGCATCAGAAGCATTGGAAACAAGCTCGCGAATGAAAATTTCGCGATCGGTGTAGAGCGAGTGGATAACGATGTCCAGCAGTTGCCGGACCTCAGCTTGGAACGGCTGATGGGTGGGTGTAGTCATAGTGTGAAAAATGGAAATGAGAGGACCATGACATAGCAGGCACCGCCCGCCTGTCAAAAGCGAGTGACCCGCGCGATTTCGCGAAATACCCCATCACTAGGCCTGCCCCCCCCTCTTCGAACCGATCCATGCACCGCAGATGATAGCCGACGGCCGGATAGAAACCACCATCCCGGACAACACGTTCCGGCCAGAACGGCGCTCATAGCGACTTTCCCTACCAGCCCCTATCCTCCGCGACAAAGACCGAGCGCCACGCCCAAGGGCGCTTCCCCGCCACCCGGAAACAGCATGACCGTGTCCGGATCCAGACGGTGAGACTCCATCACCCGTGCCACAACATCTGGACTCTAAGCAGGGAAGACACCCAAGGCGTCGCCGGCCTCATCGCTGGAGCCGGAGCCTTCCATGAAGAAGGCTATATGATGGAATGCTAAAGCAATTTCCTTGCCGTTTGGCGGTACAAGGGGCGGGAATCAGGGCGCGTTTGTACATTTTCCACAGTGCCTGCCCGCTCGAAACACCATCCCCCCACGCCGACCCGGACAGGGTCATCCCCGCCCGCGCTGTCCTCCACCCCGGCCATCACACCATCTTAAAAATCAACCACCGCCATGACAAATCCGAAATCAGCATCACTGGCCGTACCCGTCGCTTGAAGATAATCACCCGTAAAAAAGTGACTGTAGCCCGCCGTCAGAGCCAGATTTTTATGCGCCTTCCAGCTGACAGTCACATCAATCTCGCTGCCAGCATAATTATCGGCCTGGTCATCAATAGGACGCACCTGCGTCGTCCCGTTAGCGCGATACCACGCGTCAGCTGTGTCGGCGAGCCAAAACATCTGGTAATCAAACCGCACACTGAGGTTCTTCACCGGACTTACCTGCAGCGTCAACCCGGGCTGGTGAATGTTCTGCCATGAGAAAAGATCAAGCGCGCCGTAATATTTATGGTTCGTCGGAAACAGGTTCTGAAAGGTCCCCACGTCCCCGTCCGCCGCATCATCATCACCACTCCCGTAGGCATACTCAACATACACCCGCGGCTTCCATGACGACTGCATCCAGTTGTACCCCGTGCCCGCATGCGCCGCCACACTGGTCAGATCGCCGCCCCGCAGATCCCCTTTTTGCAGCGCCGCCTCAAAATCGTACTCCCACCCATCCAGCTTTTTCGGATCCGCCTTCAAGCGGCCGCCCACCGTGGCAAAATTGGTATCTCCCACCGTGCCATTCTCATACAAATGAAAGGCGTAAGCGTCAATCGTATGGGCCCGCCCCACCGGATTCGCCGAGAAATAAAGACCTGAGAAAAATTGGTCGCGGTCGTCATCGTCATCCAGCCAGTCCGATTGGTTAAATTCGTCGCCATCAATGGCGACCACCGATGACGTAAAAAGATCAACCGACCATGTCTCCGCCGCGTGACGCACTTTCACCGCATCAAAAGCACGGCCAAAATTCGACCAGTCCAATGGTCCCACCAGCCGCTCATCACCATAAGCCAGCAACTGGCGACCGATCCGCAGACTCAGCCCCTGGTCCGCACCAAATTGCATCCACGCCTGCCGCAAATCAATCGGGTCATCCCCCTCGGCTCCTGACCGCCCAGGAATGTCAGGCCGGTCTGAGTCTAGCTCATGCGACTCTTGCCCCTGAAGATAAAACGTCCACTCATCAGACGGCTTGATTTTGACACCCAATCGCGCCCGCTGCAGCAACCACGAATCATCTGTGAGCGAGTCAACCTCCTTATTAAAATCAAAATTATTCTCCCGAATCTCTCCGCGCACGCGCTCCTGGAAATCAAACGTCACTTTCCCCCCGAAAAATGAAAGCGGATTGTCCGCCGTCGGAGTGGCCGAGGCCACCGGAGCCTTGGCCTCGGTAACCACAGCAGT
>Ga0315908_10001843_pt1 | contig 15802 bp, 2 predicted proteins | sample LakEriMetagenome_12_FD_203520 | JGI IMG/M metagenome (GOLD analysis project Ga0315908, IMG submission 203520) | Freshwater fungal communities from buoy surface, Lake Erie, Ohio, United States - Buoy 4 MA124 | ecosystem: Environmental > Aquatic > Freshwater > Lake > Lake biofilm | place: USA... | reverse complement strand
AGTCGGCTGCTCCTGACGTGGTCGATCCGGCTCTAGCTTTGGGGTCGCCGATTCCATCCGCCTCTGAATGGCGCCAGCCGGCTGCCTCTGTGCGTCGTTCTTCTGTCAGGGGCTTCAAGTTTCGGATGAAGGAGCCTCTGTCCAAGCGGCGCTTGAAGCTTGCGCTCAGGCAGTTTTCGCAGGTTGATCCTTCGAGGGCTTGGGTGCAGTTTTCGCCGGAGGATCGTCGGGCGCTAGTGCTGGGCGGTGAGAATCTTCCTGAGCGTCTTGCTGCGATCATCTCCTCGGCTGAACACCATCAGGTTGCCGTTCCAGCTAGTCTTCGCCGTGCCTACGATCGGGTGACCGAGCCTATCGTGCGGGAGCCTACGGTTGATGATGCTGAGCTGGAGCTCGAGGCTTCTGGCTCGTCGATTGTCCTGCCGGCCAGCGTGGTTCAGGCTGTTGCTGCGATCCGCCCAGGTGCTTCCGTTGTCATGCTGTCGCAGCTTAGCTCTGATACCGTGGGTGTGGGCGACTCCGGAGCGACGGTCGTGCTCGCCAATACGGATCGGGATCGTTTACACAACGTACGTGCACTTGCCCCTCACGAGTGTCTAAGTGTAGACGGCATCGGTGGTGTCCCCGTTCGCATTACTGAGGCCGCTGAGTTAGTCCTGGCGGCTCCGGCCGTCTCGATGTGTGGCGCCGGCGGTGAGAACCATATCAAGGAGCTCTTTTCCGTTGTCGACGAGGTTGACGGGAGTCTGTGGTACTACTGGATTCAACCTGTCTACATCAATCCGTCATTGGCACCGGGTCTGGTTATTTTCGCAGTGGGCCGGATGTGCCGTGACAGCTACATGAAATTTGTAGTAGATGGTGCCCCAGGTGCCATCTCTTATCTTCTCACGGCCCCTCAAGGGTCCCGGCAGGTTCGCCTGGCCATCAAGCTTCGAATTGGCGTTGCTGAGGATGAAGAGCATCCTGACGACACGCTGGTGACCATTCCGGATCTGCGTCTGCTGCCTGTTGGTGATAAAATCGCTGACAATCTGTTGGACGCTGCCTGTGCTGAATGGGCTCGGGCTGAAGATTGGTATGATCGTGCGTGGTCTGCAATTGAGCATCGTCGTCAAGTCGCTGCGTTGGCTGCCGTGAGTGCTGCTCCTGTCGTGTACTTTGCACGTCGCGAGGAGGAGTCCGAGTCCTACTCTGTTACAGGGTCTAAGGCCTACGGCTTTCTTGCCTTCCGGTCGCACTTGCCGGATGAGGAGCCTGATGTTGTCGATGACCATGCTGCTGATGCTGCCGCTTCGCTGCCGTCTGACCAGAAGGCTGCCGGTGCTGTGGTATCTGATATCGCGGCTGGTGTCGCTCTCATGGGGGCGCATGAAGTGCAGTCTGATGTTGGTGTGCCGGCCTCGCTCGGGTCTTCGATGAATGATGTCATTCGGATGGGGGCGTCTGCCGGTGTGTCGTACTTGGATGGTATTGCCGACACTTGCCTGCATGCTGTCGAATCCATTGGCCGCTGCTGTAAGGAGTGGTCTTCGTCGGCGGCTGTTTTGCTCGGCTTGTCGGAGCCGGCTGCTACCGCTGTGGCCGTGCCCGGTTCTGAGTGTGCTGCTCCGGTGTCGTGTTGTGCACCGGCTGTGTGCTATGTGGCCACGACGCGGGCTGAGTCGCTTTCCGCCTCTCCGCCGTTTTCTGCTCGTGATAAACCTTTTCTTCGCCCGAAATCTGGCGATCGTACAGCTGCCTTGGTTGCCGGTCGGTCGCCGGCGTTTGAACGGCGTCTTGAAGTGCTCCGTGGCAAGCTCGCTGCGCTGAAAGGGCCGGTGGTTGTGGTGGATGTTTGCTCCGGCAAAGACTCCTTCTCGGCTGCTCTCATTCCTGAATTTCCGAATGTTCACGTGCTCAACTATGACAAGACTGGTCCCGATCCTCAGTACTTAGGGTGGCGAACGCCTGGGAATGCATCTCGACATGCGCATGTTTCCGGTGATGTCCGGAAGCTCACTAAGGCTCGGATAGGCGCCGATGCCGAGCGGCACTGGGGCCTCACATGGGACAACATTGTCTTTGTCAACCTTGCGCCAAACTGCCGTAATGTCTCCACAGCTCCTGAGTTCGGTTCGCATCCTCTTCGCGAGGGGCCGGCTGGTGGCTGGGCGGCTCGTACCGATGACTCCGTTGCCGATGATGAACTACGTGAGTGGTGTTTTAAGCTGTTCCACGACATTGATGTCGAGGAGCAGGGTCGGGTGGCGGTTGTATTTGAACATCCTGCGTATGGGTACTTGTTTGACCTGCCCTTTGTTCAAGGCTGGATGCGAGAACACGAGCATGTTGTCGTGTCCTATGCCGATGCGTGCCTCCTTACATTCCGTTCCGATGGGTCGTGGCCTCGCAAGAGCACCGTGTTCATTACCACGCCAAATGTCGACTCGTTTGAGTTGGACTGCCACGGATCGTGTCAACATATGCTTCGTGGTCGTGGTTGCCACAAGTGTATTATCGCTCCTCGTAGCGCGCTTCAGCCTGGGCAGGTTCGTGTGACCGACAGTCGCATGAGCCGATACTCGAAGGGTCACGTGTGCGCCTTGCTTGCCTTTGCTGAGTTGCGTCTCGGTCCGGGTGCGTCTGCGTCTACTGTCGTTGACGGCTCTGCGCTGCATCCGGCAGTGTGCCTGGCATCCTGTGGCGGGCTACCGTCGTGGGAGCAGCCCATTCTGACGGCTAAGCAGTTTCACGAAGCTGCCGGTCATTACAAGCCTGCTGTGCTGCTTCGAACCGCTCGTGGGCTCAAAGATTTCCAGCTGCGTCTGCCCGATGGTAGTCTCAAGTCTGGCTCAGCTCTTACGCTCAAGGATCTGCAGTATGGCCCCTGCGACACCTGCATATTGTCCGGTGCGCAGCATGCACCCTCGAAACATACCAACAATGCTAAAGTTGTCAAGGATCTCACTCCTGAGCAGCGTCAAGCGTATCACAAGTCTCTGCTGGCGGCTACTGCTGCTCCGTAGGGACTCGGGCGCTGCGCGTGGACAAGTAATTTTATTCATGGAGTGCGGCATGGATACGACCCGCCTCCTGTCCGCGAGCAGCGCCAACCCAGTCGTGTGTCGGCGTACCTTAGTTCCTTGCTTGGTGATGACTACAAGTACCCGGCGCCCCCCGATAAATTTGCCTCGTTCTCCGACGACCTTCATGAAGAGTTCGATGCTGGTCCTGAAGATTTGCCTGAACTCGACGAGTCTAGTGATGATGAAGATTCGCCGACTGATGCTCGCTCGGCTGCGTCTGCCAAGGCGTCAGAAGCTGAGCGTCCGATTCATCAGCCGGATCGCTACACAGAAATTCCGGCTGTGACATTCACTCGCCCGGGTGCCCTCGGCCCGGGCCATCCGCCGTATGCCCTTCTACTTTCCTTGCCACCTGAAGTGGGCAAGAATCGTATCGTCCTATTTGACATCGGCTATTATGAGGCTCGGCGTGTCAAAGGTGGCTACAAGTGCTTCCTCATAGGGGCTGACTATCGTTCCTCGAACGTCTACTACAAGCCCCTTCGCTCCAAGAGCGAAATATCCAATGCCTATGCTCAGATTGCCCTCGAGAATAACTGGCCGAAGTGTGATCACATCGTCCATGTGGTCTCCGATGGTGAGCCGGCCCTTGTTAAAGGGCTTCGTGAAGGGTGTACTCGCATGGGTCAATCGTTTTCAACGTTGCCGCCTGAGTCTCCGAATACCAATTTCGGTGGGTCCAATGCAATGAAGCATATTCGGGCAATGGTGCGTGCATACTTGGTTGATGCCTCGCGCTTTGGCAAAGTCGTTGACTCTTCATTTGAAAGTCTCGCATGGGCTCATGCCGTGCAAGTACGGAATTGCATTGGGCTGCCCAATCACAAGCAGCACTTTTCACCGTATCGCATACACTTTGGTGTGGCTCCTATTTGGGACTTCGTGCCTTGGTGCACTGGTGGCTACATTACCAAGTCTCCTGAGTCCGGTCGTCTTCATGATGATCGTGGTGGTCAGCCTGGAGCACGTCGTGCAGAGCCGTGTCTTATACTCGGTCGCAAGGACGTGTTCTCACGATTTCCTCAAGTGCTTACGACGCGCAACACGCTGCGCTCTGGGCTCGGCGTGTATATTGATCTCAGCAGTCCACCCGGCGTCTTTCCCGGTACGGTAGTGCCTGCCGAAGTGTTGGCATCGCCTTCCACAGTGCCTGCCTCTGTGTCTCCGGAGCCGGATGCTTCGATGACGCCGGTTTCTCAGGCTGTGCATGACAAAGTTGCAGCCTTGGAGCAGCAGATTGAGTCAGATCGTCGTTGTACAAAGCTGCAGCGCGCCTCTGTCCGGTTGTTGACTGCCTATGATGAGTCGCAGCGCATTGTCCGTCATGAAGAATGCTCTCCATCTCGGGCGCCCTATATCAATCGACGTATTGATGAGCTTGTCGGCAAGACAGTGGCAGAAGCTTTGCAGCTCCGCTACCTTGATGACAAAGGTCGTGAGCGCCGGTATTCTCGTGAGGATCTTGATTACGATGTCAAGGCTAGGCGCATTCGCATTCAGTTTACGGGTTCGTCTGAAGATGTTCCTCAGGCTGAGGAGGCCTATATGGCCTGCATGAGCGCTCTTGCTGGCTCTGACTCGGCTGCTGAATTTCAGGCAGAAGACGATCTTCAAGCTCGCATCAATCATCTGGTTGCTCTTGTTCAGGTTGCTGCAATGAAGGACTTGGACTGGAAGGAGCACCTTCGTGGGCCTCATGCCGCTGCTGTGAAGGCAGCGTTCCACAAGGAGATGGCTTCTCTAGCATCTTGCAAGGCTGCCTATCGGGTCCTACCTGATTCTCCTGAGTATGCTGAGGCAGTGAAGAACTCGACGCTGTGTCGTGTATTGCTTGATCTAAAACGGAACAACGAGTGGAAAGCAAGATGCGTTCTGCAAGGCTTTCGTCAAGATCGTGTCAAGGCCGATGGGCCTGAATTCACCTACTATGCCGCCGTTGCACGCCTGTCTACAGTTCGTCTAACGACTCTGCGTCCCGGTCGGAATGTACCTCGGCCTGGCAGATCTGGTGTGCGACAGATTAGTACTCGTGATGTCTCGACAGCGTTTCTTCAATCTGACCCGTTTCCTGAAACCGATCGCCGCTATCTTAAAGTTGTCAATCCGATTGATGGATCCATTGAATACTGGCGACAATTGCGGCCTCTTTATGGTGAAGGCTCGGCTCCAGCTCGGTGGGCGAAAACGTTGGCCGACTGGCTGACTACTCCCGAATCCGCTGGTGGCCCGGGTCTGGTGCGTGGCAAGAACGAGCCGACGGTCTTTTATCATCCCACACGCGACCTCCTTGTGGTTGTATATGTGGATGATCTCCTGTGCGACTCGTTCGCACAGGAGATCAGTTGGTTCTATGATTTGCTTGACAAGCGTTTCACCTGCAAACCGCCGCAGTACCTTACCGAAACCAACCCGATCGACTATCTCGGGTGCACGCTCTTTATGACCAAGAGCGTGATCGGCATTTCGATGCAAAGCTATATCGAAAACATGGCTGTGGCCCTGAACATGGAGAATGTGAAGGCTCATCCTGTGCCATTTGCCGCAGATATCACAAATTTTGCTCCGCTTGAAGAGCGCCGGCATGCCTGGTTCCGCAGTGCACTGGGTATGGTCGGGTGGTTAACAAGTACTACTCGATGTGACGCTCGCTTTGCTCATTCGCGGATTTCGCAGCATACTGCACAGCCTACGGTTGGGGCATATGATGCGCTGTACAAGCTCGTTAGGTACTTAATTGGAACTAAGAGCTGGTGCATTGTTCAAGACCTGCACACCGATGGCGCCTGGCAAGTCTACAGCGATGCCGACCTGTGTTCTAATGGCGAACCTCAGTGTAAGCGTCGCAGTCAGCTAGGATATGTTGTTACTGTCAACAACTGCCCCATCATGTGGCAATCCAAGTGCTCGACGGTGCAATTTTGGGAGAGTGCCTTTCCTGCTGGTTTTAGTGAACTGAAACCGGTAACTGCAAATCCGCGCCTCCTTGACGAGCACGCTGATTTCAGTTCGGCGGCTGCTGAAATCTATGCAGTTGCCAACTGCGTGAACGATGTGATCGCGTTGTCGTATGTGTGTGAAGAGGCAGGGATTCCCTTTCAGCTTCCGTTCACCATTCACATTGATAACCAGGCAGCTATCTCGTATATGACTCGACGTGATTTCGCGGGGCGTACGAAGCTGAGGCACATCGATGCTCGTGCGTGCTGGGTGGAGGCACTGCGAGATGCGCAAATCGTTGCTCCTCGGTATATCCCTACTGAGAGTCAGCTTGCTGACTGGATGACCAAAGGTCTTGTCGAGCACAAATTCATTCGCTTTCGAAACAAGCTTATGCTGAATGTGCCACTGCTGTTCAAGTCTAAGTAGCTTTCGTTAGTGAGACTTCACTTGAGTTGGGGGCGAAGAGCGATAGCGTAGTACTCTACGTGTCGTCTCCCTACTCAGTGTAGTACTTAGCCGCGTACACTGCTTACGTGTCTATATCTTCCAGAAGCTGGATTCGTTTGCTGACTCAAAGCGGAGAGACCGGGCCATAGTGCCGTCCTTCAGTGAACGTCCCTGCAAGAGCTGCCGCCTAGGGCCGTTCCGGGTTCCATTTGGGGTGCCTGAGTTGCCTTGGCCTGACGTTAGCCCGTGGAGAGCTGTCGTGCAAGGGTAGCCTGCAGCTGACGTTCCGAGTCCGTGAACGTCGTTATCAAAGCGTACTGTTCTACCAGATTTTCTTCCACGAGCTTATCGTCGTGGTTAAGAACTGTCTGAGCTATGACCAAGTCGCGACTGTTTCCGTCGCGACCGCGTACTCGCTCCTCCATAACTCGCACCGCTCGGTCCGTGCGCAACACCGCTGAAGGTGAGGACACGTCGGATGCGACTGATGGGTCGAGGCGCTATGAAGTCGAGGATCCAAGCCAAGCCCGCAGAGGTTCCCGTTCGAGTTCCGTCGAGTCCGAGGAGGCTGGCGGCAGTACCGATGTGTACGACTCGGCGGCGGACTCAGTGCTTGGTGACTTGCTGCAGAAGTTGCGCCTTGACAGTGCAGCTGATGTGGCCAGAGGTTTCAGGCCGGCAGCTCTGTCTGCGGCCGGGGTGGGTCAGGAAGTGCCGGTTCAGTCCGGCGCTGGTGCACCGATCCAGCTCGCGGGTGTTGACCTGATGGGCGATCAGTTTGAGGCGGCCGCCATTTCACCGCCTGGCCAGCCCACCGTTACACGTCCTCGCAAACCGAAACATGATGTCGACAAGAAGAGCTCTCGGAACTCGTTTGGGCCTCCCAGGGCGTCGTCTACCCCGGGGTCAGCTTATGACTCGGAGGATGATGCCGAACTCTTCGCTGCCGACATGTCGGCCGCTATGCAGCTCAAGTATGCCGCACTGCGCCGACAATTGCACCGCGCCCGCGAGCGCGGCGAAAATCAACAAGTGACACTGACGCAACAGCTGATCGCTAAGCTGATTGAGTCGTCGATGAGTTCAGCATCGACTGCTGCTGGCTCCAGCTCCAGTGGCTCGGTCGGTGGGTCGTCACATGTGTCTGAACAGCTTCAGGTGCATGTTGGCTCCGTGTCAAAAGAAGTGGCGACCAAGATTAAGGCGGCGCTGAAATCGGCTACTGAGGAGCTGAGTCAGAAGCACAAGTCTCAGCTCGGCCGGACCACTGCGCCGAAGAAGATTCAAGCCGTGATTGGCTCCTTCGTGAGCTCTGTGAAGGCGGTGCTGCCTCCTCATGGTGCGAAGTATGCGGCCCTGCTCACTATTGTGGGCAATCTTCCACTTGCGTGGCTTCTATCGGCTAGCATTGGTAATGCCGATCAGGACCATCATGGGGATGCGGTCCGGAGCTTGCAGTCCGTCGTAACTGCCGTGCCCGTTGTTGCCGCCGGAGGGTTGCATCCCTTTACCGCTCTGCAGCGTGCTCAGCGGTCACAATTTCAGGCTCTTCTTGAGCAGGACCCGGTTCTCTCTGCGATTGACTCCGAGCTGCGTGAGGTGCTTCTTCAAGTGCTGGCAGCTGATCTTCGGGATGTCACTGCTGTGGCTACCGCTGAGAACTGTGCCGTGCTTCTGCACAATGTGCTGCAGCAAGTGAACCATCACGAGATGAATCAGTTCACAGAGCAGCTCGCCACGGTGAATCGTGCGCCGCCTCCTCTTCGTCCTCAACCGCCCTACCTGGTGGAGAGTGCGCTTGCTCTTTTCCAGAGCTGGTACGATTACCGTGTCCGCACTGTCCGCGGCGTGCTGGCTATGTCTCCGGAGGAGCACCAATTCAACTTGGTTCTGGAGTCGCTGCCTACCGGTGACGGGCAGATAGGGCGTGTGTTCGATGATCTTCGCTCCCGACTGCAGGCTCAGCTGTTCAGCCCTGAAGGCGGCGTGCGTGGCCATGAGGCTAATCTGCGCCTTCTTGCTACACTGCGTGCTGAGCACAAGAATCGACAGTACACTGGGACTGTTATCCTTGCTGGTGAAGGTGGTGGCGGTGGTGGCACAGCGTTGCTTGGATATAATCCGTGGCAGAGGCATCCAAGGACTCCTGCCAAGGCTGTTGCCAAAACTGCTTCTGGTCCTGCTGCGGTACCTGAGCCGTCGCCTGCTGCCGGCAAGTCTGCGTCGGCCGATGTGTCAGCCGACAAAGCTGCGTCTGGAACTGATGAGCGTCGTGGGCGCACCGGTGGTCGTGGCAAGGGTGGCAAAGGTCGTCCGGCTTCGTCGCCACCAAGGTCGCCGACTCCTCAAGGTCGGGCCAAATGCATGAGTGGCGAAGTCTGGAACACCGAAGCTGACTGCGTTGCCTTCGCCTCTGGCCAGTGCTCTAAGTCTCATAAACGCCTTCGTTGCGACAAAGGTGCTGCCTGTTCGGCTCTCAAGGAGGGCACGTGCAAGAAGTATCATCCCAGGGCTGAAGTGTTGACAGTCTTGGGTGATCCTGGTTCCGACAAGGCTAAGAAGTACTGGCGGAATCTCGGGTTGATGGCCACTGTCAGTGGTTCTGTGCATGGTCATGTGCAGTTCGACCTGAAACCGGCTGTGGCTGTCCTTCCCAGCAAGGCACTCCTGCGGTCGGCTGCTCCTGACGTGGTCGATCCGGCTCTAGCTTTGGGGTCGCCGATTCCATCCGCCTCTGAATGGCGCCAGCCGGCTGCCTCTGTGCGTCGTTCTTCTGTCAGGGGCTTCAAGTTTCGGATGAAGGAGCCTCTGTCCAAGCGGCGCTTGAAGCTTGCGCTCAGGCAGTTTTCGCAGGTTGATCCTTCGAGGGCTTGGGTGCAGTTTTCGCCGGAGGATCGTCGGGCGCTAGTGCTGGGCGGTGAGAATCTTCCTGAGCGTCTTGCTGCGATCATCTCCTCGGCTGAACACCATCAGGTTGCCGTTCCAGCTAGTCTTCGCCGTGCCTACGATCGGGTGACCGAGCCTATCGTGCGGGAGCCTACGGTTGATGATGCTGAGCTGGAGCTCGAGGCTTCTGGCTCGTCGATTGTCCTGCCGGCCAGCGTGGTTCAGGCTGTTGCTGCGATCCGCCCAGGTGCTTCCGTTGTCATGCTGTCGCAGCTTAGCTCTGATACCGTGGGTGTGGGCGACTCCGGAGCGACGGTCGTGCTCGCCAATACGGATCGGGATCGTTTACACAACGTACGTGCACTTGCCCCTCACGAGTGTCTAAGTGTAGACGGCATCGGTGGTGTCCCCGTTCGCATTACTGAGGCCGCTGAGTTAGTCCTGGCGGCTCCGGCCGTCTCGATGTGTGGCGCCGGCGGTGAGAACCATATCAAGGAGCTCTTTTCCGTTGTCGACGAGGTTGACGGGAGTCTGTGGTACTACTGGATTCAACCTGTCTACATCAATCCGTCATTGGCACCGGGTCTGGTTATTTTCGCAGTGGGCCGGATGTGCCGTGACAGCTACATGAAATTTGTAGTAGATGGTGCCCCAGGTGCCATCTCTTATCTTCTCACGGCCCCTCAAGGGTCCCGGCAGGTTCGCCTGGCCATCAAGCTTCGAATTGGCGTTGCTGAGGATGAAGAGCATCCTGACGACACGCTGGTGACCATTCCGGATCTGCGTCTGCTGCCTGTTGGTGATAAAATCGCTGACAATCTGTTGGACGCTGCCTGTGCTGAATGGGCTCGGGCTGAAGATTGGTATGATCGTGCGTGGTCTGCAATTGAGCATCGTCGTCAAGTCGCTGCGTTGGCTGCCGTGAGTGCTGCTCCTGTCGTGTACTTTGCACGTCGCGAGGAGGAGTCCGAGTCCTACTCTGTTACAGGGTCTAAGGCCTACGGCTTTCTTGCCTTCCGGTCGCACTTGCCGGATGAGGAGCCTGATGTTGTCGATGACCATGCTGCTGATGCTGCCGCTTCGCTGCCGTCTGACCAGAAGGCTGCCGGTGCTGTGGTATCTGATATCGCGGCTGGTGTCGCTCTCATGGGGGCGCATGAAGTGCAGTCTGATGTTGGTGTGCCGGCCTCGCTCGGGTCTTCGATGAATGATGTCATTCGGATGGGGGCGTCTGCCGGTGTGTCGTACTTGGATGGTATTGCCGACACTTGCCTGCATGCTGTCGAATCCATTGGCCGCTGCTGTAAGGAGTGGTCTTCGTCGGCGGCTGTTTTGCTCGGCTTGTCGGAGCCGGCTGCTACCGCTGTGGCCGTGCCCGGTTCTGAGTGTGCTGCTCCGGTGTCGTGTTGTGCACCGGCTGTGTGCTATGTGGCCACGACGCGGGCTGAGTCGCTTTCCGCCTCTCCGCCGTTTTCTGCTCGTGATAAACCTTTTCTTCGCCCGAAATCTGGCGATCGTACAGCTGCCTTGGTTGCCGGTCGGTCGCCGGCGTTTGAACGGCGTCTTGAAGTGCTCCGTGGCAAGCTCGCTGCGCTGAAAGGGCCGGTGGTTGTGGTGGATGTTTGCTCCGGCAAAGACTCCTTCTCGGCTGCTCTCATTCCTGAATTTCCGAATGTTCACGTGCTCAACTATGACAAGACTGGTCCCGATCCTCAGTACTTAGGGTGGCGAACGCCTGGGAATGCATCTCGACATGCGCATGTTTCCGGTGATGTCCGGAAGCTCACTAAGGCTCGGATAGGCGCCGATGCCGAGCGGCACTGGGGCCTCACATGGGACAACATTGTCTTTGTCAACCTTGCGCCAAACTGCCGTAATGTCTCCACAGCTCCTGAGTTCGGTTCGCATCCTCTTCGCGAGGGGCCGGCTGGTGGCTGGGCGGCTCGTACCGATGACTCCGTTGCCGATGATGAACTACGTGAGTGGTGTTTTAAGCTGTTCCACGACATTGATGTCGAGGAGCAGGGTCGGGTGGCGGTTGTATTTGAACATCCTGCGTATGGGTACTTGTTTGACCTGCCCTTTGTTCAAGGCTGGATGCGAGAACACGAGCATGTTGTCGTGTCCTATGCCGATGCGTGCCTCCTTACATTCCGTTCCGATGGGTCGTGGCCTCGCAAGAGCACCGTGTTCATTACCACGCCAAATGTCGACTCGTTTGAGTTGGACTGCCACGGATCGTGTCAACATATGCTTCGTGGTCGTGGTTGCCACAAGTGTATTATCGCTCCTCGTAGCGCGCTTCAGCCTGGGCAGGTTCGTGTGACCGACAGTCGCATGAGCCGATACTCGAAGGGTCACGTGTGCGCCTTGCTTGCCTTTGCTGAGTTGCGTCTCGGTCCGGGTGCGTCTGCGTCTACTGTCGTTGACGGCTCTGCGCTGCATCCGGCAGTGTGCCTGGCATCCTGTGGCGGGCTACCGTCGTGGGAGCAGCCCATTCTGACGGCTAAGCAGTTTCACGAAGCTGCCGGTCATTACAAGCCTGCTGTGCTGCTTCGAACCGCTCGTGGGCTCAAAGATTTCCAGCTGCGTCTGCCCGATGGTAGTCTCAAGTCTGGCTCAGCTCTTACGCTCAAGGATCTGCAGTATGGCCCCTGCGACACCTGCATATTGTCCGGTGCGCAGCATGCACCCTCGAAACATACCAACAATGCTAAAGTTGTCAAGGATCTCACTCCTGAGCAGCGTCAAGCGTATCACAAGTCTCTGCTGGCGGCTACTGCTGCTCCGTAGGGACTCGGGCGCTGCGCGTGGACAAGTAATTTTATTCATGGAGTGCGGCATGGATACGACCCGCCTCCTGTCCGCGAGCAGCGCCAACCCAGTCGTGTGTCGGCGTACCTTAGTTCCTTGCTTGGTGATGACTACAAGTACCCGGCGCCCCCCGATAAATTTGCCTCGTTCTCCGACGACCTTCATGAAGAGTTCGATGCTGGTCCTGAAGATTTGCCTGAACTCGACGAGTCTAGTGATGATGAAGATTCGCCGACTGATGCTCGCTCGGCTGCGTCTGCCAAGGCGTCAGAAGCTGAGCGTCCGATTCATCAGCCGGATCGCTACACAGAAATTCCGGCTGTGACATTCACTCGCCCGGGTGCCCTCGGCCCGGGCCATCCGCCGTATGCCCTTCTACTTTCCTTGCCACCTGAAGTGGGCAAGAATCGTATCGTCCTATTTGACATCGGCTATTATGAGGCTCGGCGTGTCAAAGGTGGCTACAAGTGCTTCCTCATAGGGGCTGACTATCGTTCCTCGAACGTCTACTACAAGCCCCTTCGCTCCAAGAGCGAAATATCCAATGCCTATGCTCAGATTGCCCTCGAGAATAACTGGCCGAAGTGTGATCACATCGTCCATGTGGTCTCCGATGGTGAGCCGGCCCTTGTTAAAGGGCTTCGTGAAGGGTGTACTCGCATGGGTCAATCGTTTTCAACGTTGCCGCCTGAGTCTCCGAATACCAATTTCGGTGGGTCCAATGCAATGAAGCATATTCGGGCAATGGTGCGTGCATACTTGGTTGATGCCTCGCGCTTTGGCAAAGTCGTTGACTCTTCATTTGAAAGTCTCGCATGGGCTCATGCCGTGCAAGTACGGAATTGCATTGGGCTGCCCAATCACAAGCAGCACTTTTCACCGTATCGCATACACTTTGGTGTGGCTCCTATTTGGGACTTCGTGCCTTGGTGCACTGGTGGCTACATTACCAAGTCTCCTGAGTCCGGTCGTCTTCATGATGATCGTGGTGGTCAGCCTGGAGCACGTCGTGCAGAGCCGTGTCTTATACTCGGTCGCAAGGACGTGTTCTCACGATTTCCTCAAGTGCTTACGACGCGCAACACGCTGCGCTCTGGGCTCGGCGTGTATATTGATCTCAGCAGTCCACCCGGCGTCTTTCCCGGTACGGTAGTGCCTGCCGAAGTGTTGGCATCGCCTTCCACAGTGCCTGCCTCTGTGTCTCCGGAGCCGGATGCTTCGATGACGCCGGTTTCTCAGGCTGTGCATGACAAAGTTGCAGCCTTGGAGCAGCAGATTGAGTCAGATCGTCGTTGTACAAAGCTGCAGCGCGCCTCTGTCCGGTTGTTGACTGCCTATGATGAGTCGCAGCGCATTGTCCGTCATGAAGAATGCTCTCCATCTCGGGCGCCCTATATCAATCGACGTATTGATGAGCTTGTCGGCAAGACAGTGGCAGAAGCTTTGCAGCTCCGCTACCTTGATGACAAAGGTCGTGAGCGCCGGTATTCTCGTGAGGATCTTGATTACGATGTCAAGGCTAGGCGCATTCGCATTCAGTTTACGGGTTCGTCTGAAGATGTTCCTCAGGCTGAGGAGGCCTATATGGCCTGCATGAGCGCTCTTGCTGGCTCTGACTCGGCTGCTGAATTTCAGGCAGAAGACGATCTTCAAGCTCGCATCAATCATCTGGTTGCTCTTGTTCAGGTTGCTGCAATGAAGGACTTGGACTGGAAGGAGCACCTTCGTGGGCCTCATGCCGCTGCTGTGAAGGCAGCGTTCCACAAGGAGATGGCTTCTCTAGCATCTTGCAAGGCTGCCTATCGGGTCCTACCTGATTCTCCTGAGTATGCTGAGGCAGTGAAGAACTCGACGCTGTGTCGTGTATTGCTTGATCTAAAACGGAACAACGAGTGGAAAGCAAGATGCGTTCTGCAAGGCTTTCGTCAAGATCGTGTCAAGGCCGATGGGCCTGAATTCACCTACTATGCCGCCGTTGCACGCCTGTCTACAGTTCGTCTAACGACTCTGCGTCCCGGTCGGAATGTACCTCGGCCTGGCAGATCTGGTGTGCGACAGATTAGTACTCGTGATGTCTCGACAGCGTTTCTTCAATCTGACCCGTTTCCTGAAACCGATCGCCGCTATCTTAAAGTTGTCAATCCGATTGATGGATCCATTGAATACTGGCGACAATTGCGGCCTCTTTATGGTGAAGGCTCGGCTCCAGCTCGGTGGGCGAAAACGTTGGCCGACTGGCTGACTACTCCCGAATCCGCTGGTGGCCCGGGTCTGGTGCGTGGCAAGAACGAGCCGACGGTCTTTTATCATCCCACACGCGACCTCCTTGTGGTTGTATATGTGGATGATCTCCTGTGCGACTCGTTCGCACAGGAGATCAGTTGGTTCTATGATTTGCTTGACAAGCGTTTCACCTGCAAACCGCCGCAGTACCTTACCGAAACCAACCCGATCGACTATCTCGGGTGCACGCTCTTTATGACCAAGAGCGTGATCGGCATTTCGATGCAAAGCTATATCGAAAACATGGCTGTGGCCCTGAACATGGAGAATGTGAAGGCTCATCCTGTGCCATTTGCCGCAGATATCACAAATTTTGCTCCGCTTGAAGAGCGCCGGCATGCCTGGTTCCGCAGTGCACTGGGTATGGTCGGGTGGTTAACAAGTACTACTCGATGTGACGCTCGCTTTGCTCATTCGCGGATTTCGCAGCATACTGCACAGCCTACGGTTGGGGCATATGATGCGCTGTACAAGCTCGTTAGGTACTTAATTGGAACTAAGAGCTGGTGCATTGTTCAAGACCTGCACACCGATGGCGCCTGGCAAGTCTACAGCGATGCCGACCTGTGTTCTAATGGCGAACCTCAGTGTAAGCGTCGCAGTCAGCTAGGATATGTTGTTACTGTCAACAACTGCCCCATCATGTGGCAATCCAAGTGCTCGACGGTGCAATTTTGGGAGAGTGCCTTTCCTGCTGGTTTTAGTGAACTGAAACCGGTAACTGCAAATCCGCGCCTCCTTGACGAGCACGCTGATTTCAGTTCGGCGGCTGCTGAAATCTATGCAGTTGCCAACTGCGTGAACGATGTGATCGCGTTGTCGTATGTGTGTGAAGAGGCAGGGATTCCCTTTCAGCTTCCGTTCACCATTCACATTGATAACCAGGCAGCTATCTCGTATATGACTCGACGTGATTTCGCGGGGCGTACGAAGCTGAGGCACATCGATGCTCGTGCGTGCTGGGTGGAGGCACTGCGAGATGCGCAAATCGTTGCTCCTCGGTATATCCCTACTGAGAGTCAGCTTGCTGACTGGATGACCAAAGGTCTTGTCGAGCACAAATTCATTCGCTTTCGAAACAAGCTTATGCTGAATGTGCCACTGCTGTTCAAGTCTAAGTAGCTTTCGTTAGTGAGACTTCACTTGAGTTGGGGGCGAAGAGCGATAGCGTAGTACTCTACGTGTCGTCTCCCTACTCAGTGTAGTACTTAGCCGCGTACACTGCTTACGTGTCTATATCTTCTAGAAACGGGATTCGTTTGCTGACTCAAAGCGGAGAGACCGGGCCATAGTGCCGTCCTTCAGTGAACGTCCCTGCAAGAGCTGCCGCCTAGGGCCGTTCCGGGTTCCATTTGGGGTGCCTG
>Ga0315908_10001842_pt1 | contig 15808 bp, 5 predicted proteins | sample LakEriMetagenome_12_FD_203520 | JGI IMG/M metagenome (GOLD analysis project Ga0315908, IMG submission 203520) | Freshwater fungal communities from buoy surface, Lake Erie, Ohio, United States - Buoy 4 MA124 | ecosystem: Environmental > Aquatic > Freshwater > Lake > Lake biofilm | place: USA... | reverse complement strand
TTGAGACAGATAATTAACTTAAACTCTAGCATTTACTTAATCAAATCAATGATTAGAAGTTTCAATTTTAGTACCTTAATTCTAATCGGTTATAAATTTTAGCAGAATTATAATAGAAATTGAAAGATATTGTCAGTTTATAATTAGAGTTTAAGAATACTATCAATCATAATCTTAATGATATCTAATAGATATCCTTATAGATCATTTCCAATATTCATAAAAAGATTGATTAGCATTCCACTCATTTTATTAACATAATCAATGATTTACATTCTAATATTTAATAATCTCATCAAGTAATTAACAATAAGCAGGAGTTAATAGAGCAATACTAAATATAGAATGAATAGATTTAAACTCAAAGTGAAGAAAAGATAAAAGAATAATAAGTTAAAATATAAAAATAGTAGAAATAGATAGAGTAATAAATAAAAGATTAATTGAAATTGGAACAATAGAATTAGGAAATGGGAGAATTAAAGTTGAAATTATAAGAAATGAATGATTAAATATAAGTGGAAAAAGAAAAATAAGCTTCAGATAGAAGTAAACAGGATCAACTTGTCCAATAAAAATTGTAATAGATCTAGAAGGCAGAACAGCTGAATAGTCAATATCAATAGGAAGTGCAAAGCAAAGAGAAAAAATTGAATTAGTTAAGCAAACAGATGGTAATATTAGAGTAAGAAATAATTCTGATGAAGAATAATCGTATGAATGGAAAGCAGACTGTTGAAGAGATGAACAAGTAGATTAATTAGAAGGATAATTTGATTAATAGTCTATAGAAGGAAATCTAATAAAACTAATAATAAATATTATCGTTCTAATCTCAAATATAATCCACTAGTATGTAACTAATCGAAAACGATAAGGTTAAACTTACACTTTAATCAAACATACAAGCCCTTAATCTAACCATTTAGAATCACGAAAAAAAAATACTCTCACTCAACTCAGAGTTAACAGAAGCAAATTCTAATAATAATCTCCTTAACTCTTAACTCAATTAATCCAAATAAGAAAATAGTAATATCAATAATTAGTTACTTATCTAAATCACAGACAAGGACCATTAATATCAATAGTTGAAATTAAATTATATTTAGGAAATATCAGATTTGTAAGATGTAATCAAGAAAAAGGTATTTTAAATAGATGATTTAATAAAAGAAAAGGAACAATTGAAAATTTAAATAAAACAAGTGAATATTTAATTGACATAAATTGAATAGTAATTAAATAATGAAGAAGAGAGAGTCAGTTAACTTTAAATAGAGATAGAGTAATTAGAAGGAAATATAAAGCAGTAGATGGAAAAGACTAATGAGTAAATTCGTATGAATATAGAATTAAAGAACAAAATAGAGCAAGAAGAGTAAAAGAAATAATAATTAGAATAAGAAGTAGAATTAATCGGGAATAAGAATAAGAAATAAGAAATATGAGTAATAAACTTAGAGAATGAGTTAAAAGAATCGAAAGAAATGTTAGAAAGAAAGCAGAGGAAACTAGAAGAATAGAATGAGAAGATAGAAGAAAAAGAGGATAATTTAAAATTAAAATAGCAACATATTGAGCAATAAGAACAAAGCATCTAGTAATTATAATAGGACATTACTCTTTATAAAAGTTAGCTAACAGAAAATCATCTCACCATCACTCATCTTAACCTCAATCTAACTCAGACTCAAAATGATCTATAAACATAAATCTAATCATTACAAGCCAATCATCATCAATAAATCAAACTCAATAATCAGAAGATACTCGATCATCTCAATCAAATTCAGGATTTATAATCTATAATCGATGAACATACACAGACTATTTATAAGTATGAAAGGTAAATGTTGTAATTTAATAATCAATAATAGAAAATCAAGGAACTTAATATTGTTTTGGATCAATATTTATAATAAATTGAAGAAATAAATACTAATCTTAATACAGCCAATGATAAACTTATGAAAAAACAAGAAGATATTAACAAACAAATTAGAGTATCTGATACTCTAGACTAGGAAATCAAAGAGAAAGAAAGAGAAACAGAAATATTGAGAAGAGAAAATGAGAAGAAGGAAAATGATTTAAAATTAAAAGAGAGTAAGTTAGAATTAGTAATGAGAGAATTTGAGGAGAACAAGAATTAAAGAGATAAGTTGCAATGGGATTTAATGGAGAAGGATCAATAATTGAACAGTCTTAATAATTAATTATAACAATAATTGATGATTAACAAGTAGTAAGAAAGTAATATACAAACAAAGGAAATTGATATATAAAATCATCTATTTAATATTCAATAGATCAATCAATAAATGGAAAGTTTAAAGTAGCAGAATTAACTTAATCTCAACTCAAAGTTAAGTATTAGTTCATAAATCCAATAATATTTACAAGAAATTCACTAATTGTAAGATTAGATTAATTAATAGGAATTGTAAATATAATAATTGAAACTCACTATTTCAAAGAACAATGAACTTAACAATCAATAGAAATAGTAGATCGATTAGAATATAGAAGAGACGAAGAAGATTTAACAAGAGTTTAGTTATTAAAAGTAAAATTACATTGAGTAAATAAAATAATTAAACTATGAAAATCAAGTACTTTAATTGAGTAAAGAAAAGGTATTATAATTGGATAATGAATTGAAATAGAAAGAAGAATTGATAGAATAATTGCAGATAAAACACAGCAAAAATGAAAAACTATACTAAGATGAAATAAAAGACTAATAGTAGGTAATTTAATAGTACATTAACCAAATTGAACAATAGAAACAGATCCTATAATAATAATTACAGTCTTTAATTTAAAACCAAACTGAGCAGATCCAGAATCTTTAGACTTAACTTAAAGAGTAATCAGAACTACATTAGAACAAATAACAAGAGCTCCTTAAACAAATTTAAAACCATTTCTAAGAAATCAACTCTCAATCTCAAATTATTTAGGATCTACAAATCATCAACTAATCTCACATTTAATAATAGCAGAATTTATAAGCCACTATTCACAAATAACATTCAGATCTGGTTGATCTTGAATCATAAATAAACTCTATCACTTTAACTCATTAATAAACTATTCATCAAAATCAATTGGCTTTTTCATCATCTATTCACTAATTACAATCTAAACTATAACTAGTCCAATAACATCTTTAATCAGCTTAATCTTCTCTTGAATCTTAAGACTAACTTATTATTCATTTTGAATTATCTGAATAATCTCTTTATCGCTAATTAAAGTATTCAAACATTTCTAATCAATAATTAACATTGAATTCTAACAAATCTCATAAATTCATTAGTAATTTTAATAAGTATCACTTTCAGAAAATTAAAAACAAAGATTAAGACATTATATCATTAAAATAACAACTTAATTTTAGTGAGTAATAAAATAAATAACAGGTGGAAAGTTTGATTGAGAAAAATAAAAATAATAGGCTAGCTTTATAAGACTAACATTAGAATGAACTTGAATAGTTAGAAAAAAAATATAATTAAGAAATACTATAATTAAATTAATAGAAAATAACTGAAATTTAAAGTCTATAAGAATAAAATCAAATCAAACTTTAGACTTAATAAGACAATAATCAAGCAATACTTTTTTAGAATAAATAACTTATTGAAAAGTTATAGTCAGATTATTCTTAAATGTAAGAATCTAAATAGAAAGAAATTTAAAGCATTTTATAAGAAAATTTATATTAAGATTAATTAAATTAATAAGAAATCATCAGGTTGAATGATATTATAAAAGAGTTATAAATAAACTATACTTATTAAGTTGAAAAACAATAATAAGATTTTGATTAAGAAATTTTAGCATTAAAATAAGAAATACAAAATTCTAAAGATCTTATTTTATAATAGTAATAATTGAATGAGTAAAATATTTTCAATTTAAATAAAAAAAATCAAATAGAAAAAGATACACTTAAATAGGAAATACAAGAATTAGTTTAATAGAATGAAAATAATATAGAGTTAAAATAACAAGAAATTCATCACATTTATAAAGAAAATCTTTAAATTATAGAAGAAAATTAACAATAATTTGAAAAATATAAAAAGGAGTAGTAAGATTAATTTGATGTTGAAATTTAATAGATATAAGACTTAAACCAATAAAATATGCTAAATCTCTAAAAAGATAAATAAGATTAGCATGATTAATTCTAATAATAAATTAAATATTTACAATTAAAATAAGAAGAAAAACAGAAATAATATGAAGACTAATTATAAATTTTTTATTTAGAAAAAGAAGATTTGATTGAATAATATCAAAATTAAATTTAAACAATTGAATAAGAACACAAAGAAAAATAAAAATAATATAATTAATTAGTTTAAATATAATTATAAGAAAAATAAAACATGCAAGATTAATATTAATAATAAATTAAACTGATATGCTAGAAAAATGAAGAAAAGTAAAAGAACGTGTAGGCTGAAATGTAATAACAATTAGATTATTTAAATTAGTAAATTATTTAAATTTAAGAAGAAAATGAAGAAAAATAATAATAAAATGATAAAATCATTTACAATTTATAGTTATTAAAATAAAATTTAAAAGAATCATTATAATAATAAATTTAGTAAATATAAGAAGAAAATAATTAAAAATAGAAATAATAAGATTTTATAATTTAAAAGTTAGAATAAGAAAAAATTAATTAATAGAATTATTTTTTAGAATAAATAAAAACTATTTAAGAAAAAAATGAATAAAAATAAAAGTTAAATGATTAAAATTTATAATATTTATAAGAAATTTAAGAATAATTTTAGCAATAAATTTTATAAACTTAAGAAGAAAATAATTAAAAATAGGAATAAAATGATTAAATAATAAGTCATTTAAAATAAGTCAATAAAATGATGTAAGATTAGTTTGAAGTTTAATTAAATTAAATTACAGAAGAAAATAATAAAATATAAAAATTAAATGATTAAGTTATAAAAAAATTAGAATATGAAAAATAAATATAATAAGAGTAAATTTAATAATAAATAATATAGGTTTAATAATTATAAGATTAATAATAAGAATAAAATGAAAAAAAAATAAATGATATAATAGATGAATATAAAAATATTTAAGAAGATTTATAATAATAGATTTTATAAATTTCATAATTTAATGATGAAAAACTTTAATAAAAAGATGAAATCATTTATGAAGTATAATAAGAAGTATAAAATTTAAAATAAAAATATCAATAATAAATCCTAGAAATTTATTAATAAAATAATGAAAATTAATAAAAATTAATATAAAATAAAGAATCAGAAAAAGAAAATGTAAAGAACTAGATGGAGCAAAAAATATAAAATTTATTAAAAGATTTTTAATAAGATAAAGAAGAAAAATAAAATAAAATTATATTTTTAGAGCAAGATAATTTAAAATAAAAGGAAGAATTTAATATGAAGATAAATGATTTGAAATAAGATAAAATAGATAGTTAAATAAAAATTGAAGAAGATTTGAAATCTCAATTTTAATAAGAATTTGAAAAAATTTAATTTGAACATCATTAATTAATGAATTAAAAAGAGTAAATTATTGAATAATTAAAATAAGAGAAATAAAATTGTTTGGAGCAATATTAAAATGATTTCCAAAATGCTTAGAATGATAACATTATTTTATTTTAATAATTTCAAAATTAAATTGATAAGTTAAAAGAAGAAACATAATATCTTTAAAATATTAATTAAAAGTATATAAACATTTAATAATAAAATAAAATTACTATTGAGTAATATAAATAAGAAATTCAATAACTTAAAGATTAAAAATAAGAAATGAAATAGGAATTTGAATGTTAATTATAAAATAATTAAGAAGAAAATAATATTCAATAATAATCTTTACAATGGGAAATTAATAATTTGAATCAAGAATTTTAAATTTAAACGGATTTACAAAATAAAGAAATTTAGAACTTAAAAAATTAAATAAGTAATTTGATGGAAAATCACTAAGAGGAAATTTAAATTAACTAATAATAATATTAATAGTAATATCAAATATTAAATTAAGAAATAATAAATTTATAAGAATAAAATAAAATAATAAAATAATAAAATGAATAAAAATTATAATTAAAATAATTTGAATATTAAAATATCTTTGAAGTATATGAAAAGGAAATTTAATAATTGAAATAAAATAGTTTATCAAATTAAGATAAAAATGAATAAGAAATATAAAATATGTAATTAGAATATTTGAAAAGAGAATAAGAATTAAAGTAAAATATTTCTGTTCTAGAACAAAATTTTATAAATCAATAAGAATAGTAATAGTAAATATTATAAAATTAAGAAAAAGAAAATTAAGTTAAAACTCAAAAACTGTAAAAGGATATTTTAAAAATGTAAGAATAAAACTTATAAATATAATAAGATAACGAATAATAAATATAAATTATTAAAGATGAAAATAATTAAAAAATAAAAAACTTAAATCTAGAGTTCTAAATGATTCAAGATAAAAGCAATAAATAGGTCTAAATTCTAAATTAAAAAATTGCAGAACATGAATAAAAATATATAGAAAGTAAAAATGAATAGTTGAACTTAATAGAAATAATTACAGAAGAGCTTAACTAAAGTCAATAATAAAATAATTAACAGATTGAACAAATAGAAAAATACTAATTAGAAAACAATGAATTGTAAAATAAAATCAATCAAATACTTAAAGAAAATAAAGAACAATATCAGAATTTATAAAATAAGATATAATTAATTACTAATTTGGAAGATTAAATAGAATAGTAAAAATTAAATTAATAAGAAATTGAAAAGTAAATTGGAATAAATTAATAGCAACACGAATTATTAGTTTAGCAGTATATTCAAGATAAAAATTAAAAGATATAATTACTAAGCGAATAAAAATAGTTGATTGATAATGATTAACTCTAAATTCAAAGTCTAAGATAATAAATTAACCAACAAAATATTGATATTTAAAATAAGTAACAATAAATAATTAATTTACAAAAAGATTCTAATTTAATAAATAATTAAATCTAAAATAGTAATCAGTAAATTATTTAATTTTAATAATAAATTAATGAACTTTAATAACAAAATTATTAATAGCAAAATTAAATTTAACAACTGAAAATGTAAAATGATTCAGATTAATTGTAATTATAATAAAACTAATAAAAAAATATTTCTTAAATGAATATTGTTTAGAAATATATTGATCAAAATGAATAGTATCAACAATAATTAGATAGTCTAAAAAAATAAATGGAATAATAGAATAAAGAATTATTTTAAAAAGATTAAGATTTAGAAGATAGAAAATAATAAATTTTATAAAATAAGTAATAAGTATAATAACTGATAAATGATTTAGATTAAATTAAACGAATATCATAATAAAATTAACATAACTATGATGAAATTCAAAGATAATATAAATAGAAGTCTTAAGAGTGTCATGATTTTTATTTAAAAAAAATAGAAAACTAAAATATAATAAACGAAAATTAAATTTAGATAAAAGAAATGAAGGAAAAAATAGTTTAACTTAATCAATAATTGAATTATGTTCATCAGCAAAATGAAAATAATGAAAATAATATAATTTAGAATTTAAAAGATATCTAATAGTAAGAATTACTAATATAAGAAAACTAATTGCAAATTCAAATGTTGGAAAAAGATATTCAGAATAAAACTTAATTAAATGAATAGTTGAAAACTTAAATATAATTTAAAGATAAAAGAATGGAGGACATGAAAGTAAAATTAAATAATTTAGATCAATAATTATAAAAAAACAAACTAATTTATGAAGAAAAGCAAAGTATTTCAGACAAAATAATTACGTAAATATAATAAATTTATTATAATTTAGAGAATTAGAATTTAAAAACAAAGAAAAAAATTAGAGTGATAATGAAATATAAAAAATACAAGTTGAGAAGCTTAATAAGAAAATTTAAGAACTTAATGATATAGTATCTTAATAAAATAAAGAAATTCAATAAAATTAAATGAATTAATAAAAAGATAAAATATTCATTTAGACTTTTGAAGATACAATTAGTAAGTTAAATGTTGATTTATAAGAGTCTAAAAATAAAATAGTGCAATAAGACAAATAAATCAGTTAACTATTAATTCAAAAGTAATCATAAAATATGGATTAATCAATAGATAATAATAATGACGTAACTATGAATTATAAATATTCTCAATCTTAGTAAGAATTGTTGTCTAAAAATCAATAAAATTATTACTAAATATTTCAAGAGCAATAAAAGATTTATTCCAAATTATAGCAATAAAAGCTAAAAGATTATTAAGAATATTAAGAATAAATAGAGTATTATTAGAAAATTATCAATTAAAAAGAAGCCAATCTTTAAGAGTCTTAATAACAATCAAAATAATTAACTTAACAAAATCAATAGTACCAATAAAAAATAAATGAATTATCAAATGAATTAAATGTTTAAAGAGATTCATTACAAGAAAATTTATAATAACTCTAAGAGTTAAAATAATAATAAAATATCAATTAAATAGAAAACAGATAGATTTAAATCAATAAAAATCTTTAGAAACAATTAAAAATTGAGTAATAAAATAACAAAAAACTATAAGATGATTTGATTTAAATTTAATTGAATCAGGAATAATAATTGAAGGAGTTTAAGTAGAATATCAATTTACACAGAAGAAATAATAGTAATAAATTACAAGAACTTGAATAATATTAAGATGAGTTAACTGAAGTTAAAAAATAAAATTTATTTTTAAAAGACTAATTAGACTTATATAAATAAGAAGTTCAATAGTTTAAAGATAAAAGTTAATTATAAAACTAAAATTATTAATAACAATAATAATTGAAATCAAATATAAATTTATTGAAATTACAATTAGAAAAAAAAGACAATATAATAAAAAAGTTAGAAGATAAGTATTCAATATAATAATAATAAATTGAAGAAATAGTAAAGCAACATAATACTCACTTTTTAAATGATATCAATATAAATAATAATATCAACAATAATAAAAATGATTATAGTCCTCTTTTAGTAGAAAATATAAGCGAGTTATTGAATTTGGATATGACAGAAATATAAAATGATAATATAGAAAGTTAAAATAACAAGAATCAGATGAACACAATGTAATTTCAGATGAAATAATAGCAAGTTAGATATGAAAATGTAATTTAAGAATTAAAAATGTAAATTATGCAGCATAATCATTAGCAAATAAAACATAAAGAGGAGACTGCATAGTTGCTTGATAAAGTCGAATATTACAAGAATAAATTCAATTAAATGATGTAGTTGGTAAATTCAATATTATTAATTATTTTATTTTTTATTCATTTTTTAGAATATGAAAATTACTTAATCATACGAATTTATACTCTAACAAGCTGATAATATAGAATAATTAGATATTTCATAAACTGATTTAAATTAATTTATTTAGGAACTCAAAAATCAACACTGATTTATTTATAAATATTAAACTTTATGTTTAAATTTTCATCAAATATTTTTAAAATTCATTAAATTTTAATTAAAAATAACTAATAAAGATATCTTTAAAAATATATAATAATTAAATTATAAAAATGAAGAAAAATAATGTAAAGCAGTTTATAATTTTGATAATAGTTAGTTTATAAATAAAGCAATTTTAAGAAGTAGAAATAAAAGCAAAAAATAAAATATTTATGAAAAGCAGTTTAAAAAACGGCGCAATATTAAATATAAAGATATTAGAATAAAACGAAGAAAAATTAAATTAAACTAATAAAGATAAGGTAGATTTATGTTTACAATATGTGAAAATAATGAAAGATAAGATCGAAAAAGACACATTTTTAATAGAGAATAAGTTAATAGTTTAAAGTGATATGTAGAAATTAATAGTGAAGAAAGATCCTAAAGGGGACTACATAACAAATGGTGAAGGACCGGCTATTTCTTAGGAGTAGTATGAAAAAATGAAGAAGGAAGGACATGAATTCAAAGAGTTAGATTAAATGCCTTTCATGCCTAAAGAGAAGCCGGAGGTATTCAAAGACATGCAAAAGTACATTATTAAAAGAGATGGAATTCCTATGCCAGTTCAGCCACCTTATGATAAAGATATTAGATGGAATTAAACTACTATTGAAGCAGTAAAGTTAATTGAAAATTAGTAATAGGGCCACTCTAATATTTATAATAATATGCCCAAGTTCATGGAGGAAAGAGAAAAACTTATGCCCAGGTTTATAGAGGAGGGTAATAAAATATAACATTTAATATTTTTATAATTATTTAATAAATATATAGTCTTATTAGTAAAATAATATAAATAAATAATAATGTATTAAGTTAAAATGTAATAATATGATGTAATAAATAGGTTAAAAAGCTAACTCTAAATTAGACTTCATGGCAATTTGGGGTATTGCAAACTTCCGTAGTACTTGGGCTAGTAGTGTGTGGTCATTTAGATTTTTATGGTGGCAGATAGTTTATCGATCTGACTATGCAGTTTCATTGTGGTGGTATTGGTGTAGTACTGGATGGCATGGTACTGAAGATATTATTACTTGGTAAGGAGAAATGGTTTAAATTCTTAGAGTTCATCATGTTTGGATATTCTGGGCTTACAGTCCTGGAAAATTCAAGTTGCAGACTTCCACAGATTATAAATCTTATACTGATGTTATGGATTGGTATGATAACAGTAAACTAGGAGGAGAATTTTCATTTTGGGCTTTTACGTAATTTATCATTTTTATCATAATTACTATTCTTTATTTAAAAATATTTTATATAATGATTTGGATTATGATAATAACAATAATAATGAAAATAGATTTAGATGGTGGTACTGTTCTTTTGCTTAGAATGTACATTTTGAAGAGCCTTAATTGTTCACTGCAGTGAGAATATTGATGAAGAACCCTATAAACTTCTTTTACGGAATATACAATGTGTTTATTTGGGTAAAACAATGGACAGTAATGTTTATAAGTGGATTTGAAGCAGAAGATGAAATGTGTTTAGTGACAAGGAATGGTCAATATGAAAATGGATAAGCAATAATGGCATAACCATGTTTGGACGCAATAGCAATAGCAGACTATCGAGAACTATTTCAGATTTAAATAAACATGCAAATAACAAGTTACGCAGGAGGTAAATGCATAGAAGTTGATAGAGGAGATACTAGTGATCATGGTAAATTTTAACTGATGACTTGCATTTGGAGTTTCTTAATGATGGACATGAGAGAATAATACGTCTTAGATACAAAGTAGTTATTAAGGTTAAGGAAGAACACAAAAAAGTGCATGTTTTTCTTAGATGTTGATTATGAAGCTTAATAATAGGCAGATACTCAAGTATGGGCCAGTAGTTAGACTCTAGATTAATAACATTTTCCTAAACTCATTATTGATGGCAATGAAGAATCATATTGGAGTACTCAACCAGGAACAGATCACGCGGTTGTTAAAATGTAGTTCTAAGAAGAAACAGTCAAGGAAATCGAAATCCATTGGCAGAACAAACCCAAGAAATTCGAATTGCTTATATTTTTCTAAGGTTATTGGAAGAGTTTAGGAATAAAGGATGCTAATTAAGACAAATAGAGTATCAAAATAGGAATCAAGCAGATTTCAGGGTTGAAACTAGTAAGTCAGGGAGCTCAAAAGTAAGTGAAGACTGCGAATGGAGATTACGGAGTGATTGGTATCTACGGAATAAGATTGATTACAGGTATGAAGTAGGTAGGAGTGAGAGATTGTGAATGGAAGAAGGAAGGAGGGAATGGGAAATGGTTATATACAGATGTGTACTGGGTAAATGTAGATAATAAAATAACCTTTTATGAATAGTTGGTCATTCTTTACTCTTAAGTCAACAACCTCCTTTCCCTCATTCGCATTACCATCAAGTTACCTGTCTACATTAACTATCTCATACATATTGGTTAAGAGGTAGTCTATAAACTTGAAGCTATAACCACATAACTCACCTCTCTTGATCTTAATCTTTAAAAATTATAAAACACAAAGCAGTTTGATGTTGAAGCTTCTATTTCTATCAACAACTATCTTCTCGTTAAAGATATCATTATTCTCAAGGGAGGTAGAGTTCCTCCTTCCAAAAAGGTCACTAAGAAGAAGAAACCTCAGATGGGAACTCACAGTAAGTTTCCTGCCACTAACTGTTATCTTATCAAAAGGTATTGATATTTATACTTTATATTATTCTATACTCATATTCATTATCATAAACAAGACTCTTCGCCTATAAAAAGAGTGGATATTATTGGATTCAACCAGACTGTGTGCCTCATCCTCTTAGAGTATTTTGTAACTTTGATGACTTTGAATTTGGAAAAGATATAGCATATTATGGAAATACAAAACTATCAACTTAGATGCTCACAGTAAAGAGTATAAAGGATGCAAGATAATAATGTGCCTCTATGGGTTTGGAATATTACGAATTCACTTAAGAATAAGAACTAATAACTGTGAAAAATTATTTAAATGATATAGGATTTGAGTTTGCAGTAGATATGATGGTTCCTATATTTTTTGATTATAGTTGCGCTATAGATTGTAAAGATAAATGGTAATCGTTAAATAATGAAAAGTCTGAAGCTCAAAAATATGTAAAATCTCATGTGGATTCAACAAACATTTTTAATTAAATTTGGAATTGGATATTTGGTTCTAAGCCAAAGGACTGCTTCGGATTTGGTAACAGCAAAAAGGGTTAATTAGTAAAATTCCGATTGGGAGGATAAAGAAAGGTAGGAGGAGTGCTTTGCAGTACTAACCCTGATCCAAAAGGACCAAAGGAGACTCCTGCAGAATTAAAGTGTGAAGACATAGTGAAGGGTAACTCTAAGATATCTTAATAAATATAAGCCTAAACAACCTGTCTTTGTCCTCCCGGATGCTTAAAGAATGCTGCCCCTATTTACGGATCAATCGGACAGTACAGTGCTCTGAGCAGCATTTGTAGGGCAGCTATTCATACCGGCAAAATAGATGATCAGGGAGGCATTATTTCTGTATAGGTTACTAAAGGACTTAGACCAGGCAAAAATTATCAAGCATCTGATGACAATGATGTTAAGTCATTATCTTAAGAAGGACCTTCCGATCAAAGCTTTGCTATTGTTAATCTCCCATAAAAGCAGTGTCCAGGAGATTAATAAAAGAAAGCTGATTAAAAAAAATAGAAACAATTGGAGTAAGCATCTTTCTTATAGCAGTCTGAATTCTCAACCCTTTCCTTCTACTCTTCTTCATCTTTCTTACAGCTTGACTAGAAAGTAACTATTAAAAGAAGGAACAAAGCTCATAAAGTCATCGACACTACTATCATATAAGAAAATCAACTCAAAGATACTATTAATTCTCATTCTTAAACTCTTTCTGAGTTAGATTCTTATTTTGAGTCCATGAAGCTATAATAGCGAAAATTAAATCAGCAATTATAATCATAGGATGATCAATTAGTTTTATTTTTATAAACTGATCAGAAGGTCTCATCTTAACCTTTTATATTTGAAAAAAACAACAAAAACACTTAGAAAATTATAAAAACTCTAGATAATTAATTCAAAAATGACAAATTTAATAACTCGAATCTGACTAATTAATTAAGAAGTTTAAAACATTAATAAGACATAGATGATTATTTGAATTTTTTATAAACAGAAGAAAAAATTGAAGATAAAGAGAAAACATTGGAACGAATATTAATAGAAAGAGATATTTAAAGTGAAGAAGATAAAAAGAAGATGGGAGCTGAACAAGAAGCAGAAAAAAAAAAAGCGGAAAATGGAGAAAAGAAAAAGGAGGAAGATAAAATGACAACTAAGACAGTATTTGACAAGGTGTTAGGGTTCTTATAATTTGATGAAACTGAAATGTCAAAAGATGTACACTTGTCTGAAGATGCAGCTAAACTTAGAAAAGATATAACAGGATAGATGGCTCCACTATTAAGTGCTGAAGTTTCGCCATTCAAACAGCTGGACCGATTGACGGGATTAATGAAACATATGTGGGGAACATATTGGGAATAGTTCAAAGTAATGAATATTGGTAAGATGAAGATAAAATTATTATTATAAATCAAGGATACGATGGAGTCATTTTAGATGTCAACAGGAAGGTTCAGTGAGCATGTCCAGAAGTATAAGGGCGATATCTTTCTAAATTGGAGAGTATTTGATATGAAAAACTCTGTTAATTTACCTTCCAAATGGGGATTTGCCAAAGATGATCTTAATAATCATGCAGGGGGAATTACTGAACTCAGTACTGCCAAGACTGCCTACAGTTCCTCTTCACTTCCTCTTAAGTAGAAGGAGTCTGGTATTAATTATGCCACTCATCTCATCATGAAAGACAAGGCATATTATGATCTCAATCTCTATATTTCATATCAACCAGTTGATCCCAGTATTTTTGGAGTCGCATTCAGATATATTGACCCTTGGAATTTCTATGCTGTTGAGTTCAGAAAGGGAGACACTTTAGGTAATTATATTATCTTCTATTTTCATTTATTATATGCATTATCATCTATTATTTTCTATTATTAATTGTTATCTTTTATAGTCATTTATTATTATTTATTATCAATAATATTTTAATAGGTAAAGTGATTGGATATAAGAGATTAGTAAAGATTCAAAATGGAGAATATGAGATTCTAGCAGAGATTAAAGATGGAGGGTTTAACCAAATGACATGGTAAAAATATTGAATTTAAATATTTAAGGTATAATATGGTAATCGTAATAAAAGGAGGGAGATTTGAAGTTTCAATTAATGAAGAGAGTGAAGATGACGGACTTAAGTAGAAGTTTAATTATGACCCTAAAGCTTATAAGTTGATGTTAGAAGCTGATGACACTACATTTAGTTAAGGAACAATAGCATTATTAAATAATGGAAACTCAGGAGTGGTTTTCGATTAGATTTACTTTATGGCTAATGAATGTACTAACAATATCAAAGAAGAAAGCAAACTAATCTACGATGGACCAGATTCTTATAGGTATGTAGAGTAATGTTTAGCAGGAATGCCATGTAAGTAATTTGACAATGAAGACTCAGAAATTTAAGGAGAGTGGAACTGTTAAAAGGCTTATGATTAGAACTATGGAGCCCTTATATAAAATAATAAACCTAAGTCATCCAATCAGAATCAAATACCATCCATGTGTTATTTTACATAATCTACTAAAGTATCATAATATGCATATTATATATACATATTTTCATATACATATTATCATCTTATCATATTATTATAATATTATATTATTATATTATTATATTATATTTTAGTGGAGTTAATAATTCATTCAGGACATTCATTTTAGTGCAAAAAGTGAGGGTTACATATCAATAGGATTCCATTTTGTTAGTAAAGAAAGTCATTACGTGTTTGAAATATTTGGTCCAAAAGCTAAGAAGTGTAGATTAAGAGTAGTTTCGACTGGAATGATTTATAAGACAGTAGAAGAAATTAAAGATGGTTGTTACTATGAATATAACTAAGTACATCGATTAATATTATAAAGATAAGGCAGCGATATTTACATTTTCTTGAGTAGCAGTTCGACTGAGAAGTTGAAATTAGTTATGAAGAAGACCATCGAGTGGTAAATCCAGAAAGGAGGTTGGTCATTAAACACTTTTGCAACTGAAGCCACTTTCTCCAGGATCAAACTTTATCCTA
>Ga0315908_10001840_pt1 | contig 15812 bp, 14 predicted proteins | sample LakEriMetagenome_12_FD_203520 | JGI IMG/M metagenome (GOLD analysis project Ga0315908, IMG submission 203520) | Freshwater fungal communities from buoy surface, Lake Erie, Ohio, United States - Buoy 4 MA124 | ecosystem: Environmental > Aquatic > Freshwater > Lake > Lake biofilm | place: USA... | reverse complement strand
TTTCCAAGGCGGGCAGAGGTTTATCTTGGTAGCGAAAACGCACATAAAATTGCACTTTTTTACGCGGAACAATGTCTATTTGATTTAGAATATCCTTACCTCTGCTCGGCGCCCACAGGCGAAAAGTGAGCCATGGGTATTTGTACAAATCTGTGTAGTGACTCCAGGAAATGCGCGGTGTAATTTTTAATTTAATTCCGGCATACAATCCTTGCTCATTTTGAAATGTATTTCCAAAAGCCGTGTTATACGGACTCACAAATCCAGATTCGAAATTACGCCATAGGAGGGAGGCTTCAGCGCCTTTGCCCAGAGAAGCGAGCACGCCGGCTATTCCCGCTTTTCGCTGGCTTTCCGCTTGGTAAGCCCATTCACTAAAGAGGTGGAAGCGGCCTAGGGTGTGCGCTTGGAATGTGTGATAAAAGGTTTGTGTATTTCCAAAAGGATAGAATTTTCTGTATAAATCCCCGAATTTTTGAAGCGGTATATTGTATTGAAAATGGGTAATACCACCCCCGAAATATCCGTTATTGGATCTGCGTTGATACCAAACACCCGCAAGGTTGCGCTGTGCATTGTTTTTGTTTTCTAGTTCCGTAGTGTTTCTGTGATAGCCATCCAAATCTGCAGAGCTAAAGCCATCGGAAAATAAGCTTGTGTCTTGAGAAATGCGCGCATCTATTCCATTGCGCGCTGCGGCAATGGTGAATTCATTTTTGCGAAATTTCAAGGTGGTTGCAGCCCCGCGCAAGTATAAAAACTCATTCACACCGCGGTAGGGTTTCAGGTTCGGTGCATTGCGTTTAATATTCATTACCAAGGCAGATTTCCCTGTGCCTATGCCCGATCCCATGACCAAACCTTGTCCAAAACTCAGTAAGAAATCTCCCGCAGCAAAGGCCTGTATTTTGCCAATATTTTGTATAAATACATGGGCTGAATAAAAGTCGGGACCTTTGTTCCAATAACGTTCTCCGGCATCTTTTTCGGCTGTAATCCCCATACTGTAGTGTCCAGGCATGGTGTACCGAATGCGTACACTTTGTTGCAATAGATTTCCCAAAATAGAATCGGGTAAATCCAAGGGTTGCTTGTGCTTGTTGGTGCTAATGATTTCTAGTTTGCCATGCTGCATGCGCTTACCCAAGCCGCGAAGGGTTTCCGAGAGGGGGAGTGCGGTATTAATAAAAAAAGATAGTGCACGTATATGCTCAGGTTGTAAGCCTATAACTTGCAGTTCGTCAATGCGCAAAAAATAACCGAATGTAATTCTGTGTTGCACAATGGAGGCGGCCTCTGAAGGGCTAATAAGTGGAAAGTTCATGAGCTCTTCTGCACTTGCCGTATTAATGGATATGGGCTTGTCTAAATAGGCTTCAATATCTTCAATGATTTGGGTGAAGTCCCCATCGGTTTCAATATTTTCTAAGTATTTCTCAATAACATCCCGCGCATCTTCAGACAATTGGGCCTGTAGTTGTGCTGAAAACAACAGGACAATGCAGATACATATGTATTTTATTTTTCCCAAACCAATGCAAAACTGGGTGCAAAACCGAAATAGGTATGATAGGCTGCAGCGAAGCTAATTTTTAATTTTTCAGTGTGCAGTGCAATACCGCAGGTAATGGGCTCATAGCCCGTTTGTAGGGTTGCCATCGCCTGTAGTTTCTTGGAGAATTGATGTACGATATTTAGACCGAGCACGTCGCTGGTATTGGGAACTACAGCCGCTTGTAATCCGGCTTCTGTATTTTTATTCACTTTGTAGCGCACAGCCATGTGCGCACCTGTTGGAATTCCGAAGTTGTTTTGAATGCGGTACATGGGGTTCAAAAGCACGGCTGATGCAGTCCATTTGTCCGCGAAGGCGCTGTGTAATCCGATACGTGCGGTGGCGTTATTTCTTTTAAAACCTATGGGGGCTTGTTGGTACGAGACCATACCTACCGCAAAGCCTAAAGATAAATTAGATGACATGCGGATTCCATAAGATCCTTCTAGTTGACTTCGATTAAAATTGCCTGTACCGGCGTAGTTTGCAGAAATGCCAATAGATGAAGTCTTATAACCCATGGCAGCGTTGATGCCACCATGCAAAATATCTGTACCCATCAGACGCTGATTTCCCCACATGCCCATACTGTATTTCTTTTGAATAATTGCAGCAGGATTGGTGAAAAAAGCTTGGCTGTGCTGGGTGTGGGCAAGGTTAGAGCCATTGGCTACAAAATCCCCACCGGATTGAGAATAGACGCTATTTGTTGCGCTAAATACAAGGCAGAAAAAGCCAATATAAAAGCGCATTTTACGGAAGTGTACTGAGGCTTTATTCAACACAATATATATGTATTATAATTTACTTCAGTGCGGTTAATGAATGCGAATTAGTCAATGGAATTTTTGAATTCCAGCAACATGGTTTTGAGTTCGCGCAGTTTTTTTGCCAATTCTATTTTTGGTGAATCTTCTACTTGCACCGTTTTCTTGACAGTTCGGGTGGCCTTGGAAATGCGTATTCCCTTTTCATGGGTAAGATATTGAATTTCGCGCAATAAATCCAAGTCTTTAAGTGAATAAATACGATCCCCTTTTTTATTCTTCATGGGACGAATTTGTTTAAAATCCTTTTCCCAAAAACGCAGGGTACTGGCCGGAACACCGAGCATTTTGCTCACTTCACCGATTTTAAAGTATTTTTTTGTACTCGGTACTTCTTCTGGATTCATTAGTCAAATCGTTTGGTTTCGCGTTTGCTCATTTCTAACATACGCTGGTATTGTTCATCCGTAAGGTCGCTGTGGTAAAAGAAGGCAGGGTTCAGCGGATTGTTGTTTTTACGCACCTCATAGTGCAAGTGCGGTCCTGTGCTGCGACCGGTACTTCCTACATAGCCAATTACTTGCCCGCGTTTCACCCTTGTGCCAGTCTTTGCCGCAATTCTGCTCAAGTGGCCGTAAAGCGTGGTGTAGCCAAATCCGTGGTTGATAATCACGTGGTTGCCATAACCCCAGCCATCATTCATGCTTTTCATCACTACGCCATCACCAGTGGCATATACTTCCGTGCCAATATCACAGGTAAAGTCCATGCCCGCGTGGAAAGTTGCGGTATGGTAAAAGGGGTCACGTCGGTAGCCATAACCGCTGGCCATTCGGTTTAAATCTTTGTTGGCAACCGGTTGTATGGCGGGAATAGAATTGATAACATCTTCCTTTGTGCGGATGAGTTTTGTAAGGGTGATGTAGCTGCTTTCTTGCCCTTTGGCATCTATTTCCAAACGGTCTATTTTCTGACGAATGCGTTGTATCAGTTCTCCTTGTGGCAGGTTCAACAGATCGGCATAATCGGGACCGCGGTAGTCCAATGGTTTTGGAGGATCCGCTTCGTACATGGCTCGGTAAATCTTGAGGTCGCGTTCTTTCAGCTCGGCCATGGCTTTTTCAAACTCTTGCACTTCGCGGTCGATGGAAGAGATTTGCCTTTTTAAGTCGCGGTTTTGATTCATCAAATACTTTTCTCTCGGTGAGGCGAAAAGACGAGAAAAAACAAAGGCCATGAGCAAGCCGAGCACGATAACCAAAGAAGTGAGCCCCGTGAAGCGCCAAATAATGTACTTCACATTGTCGCGCACCCTTTCAAATTCAAGGCTTTTGGGATTGAAGAAGTATTTGGTTTTGCGCGCCATACTGTAGTTGCAAGTATACGAAATTTGTGACGAGATTCGTCACACTCCATGTGATGGATGCCCCCTATTTTTGTTTTACCCGTTCAACACGCTTGGTGTCAAAACCGGCATCTGCAGCCACTTGCAGCAGTCTTTGATAGTCGGTTTCAGCCATTTCGGTGTTTCGGCTCAATATCCACAAGTAGTCCAATCCAGGACTGCCAACTACTGCTTCGGTGTATGCCTCGTCTATGTGAATGACCCAGTAATCACCGGCAAAAGGCCAGAAAAATTGCACTTTTATCTTTCCTGGCTCTTGGCTATTCGGAACCCAGGCCGTTCCCGTGATTTCTTTCTTTTTTGTACTGTCTGTCTTGGAGTAGCCCACATTCAGCACCTTGATTTTTCCATTGTCTTTAATCTCGTAGGTCGCGGAAACCCGATTGAGTGATTTTTCGAAACTGTGCGGAAATCTGCCTATTTCATACCAAGTGCCTGCATATTTGTTTATGTCCAAGACAGGCACGGTCTTAAGCGCTGAGCCTGTTTTACAGCCCAACATGCCTAAAATAGACAAGATCACAGTGGTTCTTTTCATAGCTGCAAGTACGTATTAATAATTGATATTTAATGTGATATAAGTGGCATTTGTTCTGCTAGAATCAAAACAGTATCAGCCTGCATTTATTTGGAAATGTCAGAAAAAATGCGTATATTGAGATTCCTAATTTTTCAAGGTGAGGCGTTGCACAATGGCACCATAATCAGGAAAGGCTTCAAGCAAGCTTGTGAGTTCTGCCATTTCAAAGTCTGCAAAGTCAAAACCGGGCGCTACAACACAAGAAACCAGTGCGAATTGTCCTCCTTCTTTTACATGTGAAGCAAACCAATGTCCCGCAGGTACAAGCTGTTGTAAACTTTCGCCTTGGACCGCGTTGGGTCCCAATTCAAGAATCTTGTGTCCTACACCTGACAAGGTGTGTATGTGTATGGCATCGCCATCATGAAAAAACCACAATTCATCCGATTTAATTCGGTGAAAATGTGAAATATCATTTGGTCCTAATAGGAAATAAATAGAGGTACATATGCTTCTTTTTTCTGAAAAGGAGGCAAGCGTATTTCCGGGGATCTCATCCACAGAACGGTATATTTCTTTGTAATAACCCCCTTCAGGATGGGGCTTTAGTTCGAGGAATTCAATCCAATATTCGGCGCTTTTAATCATGTGTTAATTATGGAAAAAATAGGCAAATTCGTATCTTGCAATAAGGTCCTACCTTGTAAAAAATCGAGTTCTAAAATAAAGGTAAATCCAAGGGCATGTTTGCCTGCTATTTCTAGCAATTTGCATGCAGCAGCAGCGGTTCCACCTGTGGCCAATACATCGTCGTGAATGATGATGTTATGATACTGTGTTAATGCATTTTTTTGCAGTTCAATTGCGGCAGTTCCGTATTCAAGATCATATTCAATGCCATAGGTTTCACCAGGTAATTTGCCGGCTTTTCTTATGGGAATAAATGCGGCATTTAATTGTTGCGCTATAAGAGGGCCAAACCAAAACCCCCTGCTTTCTAATCCTACAACAGCATCGATATTTTTATCTTTAAACGGCGCAGCAGCAAGCGCGGCAACCTCGGCGCACAGCATTGGATCTTGTAGCAGTGGTGTAAGGTCTTTAAAAATGATTCCTTTTTTTGGGAAATTGGGAATATTTTGAATCGCTTTTTCAATGCGATTTTTTATGTCAGCGGTTTGAGAGAGGGTCATTTATATTCCGGCATTTATATAGGCTTTTGCCCGCAATACATATTCTTTGACATTGTCATTGATTTTTTCTTCTACCTCGGGCCCCAACTGTTTTACTACTTTGGCAGGCACTCCGAGCACCAAGCTGTAGGGCGGAATAACCATACCCGCGGGTACCAGGGCATTGGCACCAATAATGGAGTATTCGCCAATTTGAGCCTTGTTGAGCACGGTAGCGTGCATGCCCACCAGCACGTGATGGCTCAGTTGGGCTCCATGCACAATGGCGGAATGGCCAATGACACAGTCTTCGCCAATGATGCAAGGGTCACCCGGATCTGCGTGCAGTACTGCATTGTCTTGTATATTGCTGCGGCTGCCTACTCGGATGGCATCTGTATCGCCGCGCAATACGGCGCCAAACCACACAGAAACTTCATCGCCTAAAGAAACATGGCCAATAGCTGTTGCTGTAGGTGCCACAAACACTTCATTTCCCTTTTCTGTGGGTTTTTTTAACAATTCCTGCAATTCCATCGCTGTCATTCCGTTCAAAATTGCTTGTTTTGCTCCAAATGAGCAAACTCTTTTACAACATTGCTACTCTTTGGGGCGTAGAACAGGAAACCAGTTCCTCAAAATCAGGAGTGGAAATGGGTCGGGTAGGCCGGTTGGACGACGCATGGATATTGGTAGATAAGGGCTGTATTCAGGATTTTGGTCAGGGACCTTTGCCCGAGGCTGTGGAGAAAGTAAATATGCAGGGTTGTGAAGTGCTCCCCGGATTTGTAGACAGCCATACGCATGCTGTGTTTGCTACCGAACGTTCCGAGGAGTTTGTGATGCGCATAAAAGGCGCAGGATATGAGGAAATAGCAGCTGCTGGAGGCGGGATATTGAATTCTGCAAGAAAATTGCGGACGATGTCTGAGGCAGATTTGTATGCCAAAGCTGCCGCAAATGTAAAAACACTGATTGCCCACGGCAGTACCTGTATCGAAATCAAAAGTGGCTATGGATTGGACCTAGACAGCGAATTGAAAATGCTGCGGGTAATTGCGCGTTTAAAACAGGAATTCCCTATTTCTATCAAGGCTACATTTTTAGGTGCCCATGCGGTGCCTCCCGAGTTTAAAGGCAACAGAGCTGCCTATGTGGAGCATATCATAACTGCCATGTTGCCGGCAGTAGTGGCGGAAAATTTGGCCGACCATATCGATGTTTTTTGTGACCGCGGATTTTTTACAACTGAAGAAACTGCGCAACTTTTAGAAGCAGGACGCGCGCAGGGTTTGCCCGGTAAAATACACGCCAATGAGTTGGGGTACACTGGGGGTGTTCAGGTGGCAGTTGCCCAAGGAGCTTGGAGTGCAGACCATTTGGAACATTGTGGACCCGAAGAAATAGCTGCGTTCAAAAGCGGCGATACTATGCCTGTTGGATTGCCCGGAACTTCCTATTTCTTGGGAATCCCCTATGCTCCTGGCAGGGCCATCATTGATGCCGGATTGCCATTTTGTCTTGCCTCAGATTTTAATCCAGGGAGCAGTCCTCTGGCCAATATGCAGATGGTGTGGAGCTTGGCCTGCACGCAAATGAAACTAACACCAGAAGAGGCCTTCAATGCAATTACACTGAATGCAGCGCGGGCCTTGCGTTTGGAGCAGCAGTGTGGAAGCATTGCCCGAGGCAAAAGAGCCGACTTTGTTTGCACAGAAACCGCAAATGCCTTATACAATATTCCCTATTATTTTGGTCAAAACCATATAGACCAAGTATATGTGGCGGGTGAAAAATGGGAAAAGAAATAAAAGGGTATGACAAACTTGCAGCAAAACCAAAAAGGCACATCTTTTGTTTTTTCTTTGTAACTCAATTTAACACAACGAATATATGCCATATCCAGAAATGCTTGTAGCGCCCATGAGGGCTGAACTAACCAATAATGGTTTTACCCAACTTACCAATGCGGATGAAGTAGCTGCCGCAATGGGCCAAACCGAAGGTACCCAATTGGTAGTTGTTAACTCAGTGTGTGGCTGTGCCGCTGGTGCTGCTAGACCTGGCATTTTAAAAAGCTTGGATGGTTCTAAAAAGCCAACCGCTTTGCTCACCGTGTTTGCAGGTCAAGATACCGAGGCTACCAACAAAGCCCGCGAATACATGGTTCCATTCCCTCCTTCATCACCTGCTATTGCCCTTTTCAAAAACGGTGAATTGGTTCACATGATTGAGAGACACATGATTGAAGGCCGCACCGCAGATATGGTAGCCGACCACCTCAAAGCGGTTTACGAAGAATATTGCTAGAAGCTAACTCAAAAAAGGCATTTGAGGCAATTTCAAGTATTTTGGTGAAAACTGAGGCGGCTTGTGCATTTCAGGCTGGTGGCCTGAAAAAGCGGGCCAACGAAAGGTTTTGCCGAAAGACACAGAGGAGTTAATCTTAAGTGCTGGAAATGATAAATTGTCCAAATGGACTTTTGAGATAGCTTCAAATACAAGGGTTGGATTCCTAGGATTTTTCTCCTATTTTTGCTTTATGAGGAGAAAATACCGTTTTTTGTGTTTGCTGTGTATCTGCTTTTGGGCAGGCGCAGGAATGGCACAAACTGGCAAAAATGCGGACAAGCCTTTTTCAGGAATGCGTCGTTATGATGACCGCGCACTTCCTGTCTTTGAGCAATGGCAACAAGAACTGCACAAATTCCCCGGAGTAAGTGCATCGAGCCAATGGAAGATTTATTCGGAATTACAAGACGAATTAGGACAAATTCACTACCGCGCACAGCAGTATTTCAATGGGGTTGCGCTTGAAAATGGTGTAGTCATAATCCATACCTACATGGGCAGTATCCTGTCTATCAATGGTGAAATTATTCCAGAATTTATGATTCAAGGGAAAGCCCTAATTGAAGAGTCACAGGCGCTGAAGTACGCTTTGGCTGAGGTTCCCGCCGTGAAGTATTATTGGGAAGAGCCAGGCCAAAATGAAGTGCTGCGCCAAATTAGTGGCGTTGCAGATACCAGTTATTATCCTGCGGCTAAAGTGATGTATGCGCCACAAGCGCTGAATTATTTAAATCCGCATCAATTGAGTTATTGTTTTGAGATTTTTGCTTCCGAACCCTTAGTAGGGAAAAAAATATATATAAGTGCATCTACAGGCCAGGTTTTGGCAACGGAGGATCTGATTTTGCATACCGATGTGCCAGGTAAGGCTGCAACGGCATACTCAGGTACAAAAACCATGATGACCGACAGCGTGTCGCCAGGAAATTACCGTTTGAGAGAAGCTTCTCGAGGAAAAGGTATTGAAACCTACAACATGCAAAAGGGCACCAATTATGGTGCTGCGGTGGATTTTACGGATGCGGATAATTATTGGAATAATGTAAATACCAATAAAGATGAAATCGCTACGGATGCCCATTGGGGTGCTCAAAAAACCTACGATTTTTTTGATACCTTATTCGGCAGAAATAGCTTTGATAATAATGGAGCAAAAATTCGCAGTTATGTGCATTATAGTAACAATTATTCGAATGCATTTTGGAATGGCTCTTACATGACCTATGGCGATGGAAATGGAACTTCGTGGAAGCCGCTTACGTCTATAGACGTATGCGGACACGAGATTGCGCATGCAGTTACCACCTACTCAGCAGGGCTTGTTTACAGCTATGAAAGTGGTGCATTGAATGAGAGTTTCTCAGATATATTTGGAAATGGTATAGAACGTTGGGCGCGCCCAGGAAAATTCAATTGGAAAATGGGCGAAGACTTCACCACTTCAGGTGCGGGTATTCGCGATATGTCAAACCCGAATCCCTATAACAATCCAAGATATTACAAGGGTGCAAAATGGTATTTTGGCGCGGGTGATAACGGAGGGGTGCACTACAATAGCGGCGTGCAGAACTATTGGTTTTACCTCATCACCGACGGAATAAAAGGCACCAATGAAAAAGGAGATGCCTTTAAAATAGATACCTTGGGTCTTATTGATGCTTCTAAAATTGCCTATCGCAACTTAACCGTCTATCTCACTAAAAATTCGCAGTATGCCGATGCGCGTACCTATAGCATTTTGGCGGCCACAGATTTGTTTGGAAACTGCAGCAAACATGTGATTTCAGTGACCAATGCTTGGTGGGTTTGCGGTGTTGGAGCCAAGTACGACAGCGGCTATGTAAAAGCAGATTTCATTGGTGATACCGTAGCTTGTAGCACAGTTAAATCTGTAAGATTCTCAAATTTGAGTACCAATTCTCTTACCAGTAAATGGTACTTCGGCGATGGCAATACTTCCACTTCATTCAACGCCACACATACGTACGGATCCTATGGCAGTTTCTCGGTGAAATTGGTAGCAAAAAGTTGCTTTAAAAATCGCTACGATAGTATTACCAGAACAGGGTATGTAAAAGTAGATAGCACCTATGATATCTGCAACGCAGTCCTCATGCCTGCTGCAGGTACTGATTCGGCTGTAAAGTGCTTTGGCTTTATTTATGATGATGGTGGAGAAGGATTTTATGGGGCGTTACGACAAACCAATTTGAAAGTAAGTGTGCCTGGCGCCACTCAAATTCGATTTAGATTTTTGGTAATGGATTATGAAAATGGATATGATTCCATTGTCATGTTTAAAAACAGCATCAACTGGTCCAATAAATTAGGAAGATTCACAGGCACAACCATGCCTTTCGGCGGCACTTGGCAAACCTTTTCAGGCGATGCTATTTGGTTGCGTCACTATAGCGATCCTTTGGTCGAAGGTAAAGGCTTCAAGATTGAATTTGAAGGCATTCGCAATCCACTTACCCTTACCTTGGGCAATGACACCACCATTTGTATGGGAGATAGCTTGGTATTGGTTCCTAATGTTGGCGGAGGCTATGCAGCAGATTACCGCTACAGCTGGAGTAATGGAAGCAGCCAATCCAAACTCACAGTGCAGCCTGTTGCCCTTACCCAGTATTGGCTTACCGTAAAAGACGCGTGCACGAGAAAGCAAATTTCAGATTCTATCGCTGTGAGTGTGCGTCCGGGCTTGTCAGTGAATCTTGGGAAGGACACCACCATCTGTGCAGGACGTTCCGTAACACTGAAAGCGACTGCAACGGGCGGATTAAGCACTGCCTATGCCTATACATGGAATCCTGCAGGAGCTTCACTGCCCATACGCACCGTAACTCCCACTTCGAGTACCCAATACCGTGTTATCCTCAGCGATGGCTGTTCTGAAATTCCCGATACTGCGTATCAATGGGTGATTGTGAAACCCGCCTTGGATGTGAAAATAGCCGCATCTGACACATTGGTATGTATTGGTAAATCTATCAGTCTAACGGCATCTGGCTCGGGTGGCGATACAAGCAAATACAATTTTGCATGGAGCAATGGCTTGGGCATAGGAAACACAAAGAATATTACCCTAAGTGATACGGGAGTGTATACAGTAACTTTAACGGATGCGTGCACTGTAGTTCCTGCCATTGCGCAAGTGAAACTCTATACCTATCCTAAATTGGAGTTGAGCCTAAACAATGATACCCTTATTTGTCGTGGTAGTAGCGTAAATCTCACAGCCCTTGGCAAGGGTGGCAGGGGTAGCAACTATTCCTACACCTGGACTCACGGCAAAAGCACCGCTGGCATTGCCGAAACCCCGGCAACTGCAACATGGTATAAGGTGGCATTTTCAGATGCCTGCTCTCCTGGTGTTGCGGATAGTGTATATGTAACGCTTATGGCGCCTTTGGATCTTTCCGCCGTGCGAGATACCATCTTATGCGACGGGCAATCCTTGCCTGTAAATCTATTGCACACGGGCGGTAAACTCACCGCGCACAGCATCAATTGGATTGCGGGTGGCGTATCTGGGTATTCGCCTGTATTGAGCCCATCCACAGGCACACAGCAGTATGTCGCGGTGCTTAGTGATGGTTGCACGGCTAAAAATGATACTACGCAATTTAGCATGCAGAAGTTGGCGCCTTTATCTGCCAGTATGAGCATCACGCCGGCAGCAATTTGTTTGGGCGATAGTGTTACTATGCTCATTACTGTGGGTGGTGGCAAGAGTTTAGCACGCACTTGGACTCTAGATGCTGCGCCAATTGGCTACACCAAGTCACGTTTCCAACCTTTAGTGAGTAAGTCGTATCAGCTCGATTTGACTGATGGATGTTCAGTGCCAACCTCCGCTACGGCCGCTGTATCTATTTCTGCGGCAGCTGCAGCAACCCTTAGCGCAACTCCTACATCTGTATGTGTAGGCGGCTCAAGTGTACTTACATACAATAGCCCAGATGCTGCCAAATTCATGTGGTATTTCAGTAACGGAGATTCACTTAATGGTGTTGCGAATAATGTGCCCAAAGCACTCATAAAAGCGGGTAAACTTACTGCGCGTGTCAAGGTGGTCACCTCAAACGGTTGTTACGCTTGGTTTGACCTCAGCGATACCCTGATTGCAGTCGCCTATCCTAAGGCGGCCTTTGCTGCAAATCCAGCGGTTACAGATATAGAAAACCCTACCATCACATTTAGTAATACCAGCAGCGGTGCGAGCACCTACCGTTGGAACTTTGGCGATGGATCGATGCAGAATACGATTCAAAGTCCCGTATACACCTTCGGAGATACTGGAAGGTATTACGTAACCCTGATTTCTAGCATTGCGCCATCATGCGCTGATACAGCCTATGGTATGGTTCGGGTGAAAGATGTATACCGCCTGTATATGCCATTGGCATTTACTCCTGATGCGAATAATCTGAATGACATGTTCTTGCCTCGCGGCAGAGGCATTCAAACCTTCTCTATGGAAGTATATAACCGCTGGGGAGAAAAGGTCTTCGAAAGCAAGGATATGAATAAAGGTTGGACTGGGATTGATGCAAACGGCATCTCATGGCCGACTGGACGATATGCTGTAAGGGTTGAAATCATAGATACGGAAGGTTTCAGACACGTAGAAAAGGCTACCATAGAATTGTTGCGCTAATTGGAAACACCGCAGTTTATTCCAGGTATGGCTGCCATTTGTCGCCATGCTGCAGGTTTTCAATTGGAGCACTTTGGCCGCATAGAGCAAGGACAAATTGCAGACAAGGGACTCAACCAATTGGTGAGTTTTGTGGATGTTGAAACCGAAAAAATACTGGTTTCTGAACTGGGAAGACTTATTCCTGGAAGCGCTTTTATCACGGAAGAAAATACCATAGAAGCCAATAGAGAAGCTGAGTATGTATGGATTATCGATCCATTAGACGGCACTACCAATTTTCTACATGGTTTGCCCGCCTTCTCTATAAGCGTGGCGCTAATGCATCGCGGTGAAATCATTGCAGGTGTGGTGCACGTTCCGGTATATCAAGAGCTCTTTGCCGCTGAAAAAGGGAAGGGCAGCTTCTTAAATGATAAGCCAATACAGGTTTCCACAGCCACGGCCTTGTCTCAATCGCTGCTGGCTACTGGTTTTCCATATTATGACTTCGAACGCAGCCAAGATTACTTACTTGTTTTGGGCGATTTTATGCGCACAACCCATGGCTTGCGCCGCATAGGCTCGGCAGCCATCGATTTGGCCTACACTGCATGTGGCAGGTTTGATGGTTTTTTTGAGTATGGATTAAATGCTTGGGATGTGGCTGCAGGAGTGCTGTTGGTGCAAGAAGCAGGTGGAAAGGTTACAGCATTTTCGGAGAATAATGAACCCGTATTTGGGGCGGAAATTATCGCTTCCAATGGCGCAATCCATGCAGAAATGCACGCGGTTGTAGCCAAATATTTGCTGTGAGCTGGGCGTTTGGCAACAGGGAATCACAGACCAGCCTTAAGCACACAGCTTTAAAACACACCAATAAAGAATCATTCTATAATACGCGGCGGAGGTTGTTTCAACCACCTTTGAAGTGTAATTTGCGCACGAAAGGCATGTATTGGTTGGCTCCGATTTTTAAAGGTATTGGACAGGGTATGTTAATTAGCATACTCAGTTTTGGGCCTGCCTTTTTTACACTCATACATTCAGGAATTACAGGAGGCAAAAAGCAAGGAATGCGCGTAGCTGCGGGTATTTTTTTGTCTGAATTGGTCATGGCAATGCTCGTATTCTTCGGCCTGTCGCATATTTTTACCTATCCCGAATTTCAATTGGGGTTTTCCTTGGTGGCCGCGATGTCCATTTTCTATATTGGCATCAAAGGGTTTAGTAAAAAATACGAGTCCTTCTTAAAAAGTATACAGGTTAAAACCACAGGGAAAGAGAGTTTTTTCAAAGGCTTTGCCTTGAATTTAATCAATCCTTTTGTGTTGTTTCTATGGATCGGTTTGCTGGCAGCTGTTTCTGTGAGTTATGATCAGACAGATGAACATTATCGCTGGGCCATTTTAATCAACCTTGTAGCGATTTTACTCACTCTGTTCGCCATGGACTTGGGTAAGGTAGTTTTGAGTGATTATTTGGGGCGGAAATTGTCACACCGGGTATATTTTTATGTAAATAAATATTTCGGATTGATATTGCTGATTATCAGTTTATACTTCTTTTATCACTTCATAGAACTATTGCTTAAATATTTAAAAGTTGGAGGCTATTAACATCAATTTGGTGCTGAATGTGGTACTGGGACTCATTATGTTTGGTCTCGGTTTATCGCTTTCTCCGGCTGATTTTCGGCATCTTTTCAATCAACCCAAGGCACTCGCCATTGGCCTTTTTTCTCAAATGGCTTTGTTGCCAGTCATTGCCTTTGTGATTGCAAAGTTTGCACCTGTGTCTCCCGAACTTCAGGTGGGGATTATGATATTGTCAGTGTGTCCGGGCGGTATTACCAGTAATTTGGTGAGTTATTTTGTGAAAGGCAATGTGGCGCTAGCGATTAGCTTAACAGTCTGCAATGCGTTTTTAAGTTTGTTTACCATTCCAACATTGGTAAACCTGTTTCTGGAATATTTCATGACCGATGGTCAGGTTATTGTATTGCCTTTTTGGCAAACCATGTTTGAAATATTTGCCATTACTATTTTACCCGCTACTATTGGGGTTATGTTGAATTTTAGGTTCTCTCATTTGGCAGTAAAAACAGAAAAGTACCTCAATTCTGTGTTGCCCGTTTTGTTGCTATTGGTATTCCTATTTAAGTTCTTGGCAGGCAGTGAGAATGGCGGCACCGCAATGTCTTGGGAAGATATTTGGAAACTCACTCCATGGGTAATTGGCCTAAATGTATTGAGTATGTTGCTTGGTTTTTTTGCAGGTAAAGTATTCAATTTAAGTTTCAAAAACCGCATTACCATTTCTGTGGAAGTTGGCTTGCATAATACGGCCTTGGCCTTGCTTATTGCAGGCCAAAAATTAAACAATCACGCGATGGAAAAACCTGCATTGGTGTATGCCATGTATAGTTTCGTAATCACCTTTGCCATAGCATGGTTGATGATGCAGTTCCACAAGGGCAGGCACCCTGCAGAGGTCACCAAATAAGGAGTATTCTATTTTTCAATGTCCAAGCGCACCACATCTGGGAGCAGGTATTGTGTGCTTTTTTTCTCGCGCAACAATTCGCGGATGTAAGTAGCAGAAATATCAATCAAAGGCGCATGATGCAGGTGGAAATTCCCAAAAGAGGGAAGTTTTATATCCGCCCCTGGCCTGTTGTATACGTGAAATGCAGCTTTTTCGCAAAGTGTTTCTATTTGCTGCCAAGTTTCAATGTTGTGTAGGTTGTCGCTGCCAATAATAATGGAGAACGAATGCTGTGGTTCTTGTTGTAAGAAATACTCCAGTGTATTTATGGTATAAGAGGGTTTGGGTAAGTGAAATTCTGCATCGCAACATTCAAAGCTATTGTTGTCTGAAATTGCGAGTTTTACCCAATTGAGGCGCAGGTTTTCATCGAATAAGGCGTCTAGACTTTTAAAGGGATTGTGTGGTGAAACAACAAATCGGATACAATCAAAAACACCAGAATTAATCATGTATTGAGCTACTGCCAAATGCCCATTGTGTATGGGGTTGAAGGAGCCAAAATACAAACCGATTCTCATGGTTTATTGTCGAGAAAATCATTCACAATTTGCTCGCATCGCGCCAGTGTTTCTTCTAAAATATCATTTACAACAACCACATCATATCTGCTTTCAAAACTGAGTTCGTGATTGGCTTTTGCAATGCGTTCTTGTAAGTGGTGTTCTACTTCAGTACTCCTATTTCTAAGGCGTTCCATAAGCACATCTACAGAGGGTGGGCGCAGGAATACGGCCAATGCATTTTCTTTAAAGCGGCGTTTCAAAGAAAGGCCACCTTGTACATCTACATCAAAAACAACGGCTTTATTCTCCGACCAGATTTTACGCACTTCACTCCAAAGTGTGCCGT